>Ga0187865_1001171_pt1 | contig 31767 bp, 22 predicted proteins | sample June2016WEW_11_1_2_FD_132989 | JGI IMG/M metagenome (GOLD analysis project Ga0187865, IMG submission 132989) | Peatland microbial communities from SPRUCE experiment site at the Marcell Experimental Forest, Minnesota, USA - June2016WEW_11_100 | ecosystem: Environmental > Terrestrial > Soil >...
AAATGAACCAAGGTAGTAATTTCAGGGCTTTTTGAGTCAAAAATACTCCTGTAAGTTGTTGAATCTTGGTTCGAGAAAATGCTCGGATTACTAACTTGAGTCATTTTTCCGCAGCCTGTGAAGGCGCGCTGATGCTAATGCACTTGCGGCATGCCTGAAGGCCTGCCCTGATACGAACCTCACTTACACCGCCGCCTGCCAGGCGGGCTCGAAGCGGCCGGGGAAATTACTTTTTCGTTTTCGTTCTGCCGCCGGATTTTGCGGAAGCGGCGGCGGCGGAAGCGGCGGGCGAATTCGCGCTCGCCCCGTTCTGCAGTGCGTCGTCCACGGCCGCCCGGAGATCGACCAGCATGCGCAGCGGCTGGCCGGAGGAGTATTCGGCGTGGAACATTACTTTCCAGGACTGGCAGATCATGCGCAGACGCCCGGCCGGTTCTTCGGCGGAGAATTGGGCGCGGCGGCAATCGATGGTGTGGACGCCGCGGCGCTCGAGTTCGCGCAAGCCGTCCAGGATCGCGTTGAGATCGTCCTGCATGAGACGGAAGAATATCCGCCGGATCATGAAGCTGAAACGGGCAAAGGCCACCATGGCCGAGGGCTCGAAATAGCGGGCCGAGCTCTGCGTCTTGAGCTTGCGTCCTTGCTCCAGCACGCCGCTGTGCAGCAGTTCGCTGAGGCGGCGGCAGCGTGCCGCCGACTGCATGATGGTCTCGAGCGAAGTCAGCCAGGCGGGGAGCTTGGGCTGTTGCGGGCCGAGCACGGGCTCCAGCACCTGGGCGACGTAATCGAGGTCGAGGTCGGTGTCTTCCAGGCCCGAGGGGGCGCAGAGCGAAAAATACTGGACGAGCAGGAAGTCGGTCTTGTCGCGGTCGCTCGCGGACTTTGCGGGCTTCCGCATGTGATGCGCGAGCAGCTGGCGCAGCACGACCTCGTTGGCCAGGGGCGTGGTCTGGAGAAACTGGCGCAACTGGTGGACCTGGATCTGGGTGTCCACCTGCTGGAACCAGGCTTCGGCTTGCTCGACCGACTCGGGCGAAGGCGAGAATTCCTCATCGACGGGGCAGGTGGAAACCTCGATCACAAATTCGCGCACCAGGGCAGCGTACACGGGCTGCAGGGCAGAGAGCGTGGCTCCCTGGTCTTCAAAGGAAGACGGGAACGAAGGGTGGGTGGAAGCAGTCATGATTTCACAATCCAATTGGGAACATTGTTTAGGAAACGGACGGCAACCGCCGTCCGCTCCGGATGATATTGAACCGCGACCACGAAGGCTTCGGCATGAAGCGAGCCGTCGTGGCTTTCGACGAGGACGCGATCGGCGAATTCCAGAGGACGGTTGACCACAAACAAGACTTCGTGCGGCGTGCCGAACTCGATGACCGTCTCCTGAAAAAAAACGTTCTCGTTTTCGTGGGCGGTTAGACCGCCATTTCCGTTGCTCTTGCTCTGGCTGCGGCTGAGCTTGATGGGAATCCGCACCGGAGTGGCTTCGGGAAAGAACCTGGCCAAACGGCTTACGATGCTTGGTTCGAGAGCGCGAGCGGTTGCCTGGTTGGGCACGGAAACCTCAATCCCGGGGGAACTTGAGCAGCCGAGCCTCCCCTCTTCCTGGTTTGGAAGAGCTGCGAGGAGACTCGTTCTGCTTTATCGGCATTCCGTAGTGCACGGTTTACACCAAAAACTTGAAGGTCATGCCCCTAAGAACAAGTAAAAGAAAGGTAAGCAGTTAACGGCATCGCGCGGGGGCGGAACGGGTTGATTCTTCGGAGAGCAGGGAAAGCGCGTCTCAAAATGAAACAACTGTCTCAGTTCGGTGGGTGCGCGGGACCTGTGGCGGCGAAGGTGCGACGAAAGGCGATCACCACAGAGGGCACGAAGGACCCCGAAGGAAAAACACATCTCAAAGCACACCCCAGCCGAATTTTATTGCAGGGTGGTCGAGGTGGGAGGCGAGGTGGGAGGCTCCTCGCGGGCGCCGATGTGGTAGCGCTTCAGTTTGCGGTAGAGCGTGGCGCGGCTTATGCCCAGCATCTTGCCGGCTAGAGCTTTATCGCCTTTGACCTGGGAAAAGACGCGCTCGATGGTGGCGCGCTCGATATCTTCCAGGTCAGTGGCACGGAGGTCGGTGGCTCGGCCGGAGAATTCCGGCGAATCCAGCGGTTCGGCTTGCACTTCCGCGCGCGCGATCGCCGGCGGCAGATCGTTGACTTCGATGATGCGCTGATCGCCGAGAGCGACGGCGCGCTCCAGGCAATTTTCCAGTTCGCGGACGTTGCCCGGCCAGTCGTACGCGAGCATGGCTTTCATGGCATTGCCGGAGACCTGGACGCCGCGTCCGGGAGCCAGGCGATCGAGGAACCACGCCGCCAGGATGGGAATGTCGGAACGGCGCTCCCGCAGGGGAGGCAGCGAAATGGTGACGACGTTGAGGCGGAAATAGAGATCCTTGCGGAAGGTTCCTTTCTGGTATTCGGTGTCGAGATCGCGGTTGGTGGCGGCCATGATGCGCACGTCCACTTTGACCTTTTGATTACTGCCCACGGGGCGGACTTCTTTCTCCTGGAGAAAGCGCAACAGCTTGGCTTGCATCTCGAGAGGAAGTTCGCCGACCTCGTCGAAAAAAATGGTTCCGGTATCGGCCGATTGCAGCAGACCCTGCTTGGAACGAAGAGCGCCGGTGAAGGCTCCTTTTTCGTAGCCGAACAATTCGCTTTCGATGAGGGTGGGGACGAGCGATCCGCAGTCGACGGCAACAAAGGGGAGATTGGCCATGGTTCCGCGAAAGTGAAGCGCGCGGGCTACCAGTTCTTTGCCGGTTCCGCTTTCACCGGAAATCAGGACTGGAGTGCGCGTGTCTTTGAGGCGGGAGATGAGGCGCAGGACGTTCTGAATGCCGGTGGAATTGCCGATGATGCCATGGACCGCGGTCTCGGTTTCGGAGCGTTCGCGGAGGTAGAGATTTTCTTCCACGAGGCGGACCTTGTCGGCCATGCGGCGCAGGAAAAGGCGGAGTTCATCGAGCGGAGCAAAGGGCTTCGAAATGTAATCGTAGGCGCCCAGTTTCATCGCCTGCACCGCGGTTTCGACCGATCCGTGGCCGGTCATGACCGCGACTTCGATGCGGGGGTAAGTGCGCTTGACCTGCTCCAGGAATTCGAGTCCGGACATGCGCGGCATGACCATGTCGGTGAGCACCATGTGCACGGGCTGTTCCTCGAGCAGGGTGAGGGCGGTGTCACCGCTCTCGGCTTCCAGGCAGAGGAAGCCGAGCGACTCGCCGACGGTCATGCAGAGGCGGCGGATGGTCTGCTCGTCATCGACAATCAACAATCGGATGCGGAAGTCTTGCGTCATGAGGCGGCCCTGCCCATGGTCTGCTCGACCACGGAAATGAAGTCATGAACGCGAAACGGCTTTTCCACGCAGGGGGCGCCGGTGCGGCGCAGCGTGGCAGCGGTTTCCTCGTTGGCGATATCGCCGGTGATGAACACGAGCCGGGAGGCCAGTTCAGGGCGATGGGTGGCGATCCAGGCATAGACCTGGGCGCCATCGACGCCTCCGGGGGTGCGCATGTCGGAGACGACGCCGTGAAAATCGCCGCCCTCGAGCAGTCGCAGGGCTTCGGCGCCGGATTCGGTGGGAACGACGGCGTATCCGTGGCCCTCCAGGACGGCGCGTACCAATGCCATGACGGCCGGTTCATCTTCAATCAAAAGCACTGGCGCACCAGCGGATTTAGTTCCTGTCTTAGTTCCTGACTGGGTCATTTGGGATGCACTCCTGCAACGGCTCCAAAGGATGCTGCCTCGGCTGCAACCGGGAGGCGGACGGTAAAGGTCGCTCCTTCAGAGTCCAGGTTGTTGTGACACACAATTTCGCCGCCATGTTCGCGGACGATGCCGTAGCAAATACTCAGGCCCAAACCAGTACCCTTGCCGACGTCTTTGGTGGTAAAGAAAGGATCGAAAATACGTTCGGGATCGGCGATGCCCATGCCGTTATCGCGAAAAGAAATCTCGACGAAAGAGCTGGCGCGGGCGCTCATAATCTCAATGCGGGCGGGCCGCGTGGTTTCGCGGACCGCATCGTAAGCATTGTTCAGGATGTTGAGAAACACCTGCTGGAGCTGGTGAGAATCTCCGATGACCTGGGGCAGGGACTCGTCAAGGCGCTCGACCACCTGAATGCCGTGACTGATGAAGTCGTAGGAGCGCAAGTGCACGGTGCGTTGCAGGATGGAGTTGAGCTGCACGGGCTGGCGCTGCGGCGGCATCTGGCGGGCAAAGCTGAGCAGGTTTTGCACGATCTGCTTGGTGCGCTGCGCTTCCTGCAGAATCACCCGGAGATCGCGGCGCGCGCTTTCCGGGAGTTCGGGGTTTTCCATCAAGAGGTCGGTGAATCCGAGGATGGCGGTGAGAGGATTGTTGACTTCGTGGGCGACGCCGGAGACCAGTTGTCCCACGGCCGCCATTTTCTCGGCGTGCATGAGCTTGGAGCGCAGCATGGCGGAGTCGGTGACGTCGGTCATGACTACTACGATGCTGCTCACCTGGCCGTCTTCGCCGCTGATGGGGCTGAGATTGACGGAAAACTGGGCGCTGACGCCGTCGCCGCGAACCAGGGGCAGATCGAAGTTATCGACTTGTTGACCGCGGGCCACGGCGGCCAGCGCTTCGCGCAGCGCGGCGCGGCGCGGCGGAGCGCAGAGATCGGGCAAGGGGTGCGCCAGGATCTGGTTCTGCTGAAAGCCGAGACCGCTCCAGCGCCGGTTGGCATAACTGATGACGCCATCGGTGTCGGTGACCAGAATCAGGCTCTGGGTATGGTTGAGGATTTTGCTGGAGAAATCGCGCTCTTTCTGCAACTCGGTTTGCGAATTTCGGAGGCCGGTGATATCGAGCATGAGGCCGCGGTGCTGCAGGACGTTGCCGGCCGCATCGCGCATCGCAAAACAGTTCATGAATACGTGGACGGGCGATCCATCCTTGCGCCGCAGAACTTCTTCGTGATTGTGCATTTCGCCCCCGCGTTTGAGCAGTTCCGCGAGTTCCTGCCGCCGCTGCGGAGAAAAATAGACCTGGGTGGGAATGTCGAGCTGAAGCACTTCGTCGCGGCTGCCGTAGCCGAGGATGCGAACCAGCGCGTCGTTGACTTCGACGAAGCGGCCCTGCGGCGTGGAGACGTAAATTCCTTCCTGAATGTTGTCGAACAGTTCGCGATAGCGGCGCTCGGCTTCGCGGCGGTCGGTGATGTCCTTGAGCACGTGCACCGTCTGCCACTGGGCGCTGCTGGCGGCATGAATGCGCGAGGTTGAAATCAGGTAGGTGCGTTCGAGCACGGGATGCACGTATTCGTCGAGCCCCTCGCCACTGCGGCAGAAAGGACAGGAGTGCGGCGAAGCGCCGGTGGTAAGGGCGTCGAGCGCGCGCATGTTGATGCCGATCAACTGCTCGGGTGCGATACCGACGAAGTCCGCGAGGGAGCGATTGACGCGGAGAATGTTGTGCTGCTGGTCGTGGACGACGATGAAGTCGCTGATCGCGTCGAACACTTCCATCCAGTGGCGGTTGGCCTGCTGCATGCGGGTGAACAGGCAGGCGTTCTCGAGCGCGATGCTGGCGTGCCCGGCGACGGCGCGCAGCAACTGGTGTTCTTCGATGGCGGGCGGGGCGCCGCGGTCGGCGAGACAAAGCACGCCGACCAGTTCCCCCGAGGAGCCGTCGAGCCGGACCAGGGTGCAATCGGTCCATCCCAGCTTGGAGGCGAGATCGGTCCCGAGCACATCGCTGGCCGGGGCGAAGGCGACATCCATGGGGTACTTCGGCAGGGCCGCGCTGAGCGCCTGGCTGAAGCGGCGGAGCAGCGGCTTATCGTCGACTTCGGAAACGCCGCACACCAGGACGGTATCTGGCTCCGATGTCTGGAAAAGGCTGAGGGCGACGGATCGGCTTCCCAGCAGTCTAGCCGCGCACAGAGCAAAGTTGCGCATGAACTCAGGCAGATGCAGGACGTTGTTGAGTTCGAGCGCGATGGCGACCAGGGCCTCGGCGCGGCGGCGGTGCTCCTCGGATTGGTGCAGGTTGCGGGTAAGTTCGAGCGCGATGGCAACCTGCGCGGCCAGAGCGCGCGCGCGCCGGACGTCCTCGTCGTTGATCGGCCCCGGCTCGGTGCGGTCGAGCACTCCGAACATCCCGAGCACATCGCCGTTCGAACCGAGCAGAGGCACAGCGAGGAGTTGACGGATATGGAAAGCCGCAACGAAATCCAAATCCGCGCCCGCAGTTTTGGCGGCGTCTTCGGTGAAGAACACATCTTTTTGTTTCAGCGCTCGGGTCCCGACGCCATCGTAGAGCGGGATATCGAGGGGGCGGGCGACCCCGTTCTCCACTCCCCAGCGAACGTGGAATACGGACTCTTCGAGGAGCCCGATGAAGCAGCGCTGGAAGCCGAGGAAACTGGCGGCACGGACCACCGAGGTCTGCATGAACTCGTCGAGCTTTCCGGCGGAACCGAGTTCGAAGGAAATCTCGAGGATTTCGTGCAGTTCGTGAGCCTGGGCACGCGCCATGCCGTACAACTCGGCGTTGGCGATGGCAACCGCGCCAAAGCCGGCCAGGGCGGAGACCAGGGTTTTGTCTTCCTGGGTGAACGGGTTGGCGGTACGGGGATAGACCAGAATCGCACCGTGCGAGCGCGAGGTGCGAAAGGGCGCCGCGATCAGAACTCCGGGCGGCGAATCTTCTCCGAAATGAGAGGCGCCGTCGATGCTCACCGTAATGCGCTCGCCGGCGGCGACGGCGCGGGTGGCGATCTCGAGCGAAGAGCGGAGTTGGTTCTGCTGGAAACGCGAGCGGATGGAGAGGGCGAGCCGTGGGGCCTCGGTCGACACCGCCTGCAACCGAAAGAGTTTCTCCTGTTGGACGAAGACGAGAACGGCGGGCGAATGCAGCAGCACGCGGAGGCGGTCGGCGATGCTCTCCATCACGGAGGCGGTGTCGGGCAAGCCATGCAGTGCGGTGGCGACCTCGACCAGAATGCTGGCGCGGCGGTGCTCTTCGCGGGAAAGCCGGTTCAAGCGGAGGGCTTCCAGCGCGGTGCCGAGCTGGGCGGCCAGGATGGTGACTTTGGCTACGGCGTCGTCGTCGAAGCCGGTACCAGGCGCGCTCTTCAGGAATGTGATGGCGCCGGCCACTTCCCCTGCAACCAGCAGAGGGGCGGCCAGGGCGGCGTGCGCGTGGCATGAGGCTAACCAGGGATAGCGGGCCGCATCGAGATGATTGACGAAAAAGGGGCGACGCTTCTGAACCGCGTCCATGGCGATGGAGGCATCACCGGCGCGCCTGCGGATGCCACGAAAGGACGCAGCCTCATCGGCATCGGCTTCAGCTCCGATGAGATCACCGTCGGAGGAGTAGCTCCAAAAGTAAGCGCCGCTGGCCTGGAAGAAGGCGCGAGTGAGGGCGCAGAAGGACCGGATGAGCTGGCTGGGATCGCCGCTCTGAAAAGCGGCCCGGGAAAGCTCCAGGAGAAGCTTCTGGAACGCCTCGTCAGACTGAGACGCGTCGCCGGGACCCGAATTTCCGGTGGGGGTTGCCAGTGGGCACCAATCGTTTAGCTAAGCGGTTGAAAACAATTGAATTACATATAAAACCTACGCTCGATTCTCAAATTGAGTCAAGGGAATACGTGGTGGTGGTGCCGAGTTGTGAAACGTCACCAAAGTGACACGGGCGTCTCATTCTGCAATTGGGTGATCGGATCATCTGGCGATCGGGCCATCGGGTGATCGCAGTTCAGAAGCGGAGCTTTTAGATCACCCGATGGCCCGATGATCCGATGACCCCATCACTAAGGAGCGATTCGCCATCGCGTTGCAGAGATCACCAAAGTAATGCAGGCAAAGAACTTTTGGTATCCGCCGGGGTGGTCTTTGCTCGAATATAAGGAAAATACAAGCGACAAGAAAGGTACCGTACGTGTCCAATCAAGTTCTGAATCGTGCGGTCGCGGTGGGTCTGCTGCTGCTTGGCGGATGGGCCGCGACCGGCGCTCCCCTGGCATGGGGACAGGAAATTGATCGAAAAGCAAAGAGCAAGGTAGCGCCGGTGTATCCGGAACTGGCTAAGCGCATGAACATCACCGGCGTGGTGAAGGTCCAGGTCACGGTCTCCGCCAAAGGGGAGATCAAGAACACAAAGGTAGTGGGCGGGCATCCGGTGTTGGCGAACGCCGCTCTGGATGCGGTGAAGAAGTGGCGTTTCGAGGCGGGTCCGGGAGAGTCAACGGGGATTGTGGAATTTCGCTTTGATCCGGCCCAGTAAGCGGGTAGCGCAGGCTCGAGGCGCGGGTGAGGAAGGTGGAACATGAATATCGGAAAAAAGCTTTATGTAAGCTTTGGCATCATTCTGGCGACGGTGCTGGTGCTGCTGGCGATCAACCTGATCGCGGTGCAACGCGAGCATGAGACCAAGGCGGCGGCGCAGCGCTCGATCGACATGACCGAGGCGACCTCGTCGGTCCGCTTCCAGATGATGCAGAACCGTCTTCACCTGCAGAACTACCTGCTCAGCGGCGACATCCGGGACGTGGAGAAGATGACGGACGGCGAACGCGCATTGAGTGACGCCCTGCGCCGCACCCAGGAACTGGCGAATTCCACGCAACAGCGAAGCAACCTGGAAAAAGTGCAGGGACTGGAGCAGGCTTGGGGCACCGATTTCGCCAATCCGCTGGTGGACAAGCGCCGGGCCGTGGACAGCGGCAACGCGACGGTGGCCGAACTGCAGATTTTCTATCTGCAAAAAGATCCGAACTCCTGGGTCTCGCGTTCCAGCGACGTTCTGGACGAGGTCGACCGGGAGAACCGCAAACTGCTGGAGGAGCGGCGCCGCTCCGATGAACTGGCAGCGACGGGCACGATTCTGGCTGCGGTGATCAGTTCGCTGTTCGCTCTGGGCCTGGGCATCGTCATTGCCTACCGGACCGCCATCGGAATCACGGGGCCGCTGGGCCGGCTGATTCACGTGGCGGACCAGATCGGCCAGTCCGGGGATCTGGAGCACAATATTGACGTTCACGGTAAGGATGAGATCGGGCAACTGGCCAGGACTTTCGACTCCATGGTGAAGTACCTGAAAGAAATGGCTGCGGTTTCCGAAGCCATTGCCGGGGGCAACCTGGCGGTCGAAGTCCGTCCCCGTTCCGCCAACGACACGCTGGCGAACGCATTCACGCGCATGGTGGAAGGCTTGCGCGGGCTGGTGCGCAACGTGCGCGACGCCGCCTCCCAGGTGGCCAGCGCTTCCACTCAGGTGGCGAGCGCTTCCGACGAGTCGGCCAGGAACAGCCTGCAGACTTCGTCGGCCATCGATGAAGTGACGAGCACGATGCACGAAATGAGCGTGAACGTGCAGAACATGGTGAAGAGCACGCAGACGCAGGCCTCGAGCGTCAGCGAAACCTCGGCGTCCATCGACCAGATGGTGACCTCGATCCAGCGGGTTGCGGATACGGCGAAGGTTCTGCTCGATATCTCGAACCGTTCGCGGGAAGAGGTGCACGGCGGCATCGGCACCATGGAAAAGACCACCGACGGCCTGAACCGGATCAACACCACGATCCGCTCTTCGGGCGAGATCATCGACTCGCTGGGCACGCGGGCGGACGACATCGGCAAGATCGTGGAAGTGATCGACGATCTGGCGGAGCAGACCAACCTGCTGGCGTTGAATGCCGCCATCGAAGCGGCGCGGGCGGGCGAGCATGGCCTGGGATTCGCGGTGGTGGCGGACGAAGTCCGCAAGCTGGCGGAGAAATCCGCGCAGTCCACCAAGGAGATTTCCGAGCTGATCGGGAGCATCCAGAAGGAAGCGCGCAAAGCGGTCGAAAACATGGAGAAGAGCACGACCATCGTGAACGAAGGACTGAATCTGGGACAGGAACTGAATGCCGCGCTGCGAAAAATTTCGAGCGTGGTGACCGAGGTGTACAAGTTCGCGCAGGAAATCGGGGCCGCCACCAACGAGCAGTCGCACGGCTCGTCGCAGATCGCGCGCGCCACCACGCGCTTGAACGAAATCACGCACGAGATCAACTCGGCGGTGGAAGAACAGGCTTCCGGGGCGCAGGCGGTGGTGCAGGCCATGGAGCGCATGCGTCAACTGGTGCAGTCCAACACGTCGGGTTCCACCGAACTGGCCGCCTCCTCCGATCAGATGTCCAAGATGTCGCGGGGCCTGCTGGATTCGATGGACCGTTTTGCGCTGCGCTCGAACGACCGGACGAACGACAGCACGCCGGGGCACGGGAACGCAGCCCGAACCGCCGCGGCGGGATCTCGTTGAGGGAACTCCAACCATGAGCCGGGAAACACACGTTGTGGGCTTCCGGGTGGGCCGCGAGACCTATGGCGTGCCCATCACATCGCTGCATGAGATCGTTCGCGTGCCGGAGATCACCGCGGTGCCGGACGCGCCCGATTATCTGGAAGGGGTAATCAACCTGCGCGGGAAGATTGTCTCGGTGGTGGATCTGCGGAAGCGGTTCGGGAAACCGTCCGCTGGACTCGACCGGCGCAGCCGCATTCTGATCGTGGAACACCGGGGCCGGCTTGTGGGCATGATTGTGGATTCGGCGTCGGAGGTCTTGAAAATTCCGGAAAGCGACATCGAAGCCGCGCCCGCCATGATGCAGGAAGGCGGATTGGACTGTGTGACGGGCCTGGGCAAGTACCAGGGACGGCTGATCATTTTGCTGGATATCGGCAAGGTATTGGCGGCGCGCGAACTGGGAAACGAAGCGTCGAGAGAAAAGCCGGCAGAAAAGCCGGCGGCGGCCGGTAGTGGCAAGACAGGAACAGGAACAGGAACAGGAACAAAGAGCGCCTCGGCCGGAAACTAGCAAGAAGAACCGAACCCACATGAACCCAAGCGAAACACCCGCACTCACCGACGCGGAATTGAAACTCCTGCAGACGCTGGTCTATCAGGAGTGCGGCATGCACTTCGACGAGCGGCGCACTTCCTTCCTCCAGGACCGTTTGCAGCGCCGGTTGAAGGAGTGCCAACTGGATTCGTTCTACAGCTACTATCGCCTGCTCATCAGCCAGCCGGGAAAACAAGAGCTGTCGCGCCTGCTGGAAAACCTGACGGTCAATGAGACCAGCTTCTTCCGCAACAAGGCGCAGATGGACCTGTTCCAGAACGACGTGTTGGACGATATCCTGCGGCGCAAGCAGGAGCGCCGGGACTACAGCTTAAGAATCTGGAGCGCGGGCTGTTCCACGGGACAGGAACCTTACACCGCGGCCATGCAGGTGGCCGATACGCTGTCGTACCACTATCTGCGCAATCCTCTACCCTTTGAATCGCCGGTTCCGAAGCCTCTGGTGCCAGCGCCCTGGCGGGTGGAGATCCTGGCCAGCGACATCAATTATTCGGTTCTGCGCGCGGCGCTGGAGGGCTCCTACAGTGAGCACCAGATGGCGGGAGTCGATTATGGCTACCGCTTGCGCTATTTCGACAAAGTGGGCGACCGCTATGCGGTGAAGAAGAACGTCAAGGAACTGGTGCACTTCGACTTTCACAATCTGAAGACCGAATACCTGCCGCAGCGCAACGACATCATTTTCTGCCGCAACGTGATGATGTATTTCGACGAACCCGAACAGAAGCGGCTGGTCGAGAAGTTCTATCGTTGCTTAAATCCCCGGGGATATCTGTTTGTCGGCCATGCCGAAAGCCTGCTGGGGCTGACGGAAAAATTTCAGATGGTGCATCGCAACAGCGGCACGGCGTACCAGCGAGTCGAGGTGAAAGAGTGACCGTTCCCCCCGAGGACCGGATGACCGAACTCCGCCAGCTCTTCTTCGAAAGCGCGGGGGAGCTTGTCCAGAAGCTGAACGACGAAGCGATGCGGCTGGAGAAATCGCCCGGCGATGCGGAGACGGCCCGCAGCCTGCGGCGGACGGTGCATACCCTGAAGGGGGACGCGGCCGCCTGCGGTTTCCGGGAACTCAGCGAACTGTCCCACGAGTTCGAGGACGTGCTGACGTTCGGGAACACGGCCGCGGCGGCTTCGGTTCCCGAAATCGCGTTGCGCGCCGCCGACGTGTTTGCGGCCTTGCTGGAGGCGTATCGCAAGGGGACGAAACTTCCCAGCATCCAGTCTTTGCGCGCGGACATTGCCCGTCTGGCAAACTCGGCGCCGGGCGGCGCGGCCAAAACGAAGAAAAGGAAAGCCGCCGCGAAAACCAGCCGCTGGTCGGAATACGAGCAACTGGCGATCGCCCGGGCGGTGGCGGAGGGCAAGCGCGTCCATCACGTGGTGGTGCAGATCGACCCCCAGTGCGCCATGCCTATCGCCGGACGTCAGATGATCCAGTTGGCCCTTACCGGACTGGGTGAGATCCTGGCTCTCTATCCGGTCGAAGGCAGTCAGGAGCCCATTACTCGCATCGAAGCGGCTCTCGCCTCGGAAAAACCGGCGGAGCAGATCCGGGCAAAGTGCGGCATTCCAACGATTGCGCTGAATGTCCGAGTCACGCCGCTGCGCGCCCCAACGCCGTCGTACCCGCTCCCGGCGGTTTCCGCTGCGGATTCTGAACTCACCGATTCTGAATTCGCCAATTCTGAACTCGCCAATTCTGTAGCCGCCGAGGTCACTGCCGGCGCCGCTGCGAAAGACGCGTCGGCAACCGGGGAACCAGCGCCTGTGGTACCCGCCGTGCCCAGCGGCCCCGACAACCTGCTGCGCGTGGATGCGGAAAAAATCGACAGCGTACTCAATCTGGTCGGTGAACTGATCCTGGCGAAATCGATGTTGCAGCAGGCGCTGTTGGAATTTGGACAACGCTTCCCGAAAGATGTCTTGCGGGGAAAGTTCTCCGATGCCATGGCGTTCCAGGGGCGGGTTTTGAACGATCTGCAGCACTCGGTGATGAAGATTCGCATGGTGCCGGTCGATCAGTTGTTCCGCCGCTTCCCGCGCATGGTGCGGGACGTGGGGCGGCAGTGCGGAAAAGAAGTCGAGCTGATTGTGAGGGGTGGGCAAACCGATCTCGACAAAAGCATTCTGGATGCGATCGCCGAGCCGCTGACCCATCTGGTGCGCAATGCGGTCGGCCATGGCATCGAGACCGCCGAGAAACGGGTTCGCGCCGGCAAGCGGCCGCAGGGGACATTGCGGCTGGGCGCTTATCACCAGGGGAACCAGGTGGTCATCGAGGTCTCCGACGACGGGGCCGGCATTGATGCGGAAAAAGTCCGGCAGCGGGCCCTGTCCCAGAAATTGCTGAACCCCGAGCAGACCGTTCGCATGACGGAGGCCGAGACTCTGGATCTGATCTTGAAGCCGGGATTCTCCACGGCGGAAGAGGTCACCGAACTCTCGGGCCGCGGCGTGGGATTGGACGTAGTGCAGAGCGTGCTGGGACGCCTGAAGGGGACGGTGCAGATCGAAACCGCGCGGGGCCGGGGCACAACCTTCCGTCTGCGGCTGCCGCTGACGCTGGCCATTATCCGGGCGTTGATGTTCCGGGTGGAGCAACGGCTCTACGCCCTGCCGCTGAACGCAGTGGCGGAGATCGCGCGCGCCTTGGAAGGAGATATCCATCAGGTGGAGCACTACGACGTGCTGCAATTGCGCAACGACGTGTTGCCTCTGCTGCGCCTGGGCTCGCCGCCGCCGAGCGGGCCGGAAACGGCGCGACGCAAGGTCTTCGTGCTGGTGATCCACAGCGGAGAGCGCAAGTTCGGTGTCGTCGTTGACGCGCTGGAGGGCGAAGACGAGCTGGTCATCAAGGCGCTCGATGACCAGTCGATCGCGACCGACCTGGTGAGTGGAGCTTCAATTCTGGGCGATGGGAGAGTGGTTCTCATCCTGAACATGATCGCCCTGATGGATCGCTTCACGCGCGGGCGGCCGGGCGTAACCGGCCTGCGGATGGCGGGTCTGCTGTCGAGTGTCGTACCAGCAGTGACGAGCGCTGGCGGAATCGAGACGGGTGAGATGCGGGCGCGCGGCACGGCAGGGGGCCAGGCATGACAAAGGCAGTACGGGTTCTGGTGGTGGATGACTCGGCTTTGATGCGCAAGCTGATTCCCAGGATCCTCGAACGGGATAACGCGATCGAGGTGGTGGGCACGGCCATGGACGGCAATTTTGCGTTGAAGAAAATCGAGGACCTGTCGCCGGATGTAGTGACACTCGACCTGGAAATGCCCGGACTGAACGGGATCGATACGCTGAAAGAAATCATGCGCCACTGGCGGCTGCCGGTCATCGTGGTCAGCTCGCACAGCACCGCCGGGGCATCGATCACGCTCAAGGCGCTGGCCTTCGGCGCGTTCGATTTCGTGGCCAAGCCGCGGGACGTCTCCGCGCGCCTGCCGGAAATAGCCGAGGAGTTGATCAAAAAGATCCGGGCCGCGGCGCAGAGCGCGGGGGTGCAGACGCAGTTCCTGCCGGGGGAAACGCATGGGGAACAGCCTGGCAAGTTGCGGCCCGTCGCGCCGACGCACATCGTCGCCATCGGCGTTTCGACTGGCGGTCCGCACGCCTTGCAATACCTGTTTTCGCAGTTGCCGGCGGAATTTTCGGGCAGCATTCTGGTGGTGCAGCACATGCCCGACGGGTTCACGGAACTGTTTGCCAAACGGCTGGACGAGTGCTGCCCCATCCGGGTGAAGGAAGCGCAATCGGGCGATTTACTGGTCGCCGGGCGAGCCCTCATTTGTCCGGGGAACCGGCACATGAAAGTGAAGAAAATGCCGCTGGGCAACGTGGCGGTGCTGGCGGAGGATGCCCCGGTGAACGGGCACCGTCCTTCGGTGGATGTGCTGTTCCACAGCGTAGCCGAGGAATTTGGTCCGCAAGCCATGGCGGTGTTGATGACGGGCATGGGAGAAGATGGGGCGACCGGTCTGGGAGAGATCCGGGCGGCCGGGGGATTCACCGTGGCGCAGAGCCAGGAGACATGCGTGGTTTACGGCATGCCCAAGGCGGCCATCGAACGCGGCTACGCCATGCGCATCGCGGACCTCCAGGATCTGCCCCATATTTTACAGGCACAATGCGCTCCCGACCGCAGCCGCGGGGACACCGAGGTCAAGAGCGCAAGCAGTGCCGGAAGTAACTAGAGTTATCTATCGAAGGTGCGTAGGATCGTGATTAAGTGATAGTTGGGGAGGGGAGTGCCATGGAAAAGTTTGCGCCCGTAAAACGGAGCGAAGACGGACAGCCGGTGCGCTATCTGATCGTGGATGACTCCGTGTTCGCCCGCAAGAACCTGGCCCGGATGGTTGAAACCTTCGGGGGACAGGTAGTCGGCGAGGCTGGCGACGGAGTTTCGGCGATCAGCGAGTACGAACGGCTCACGCCCGACATCGTTCTGATGGATATCACCATGCCGCAGATGGAAGGCATCGAAGCGGCGGAGAAGATCGTGCGCGACCATCCCAGCGCCCGCATCGTAATGGTGTCGTCGGTCGGCTACCAGGAGAATATCGTGGCCGCCTTGCAGCGGGGTGCCCGCCACTTCGTGCAGAAACCCGTGAAGCCGGAAGTTCTCTACGAAGTCATCAAGTACGTGATGCGTGACGACGGAACGACGGTCCACGGCGCCGGAGCCGGAGCTGGAGCGTAGTCATGCGCATGGACCTGATTCAGCCTTTCATCAACTCGGCCGACGCCGTTTTGGCGCAGGGGCTGGAGTCGCCCATTTCCATCGAGAACCTGAGCATGGAAGAAGAGGCATACCGGCGGAAAGGGGTCGCTGCCGAGGTTTTCCTCACGGGCGAAATCGAAGGGCGGATCATTTTTGATGTGGACCTGGGAGCGGCGGTGCAACTCGCCAGCCGTCTGGCCGGCGTCGAGGTTTCCGAGACCGACGAAGAGCTGGTGCGCGAGGCGGTCTGTGAGCTGGCCAACCAGATCATTGGCAACTCCATCACCACGCTCAACGACCAGGGATTCCACTTTCACGTTCGTCCCCCAACCCTGCACACTTCCGAGCAGGGCAGCAAGAGCAGTGAAGACACAGAAGCCCTGGTGATGTGCTTCAACACTTCCAGCGGAAACGTCTTCATGAATGTGGCGCTGCGCTACCATGGCCGCCAGGCGGTGGAACACGCTGCCGTCGCGGGATAGGAACTGGCCGCTAGTCGTTAGTCGCTCGACACCGCAACTCATCCAAACCCTTCAACGCGCCAATCGCGACAGACGTTCGGTTTGTCATCCTGACCCCGGTCACGCGTCATTGCAGTCACTGCGATCTCACCGGCCCAGTCCGAATTGCCGATCGCGCCCTGGGTTCCCTCCTGCCTGGTCTTCACTTCAATTACAATCAACCCGACTCGGCAAAAAGCTCGATGCCGAGGCGCTGCAAGTCTTCAAGGAGATAGGAAACCTGCCCGCGGCGTGCCACACCCTACACGGCCCCTCGGAGGTTCTTTGGGATCAAGGGGACCTGGTCGGCGCGCGGAATTTCCGGTGCGAAGGGGAAATGGCTTCATGAAGATTGCGATCCAGGGAGAACTTGGTTCTTTCAGCCACGAGGCGGCGGAAACTATGTTGCCGCGGGCGGTGGTGGTGCCGTGCGCGCGTTCGCTGGAAGTGTTCGACCGAGTCAAGCGGGGCACGGTGGGCGGGGCGGTGATCCCCATTGAGAACTCGCTGGCGGGTTCGGTCGCCGAACATTTCGATCTGTTGCTGGGGCGCGACGTGCACATCGTGCGCGAGTTTCGTCTGCGCATCGTGCACAACCTGATCGCGCTGCCGGGCACCAAGCTTGGAGAGGTCCGGCGCGTGTTCTCTCATCCGGTAGCGCTCGATCAGTGCCGCGACCTGTTTGCCAAGAATCCTCGGCTGGAGCCGGTGCCGTTCTATGACACCGCGGGAAGCGTGAAGCATGTGGTGGCGGAGGGCTTGCGCGATGCCGCGGGCATTGCCAGCCGGCGGGCCGCCGAAGTTTACGCGGGAAAGATTCTGAAGGCCGGCATTGAGGATGACAAGAAAAACTTCACCCGCTTCTTCCTGATCAAGCGGGGAAAGCCGCGAGCAGCTCGCGGTGCGGATAAGACTTCGCTGGCGTTCAGCGTGAAGAACATTCCGGGAGCGTTGTTCAAGGCGCTCAGCGTGTTCGCGCTGCGCGACATCAGTTTGAGCAAGATCGAGTCGCGGCCCATGCGCGGGCGTCCGTGGGAATACGTGTTTTTTGTGGATCTGCTGCGCGGCGACGATGAAGATTCCCGCAATGCCCTGCGGCATCTAAGCGAGGTCGCGGAACTGGTGAAGGTGCTGGGAATTTATCCGGAGGCTTAAGTCAGTGGCCAGTACCCAGTGCTTTGAGATTCATCACAACCGTGCTGTGAGGCGGTGCACTGCGCGTTTAGACGGCTCCGCGTAGCTTGGAACAGGGGAAATCAGTTTGTTTGGCGCTGTGACTCAGCATCGTTCGGTTTACCGACATATTGCTGTCAGCAGAACGAGGGCAACTGGATTTGAGTCGACACTCGCCATTCACCTTTTCGCATGGCAGAATACCTACACGGCACAATGGAAAAAGATAACCTGACCGTCCTGGATCTATTTTGTGGGGCTGGAGGCCTTTCCCTCGGTTTCGAGAGGGCAGGCTTTAGAGTGTTGTTGGCAGTTGATAACAACCCCGCTGCGCTCAAAACGTACATCCGCAACCTTGGCCACCATGCCTCTGCGCACGATCTCTCCCAAGAGGTCGGGCTGCCGAACGCAACGGTGATTGCCGGCGGGCCTCCTTGCCAAGGCTTTTCGTCGGCAGGGCTACGCCGCAATGGAGACAATCGGAATAATCTCGTAAGCTCCTTCGCCGAGACCGTTGCGAGGATGAAACCCAAGGCCTTTGTTTTTGAGAATGTAGAGGGGTTCTTGACCGCCGAGGATGGCACGCGGGTGCTCGAACTGCTCTCCCCTCTTCTACGTGCTGGTTACAGAATTCATTTTAAGAAAGTAAACGCCGCAAACTACGGGGTTCCGCAGCACCGGAAGCGTGTGATTGCTATCGGAGGCCTAGGCTGGGATCCGACTTTCCCTACACCGACGCACACGGCCTTTGGAGCCCCAGGCGCACTGTTACATGCACGACACTTGCCCTTAGCACCAACGATGAGGGAAGCGATTGGTGATCTTGCGTCTCCATCAGAGCGGCCACCGGGTGAACCGCAAGGCCACTACTGCCGTCCGCTGATCGGCAAAGACTTGGAACGCGCCAAGGCCATGAGCCCAGGGATGAAGATGCGCGACCTGCCCGATGAACTTCAGCACGAAAGCTACCAGCGAAGAGCATTTCGTCGCGTGATGGATGGCACACCAACCGAACGCCGCGGCGGAGCACCCGCTGGTCTGCGCCGGCTTCTGCCTGACGAACCTTCAAAAGCAATAACAGGTGGCGCTAGATCTGAGTTTCTACACCCGCTCGAAGATCGGCCCTTGACCATTCGGGAGTGTGCCAGACTGCAGACGTTCCCAGACGATTTCGTATTTGTGGGGAGTCCATCGGATCAGGCTCAGTTGATAGGCAATGCTGTGCCACCACTATTTGCCTATTTAATTGCCAGCACGATGGCGGCAGACTTGAGGAATGCTGAGTGTTCGATTGGCGAAGGTGCTCTACTTAGCTTCCTTCCGACTCTATCTGACGGGTGCAGTCCCGCACTTAAACGGGTAATCGATCTCGTGAACACAGAGTTCGAGCAGTTCGCCGTGCGCGAGGAACTTCCTCTATGGCGCTGAGCAAGACCCAAGAAGCCTTCATCACCAAAGTGCGAGCAGTCGGCAACAGTGAGTTAGGTGTCCCATTGGACGACCCGGTCTGCTGCTATTTGATTGGCATCATCGCAGGAGACCTTGGACTTACACAGCGATTCCCTGAGATCCCGCGAGAGCTGCCTCCTTTCTTCGGCAGCGCACCGCTGAACGAACTGCGAGTCCCTGGGGTTGTTTTCGTCACTCTTTTCGAGAGGCTGATAGGTCTGCAAAAAGATGCCGACGCATTTTTCTACTGTTTGGCCACCTTGCACAAAGCACGCCTCAAGTACGAACGCATCCTCCAAGCTCAGCCTACCCCTACTGTTGAACAAGTGGGGCCTCGTGGTCTCCTACAATACGGAAGCTTAAGTCCGGCGGCGCTGATAGGCCTTCTACTTTGGAGGAAGTGGGTCTATGACATCGACAATCGCGCGGCACAAGAGACTGGTTATGTATTCGAGCCGATCATTGCTCATGCCATCGGCGGTGTTCCGGCGGGTGCAAGAAACAGCCCCGTCAAGCGCAAAGGCGGGGGCGGTGGTCGGCAGGTTGACTGTATCCGTGAAAGCGATAAGCGAGCGTATGAGATAAAGTTGCGGGTGACCATTGCCGCTTCGGGTCAGGGACGGTGGGGCGAAGAGTTGGAGTTTCCCGGAGACGCAAGATCAAGTGGGTACATTCCTGTTCTGGTCGTCCTCGACTCCACCCCCAACCCAAAGCTGAAGGAACTATGTGAGGCATTCCAGAAGGAGCACGGCGAGACATATGTTGGCGCTGAGGCCTGGAAGCATCTTGAAGAAAAGGCAGGGGCGACAATGAGCAAGTTTCTGGACAGTTACGTGCTCAGGCCGTTGAAGTCTCTTCTGGATGAGGCACCGGATGCTCCCGAGAAGATACCCGATCTCCTGCTGAAGACGGAGAAGGGTCGCCTCATCATCCAGATTGGAGACGAGAAGCTGCAGATTCAACGCGAAGAAAAGGAGGAACTCGGTGGTGGGACTGACGAGCTGCCCCCTGATGCCGCCGACCATATCCCTACGCCATGACTGGAAAGTCCATCCGTTCGCGAGCTCCGGCCGCGACATGTGCCACTGTACGACGCATCATGATCGCGAACTACGGCGGGGACCTACGCCCGGAGCGGATGCTCCGAAACGCGTTGCGAACGGCGGGACTTCGATTCCTGCACCACGTTCGGCCAATCAAAGATTTGCGCTGCACCGCTGATGTTGTCTTCCCTCGTAAGCACGTCTGTGTCTTTGTAGACGGTTGCTTCTGGCACTGTTGCCCTCGACATTTCGCTACGCCGAAGACAAACAGCCACTGGTGGAAAGAAAAGATTCAGGCTACCAAGGATCGTGATAGACGACAACGTTCTCTGCTGAGGTCCGCAGGGTGGCGTGTTGTTCGGGTGTGGGAACACGAACTGAAGGACATTGACCGTGTCGTGGACCGAATCGCCCGCGCAATCGCGTAGAGCCTGTCTCAAAGGTTTTCGGGAGCGGAGCCCCCAAGCTTGTGCTGCCTGCCACCTCTGACTCGTCTCTTGCGATGTGCTCTTTCATCACAACCTGCTGTGAGGCGCTGCACTGCGGGAACCGCGCGTTCGGTCTAGCCTGAAGGTGGGCCGTTCTGGCCCGGAGCCACTAGGAGGGCTTGTATGCGTCAGATGTTTGCCGGGATTCTTATTTTGATGTGTGTCTTTATGCTGAGCGCGGTTGCGGTCGCCGAAAATCCCTTGGGCATTGCCGACACCTATAAGGTGAACTTTTCAGAGAAGGTCCGGGTGGCGGACACGCTGTTGCCGAAGGGGAACTACGAGATCCGTCACGTGATGGAAGGCTCGGACCACATCATGGTGTTCCGGCAGTTGGGGACGAAGAAGCCGGTTGAGGTGCGCGCAAAGTGCACGCTGGTTCCGTTGGCCGCGAAGGCCAATGAGGATCGGAAGATTTACCTCTTGAATGCGGCGAACGAGCGAGTCCTGCAGGAGCTGGTGTTCAAAGGCGATCGCGCGAAGCACGTGTTTTAGTTGAAGGTGGGGAACACGAGAAAGTAGCTGATTTGATGGGGGGCGTGCAGGAGGGGAGGCACGTCCCCGGAAGGACCAGCCCCAGCGTGGGGCCGAAACCCTTCCGTGTCTTGCAAAAGGCCAAAAAAGGTCTAGAATTCAACAACCTAGAACGCGGGCTTGCATCTTTTTGGCAGTTCAGTTCATCCAAGGTTGAGTGAAAGTCACTCAAGGGAAAATCATGAGCGATCCTATTTCCGAGCACACTTCTTACGAAACCACCGAGCGGTCGCTGCCGATTCTGCCGGTGCGCGACACGGTCCTGTTCCCCCACGCGGTGCTGCCGCTGACGGTGGGGCGGGAAAGTTCCGTGCAACTGATTAACTCGCTGGGCGAAGACAAGACCATCGTGGTGGTGGCGCAGCGCGAGGCGCGCGTGGACTCGCCGCAGCCGACCGATCTCTACTCCATCGGAACCCTGGCGGTGGTGCATAAAGTGGTCAAGATGCCCAACCAGAGCCTGTTTGTTTTTGCGGAAGGACTGGAGCGCGTGCTGCTGGCGGATTTCGCGCAGCTTTCGCCCTTCATGCGGGCGCGCGTGACCGCGATTCCGGAGACGATTCCGCCCAAGGATTCCGAGGTGGAAGCGCTGCAGCGCAACGTGCTGACCTTGTTCCAGCAGATCGTGGCCGGTTCGCCGACGCTCTCCGACGAGCTTTCGACGGTGGCCATGAACATTGAAGAACCGGGGCGGCTGGTGGACTTTATCGCCTCCTCGCTGCCCTCGCTCTCCACCGCCGACAAGCAGGAGACGCTGGAGACCAGCGACGTCCGGGTGCGGCTGGGAAAAATCAATCAGCACCTGGCCAAGGAACTGGAAGTGCAGCAACTGCGCAACAAGATCCAGTCGGAAGTGCAGGATCGGGTGCAGCAGACGCAGCGCGAATACTATTTGCGCGAGCAGATGAAGGCGATCCAAAAAGAACTGGGCGAGCAGGACGAGGGCCAGCGTGACACCGACGAGCTGAAGCAAAAGATCGAATCCGCGGGCATGCCCGATGACGTGAAGAAAGAAGCGCTCAAGGAACTGGGGCGGCTGGCGCGCATGTCGCCGATGGCGGCGGATTATTCGGTCACAAGGAACTACATCGAGTGGCTGGCCATCCTGCCCTGGGCGAAGACTTCGGGTGGCGAAATTGAAATCCTGAAGGCGAAAGAAATTCTCGACACCGACCACTACGACTTGCAGAAAGTGAAAGACCGCATCCTGGACTACCTTTCGGTGCGGCGGTTAAAGCCCAACATGAAAGGGCCGATTCTGTGTTTCGTCGGGCCTCCGGGCGTAGGCAAAACTTCGTTGGGCAAATCCATTGCGCGCGCCCTGGGACGCAAGTTTGTGCGTCTGTCGCTGGGCGGAGTGCACGACGAAGCGGAAATTCGCGGCCACCGGCGCACCTACATCGGGGCCTTGCCGGGGCAGATCATTCAGGGCATACGCCGCGCGGAGACGAAAGACCCGGTCTTCATGCTCGACGAAATCGACAAGGTCGGCCGCGACTTCCGTGGCGATCCGGCGTCGGCGTTGCTGGAAGCGCTCGATCCGGAGCAGAACGCGACGTTTCGCGACAACTATCTGGACGTGATGTTCGATCTCTCCAAGGTGTTGTTCATTACCACCGCGAACATGCTCGATCCGATCGCCGAACCGTTGCGCGACCGCATGGAGATTATCGAACTGCAGGGGTACACCGAGGAAGAGAAAGTTCACATCGCCTTCCAGTACCTGATCCCGCGGCAGATCGAGGAAAACGGAATTACGGCGGAGCAAATCGAATTTCCGGAAGAGGCGGTCAGCTACGTCATCCGTCATTACACGCGCGAGGCTGGAGTACGGAACCTGGAACGCACCATCGGCACCATCTGCCGTAAGCAGGCGCGCCGGATCGCGGAAGGGAAGACCGAGAAGCTGGTCATCACCAGGGAGGTCGTGCAGGAGTTTCTGGGCGGCATCAAGATCCGCAGCGAAGGCGAAATTGCCGAGCGCACCAAGCGCCCGGGCGTGGTGGTGGGACTGGCGTGGACGCCGTCGGGCGGCGACGTGCTGTTTGTCGAAGCCAACCAGATGAAAGGCAAAGGTGGGCTGACCATCACCGGTCAGATTCAGGACGTGATGCGCGAATCCATGCAGGCCGGGTTAAGCTGGGTGCGTTCGAACGCGAAGCTGTTGAGCATCGACGAAGGATTCTTCGCCGACCACGACATCCACATACACGTGCCCGCGGGAGCGATTCCGAAAGACGGCCCTTCGGCGGGCGTCACGATTGTGACCGCGCTGGTGTCGTTGCTGACGAGCAAGCAGGTGCGTCCGCTGACGGCGATGACGGGCGAGATCACGCTGAGCGGGAACGTATTGCCGGTAGGCGGCATCAAGGAGAAAGTGCTGGCCGCCAAACGCGCCGGTGTGCATGATGTGATTCTGCCGGCGGACAACAAGACCAATGTCGAGGAAGACCTGACCCCCGAGCAGTTGCTGGGATTAACTACTCACTACGTGAAGACCATCGACGAGGTGCTGGAGTTCGCGCTGCCGACCTCGCCTGGCCAGGAACTCCAGGATGCCGAGGAGCGCGAGAAGGTGCTGAGCAGCTAAGACAGTTCTCGGTTCCCAGTTGCCAGAACTCTAAATTCTTCTTTGCCAGCCTCGACAAGGGGCTGGCAATTTTGTTTCGTCGGCAGTGCGCGTAGAATTTTCAGCCCTCGACCAACTCCTCTGCTTCCCCCGCTTCGCGGCCTTCGACCATGTCTATCCAGTCCGGTCCGAATTTTTCCAGCACAAGCCGGAGCGCCGCACTCCTCATCTCTGCGTCATCATTTTTCTCCGTGTCGTCTTTTTCCACCTCGTCGTACTCGCGTCCCTCGACCGTGGACCACGCCGTAGCCCCAAGCGGACGCCGCTCCACGCACTCGCGATCAATCACCACCTGCGTTGGCTCCGGCTCAAACGAGGTGTGCTTTAGATTGGCAGACGCGGTCTGCAGGGCATAGAGCATCAGCGCTGCCGTGCGATGATCCACCTCCTGCGTCCTCAGCATCCGTATCACATCGGCCAATGCCACCTGGATGGAATTCGCGTCCTCGAGCGTGGGCAGCATCACTGCGCCCTCTTTCTGGAGATGCGAGATCGCTTCCATGCCTTTTGGAGTCCATCGCACGTGGTAGTAGCAATACTTCTCATCGCGCAGCGCGGGCGATCCGCACTGCGTTCCGTTGACTTTGAGATGTTGACATCGACGAATACTTAGTGGGTATGAAGGCATTTGTGACTCCTGTAAATTCAGTTCCCAGTTCCCAGTTCTCGGTTCTCAGTTGAGGCCGGGTGCCTGGTTCTTCGTTCCTATTTACTTTTGGGTTACTAACCAGTTAGTACGGGGTACCCCCCCTCCCCCCGGTCTTTTGGAATCATGGGGTTAGGAAGAAAATCCCGCCAGGTCTTTGAGTTTAAATGACTTATAAGTAAAGTATTCCAGAATCAAGGAGTTAGGGGTGTCAAACAGCACCGACAACGTGTTGGTCTCGCCCTTCATCGCTCCTACTCCGGTTTCCAGATTCACTCCGCTCCCACTGAAGGCGGGCACCAAAACGAAGGGCGTGACCGGTGGCCACGCCCTGATCCTTCGTCGAGTTGTCCGCAACTTTCGCTAGCGGTTTGGGGGTATTAAACTTCCCTTTTACCCCACTCTACTTTTACACAGTTCCGCAGCCCGCGCAGTGAGCCCCATCACGCGTCTTTGTGATGAATCCAAGCAGCTAGTCGGCGAGGCCCAGCGGCGGGAGATCGGCTCAGTGGGAATCGAATTCCAGCGGGCTGCACGGGTGGGAGGGGGAATGGCTGGTTTTCCGACGGTGCGGGCGCGTCCGCCGGCAGAAAACCCCGCCCAAGCGGAGCTTGAGCGGGCACCCTTGAGAGTAGAGAATGGACGTGATAGCCCGAGCCACCCGCCTCTGCTTGACCCTTACTGTCCCGTACCGGTAAGAGCGAACACCTGCGGACTGCCCGGAGCATCGTCCGTAATGGTGACAGCTCCTTTGATGATTCCGGTGACGGTCGGTGTGAAGGTCACCTGGAACGTACACTTCCCCTTCGGGGCTACGGTCGCTCCGCAGGGCGTGGTGCCTCCCGGCGTCGCCGCGTAGTCTCCGCTGGCCGTAATGGCGGCGATATTCAATGCCACCGTCTGATTGTTCGTCAGCGTGACTGTCATAGGCGCGCTGGTAGTTCCCACTGCCTGTGCCGCGAAGGTCAGACTGGTGGGGGAGAAGCTCACCGGCAAGACTCCCGTTCCCGAAAGCGGGTAGAGCATGGGATTGATGGGCGAGTTGTTCACGATCATGACACTGCCCTTGATGCTGCCCTTGACCGAGGGCGTGAAGGTCACCGAGAAAGTGCACTTGGCCTTCGCCGCCAGAGTGCCGCTACACGGGTTCGTGCCGCTGCCAGTAGCCGTGAACTCGTCCGAGGCAGTCAACGAACTGATCGTGACTGCACTCGTACCCTTATTGGTGATGGTTACCACCTTGGGCGCACTCGTCGTGCCAATCACTTGATTGGTAATGCTGGCGGTCGCCGGACTGAAGCTGAGCGTCGCCGCCAAGCCGCCGCTGCCACTGCCCGTCAGGGCCACCATCTGGGTTACGAATCCGCTGCCCGATACCTCCAGCGAGCCATTGATCGTGCCGCTCTCCGTCGGTGAGAACGTCACCGCGATGGTGCAATTCGCCTTGCCCGCCAGGGTCGCGCCGCAACCGTTCTGCGCCCCTGGAGAGGCGCCATAATCGCTGCTGGCCGTGAAGCTCAGACTAACGCTGGCGGCGCTGTTGTTCGTCACCGTGACCGTCTTGGCCGCCGTGGTTGTCCCCACGTTCACCGTGCCAAAGCTCAGGCTGGCGGGAGCAACCGCGACGGCGGCGACGCCCGTGCCACTCAGAGCCACAACCTCCGGGGAATTCCAAGCACTGTCGTAAAAACTGATCGCCCCGGCAACCGCGCCCAGGACGGTGGGCGTAAAGGTGACATTGACGGTGCAGCTACCTCCCACCGCTACAGTACCCGGACAGTTGTTCGTCTGGCTGAAGTCGCCGCTGGCGGCAATGTTGCTGATCGCCAGCGAGAAAGTCCCCGAGTTGGTCAGCTTGATAGCCTTGGCGCTACTGGTCGTGCCCACGATCTGTTTCGCGAAAGTCAGGCTGGTCGGCTTTATGGTGATCAGAGGGACCACGTTAAACAAGTACGCCTGCATGCTGCCGATCAGCTGCTGGGCCACGCCCGTCGAGTTCGCCTCCTGGCCGTCGGTGGCGAAGGCATAGAGGATGTGCGTGCCCGGGTAAAGATTCGATGTGGTGCCGGTAAAATTCGGCGGCACACCCGACGCGGACCGCCAAGGTGTCTGCCACGTGTCCAGTTGGTAGAACACATGCTGGGGCGGCGGCGCATAGGGGGCAAACGAACTGGATGCCGTGAAGTTGAATGTTGCTGTGCTCCCGACGGTCTGGTTGTCCGTCAGCGGGGCGATCGCGGTCAAGAGCGGGATGGGCTGCACCTGCTGCTCAGTAATCACCGTGACATTGGCGCCGCCGTCGGACACGTAGATCTTGTTGGTGACCGGGTTCACCGCTAGGGCGTTGGGCTGGCTCAAGCTCCCGACAGCCACGGTCTGGGTCGCATTGGTTGCGCCGTCGATCACCGTGACATTGGCGCTGCCCGAGTTCGGGACGTAGATCTTGTTGGTAACTGGATTCACCGCTACGGCGCTGGGATATGTCCCGACAGCCACGGTCTGGGTCGCATTGGTTGCGCCGTCGATCACCGTGACATCGTTGTCGCCGCTGACGACGTAGATCTTGTCGGTCACCGAGTTCAACGCCACAGCACCGCTAGAGCTCCCGACAGGCACGGTCTGAGTCGCATTAGTCGCGCCGTCGATCACCGTGACATTGGCGCTGTAGTCGGACACGTAGATCTTGTTGGTGACCGGGTTCACCGCTAGGGCGTTGGGATTGCTCAAGCTCCCGACGGCCACGTCCTGGGTGGTGTTGGTCACGCCGTCGATCACCGTGACATATGTGATGTCACCATCACCGCCGCCGAGGAGGTTGGCGACGTAGATCTTGTTGGTGACCGGGTTGACCGCTACGGCTACGGGAGTGTTATAGGCCCATACGGTCTGGGTCGTGTTGGTCGCGCCATCGATCACCGTGACATCGCCGTTGTTTGAGTTGGCGACGTAGATCTTGTTGGTGACCGGGTTGACCGCTACGGCCCAGGGACCGTAATCGGTCGATACCGTCTGGGTCGCATTAGTCGCGCCATCGATCACCGTGACTGTGTCGTCGTATGTATTGGCGACGTAGATCTTGTTGGTCACCAGGTTTACCGCCGCGGCGACGGGTCCGCTCCCGACAGCCACGGTCTGGGTCCCATTGGTCGCCCCATCGATCACCGTGACATTGGCGCTGTCTAGGTTCGCGACGTAGATCTGGTTGGTCACCGGGTTCACCGCCACAGAGAAGGGACGAACACCCACGGATACGGTCTGGGTTGCATTCGTTGCGCCATCGATCACCGTGACGTTATTGCTCCCGTGATTGGCCGCGTAGATCTTGTTGGTCACCGGATTGACCGCTACCGCCCAGGGATTACTCCCTGCGGCCACCGTCTGGGTCGCATTGGTCGCGCCATCGATCACCGTGACATTGCTGCTGCCCTCGTTCGCGACGTAGATCTGGTTGGTCACCGGGTTCACCGCCTCAGCGAGGGGACCGCTCCCGACAGGCACAGTCTGGGTGGCATTGGTGGCGCCATTAATCACCGTCACATTGCCGGCATTGCCGTTGCTGTAGTTGGGGACGTAGATCTGGTTGGTCACCGGGTTCACCGCCACGGCGACGGGACCGGTCCCCACGGCTACCGTCTGGGTTGCATTCGTTGTGCCATCGATCACCGTAACAGTGCCGCCACCGTAGTTGGCGACGTAGATCTTGTTGGTGATCGGGTTCACCGCTACCTGTTGGGGATTCGTCCCGGCTGACACGGTTTGCGTAGCATTAGTCGCGCCATCGATCACCGTGACATTGGCGCTGCTTCCGTTGGCGACATAGATCTTGTTGGTGACTGGGTTCACCGCCACCCCGTGGGGGCCGGTCCCCACGGCTACCGTCTGGGTTGCATTGGTTGCGCCATCAATCACCGTGACATTGTTGCTGGAGTAGTTCGCGATGTAGATCTTGTTGGTCACCGGGTTCACCGCCACCGCGTTGGGAGATGAGCCTGCGGCAACGGTCTGGGTCAGATTAGTCGCGCCATCGATCACCGTGACGCTGTTATTGCCGTTGGCGATATAGATCTTGTTGGTCACCGGGTTCACCGCCACGGCGAGGGGATAGTTACCCGTCGGCAGCGTCGTGGTAGCGTTCGTAGCCCCGTCGATCACCGTGACATTGGCGCTGCCGATGTTCGCGATGTAGATCTTGTTGGTGACCGGGTTGACGGCTACTGCCCAGGGATTCGTACCGGCCGGTACGGTGGTGGCCGTAGCCAGACGGGGAGCGAGCGCGATGATGATCACGAGCACTAGCAGGAAAGAGATACGCACTTTGTGAAAGATTGCTGGGGGCATGGAAATCTCCTTGTGCTACTTCTGAGGGAGTCTGTGGCTTTGTTGTCGGGGAAAAAAGTGAAGGATACCGCTGCACTCACGAGGCACTGACAAACCACGAAGCTATGGCTCATCGCGTTACTCCGCAGGGAAGAGGTTGGCGCTTCCTTACTTAGGACGTGCTTTTTGTTGGCCGCGAGGGGTCATTGAGGTTTGCCCCCGGCTCAGCCGCGTTAGGCTTACACGCCGTTTGCCTTCCAATTGAGTCTGCATTGCGCTCAAGCCAAAATGGACGTTTGTGAGCCCACTTTTCGCCTCAGGGGGTGCTGCATCTCAACGGGCGAGAACTGCTCTTCGGAGAGAGCTAGACCAATTAATTCGACACGAATGATCGCGTCCTGTCAGTGACAATGGTCACATCCTGATGTGCGGTGATCGCCAAGAGCCACAGCGCAAAGCCAGACAGTCACTGTTCAAAAATCGCGGATAACTCGTAGGAGAATCGGCGCAAAGAGGCGACAATGGTTCCTCAACGAAAGGAGCCACGGTGGGAGCCAGTCCAAGCCCGAAGCCTGCGAAACCAAAGCCTGCGAAACCAAAGCCTGCGAGAACCAAGCCGAAGCTGGGGCTGCGGGCGTGGATGGAGCGGGTGCTGGTGGAGTGCGATCGGGCGGCTGCGGGGTTCGACGCCGACGCGGTGCACGATCTTCGAGTTGCGCTGCGGCGCTGTCGCTCGCTGGCCGATGGATTGATGGCGATCGATCCTGATTCTTCATGGAAGGATATGAAGAAGGCGGGGCGGAAACTTTTCCAGGCGCTCGGTGAATTGCGCGACATGCAGGTGATGCAGGAGTGGATCGAGAAGCTGAGCGTTACTAATAACTCGTCGAGCGATTCGGCGGGCGATCGAATTTCGGGCGATGCGGCGGCGGGCGATCCTGTTTCCGGCAATCGTGATTCGGGCGATCCCGTGGCCGCGAAGCTGCTCCATCATGTTCATGCGCGCGAAGCGGAATGCAAGCAGCGCGCTTTTAAAGATCTTCATCAGTTTGACCGCAAGCAATGGCGCCAGTGGACGAGAGCGCTGCCGCAGCGGGCGGCGCGGGTGCGTCCGGGGAGCGTGGTGTATCTGCATCTGGCGCTGGAAAAGTGGACAGCCGCCTACGATCTGCACAAACGGGCGCTGCGGACGCGCTCGCAGGTTAGCTGGCACGAACTGCGCATCGGCATCAAACGCTTCCGTTACACGGTGGAAAATTTTCTGCCGCGCCAGCACGCGTTGTGGGGCGGCGATCTGAAGGAACTGCAGGATCTGTTGGGAGAAGTGCACGATCTGGATGTGCTGTGGGCCACCGCAGTCGAGATAATGGCGTTCCCGGATGTGGAAAACCAGAGCCGCTGGCGTGAGAAGTTGAATGTGGAGCGCGGCAAGAGGATTGAGCGCTATCGCGAGAAGATGGTGGGCCGGCAGTCGCTGTGGCGCGTCTGGCGGGCGGAGTTGCCGTCGGGTCCGCAACTGCGCGCGGCGGCGATGAGCCGTCTTCGAGTATGGGCGGGATATCTGGATCCCGATTTTTCGCACTCGCAGCGCGTGGCCCAGCTGGCGCTTCTTTTATACGACGGGCTGAAGGATGCGGGGCTGGTGACGGCGAGCGCTGGGGTGCCGAAGCCTGGGGCTCCGAATCTGGATCGCGACTCGCGAGCGGTGCTGCAGGCGGCGGCGCTCATGCATGACGTCGGCAAAACCAAGGGACCGAAAAATCACGAAAAGAATTCGTATCGGATGATCCGCGGGCTGGCGCGGCCTCTGGGTTGGAGTGCGCGAGAACTGGAACTGGCGGCGGTGGTGGCGCGTTATCATCGCGGGGCATTGCCGCGTCCGCGGGGAAAGAGTATGCAACTGCTGGAACTAGCGGATCGGCCGGTCGCCATGGAGCTGGCCGGCGTTTTGCGTCTGGCAAACGCGCTGGATGCGCGCCCTGGGCGCAGTAGGAAAGAAAACGAGAACGCTTCGCGGCTCGAGGTTAGTTTGCAGGACCGTTTCGTAGTGGTGCGGGCGGCGGGATACTCGGCGCTGGAGCGTTCGGCGGAAGGCGTCGCCGCCGCGCGACATTTACTGGAAACCGTGCTGCGCCGGCCGGTGCTGGTGCGGACATTGACATTGCGAACTTCCGCGGAAGGCGGGAAATCCGCGGGCCGCTAGACCTACTGTCGAGCCGCGGGAATCTCCCCGGCGGGCGGCGTCGCGATGGGAGCCATGGTCTCGGCGTCAGATGGCATCTGCGGCAGCGGGCCTTCCAGCGCCACGGCCAGCACCTGGTCCATGTTGTCCACGAAGTGCAACTTCATCGCGGTGCGCAGGTTCTCCGGGACCTCGGCAACATCCTTTTCGTTTTCCTGCGGCAGAATCACTTCGAACAATCCGGCGCGATGGGCGGCCAGAAGCTTTTCCTTCAGTCCGCCGATGGGAAGCACTTTGCCGCGCAGCGTGATCTCACCGGTCATGGCGATATCGCGGCGCACCGGAATCCGGCTCAACGCGCTGGCGAGAGCGGTTGCGATGGTAATGCCGGCGGAGGGGCCATCTTTCGGAATCGCTCCTTCGGGCACGTGCACATGAATATCCAGGTTGCGGTAGAAGTCGCGGGGCAGTCCGAGCCGCACCGCTCGCGACCGAATGTATGACATGGCAGCCTGCGCCGATTCCTGCATCACGTCGCCCAACTGGCCGGTTAAAGTGAGCTTGCCTTTGCCGTCCACCGCAGCGGCCTCTGTACTGAGGATCGAGCCTCCCACCTCGGTCCACGCCAGGCCCGTCACCAGGCCAACCTCGCTCTTCTCGTGGGCGAGGGTGTCGCGGAACTTCAGAACGCCGAGGTAGTCGCCAATCTTTTCCGCCTGGATCGAGGCCGAGAAGTCCGCGCCTTCTTTCACCACCTTACGCGCCACTTTGCGGCAGATGTTGCCAATTTCCCGCTCCAGGTTTCGCACCCCGGCTTCGCGGGTATAGCCGCGAATGATCTGCCGGATCGCGTCGTCGGAGAACTGAACGTTCTTCTCGGTCAAGCCCGCCTGCAACATCTGCTTTTTCACCAGGAACTGTTTCGCGATCTCGACCTTTTCCGGTTCCGTGTAGCCGTGCAGGCGCAGCACTTCCATGCGATCCTGGAGGGCGGGCGGAATGGTGTGCATGACGTTCGCGGTGGCGATGAAGAAGACCTGCGAGAGGTCGTACTCGACGTCGAGGTAATGATCGATGAACATGAAGTTCTGTTCGGGATCGAGAACTTCGAGCAGCGCCGCCGAGGGATCGCCGCGGAAGTC
>Ga0187865_1001175_pt1 | contig 31604 bp, 27 predicted proteins | sample June2016WEW_11_1_2_FD_132989 | JGI IMG/M metagenome (GOLD analysis project Ga0187865, IMG submission 132989) | Peatland microbial communities from SPRUCE experiment site at the Marcell Experimental Forest, Minnesota, USA - June2016WEW_11_100 | ecosystem: Environmental > Terrestrial > Soil >...
ATGGCAGTGCTGGACGCCCAAGCCCTTGGGGGACGATTAGGCGGAACGCCCGGATACCTGCTCCCGCTGGATTGAGGTGAGTGCTTCAGAGTTTAGTTGTTGACGCTGACAGGCGATTACACTAACTGAGAATTGCTGCAGACTGGAGCCTGTCGTTTTTGTTCGTGGAAACCGTCGAGCCGTTTGCGTTTCTGAGTATTGGTACTACATGCAGGGTGTGTACCTATTCGGAAATCGGGAACTCGGCTGGTTCAAAATTGGCAAATCTCGTAACATCGAGAACCGATTCAAAGACCTCTGTTGTGTCCTCCCTTTTCCTATTGAGCAAATCGAAATCTTCAAGTGTGATGATCCCGGCTTCGTGGAAGTGCAACTCCACAGGCATTTTGCCAGCAAACGAATGCGGGGTGAGTGGTTCCGGCTGGACGAGCACGACCTCGCGTCGTGGTGCATCATGGCACCCAGGCTTGCCCAGCGAACCAACTTTCGCAAACGGGCAGCGAGCCTCCGCAAGGGTGAGTGGTCGAAAAAGGCTCGTGCTCGGGCACAGCGAAGCCGGGAATCCAAACGTTTGTCCACTTTGTCCAATCAAGCCTCTCGATGAAGGCTAGCGGCTTCAGAGCAGGGTGTTGTGCTCGGCTTTTGTGCTTCCAGCGGCGTGCTGTTCAGCACAGCGTAGAATGGCGTTCCCAACAGCAGGTTCTGGCGTCCTGTTTTTCACAGCCGGAGACTCCCTCCCTCTCCGCCATGCAGTCTGGACTGTAGAGAAATCCGGCGGCATTGCTCTGAAAATCGCGGATAATCGCCGCAATTTCTTCAACTCTTGCTCTCAAGCTGGACCGGAGAAAGTGTCCCGCCGCACTCCGCAGGCAAGCTTTGGAGCGTTTTTTGCTGGAGGGCAGACGCGCAGTCCGGTTTCAACGACCCCATCAGTGGACGCGTCCCCTGACTTATTCTAAAAGTGCATGGAATCGAGTATCAAACCGCATGGCTCCATGCGAAACTGGGCGCATGAAAGTCATCGCTGTGATTCCGGCGCGGCTGGCTTCGACGCGCCTGCCCCGCAAAATGCTGCGCGAGATCGCGGGCGAGCCCCTGGTGGAGCTAACCTACCAGGCCGTGCGCCGCTGCCCCCAACTCGACGAAGTCGTGGTGGCTACCGACTCCGACGAAATTTTCCAGTTCTGCCAGCGGCGCAGCTTTGGCGTGCGGATGACTTCACCCACCCATCGCTCAGGCACGGAGCGCACCCACGAAATCTCCACCGTCATTCCTGCCGATATCTATATCGATGTCCAAGGCGATGAGCCGCTGACTCGCCCCGAACACATCGCCAAACTGATCGAAGTCATGTGGCCACCCGAGGTCGAAGTCGGCACACTGAAAACGCCAGCGGCTGACATCGACATCAACAATCCAGGCGCCGTGAAGGTAGTGACAGATGCTGCCGGTCGCGCCCTCTACTTTTCTCGCGCCACGATTCCCTTCGATCGCGACGGCGCGCATCCCCGATACTACAAGCACCTCGGAATCTACGGACATCGCAAGGACGCGCTGGACAAGTTCGTGCGCTGGCCGGAGTCGCCGCTCGAGCGCAGCGAGCGACTGGAGCAGTTGCGCTTTCTGGAGAACGGGGTTCCGATCTACGTAGCAGAAACGCCGTTCGACACGGTCGGCGTGGACACGGAAGAGGATGTGCGGAGAGTAGAGGAGATCTTGCGGTCACGAGGCAAATTGCAGAAGTGAATTGAACGCAGAAGAACAACACCCACCACGGAGGCACGGAGAACCCCTTTTTCTCGTTTTCTCTCCGTGTCTCCGTGGTGGGTTTTGGTTTTGCCCGCGCGTCAGTGCGACTTCGCCCAGGTCTCGGCGGCGGCGACTCGCTTTGTGATTGCGGGATGCGAGTGGAGAAACCACTCGACCCAGCGGGAAGGCGTTTTTTCGGCGAGATTCTGCTCGGCCAACTTGTTCATCGACGAAATGAAGGGTTCGACGCTGGCTACCGACTGGAAGCAATAGCGGTCGGCCTGGCGCTCGTTGAAGCGCGAGTAGGCGTTGAGCGCGGGCATCAGCAAAAACGAGAGCATGGTCGAGACCAGAATCAGCAGCGGCAGATTGGCGAAATCGTGCATGGTCTCGAACATGTTGCGGCGTTCCACGGCGTAGCGCAGAACTTCGTTGGCCAGCCAGAAGCCGAAGAGCGTGATTCCCGCCTGCACGAAAATACTCTTCAGAATGTGCCGGTGCACGTGATGCCCGAGTTCGTGCGCCAGCACGGCTTCGATTTCGTCGTCGGAATAATTGTCCAGTAAGGTGTCGGCGAGAATGATGCGCCGGGTCGCGCCGAGTCCGGTCAGCGCGGCGTTGGCCTTCTTGCTTTTCTCGGAAAGGTGCCACTTATAGACGCCGCGCACGCGCGTGCCGGCGCGTTCGCTCAGAACGATCAGGCGGCGCTTGAGTTCTTCGTTTTCGAGCGGCTCGAATTTGTAGAAAATCGGAAACAGCACAACCGGCGCGAGTTGCGCGAGCAGCACAACCAGTCCGAGGAAAAGAGCCCATGCGATCACCCACCAGTGCTGCGGGGTCTGGCGTATGAGCATGTAGAGGAGTTCCACCACAATCGTGGCCATGACCAGGCCGATCAGCAGACTTTTGAATTCGTCCCAGAGCCAGGAGCGGAGTCGCTGGTTGGAAAGGTTATAGCGGTGCTCGAGCCGGAAACCGTAGTACTCGATCGGAGTTCCAAGCACTTTGCCGATCAGCATCAGCATCAGGACATAGAGGAAAACGGCGTAAGAGTAACTCTGCGAGGCGCCACGCTCAGCCAGATCGCGGAGCGTTCCCGTCCAGCCGGTCGCCAGCAGCACGACGAGCAGGCCGAAGCCGATCGCGAAATCGGCGATGCCCAGCCACCGCTTGATGCGGTTGTAGCGGCGCGATTCCGGTGAATCGGCGAGAACCGGTGTGGTTTCCGTGGGGGCAGTCATCCTGAGTGTTGTCACTATCCTATCGTGTCTCGGGGGTGGTTAGAACGCGAAAGTGCCGGGAACCCCGCGGCTTTTAGCTCGTAGCCCGCAGCCCTTCTCGGTCATCCCTGCCGTACGAATCTTTCGCCGGTTTCCAGAATTTCTTCGACCAGCGCGGGCGTGGCCGCTTCCACATAGCAGCGCAGCATAGGTTCGGTACCGGAGGCGCGGAACAATACCCACGCATCGGCGCCGTTGCCATGCTTGGGAGCGTCGAGGAAGAACTTCACGCCGTCGCGATTCTCCTTGCGCAATATGGAATAGGCGCCGAGCTTCGTCGTCTGCGGATCGGCGGCGCGGCGGATGGCTCCGTTCTTGATTTCGTCGGAAATGTGGAGATCGCGTCGGCCATAGTAGTGCGCGCCGAATTCACGCTGCAGGTCGGCGACCAACTGGCCGAGCGGCTTCTTTTCTTCCGCCATAACATTCGCCAGCAGGAGCGCGTTTAGAATGCCGTCGCGTTCCGGGAGAAAGCGGCCGTAGCCGATGCCGCCCGATTCTTCTCCGCCGATCAAAATTTCATGCTCCATCATTAGATCGGCAATGTACTTGAAGCCGATGGAGGATTCGTGCAGCTTGCGTCCGTGTTTGGCGGCGATGCGGTCGATCATGCCACTGGTGTTGAAGGCGCGCACCACATCGCCCGTCCACTTCTTGCGCACCAGCAACCAGTTCAGCAGAACGGCAAAGCACTTGTGCGAATCGACGAAGCTCCCGTCTTCCGCCACAGCGCCGATGCGGTCGGCATCGCCGTCGGTGACCAGGCCGGCGTGGCATTTTTCTTTCACCACGGTTTCCTGCAGCAGCGCGACGTGCGGCAGGATCGGTTCGGGGTTAATGCCCGGGAATAGCGGATTCGCTTCCTGGCGGATCGCTACGTAGCGGATGCCGTGGGCGTCGAATATTTTCGGAAGAACTCCGCGGCCGGAGCCGTACATGGAGTCGATGGCAAACTTGAAATTCGCTTCGCGGATCAGGTCGAGGTCGGCAAACTGGCAGATCGCCTCGACGTAGGCGGGCTTAAGATCCACCTCTTCGATTTTCGCGGGTGCCCCACTCATTCGCGTTCTGTGCGAATGAGTGGGCGGGCGGCCGCTGGGCATGGCGCCGGCGCCCAGTTCGTCTTCGATGAACTTCATGATCGCGGGCGTGGCCGAGCCTCCAAACTTGGCTTTGAACTTCACGCCATTCCAGTTCCACGGATTGTGGCTCGAGGTGACCATGACGCCGCCCGCTGCGCCCAGCTTTTTGACGTTGTAGGAAACCGTGGGCGTGGGCACGTAGTCGTTGGCCAGCAGCACGGGAATCCCTGCGGCGGCGATGACTTGAGCCACGGCACGAGCGGCGTGATCGGACAAGAAGCGCGTGTCATAGCCAATGATTATGCCGCGAGCGGGGTCTTCATGCTTGAGGACGTAGCTGGCGATTGCGCCAGCCACGCGGCGTACGTTGTCGAAAGTAAAATCGTCGGCGATGAGGCCGCGCCAGCCGTCGGTACCGAATTTGATTTGGGTCATAGTTCGTCGTTGGTCGTTGGTCGTTCGCGGCTTGTCGTTCGCTCTACGCTGTTCGTCGTTCGCAAATGCAGATCCCTCGCTCCGCTCGGGACGACAATCCAAAAGGGTGTCGCGAACAGCCAACGACGAACGGCGAACGACTGACGACTCTCACACCAATTTCTTCAGCTTCTTCTCATCCAAATGCTTCACCACTTTGCCGACATCCTGCGACTGGTCGAGCGTGGTAATGAGCAAGGCGTCTTCGGTCTCGACAATCACCAGGTTGCTCACGCCGACCAGGGCGACAAATTTGCCGGGCGCGTGAACGTAATTATTCTTCGCATTCAGGGCAAAGCTGCCGGACGCCGAGACCAGGCTTCCGTCGCCAGGTTTCGCCTTTGCCACGCGGTGCTCGTGCAGCGCGGTCCAGGAGCCGAGGTCGTTCCATCCGAAGTCGGAGGGCAGACAGAAGATGCGCGACTGGCCTTCTCCCTTGGCAGAGCGCGGCTCCAACACCGCATAGTCGATGCTGATGTTTTCGCACTTCGGGTAGAGCTTTCGAAAAGTGTCGGCGAACTTGCGCGCGCCATAAGCAGCGGCAATTTTTTCGAGGAGCGGAGCGGTGTTGGGAAGATGCTCGCGCAGCGCGTTGGCGAGTGTGTCGGCGCGCCAGAGAAACATGCCGCTGTTCCAGAAGTAATTGCCCGCGTCGAGAAACTGCTGGGCCCGGGCGAGATCCGGCTTTTCGGTAAAGCGGCGCACGCGCAAGGACTCATCGTCACCGGGCGCACCGGCCTCGATATAGCCGTAGCCGGTTTCGGCGCGAGTTGGGCGGATGCCGAGCACAACAATGCTGTCTCCCGCGGCGGCGATCTCGATTCCTGCGCCGAGAGTAGCGCGGTATTTTGCTGGGTCGGCGATGACGTGGTCGGAGGGAAACAGCCCGAGCACCGCATCGGGGTCGTGACGAAGCAAAAGAAATGCGGCTAAACCAATCGCGGGCGCTGTGTTGCGCCCAGCGGGCTCAGCGATGATCTGTTTCGGCGGAACCTTTGGAAGTTGACGAAGGATGGCGGGGCGCAGGTCGCCATTCGTGATGATCCAGAAACGGCTCGGCTCGGCCATGGGTGCGAGGCGCGCGACGGTTTGCTGGATCATGGTCTCGTTGCCGTCGAGCGCGAGCAGTTGCTTGGCGCGGCGCTTCCGGCTCAGCGGCCAGAAGCGCGTGCCTCGGCCGCCAGCCAGAATGACGGGATAGAAGTGCGGGTTCGCTCTCACGATCGTAGAAAGCCTACCATTTGCGCGGCGCGGGGCGAAAGCCTTGACTACAGGGGACACAGAGGTCCACAGGGGAAACCCGTGACACACGAAGCTCACACCGGGAAATGAGAATTTGGGCCTTCCCCTGTGTACCTCTGTGCCCCCTGTGGTGGATGGTTTGGTTTAGAGCCGTGTCGCGGGCTCAGGCACCGCCGCACCCGGTACGCAGGCTTTCAAGAACTCTACCTCCCACTGCGGACGAACATGAAACGCACCCAGGTTGGCCGGAATCACGACCGCGTCGCCTTTGGCCAGTGTCACCGGATCGCGGCCCTGCGCCTCTACAACCCCGCAACCTTCAACGGCGACCAGTATCTGCACCGAAGTTTTCCCGGACTCATCGCCGGTCGAGAATTCCTGTGGGGCTTTCAATTCAAACAGGTCCACCGTGAAGTAGGGTGCCGCAATCATCGAAGACTGACGGCTCTTGCCGCCGGGAATACTGACCGGCGCGGGGCGAATCACTTTGCCGGAGGCTGTGCGCTCCTTGACCGAGGCGAGGCCGCGCTCCAGATGCAGCGGGCGCGGGCGTCCATAGTCGTAGAGACGATACGTGGTATCGGACTGCTGTTGCGTCTCCACGATGACAGCCCCCGGTCCCAGCGTATGCACCGTGCCGCCGGCAACGTAAATCATCTCGCCCTGATAGACGTTGATCCAGTTAAGCAGCTCTTCTGCGCGCTTGTCATGGATGGCTTGCTCGAATTGAGGCACAGTAACGCCGGGCTTCAGTCCGAGGGCGATCTGCGATCCGGGCTTGGCATGGGCCACGTACCAGCACTCGGTTTTGCCCCAGGGCTCGCCGAAGCGCCGCGCGGTTTCGTCGTCGGGGTGCACCTGGACAGAGAGTTTTTCCTCGGGAAACAGAAACTTCAGAAGCAACGGAAAGCGCTGTGGGTCGCGCGCGGCCGTGCCCACGAGTTCGGGGCCGAATTCTTTGCTCAGGTCTGACAGCGATCGTTTCGCTAGCGGACCGTTCGCGATCACGCAGTTGTCGCCCGTGAGCCAGGCTTCTCCGATGCGTTCATTGAATTTGTGATTCGGGTAGATCACAGAAAGATCGAGCGTGCCCCAGGGACGCGGGTCGAAGGCGGGCGACATCAGGAGTGGGTAGAGTTGGGTCATGCGAGCAAGCGGCAAATCATCGAACTGCTGGAGCATCTACTAGTGTCGTGCCCGCAAGTTAGGGACATAAATGCACACTGTCATCCTGAGCGAAGCGAAGGACCTATGTACTTGAATTCGCCATGCACGAGGTCCTTCGCTTCGCTCAGGATGACAACCCAAACTTATGTCGCGAATTTGCTGGACACGCCACTACAGCCCGCCAAAGAACTTCCGCATGCGCTCCAGACCACGGTCGAGTTCGGCCATCGAGGTGGCGTACGAAACGCGGATGTGTTCCTTCGTGCCGAAGCCTTCTCCGGGAACCGTGGCGACGTGCACCTCGCGCAGGAGTTTGCCCGCGATGTCGGAGGCAGAGTTCATCCCGCTACGCCCGAAAAATGCTGAAATGTTCGGGTAGGCATAGAACGCGCCTTCCGGCAGCGTGCACTTCACGCCGGGGATGGAGCGCAGTCCCTTGACCACGTGATCGCGCAACTTGATGTACTCCGCGCGCATTTTTTCCACACATTGTTGCGAACCTTTTAGCGCCGCGACCGCCGCTTTCTGCACGATCGACGTTGGATTCGACGTGGATTGGCTCTGCAACTTTTGAACGGCGGTGATGATAGGCGCGGGACCGAGCGTGAAGCCGAGACGCCAGCCGGTCATGGCATAAGTCTTCGAAAGCGATCCGACGACCATGAAACGGTCGCGGAACTCGCGCAACGAACCCACCGAGAAGCGCTTGCCAGAGTAGTTCAGATAGACGTAGCACTCATCGGAAATTACCCAGATGCCGCGCTGGTGGGCCAGCCGGACGACTTCGGTCATGTCTTCCGGGCTCATCACGGCTCCGGAAGGATTGGAGGGTGAATTCAGGATGATGAGCTTGGTTTTCGGCGTCACCAGGCTTGCCACCATGTCGGCGGTGACGCGAAAGCCCTGCGATTCGTCACTCTGGAGAAGCACGCAGGTGCCGCCGGCGTAGCGCACCATATCCTTGAACGAGACCCAGTAGGGGACGGGAAGAATGACCTCGTCGCCATGGTCCACGAGCACGGAAATTACGTTGAACAGCGCGTGCTTGCCGCCCACCGAGGCCGCGGCTTCTTCCCGCCGGTAATCGGAGTCGAAGTCCACGGCATGGCGGTGCACGATGGCGTCCTTCAGCTCGGTGGTGCCGCCGACGGGGGTGTACTTCGAAAAATTCGCCTGGATGGCGGCGATGGCGGCATCCTTGATGTGCTGCGGCGTGGAGAAGTGGGGCTCGCCGGCGCCGAAATCCACGACATCAATACCCTGCTGGCGCAGCTTGTCGGCCTCGGCCACCACCGCCAGGGTCGCGGAGGGCTCGATGCGGTTGATACGTTCCGTCAGGCGGACGGGGTGAGTGACGGGTGACACGACTGTGCTCATAATTTCTTTTTCCTGGACTTCTTGCTCTCGGAATGCGTCTTGCCCGCGGGCTGCTCGCCGTTCTCGAATTTGTGAGCCACGTCCATTTTCTCACGAACCTTCTGCTCGACAAGTTCAGGCACCAGGCATTCAATGGATCCCCCCAGCTGCGCGACTTCGCGCACCAGGCGCGAACTCAGGTAGGAATACTTTTCCGCGGGCATCATGAACACCGTCTCCAGACCGGGCTGGAGTTTGCGATTCATCAGCGCCATCTGCAGTTCGTACTCATAGTCGCTGATGGCGCGAATGCCGCGCAGGATGGCCCTCGCCTCGACCCGCAACGCGTAGTCCACCGTGAGGCCGGCGAAAGTGTCCACCGAGACGTTGTCAAAGCCCGAGGTCATCGCCTCCAGCATCTTGCGACGGTCGGCCACGCTGAACAGCGGGTCTTTCTCGGGATTCTGCAGAATGGCGACCACCAGTTCGTCGAAAATCTTGCTGCCGCGCTCAATCAGGTCAAGATGCCCGTTGGTGGGAGGATCGAACGATCCGGGATAAATGGCTTTGATGCGCTTCACAGGGCCCTCGGTCGAAGAAAGGAGGATTGTATGCGGGGGAAAGCGGGGATGGCAATCGGAGGGTGATGGAGGTGAAATGATGGAGAGCCGGGCGTCCCCGCCCGGCAGACGGGCGAGACGCCCGTCTCTCCATCGATTAACAAACTGCGTTCGCGGTAGCTACCGTCTCGCCGCCGGCACTTTCGTCGCTTCCGGCGCCGCTGTCGGCATCGTCGTGACGCGTCCCTGCGTACCGGTAGCTTGCGCCGGAACCGCAGCCGGACCCCCCGACCCTGCGGCTGGGATCATTCCCAGCGCCTTGCGCACTTCGGCATCCAGCTTGGCCATCGTGTCTTTGTTTTCTTTCAGGAAGGTGCGTGCGTTCTCGCGTCCCTGCCCAATGCGCTCCCCTTTGTAGCTGAACCACGAGCCCGACTTCTCCAGGATATCGTTGTTCACCGCCAGATCGATCAGGTCGCCTTCGCGCGAGATCCCCTCGCCATAAAGAATGTCGAACTCCGCTTCGCGGAAGGGCGCCGCCACTTTATTCTTCACGATCTTGACTCGGGTGCGCGAGCCGGTGACCACGTCTCCTTCTTTGATGGCCGCAATGCGCCGGATGTCAATGCGCACCGACGAATAGAACTTCAGCGCGCGCCCGCCCGTCGTGGTTTCCGGATTGCCGAACATCACGCCAATCTTTTCGCGGATCTGGTTAATAAAGATCAGGCAGGTGCGCGACTTGGCAACCGTCCCCGTCAGCTTGCGCAGCGCCTGCGACATCAAGCGTGCCTGCAGGCCCATGTGGCTGTCGCCCATTTCGCCGTCGAGTTCGGCCTTGGGGACGAGCGCCGCCACCGAGTCCACCACCAGCACGTCAATGGCGTTCGAGCGCACCAGTGCTTCAACGATTTCCAGCGCCTGCTCGCCATAGTCAGGTTGCGAGACCAGCAGGTTGTCGACGTCCACACCCAGCTTCTTGGCATAGCCGGGATCGAGCGCATGCTCGGCATCGACGAACGCCGCCATGCCGCCAGCCTTTTGCGCCTCGGCAATTACCTGCAAGGCAATCGTAGTTTTGCCGGAAGACTCCGGACCGAAGATTTCAACGACACGCCCGCGCGGCACGCCACCCACGCCCAGCGCGGCATCGAACGAAATCGCGCCCGTTGAAATCACCGCGATCGGGACGATGGATTCCTTCGACCCCAGCCGCATGATGGACCCTTTGCCAAACTGCTTTTCAATTTGTGCGAATGCGAGATCAATTGCCTTGTTGCGCTCGTTGGTGCGCTCGTCTGCTCGGCTACGCTCTTCGGCCATAATGGCTGCTCCTGGTTATGAATCTGGAATCCCGGGGGTACGAATCCCCCGTAGCCTACACCCGCGGGCTGGAGCGTGAAGTGTTGGCTGTCACATCAGTTTTGGTCAGTTTAGCACGAAGCGAATAAAAGGCGAAGTGTGGAGGTGATCGCGCTGGTTCGGGCAAGCTGTCCCCTGTGTTCCCCGGAGCCTGCCCTGAGCGAAGCCGAAGGGCCCTCTGTGGTTAGGCCTTTCAGACTGTATGCTCAAGGCCGAACAAAGGTCGAACAACGGGAGAGCCCCAGGTTCCGCCGCCACACCACGTCTCCCCGCTTCTTGCTAGACTTTCCTTATGCAAGCGGTAGCCCAACCCGAAACCACCAACGGCCGCGATAACCTGGGTCCAGGATCAGCCCTCTACCTAGTCGCCACGCCCATCGGCAACCTCGAAGACATCACCCTGCGTGCCCTGCGCGTGCTCAAAGAAGTCGATCTGATCGCCTGCGAGGACACACGCCAGACCCTAAAGCTCCTCAGCCATTACGGCATCCATACGCGCACCGTCAGCTATCACGAGCACAACGAGATGACCAAAGCCGCCGAACTCGTCGTGGACCTGGAAGGCGGCGCCAAGATCGCTCTCGTCACCGACGCGGGCATGCCCGGCATCTCCGACCCCGGATTCCGCCTGATCGCGCTCGCCATCCGGCATCATGTGCCGGTGGTGCCGATTCCCGGAGCGTCGGCATTCCTGGCGGCGCTCGTGGCCAGCGGCCTGCCCACCGATTCCTTCCGCTTCAGCGGCTTCCTCCCGGCCAAGTCGGGACAGCGCCGCAAACTGCTGGAGAGCATAAAGGACTCTCCGCGCACGCAGGTGTTCTACGAAGCCCCCCACCGGCTGCTGGAGACGCTGGCGGATGCGGTCGAAGTTCTGGGGGACGACCGCCACGTAGTGGTTGCACGCGAAGTGACGAAGATTCACGAAGAATTCCTGCGCGGCCGCGCGCGAGAAATTCTCGAACAACTCAAAGCCCGAGGAGACGTCAAAGGCGAAATCACGCTCCTGATCGCCAAAGCCGAAGAGGGAGCAGCCCCGTCCGCATCCGAGACCATGAGCGTCGCTCAGCGCGTGCGCGAAATCATGGCCGAAGAGAAGGCAGACGAAAAATCCGCGCTAAAGAAAGTAGCCAAAGAGCGCGGGATTGGGAAGAGCGAAGCCTATAGGGAATGGCAGCGGGGCAAGTGAAAGACGTCCGGCGAGCCGTCTGTGAGGCCGCCGAAACCTAATGGTTCCGTTTTGCAGCGTTCTTCGCCTTACGCTCGGCCTCCTTTCGTCGCTTCGCCGCTTTCATATCAAAAACGACTTTCCTCTGCCCTGACAAGAACCAGTTGATGCACTCTTCGATGCTGTCCGTCCATACGTCCGAACGGTTGCGGCTCACAGGCTGCATAATCTCGATCAGCTTCTTGTCCCCGGCTCTTGCCATGAGCCACGAACCGACCGTGTACATAAAGCGCGACCAGTCCTGAGTCGAAGGCTGCATGTTCACCGCTATGATGTCAAAGTCTCCGAACTGATAGGGCCGTGTCTTCTCCGGTGCCGTGGGAGCCGACTTAGCATCCAGCGCGCCTTTTCTCTTCCGCTTCGTGCCGCTCCGAGTCTTTTGCACTTCCACAATGAACGTATCCGGGCCAAATACGGCTCGTATGAGGGGCGCTCCGCCCTGCGTGCGCTGCAACTTTACTTGGATCTTGATTTCACGTTGGTCCGAGTCCCGACGGATATTGAAATCGTAAGGAAGATCACCAATGACGGGCATAGCACGCCAGCCTCTGATCGCGGGCAAAACCTTGGCCTCGAAAACTGCTTCTGCGATAACACCGCGAACTCCGCGTTGCACGATGTCTTGCGACCGGTATATCGCATCGAGGATTAGTTCGTAGCTGATGCGCCACTTTTGTTCAAGTGCGTGCATTGGAAGTTTTGAGCGCAGGTAGGACGTGAGACTCTCCAACTCGGACGGAGTCAGGCTCTCGATTAGCTTCTCAACGCTTTCTGTCTTTTCGCTCATTCGGGGGACGACCCGGACGCTCGGTCCGGTATTCCTCCACTTCAGTTCGCCGCAAGAACAACCTTCCGCCGACCTCAAGAGGGCTGAATCGGCCTTTGCGGATTAATCGCGCGATGGCTTGTCTCGAAACACCCCGGATTCGCGCCGCTTCTGCCTGAGATACCCATTCCTCGGGTTTGAAAGTTCGCTTCACAAAAAGGGTTGACAACGTAAACCTATTTCTAATAGGCTACTTTCGACGATACTGGTGAGTAGATGCCTTCAACCCAACGTAAAAACGCTGAGGTCAAGAAACGGACACCCGAGCAGTCAATTACAGAGCACCCCGAGAACGCGGACTACGTTGCTGATACGAAAGTGCCGTCCGACCATGTTCGCGCCCTGTTGCCGAATGCTCCGTACTACATCACAAGACTCGGTGCCGCATATCTAGGCAAGTCTCTTGAGATGTTACAGGCTCTGCCCGACGCATCTGCTCATCTGGTTCTGACTTCGCCGCCTTATGCCCTCCACTTCAAGAAAGAATACGGCAATGTGTCGAAAGATCAGTACGTTGAATGGTTCCTCCCATTTGCAAAAGAGGTTCGCCGGATTCTGACCGAAGACGGCAGCTTCGTACTGAATATCGGTGGGAGTTGGAACAAAGGAACCCCCACCCGCTCGATCTATCACTTCAAGCTGCTCATCGCCCTAGTTGAAACTGTCGGTTTCCACCTCGCTCAGGAATGCTTCTGGTACAACCCCGCCAAGATGCCAGCGCCTGCGGAGTGGGTGACAGTCCGCCGCATTCGCGTCCGAGACTCAGTTGAGTACGTATGGTGGTTCTCAAAGACACCGTGGCCCAAGGCATCTAATCTCAACGTGCTGAAGGAATACAGTCCGGACATGATCCGGCTGGCTAGGAACGGGGTGCGAGAAACTGTTCGGCCCTCCGGTCACGTCATTCGCGGCAGCTTCGACAAGATTAGCGCAGGCGGGGCAATTCCGCCGAATGTAGTTGAGGAGCACTTTGCGGAGAGTATGCTCAAACTCGGCAACAACGCTGCCAACGACGAGTACACTATGCTGTGCAAAGAGACTGGCACAAAGATTCATCCGGCTCGCTTTCCCGCAGCCTTGCCGAGCTTCTTCATCAAGCTATTGACGCAGCCGAATGACCTCGTAATCGATCCATTTGCAGGCTCAAACACCACAGGTGCGGTTGCTGAACAGTTGAACCGGCGCTGGCTTGCCTTCGATGAGGTAGAAGAATATCTTCGGGCCAGTAGGTTTCGCTTTGATCTAAAGCAGAAGACTCTGTTCTAGGTTTTTCACGCTTCGTCTAAGGAAAGTCCCCCTCATGAACCAACGAAATCCATGCGCGCTTACTTCCCCGCCAACTCCTTCTTTACCGCTTCGCTGACCACCTTCCCATCCACCCGCATTCCGGCGGCGGCGAAGCGGGCCATTGCGGCTTTCATTACTGTTCCCATGTCTTTCATGGCGGGGGCGGGCGTCATCTCGGCAATCGCGGCGCGGACTCCGGCCACGATTTCTTCTTCTCCGGCGGCTTTGGGCAGGTAGGTTTCGATCAGCTTGATCTCGGCGGCTTCCTTGTCGGCCATCTCCTGGCGTCCGCCTTTGGTGAACTGCTCGACCGAGTCCTTGCGCTGCTTGATCAGCGTGGAGAGCACCTGCTGCGATTCCTTGTCGTCGAGCGGAGCCATCTTGTCGATTTCTTTGTTCTTGAGCGCGGTCTTGACCATGCGCAGCGTGGAGAGTCGCTGCTCTTCGCGGGCCTTCATGGCCGCGACGATGTCTTTCTGGATCTGGTCGATTAAGGGCATGGGAGGATTATAGAACGCTGCGCGCTACGAGCTTCGAGCTACGTGCAAGATGGTTGCCCGAGGCTCACAGCTCGTCGCTCGTAGCTTGCCTCTGCGATTCGCCCTCCACATGCGCTTCCCGAATCCCGTTCCTTCGCATATTCTGATTTATTCCCATGCTCAAGAAAAACAGACTCTTTACTCCCGGACCGACGCCACTGCTGCCGCAAGCCCAGACGGCGATGGCTGCCTATGGCGCGCACCATCGCACCGCCGATTTCCGCGCTCTGTTCACGCGCGTTCTGGCCGACGTGAAGGAGTTCATCGGCACAAAGAATGACGTGCTGGTGCTGACCTCGTCGGGCACGGGTTTCATGGAAGCCTCGGTCTCGAACCTGACTTCTCCCGGCGACCGGGTGCTGGTGCTGACTGCCGGCAAGTTCGGAGAACGCTGGGTCTCGCTGGCAAAGGCGTTTGGCTGCGCCGTGGAGACGGTGACCGCTTCCTATGGCGAAACCATTTCGCTGGAGGAAGTGCGCCGCAAGCTGACGCCGGAGATCCGCTGCGTTTATGTGCAGGCGACCGAGAGTTCCACGGGCGCGCGGCATGACGTCGAGCAGATCGCGAAGCTGGTGCGCGCTTTGCCAGATACGTTGTTTGTCGTCGACGCGATTACTGGATTGGGCACAACCCATCTCGACGTGGACGCCTGGGGGATCGACATCATCATTGGCGGCTCGCAGAAGGCGCTGATGATCCCACCCGGCCTGGCCTATGGAGCCATCGGCGAGCGGGCGTGGCAACGCATGGAGACGGCGAAGTCTCCACGGTATTACTTCGATCTGCGGAAGGAACGAAAATCGGCGGCCAAGGCGGAGACGGCATACACGCCCGCGACCTCGCTGTTTGCGGGGATGGCGGCAGCGCTCGATTATGTGCGTCAAATGGGGGACGGGAACCTGGCGGCGGGGCGGGACGCGCTGATTGCGAACGCGGAGTTGTGTGCGGCGATGACGCGCGCCGGCGTCGAAGCGCTGGGACTGAAGTTATTCGCGCCCAGTTCTCCAGCGGCCGCGCTGACTGCTGTCACTGCCCCGGCTGGCGCCGATTCCACGGCCATTTGCAAACGCTTCCGCGAGCAGTTTGGCGCGGTCGTGGCTAATGGACAAGCCGAGATGAAGGGACAGCTTTTCCGCATCGCTCACATTGGCTACTACGATTATCTGGACACGGTGGGGGTGCTGGCCGCGCTTGAACATGTAATCGCCGAAGCGACGGGGAACGCGGTCGAGTTTGGATGCGCGGTGCGCGCGGCGCAGGGGGTTTACGCGAAAGCGAAAACTGCAGATCTCATGGCGAATTCAAATCCATAGGTCCTTCGCTTCGCTCAGGATGACGATGTTTTTTTGAGGATGACAAATTCTCAAGCGTCGTGCGCTACGAGTCCAGCGCTTCCCGGCGCAATTTGCGGCTTTCCGCCAGCAGCGACATGGAGTGCATCAGGTTCTGCAGGGTGACGATTCCGACCAGGCGCTGTTCGTCGACGATGGGGATGATGCTGAGATTGCGGGCGGAGAGTTTGCGGAAGGCGGAGGCGAGCGACTCCTGCTTCGCGGCAACGTCGAAAATGCGGTTCATCACAGCCTGCACGTAGCCGTTGCCTTCGGCGCGCAGTGCTTCGAGGATTTTTTGCCTGGAGACGACACCAACCATGTCGCTGCCGCGTACTACCGGAAAATCGTCCTGCAGCGTGTGCACGGCTTTCTCGAGCGCGTCTTCCAGAGTGTCGGCGGGCGAGAGTGTGGCGAAATCGGTGAGCATGACTTCTTCCAGGCGGACGCTTTGCAGTACGGATTGAAATACCGCCGAGCGCTCTTCCAGTTGTGCGCCGGCAAAAAGAAAGAAGCCGATCATCATCAGCCAATAGCCGTTCCAGCGCGTCTCAGGGTGACTGCTGAGCAGCATTCCGACCATGATCATCAGGATGGAAAAGACGTGGCCGATGCGGACGGCGCGCTGGGTGGCTTGAACCATGTCGACACGGCGCGAAAAAACAGCGCGCAAAGCGCGCCCGCCATCCATGGGATACGCCGGCAGCAGGTTGAACAAGCCGAGGTAGAGGTTCGACCAGACAATGCTCCGCAGCAGGGCACTCGAGTGGAGAAGCGGCCTCGCGGTAAGCGAAAAGCCAGGTATGGCCGCGAGCAAAACGAGTGCGGATAAACCGGCGATGAAGAGATTCACCAGCGGTCCGGCAACTGCGATGCGGATGTCACGCTTCCAGGCGTTGATCGGGTCCGGAATGGCGTGCGCCTCGTCAAGGATGGTGATTCCGCCGATCGGCAGCAGGATGATGCCCTTCGCCGGAATGCCCGAGCCGCGGGCCACCAGAGCATGACCTAGTTCGTGCAGAACCACGCTGCCGAAAATGATGCCGACCAAGCCGAGTACGCGCAGGGCAGCGGTGGCATCCTGAGTAGCGGCTGCGGTGCTCCACAGGAAGACCAGCAGGAACAGGAACGTCAGATGAATGCGAATTTCGATTCCGAAGAGACGTCCGACCGGGATGGACCAACTGCGCATCGACATGCCTACCAGTATTCTATCTGCTTAGACACCGGTTGACGCCGCGGGGATGCGAAAAGGCGAAACGGAAGGGCTGGGCCGGAAGATGCACGAGCCTAGCCTGTAGAGACGCGGCTTGCCGCGTCTCCCGCAGCGGAGACGGGGCAAGCCCCGTCTCTACAGGCGGGGCTGCTATGAGCGCGAACCTATGAGAGTGATTGCGGGACAGTACCGGCGCCGGACGTTGCGGTCGTTGCCCGGGCTCGAAATCCGCCCGACGGCGGACCGGCTGCGCGAGACGCTGTTCAACGTGCTGTGCGCGGGCGATCCGGCGGCGCTGGCGGAGTCGACGTGGCTCGATTTGTATGCTGGGACAGGCGCGGTGGGGATCGAGGCGCTGAGCCGCGGCGCGCGAATGGTGCACTTCGTCGAATCGTCCAAAGCTGCAGCGGATTTGATTGCGGGGAATTTGAAGTCGCTGGGGATTGTGCGCGGCTTCCAGATCATCAAGGTCGAGGCCGGGAAGGCGTTGCGGCAATTGGAGGAGGCGGGGAGCGTTGCCGATTTCGTGTTCCTGGATCCGCCATACTCGATGCAGGACGAGTACGCGAAGACGCTGGCGGCCTTGGCGGAATCGAAATTGTTGCGCGCGGGGAGCCTGGCGATCGCGGAACATGAGAAGAGGTTTGATCCGGGAGAGGTGTTCGGGGAATTACGGCGATATCGGAAGCTGGTGCAGGGAGACGCCGCACTGAGCTTTTACCGGCGGCTGGGTTAGGAATTTGCGACTTCCAATGCCTTTGTCATCCTGAGCGAAGCGAAGGACCTGCTGTCTCTTGCAGTGAGAAAAAAGCAGGTCCCTCGCTTTGCTCAGGATGACAATTGAAGAAAGGGTGTCGCGGGAACCGGCTGTCGCACGGCCTTGGCAAACACGGCGGATCGCTATAATCACTACGACATGGCTAACTTTCCACCGGTTGACGAACAACTGGCATACATCAAGAAGGGCGCGGCGGAGATCGTCAAGGAATCCGAACTGCGCGCCAAGCTCGAACGCTCGCTCGCTTCGGGCAAGCCGCTGCGGGTAAAGGCGGGCTTTGATCCGACCGCGCCCGATCTGCACCTGGGGCACACGGTCTTGCTGCGCAAGCTCAAACATTTCCAGGATCTCGGACACACGGTCATCTTCCTCATCGGAGATTTCACCGGGATGATCGGCGATCCGACGGGGCGCTCGGCAACGCGGCCTCCGCTGTCGCGAGAGCAGATTGCGGAGAACGCCGAGACCTACAAGGCGCAGGTTTTCAGGATTCTCAACCCGGGAAAAACGGTGGTGGACTTTAACAGCCGGTGGTTCTCGAAGTTCTCGGCAGAGGATTTCATCCGTTTGACGGCGAAGTTCACGGTCTCGCAGATGCTAGAGCGCGAGGACTTCCACAAGCGCTTCCATGACGAGAAGCCGATTGCCATGCATGAGCTGCTGTATCCGCTGGCGCAGGGATATGATTCGGTGGCGCTGGAAGCAGACGTGGAACTGGGCGGCACCGACCAGAAGTTCAATCTGCTGGTGGGGCGTGAGTTGCAGCGAGCGTACGGGCAGGAGTCGCAGGTGGTGCTGACAACGCCGATCCTCGAAGGTCTCGACGGCGTGAACAAGATGTCGAAGTCGCTGGGGAATGCGATTGGAATCCACGAGCCGCCGCTCGAGATGTACGGCAAAGTGATGTCGATTTCGGACGAGATGATGTGGCGTTATTACGAGCTGCTGACGGATGTGCGGGTGGACGCAATCGCGCAAATGAAAGCGGACGCCGCGAGTGGTAAGGCGCATCCGATGGCGCTGAAGAAGGAGTTGGCGCGGTCGATTGTGGCGGACTTTCACTCGGCGGAGGCAGCGGCGAAGGCGGCGGAGGATTGGGCACGGCAGTTTCAGAAGGGTGGAGTACCGAGTGATACAGAGTATATTTCGGTCGATATAGTCCGGGTCAAGAGTGCTAGGGACATATCCGAAGAAAGGTCGTACTTTCCCCTGCATAAGTTTCAAAAGTGTGCATCTTCTGGCGCATTCAATAAAGAGGACGTTAGGCTCATACTTCTGGACAAGCTACTTTTTGAAGCGGGTCTTGTACAGTCTCGAACAGAAGCTGGACGCAAGATCAAAGAGAATGCCGTGCAGATCAACGGACAACTTGTTGGGAATATTGCAGTGCTACTGTGCCATGAGGAACCGATAACTGTGCGTGTAGGTAAGAAGATTAAGAAGGTTCTATTTTCGGTCCCTTCTTGACCATTCCTCTCTCGTCATCCTGAGCGGAGCAGGACGATGCGCAACGCGCATCGTCTTGCGGAGTCGAAGGACCCCTACTCCCTTCAGAATTTTCCATCCATGGATACCAATCGCGTGCTAAATCCAGCCAGTGCGGGTTGACGAATTCCATCAGCGTGATCTTTTTCGAGCGGCGCCAGCCCTTCAGCTGTTTCTCGCGATTAATGGCAGGCTGCACTTCATCGAACGATTCCCAGTAGAGCAACCGCCCAACTCTATATTTGTCGGTGAAACCTTCAATGCGGTGAAATTTGTGCTCGAAGACGCGACGGTGGAGATTGCCCGTCATTCCTATGTAGAGCGTTCCTGAGAGGCTGCCCATGATGTACACGCAGTAGGATTTTCGTTCGCGAGACATGGGAGGAAGTAGGGGCCCTTCGACTACGGTTGCCCTTCACTTCGTGAAGGGCAACCTTCGCTCAGGGTGACAGCGTTAGAGGGTATGTGCAGTGATCGGGCTCACGCGAGAATTGGTACATTTGGCGCTCGCTTGTGCCAGTTGGTCGCTTGTTCGTAGGCGTGCGCGGCTTGCAGCACCACGTCTTCTCGCCAGGGAGCGGCGGCTAGTTGCAGGCCAATCGGCAGGCCATCCTTTGTGAATCCGCATGGAACGGAAATCGCGGGGATTCCCCAGACATTGAAGGGCCGCGTGTTCCGCAGCATGATCATCTCTTGCGGGCGCAGGTCGTCGGGATGCTTTTGGAGATCCGCGATCACCGGCGGAGGAATTGGAACGGTGGGCGTTAGCAGCACGTCCACTTCATCGAATATTTTTCGGATGGCGTGACGGCTTGCATGGAGGTCACGGCCGGCGCGGAGAGCATTGGATGCGGCGATCTTGGCTCCGGATTGGATGCGAGCGAGCGTAGCGGGCTGATAGAGTTCGGGTGAACGGGCTACGAATGACTCGTGATAAGCGTAGGCCTCGGCGCTCGCGAGCGTGCGGTCGGTGGAGACTTCGAGGGTGACGTCGTGAATCTCGGCATGGAGTTCGCGGAAAATCTCGATTGCTTTTTCGATGGCGGCGGCGACTTCGGGATGGAGATCGTCGAAGAAAAATGCCCGTGGCACGCCGATGAGCAGCCTGGGCGGAAGTTGAGCGATGGTGGCGACGAAGTTCGGGACAGGCGCGTCAACGCTGGCGGGATCCGCTGGGTCGTAGCCCGCGAGTACCTGCAGCATCAGCCCCGCGTCGCAGACTGAGTTTGTGATTGGGCCGATGTGATCGTAGGACCACGACAATGGGACGACTCCGCGGGCGCTCACGCGGCCGTACGTCGGCTTGAGCCCAACGACTCCGCAGCAGGCTGCGGGCAGACGGATGGAACCGGCGGTGTCGGTGCCGACGGCGGCGAAGCCGAGACCAGCGGCAACGCTGGCAGCGGAGCCTCCGGAGGAGCCTCCAGCGACGCGCGACACGTCCCATGGATTGTGGACCTCGCCGAAGAAACTGATCATGGAACTGCCGCCGTAAGCGAATTCGTGCAGGTTCTGCTTGCCTAGAATGATTGCGCCCACGGCTCGCAGGCGGCGGACGACTTCGGCGTCTTCATCTGGAATGCGATCTTTGAACAGTGCGCTGGCGGCGGTGGTGCAGACTCCAGCGGTATCGAGAATATCTTTGAGTCCGATGGGGATGCCGTGAAGGGGGCCGCGATAGTCTCCGCGGAAGATTTCTTGCTCGGCGACACGGGCTTGGTCGAGAGCGGAATCGGCCGTGACGGTGATGAAGGCGTTGAGCGTTGGGTTGAGCTTTTCGATGCGCGCGAGGCAATCGCGGGTGAGTTCAACGGGAGAGATGGAGCGGTCGCGAATTCTTCGGCTTAGTTCGCGGATGGTAAGGGGCACATGATCCTCGCTCGACCGAAATGACTCCCGCAGACGTAGTGCCTGAAGGCGCAATTCTTCGCCGATCGCCTGCGGTACCGCTAAAGCGATACCCTCATACGAACCTACCCTGCCTTGGCCGCCTTCTGCGCGGCGCGCTTGGCGAACCATTTCACCACAAAATAAACAACTGGACCGGCGGCAAGCGCCCACGGCCCCCATCGCAAGGCGATCGGATCACTGTAACGCAGGACGACGTAGGTCATGGCGAGCGGCATCGCGATCACGTAGATCAGTCCGAGGTTGCCGCCGGGGATGCGGAAGGCTCGCGGCAAATCGGGATGTTTGCGGCGCATTCCCCAGGCGGAGAGGACGGTCATCACGGTGGTGGCGGCGCGCAGCCAGACATAGATACTGATCAAGTCGGCGAGCGAGTGCAGCGCCAGCGAAGCGTAGATCGCGGCGGAGATCAGGATCGCGATCCAGGGCGTGCCGTAGCGCGGATGCCGGCGCGTGAGGAATGGTGGCAGGTATCCGTCTTCGGCGAGCGCGAAGGGCATGCGGGTGGTGGTGAGGACGGTGCTGTTGAGCAGCGCCACGTTGCCGACCATGGCGGCGATCGTCATCAGATTGCCGAGCCAGGGGCCACCGATCAGTTGCGCAGCGGTTGAGAAATAGCCGTCTTTCCAGTTCTGCCAATCGCCGAGCGTGGCTAGGGCAGCGAACGTCGGCAGGAAGTACGTCGCGATGGAAAGGGGAACGACCAGAGCGAGCGCTCGCGGATAGCTGCGCTGCGGGTTCTCGACTTCCTCGGCCACGGTGGAGAGTTGCTCGTATCCGGAGTAGAGCCACAGGCCTAGGGCTAGGCCTACTCCGAATACTTTGGAAAAAGGCTGGTTCGGCGGAACCAGCGGCACAAACGGATTGTGATGCCACTTGGCGAGGCCGAGAACGATCATGGCGATCACGGGAATAAAGATGAAAATTTCGAAGATGGTGGCGGCTTTGCCGACCATTTGAATGCCACGAATGTTGACCCAGGTGATGATCGCGATCAGGATGAACGAAGCGAGCCAGTGCTTCCAGCCGACGATCTGCGGGAAGTAGAAGGACAGGTAGTCGGTGAAGAGCACGGCGTAGGAGCCGCCGAGAAGGAATGAGGCGGACCAGTTCCACCATCCGGCGAGGAATCCCCAGAAATCTCCGAAGGCGGCGCGACTCCAACGATAGAAGCCGCCTTCGACGGGCATGGCGGTGGTCAGTTCGGCGGAGACGAGCGATACCGGAATGCACCAGAAGAGCGGAATGAGCAGGTGATAGAGCAGGGTCATGCCCGGGCCGCTGGTGGTGACCTGAGCTTCGAGTCCGAAGGGACCTCCGGTGGTGTAGGAAAACATCACGAAGACGAAATAGAAAAGACTGGCCTTGCGGACAGTGGAAGTCGTGGATGAGCTTGGGGCGTTCACGATGAAGATGGCGGCTAGTGTACAGCAAACGCGCTGAACTTCCGCCCCGTAGAGACGCGGCTTGCCGCGTCTCTACGGGAAATCAGACGTACGCCCCGATTCCCAGGGGAAGACCAGGATGAAGACTGGTTTGCTCAAGGTCGAGCAACTTGCGTTTGATGTCGAGACCGCCGCCGTAACCGCAAAGTGAGCTGCTGGATGCGATCACCCGGTGGCAGGGGACGACGATGGCGACGGGATTCCGGTTGTTCGACATGCCGACGGCACGGTAGGCGCGCGGATGCCCGATGGCTTGCGCGACATCACGGTAGCTGCGGGTCTCGCCGTATGGAATTTCGAGCAGCGCATGCCAGCACGCGAGCTGGAACTCGGTTCCGCGGAGATCGAGCGGGAAACAGAACTCGCGACGCTTACCCGCGAAGTAATCGTTGAGTTCGCGGAGATAGAGCGCAAGGGCCGGTTTGGACTCATGCAACCGCGTCGTACTGGGATTCAGTCTCTGCATGCGAGCTTCGAATTCGAGTCGCACCAAGCCTTTTGTGGAAGCGGCGAGGAACAGTGGGCCGACGGGCGAAGGCGCGCGAAAGTAGAACAGAGTTTCCATGACGCGTTGGAGAATAGCACGATGTTGGACTGATGTTTGACTCTGTAGCTCAGGCGAGATTGCGCATAAAAATGCCTCCCGTTTTCACGGGAGGCATTGCAGGGGGAGGGTACCGCTGCTACTTCTGCTGCGGTTGATTCTGAGTGGTGCTGGTCGAAGCAAGCTGTTCCAGATTGTTCTTCAGGAGGCTGACTTCAACGCGGCCACCGATGATCCGCTTGGGCTTGGCTTCACCCGCCGAGGCCGCAGCCGGAACCGGTGCATTACCCATGCCAACGAGGTAAATCCGGTAAACCGGAATGTCGTGGTTCAGCACCAGATAGCGGACCACCGACTCGGCCATCTTCTGCGAGTTGGAGATCGCCACCTGTCCATGACCGGAGGAGAATCCCTGGACTTCGACGACGTAGCCACGCTGACTCTTCAGCGGGGTGGCCATTTCATCGAGAGCGTTCTTGGCGTTCTGGCTCAGCACCGTCTGTCCGGGCTTGAAGAGGATTTCGGTTTGGGTTGTGGGCTGGTACTGATCGATGTTGGTGACCACCTGCTCGACCGTGTTCAGACGGGTGTGGGCCTGTTGCGCGGTCTGCTGCGCCGCCTGCGCTTTGTTGCCGGCCTCGATGGCATGCTGATCGGCCTCGTTGGCCTTCAAAGAAGCGAGCTGGATTCCCTGCTGCGCGCGCGCATCCGTATCCTTGATCGCCCTGCTGTTGGAGGCGGTCAGCTCATCGAGTTCGTTGATGCGGTCGCGGATCGGCTGCGTCTGCCGCGCGATGTATTTCTTGCGCGCAAACGGGTTCATGCGACCCCAGAAGCCTTCGCGAGTCTCCGGTTGCAAGGGATCTTTGCCGGTGGCGCTGTCGGCCTTGCTGGCCGTCTGGGCCGCGGTGGCCGTCTGGGCTGCGGGCTGAGTCGGGGTAGTGGAAGTCTGCTGCGCGAAAACTGGCACAGCCAGGATTACGGCTAGCAGCAGAGCGAAAATGGTGCGGTTTTTCATCTTAAACTTCCTCCAAGTGGGAGTGGGGAATCCACTCCGGACGCCTTTAGGCGCGATTTTAATTGCGTCGTTTCAATAACAGATCCCATAAACTCGGAAGGCAATCGCCGACGCAACGGATGCCTCAAAAAGCCAGGCCGTATCACGGGCCTGCATTTGTATAAACAGTTTGCGTGCCAAATGCCCGGATGATGGGCGCAGGATGCAAGTGCTTTCTTTTCATACATATTGTATCTTATCGTTCCCTTGCAGCCAACCGCGCCTGGCGGTAATTTTGGCGGGAACCGATATAAAAACTGCGTGCAGGGGGTTTTCTTCCGGGCAAACATCAAAAAAATTGAACGCAGTTTACCGTGGGAACATCCACTAAATTGTGCGACGCCTAAACATGCGCCGACCCTCATTCTTGCACGACGGGCTGATAAGCAGCACCCGCACGGTTGAATTCCCTGTGTCCCTCTGTGCACCCTGTGGTTAAATTCAGGTTGTGAAAGTAGCCATCGACATTCGTCGCATGACGGAATTCGGGATTGGCACCTACATACGGAATGTGGTCCGCACGCTGGCGCGCCTGGACCGCGACAGCAAGTACTTCCTCATCGGATCGCTGGCGAAGGTGGCGGAATGTGGCCCGCTGCCGGCGAACTTCCGTGCGGTGGCGCTGGACGGGCGCGATGACACGCTGAAAGGAACCCTCGCTTTCCGGGCAATCGTGCGGCGCCTGGAGTGCGACGTGGTTCACGTTCCGCACCTGTTCTGGATTCCGCGCGGACTGAGTTGTCCTTATGTTCTGACCGTGCACGACCTGTTGGAGCACATGTATGGATCGCGCGACTCTTCCAGTTTGCGGCGCAGCCTGTACTTTTATCTGACGCGGCGCGTGTTGCGCAAGGCGGCGCGCGTGATCGCGGTGTCGCAATTCACCAGGAACGAAATCGAAAAGCTCCTGGTCATTCCAGATGCGCGCATCGAGGTGGTGTACAACGCGATTGACGAGCGCTTTCTGCACGGCCATGCCACTGAAGCGGATCGCGAACTGATTGCCCAGCGCTATCTGGTGAACTATCCCTTCATTCTGTATGCGGGTGCGATTCGGCCGCACAAGAACGTGGTGCGCATCATCGAAGCGTTTTCGGCGCTGAAGAGCGAACTGCAGAAAGAGCAGCAGTTCCCGGACCTGAAGCTCATCATCATAGGGGACGATCTTTCGAGCCATCCGCGGCTGCGGCGCACCGTGGTGCGCAGCGGCGTGCAGAACGACGTGCGTTTCCTGGGATTCGTGCCCATCGAAGTGCTGCGCATTTTTTATGATGTAGCCAAGATTTTTGTGTTTCCATCGCTCTACGAGGGATTTGGATTGCCGCCACTCGAAGCCATGGCCCACGGAACTCCAGTGGTCACTTCGAACACGTCGAGCCTGCCGGAAGTTGTGGGGGACGCGGCGTTGCTGGTGAATCCGGAAAACGTGTTTGAGATCCGGCGAGGTTTGCAGCGAGCGCTGCTTGATCCGGCGCTCCGAGAGCGAATGAAACAACGCGGCTATGAGCAGGCTCAGCGATTTTCCTGGACTACTTCGGTGTCGAGAATCCTTGAAATTTACCGCGAAGTGGCGGGCAGCCGTGTTTCCCGCGGGGTGGCCGCGGACTGAGGGCGTTCTTACTCCCGTATAATGAAAGTCCCGCGATGAATTCCGGCGCCACGCGCAATCTCGAACCGCCGCCAATTGAGACCATACCCCGGCCCAACCGGTTGCTTTCGGACTGGCGGATTTGCTTGCTGGTGTTGATCGGGCTGTGGGCGGTCATTTACATGGCCGGACTTTCGCGGCCCGCCCTGCTCGACGATGCGGACACGGTGCATGCCGAGGCGGCGCGCGAAATGCTGCTGCGGCACGACTGGGTGACGCTGCACGCCAACGGTGTCCGCTATCTGGAAAAAGCTCCGCTGATGTATTGGGGCGTGGCTACGAGCTACACGCTGTTCGGCGTCAGCGAGTGGAGTACGCGCCTCCCGCTCATGCTGGGCGTGCTGGCGATGATTCTCTCCACTTACGGTTTGGGGCGCTGGGCTTTGGGCAGCGAAGGCGGATTCGATTCCGGCTTGGTGCTGGCGTCCGCGCTCGGACCGTATCTTTTTACGCGTTTTCTGATTCCGGACGTGGCGGTGGGTCTTTGGCTGACCCTGACGTTCTGGCTTTTTCTGGTATCGCTGGAGCAACCGAAGCCTGCGCGCTTCGCCTGTTGGGGACTGGCCGCGGTGTGCGCGCTCAACGTGCTTACCAAGGGACTGATCGGGCTGGTGTTTCCGGCAGGAGCGATCGGGCTTTATCTGCTGCTGACGGGGAATTTGCGGCACTTGCTTAAGCTGCGTCTGGTTTCGAGCACGCTGGTGTTTTTCGCGATCGCCGCGCCCTGGCACATTCTGGCAGAGTTGCGAAATCCGGCGCAGGGCCAGGTGCGCGGATTTCTGTGGTTCTACTTCGTCAATGAGCACTTCCTGCGTTTCCTGAACAAGCGCGTGCCGCGCGACTACGACACGGTTCCGCTGGTGCTGTTCTGGGCGTTGCTGGTTTTGTGGCTGCTGCCGTGGACCGTGTTTCTTCCGCAGTCGCTGCAGGAAGTGCCGCGGCGGTGGCGCGAGTTCCGCGCGCAGATGTCGCGGCGTCAGCGCGCATATCTTTTGTTTTTCTTGTGGAACCTGGTGATCGTGGGTTTCTTCAGCCTCTCGACGCGCCAGGAATACTACACGATCCCGGCAATTCCGGGGATGGCGTTGCTGGTGGGCGGATGGCTGCAACGGGAGCGAGCATCCGCCGCGGACAGCCGGGAACGGCGCAACGGGCGGATTTCGTCGGCGGTGTTGCTGGCGGTCGGCGTCATCATCGCGGTGGCTGGTTTTGCCTTGCTCTTCTTCTCGAAGGGACCGGCTCCGGGCACGGATCTGTCGGACCTGCTGCGGAAAAATCCGCAGGACTACGCGCTTTCGTTCGGGCACTTTCTGGACTTAACCCCGCAAGCGATGAGGGCATTCCGTGTGCCGTTGTTCGGCTTTTCGCTCGCATTTTTACTGGGAACGCTCGCCAACTGGATTCTGCGCCGTCGCGGACGGGCAGGGGCGGGGAATGGAGCGCTGGTGGCGATGATGGTGGTGCTGCTGGCGTGCGTGCGGATTGCGTTCGGCATTTTTTCTCCGATTCTTTCCTCGAAGGACCTGGCGATGGCGATTCGCGAGCAGTACCGGCCGGGCGATCAGATCGTGGTGATAGGGCTGTATGAAAATGCGTCCTCGTTGAATTTCTACACAGGGATCCCGTTGCACAGTTTGCGCGCGCCGGGCGGAAACATGTGGTACGGCACGCAGTTTCCGGGCGCGCCGCGGGTTTTCGAGACGCAGGCATCGTTTGTCGAGATGTGGAACGGGCCGCAGCGCGTCTTTTTGTGGGCCGAGCAGGATGATCCGCCGGCGTTGCGGGGATTGACGAGCTATGTGGTCGCTCGCCGCGGTGGCAAGACTATTTTTGCCAACCATCCGATGGCGCCGGCTTCGCAATAGTCAGGCGGCCGTCTTTCAGATCGAAGACATCGCCTCGCCAGTGGATGCGGTTGCCCATAAAACTTGCGGCCCAGACGAGCGGCGCGATCAGGTCTCGCAGTGGCAGCAAGAGAATATTGCGGAGCACCTGGCGGTCGTGGAGCACGGCTACCGCAGCAACGAACCCGACAGCCAGCCGCACAGTGAACGTCAGCGCGAACAGTAGCCACGCCCACGCCGCCCCGTGGGCCGCTAGCAGCGTCACCAATGCCCAGGGCAGGCCGAAGGTGAAGAGCAGTCCTGTGTATCCCCAGCGACGGGCGTCCCGAATGGTCCGCGACCAACGCAGTTGATGGCGGAAAAACTGCCGCAAGGTGTAGGCGGGCAGAAATGTGGTAACGGTCGCGGCGCTGATTTCGACTCGCTTTCCGGTTGCGGCGATGCGCCGGCCCAGTTCATAGTCGTCGGCCAGATAGTCCAGCAATGCTTCGAAGCCGCCGATGGCTTCGAGGTCACGACGCCGAAACGCCAGCGTTGAGCCCAATCCGAAGTGCAATCCTTTCTCGAGAAACCTTGCGCTCAGAACGCCGGGCACAAAGTCGGTGCTGATGCCCAATGCTTCCAGCCGGGAGCCCAGGGTCGGGCTGGCAACAGCGCGGTAGAGACAGGTCACCAGTCCGACGGAGGAGTCCGCCAGCGGCGTGATCGCCTTCCGCAAATAATCCGAAGGAACACGGATGTCGCTATCGTTCACCAGCAGGAGTTCGTGACTCGCCGCGGGCAACATCTGCGCGAGATTGCTGACTTTGATATTTGCTCCGAGAACGCGATCGCACACGATCAGTTCAATCGGACGGTTGGGATATTTTGCCTGGAGCTTGCGCAGCACCTCGATGGCGGGATCGCCGGGATCGCTGACCCCGAAGATCAATTGAAACTGGGGATACTCCTGTTCGCAGTGGCTGCAAAAGCTCTCCCAGATTTCGGGATCGACACCTTTCAAGGGCTTGAGGATGGAAACTGGCGGTAGCTGGCTTTCGGGCAGTGGAGCCTGCTTCAGTTTCTTGCGCGTATCGCTGAGGAAGCTGGCCAGTCCGAGCGCGGACAGCAGATAAGAAAACAGACTGCCGACGGTTCCAAGTGCGGCCACAGCTTCAAGCACTGCTCTCGTTGTTAGTGGCGGCATTAGTAGCATGTTACTCGTAGCGCAGCGACTCGATCGGATCGAGGTTGGCCGCTTTCCACGCGGGATAGATGCCGAAGACAAGTCCTACCGCGGCGGAGGCGACGAAGGCGAAAATCGACCAGTACACCGACATCGTAGCCGGGATCGATGGAAGCGCAACCGGGACGATGGCGGTGATGAGGGCGCCCAGCAAGAGCCCGATCACTCCGCCGACGGCTGTGAGCATCACAGCTTCGAGCGTGAATTGCACCAGAATGTCGAGTTTGCGGGCGCCCATGGCTTTTCGCACTCCGATTTCGCGTGTGCGCTCGGTCACCGATACCAGCATGATGTTCATCACGCCTACGCCGCCTACGATCAAACTGACACTCGAGACCGCAAACATGAAGACAAAGATCATACCCGTGATCTGATTCCACACGTCGGAAAGCGAGTCTTGGGTGAAAACGGCGAAATTATCGGGTTTTTCGGTCGGGACCCTCCGGCGGCGGCGCAGCAACTCGCGCATTTCGTCCATGGCTTTGGGCATGTCGGCGTGCGAGGTGGCCTTGACGCTGATCCAGTGCTGCTTCAGCTCGGGATGCAGTTTGCGAAAGGTGGTCAGGGGGAAGAACACGATGTTGTCTTCGGGATTCTTGCCTCCGCCGAACACGGACTTACGCTGCTCGGCGACACCGATCACGGTGAACATCTGGCCCTCGATGTTGAGTTCTTTGCCCAAAGGTTGTTCGTGCGGGAACAGTTCTTCCGCAGTGTCGTGGCCGATGACGATGACGGAGGAATGCCGCTCTTCATCAATGTCACTGAACCAGCGACCCGAGTCCATGTTGATGTCGTAGACGTCTTTCACTGCCGAGGTATCGCCTTCGAGGATGGTTTGCTTCGCTTTGCGGTCTTTATATTTGACGGCGTAGGTGCCCGTGCCGAACTCCGGCCGGAAATAGCGCACCCCGGCGGTGACGGCTTTCACGTGCGGCAGGTCCTTCATCGCCATGGCATCGTCGTAGGTGAGTTCCTTGCGCGTACGCATTTCCTCAGTCGGGCGACCGAAAGTAAAAGGCTCAAGGTGGAAGGCAAAAATGATGTTCGAGCCCATCGTACTGATGACCTGGCTTACGTTGTCGTTCAGGCCGCGCACGATCGACGAAATCCCGATGACCATGGCAATTCCAATCACGATGCCCAGCACGGTCAGCGACGAGCGCATTTTATTGCTGCGGATCGTGTCCACCGCCATGTTCAGGCCTTCGCCGAGTTCGCCCTTGACCAGCATTGCTTCACAACCTTTTCACCGCCGAGACGCAGAGTACACCGAGAAAATCTATTTCTGTTCTCTGGCCTTTCCCTGTGAACCTCTGTGTCCCCCGTGGTTCCAGGTTTTTTCAAGTCTCAAAGCGCAGCGCCGCGATTGGGTCCAGCACGGCCGCGCGGCGCGCGGGATACACGCCGAAAAAAATACCGACGCTCGCCGCCACCAGCACTCCCGCCGCTACTGCCCAGAGTTTGATCTCTGAGGGCATGCCGATGGCGAGCGTGACGCCCTTGGCGATGGTAATGCCGAACAGCACGCCGATCGCGCCGCCGAGCAGCGCCAGGGTGACCGACTCGATCAGGAACTGCAGCAGGATGTCACTGCGGCGCGCGCCCATGGCCTTGCGGATGCCTATCTCCCGCGTTCGTTCCGTCACCGATACCAGCATGATGTTCATAATCACGATGCCGCCGACCACCAGCGAGATGGCGGCGATTCCAATCATGGCGTAAAAGAACATGCCGCTGAAGTTCGACCAGATACTCAGCAGGCTGTCGTTGGTCTCGATGTCGAAATTGTCTTCGTCGCCCGGGTGGACGTGGCGGCGGGCGCGCAGGATGGCGCGCGTTTCATCCATCGCTTCCTCGAATCCGGCGCCGCTGGCCGCGGCCTTGCCCGAAATGCGAATACTGGTGTGAGAGCCATTCTGTTTCTGAAACGACGTGATCGGCATGAGCGCATAGTTATCCATGCTCTGGCCGAGCGTCTTGCCTTTGCGCTTGCCGACGCCAATCACACGATAGACCCAGCCGTCGATGCGAATCTCCTTGTTAATCGGATCCGCGCCGGGCATCAGGTTATCCACGATGTCCGGCCCGACAACAACGACCGCGGAGTTGTTCCTCACATCGATATCGTTGATCATGCGCCCGGCGGTGAGGTCGATATCGAGAATCGGCACCATGGAGGGCGTCATGCCCCGGACGATGGTATCGCTGATGGACTGCTCGCCGTACTTAACGTGTCCGCTATCGTTGCGCAGCGCGGCGCCCACCCATTCGCAATGCTTGCAGGCTTCGAGGACGGCTTCGTAGTCCTCCATGGTGAGGTCCTTGCGCTTTTCGCCCTCGAGGAATTTATCGATGTTGGTGACGGCGGGCGAATTTTTGAAGACGATGAAAACGTCGGCGCCAAGATTGAAGATTTTCGTAGCCACGTAGCCATTGATGCCGTTGACGAACGTGACCACGGCAATCACTGCGGCCACTCCGATCACCACGCCGAGCAAGGTGAGCGCGGAGCGCAGCTTGTTCGCCCACAACGACAGGAACGCGATCTTGATCGCCTCGGAAATGTTCATGAGATCAGGTCGCAGGTCTCAGGTCCTAGGTCTCAGGCTACAGGGCATCGACTTCTCGACCCGGGCTCTCAGTTTAACAGCCCGGCCCTGGACTCCTGAGACCTGAGACCTAGGACCTGAGACCTTACGGGCCATCGCATATAATGATCCTGTTGGCAGCCGGACCGGACGGTCGCTGTCGCAAGACAGAGGAAAGTCCGAACTCCGCAGAGCAGTGTGCCGGATAACGTCCGGGAGGGTGGCCCATCCTTGCGTTCTTTGCAAGGGTGGGTTGATTCGACGGAAAGTGCCACAGAAAACATACCGCCCGGGCCGCAAGGCTCAGGTAAGGGTGAAAAGGTGCGGTAAGAGCGCACCGCCGACGCAGTAATGCGGCGGGCAGGGCAAACCCCACACGGAGC
>Ga0187865_1001177_pt1 | contig 31507 bp, 31 predicted proteins | sample June2016WEW_11_1_2_FD_132989 | JGI IMG/M metagenome (GOLD analysis project Ga0187865, IMG submission 132989) | Peatland microbial communities from SPRUCE experiment site at the Marcell Experimental Forest, Minnesota, USA - June2016WEW_11_100 | ecosystem: Environmental > Terrestrial > Soil >...
CGCCGAAATCGCGCTGAGTTTCCTTCTTGGAGTCGCGTTCTCCCTCACCGCTGCGTACATCGCAATGTACTCCGCCACGAACGCGAACGTCAGAACGACCGCCGCGGCAGGGAATTCAACCTATGAGGCGCTCAAGGTCGCCACCATGGGAGGGGCCGCCCTCGGTCTTGCAGTCATAAGCATGAGTCTGCTCGGCCTGTCACTTCTGTACGCCGCGTTCGGGGACCCAGGAGTTCTCGCGGGTTTCGGTTTTGGTGCTTCTCTAGCCGCACTCTTCGCCCAGCTGGGCGGTGGTATCTTCACGAAGTCAGCTGACGTGGGAGCCGACCTCGTCGGGAAAGTCGAAGAGAACTTTCCAGAGGACGATCCGCGGAACCCGGCGACAATCGCTGACAACGTCGGGGACAATGTCGGCGACGAAGCGGGGAGGGGGGCCGACCTCTTCGAATCTCTGACCGCCGAGAACCTGGGAGGAATGATTATCGGCCTCGTCATCTCGATTATCATTTTTGGGTCCGTAAACGTCTACTATGTCACAATGCCCCTAATCGTCAGGTCGTTGGGGATTGTAGCTACACTCGTAGGCCTCGTGGTAGCGGTATACGAGAAGAAATTCAAGAATCCAATCAAGCCGACGAGGGATGGCCTGATGGTCTCTGCCGTCGTCGCGGCGGTTCTCGTCTTTGTGGCCATCTGGTATGTCTTCGGTCCTGCGGGTCTCACTCCTAACGGGAGCGCGTTCGCCGCCTTTGCCCTCTATGGATGCGTGCTGTCAGGACTTGCAGCGGGTCTTCTCATCGTCTTCTACACCGAGTATTACACTGGTTCGGGGTCTCATTCCGTCATCAGGATTGCCGAACGCTCACAGTCGGGACCAGCGTTGACGGTCATGTCTGGAACTGCCACAGGTATGATGTCGACCGGACTTCCGGTAATCACTGTCGCGTCAGCTCTGCTGATCTCCTTCGGGCTCGGCGAGAAGTTCGCCTCGCTCGCGAGCCTCGGCAATTCCTTCCTGGGTGGCGTCTACGGAACCACGATGGCGGCGATGGGCATGTTGTCAATTGCAGGCGTCGTGCTGACTATGGATGGCCTGGGGCCGATAGTGGACAATGCCGGAGGGATCGCTGAGATGTCGGGCGCGCCTCCAGAAGTGCGGGAGAGAATCGACCCACTCGACGCTCTCGGAAACACGACGAAAGCGCTCACAAAGGGCTACGCCATGGGGTCGGCAGCGCTAGCCTCACTCCTCCTCTTCCAGGCGTTTGTGCTAGAGGTCGCCAGATATCAGGCCAAGATAATCAACCTGTCGACAATAACCGGGGCTCAGGCCACGCTCTTAGCGACCAAGCTCAACGGGCTCGGCATCGACCTAGCGCTCAACCACCCCGCGGTGGTAATAGGCGTCCTAGTTGGAGGGATGCTTCCGTTCCTCTTCTCTGGAACCGCGATAGAAGCAGTGAGCGTCGGCGCGTACAAGATGGTTGAAGAGGTCAGGAGACAGTTCAAGGAGAATCCCGGTCTTAGGGAGGGAACGGCATTGCCCGACTATTCGCGGGCAGTGGACATCTCTACACGCACGGCCCTTCGCCTCATGGTGACGCCCGGCCTGATTGCCGTGGTAACTCCAATCGTGATGGGCATAGTCTTGGGCTGGGCAGCGGTCGGAGCGCTCGTCATAGGTGCGACGGTCTCGGCGGTCCCTCTGGCGATAATGATGATGTGGGGAGGTGCAGCCTTGGACAACGCCAAGAAGTATGTTGAAGCTGGCAACCTGGGAGGAAAGGGGACGGCGACGCATGCCGCGACAGTCGTGGGAGACACCGTGGGAGACCCATGGAAGGACACCGCGGGGCCGTCGCTGCACATTCTGATCAAGCTGTTGAACACGATATCCCTGGTCTTCATACCCCTCTTCCTCGCAGCTCTAATCGTTCTCTAAGCATCGTTCAATCCTCAACGTGAGCTCATTCCAATCCTTCAACCGCACGCACGATTCTTAGAACTGAGAATCATCGCTTTTTTATTCCCTTGTCTCCATCCTCCGACCCGCGTAAAGCCGATTGATTCTCGATCCGGCGTCATTCGTAAGGTTCCTCTTCGCGTTCACCATAGGGTCGCACATCCTGCTCGTCTCAACCAGCATCTCCCTCAGCATCCTGATTTCGGCGGCCGAGTTCATTTCAATCCGCAGGGGTGACAGAGTCTACGAGACGCTCGCTCGGAAACTCACAAGGGTGTTCGTCGTGTCCTTCGGCGTTGGCACGGCGAGCGGAATCGTCATGGCAGTCGAGCTCGTGACTCTGTTCCCCACCTTCATGACCCTCGTCTCGCAGACGGGAGTCATACTCCTGCTCTACTTCGAAATGTTCGCGTTCTTCCTTGAAATACTGGCTCTCGTGCTGTACGTGTACTACTGGGATTCTTTCAGAAACAGATACGCTCACTGGGCGGCCTCAATCTTCGTCATTGCTGGCACGCTTCTTTCTGCAGTGCTCATCACGATGGTGAACGCTTGGATGAACACGCCGAACGGTTTCGACTTGGCGGCCTTCAAGAGCAGTGGTTTGGTATCAGGGGTTCAGCCGTGGGCCGTGTTCCTCACGCCCTCCACAGTCTCGGAGGTGTTTCACGTCCTGCCGACCACTGTCCTAGCGGGTTCGACGATTATCGGCTCCTTCTTCGCCTACTGGTTCCTCCGGTCTCGGGACGCGGGCGAGAAAGAGATGTTCGGGAAGGCCCTGAAGATTCTTGGCGTGGTAGGCATCGTGATGATCCTCTTCTCCGGAATCACTGGCGCGAGCGAGATATCGACTCTTCTGACCGCGCAGCCCCTGAAGTTCGCCTCCCTTGAAGCGAACCCAATTCCAGGCTCGAACCTGCCAGAGAAACTGTTTGGTGGCATCGTAAACGGCACTCCTCCCACCTTCGTTGGAGGGATTATCATACCAGGAGCTCAGTCGTTCCTGGCAAAACTCGAGACCGGAATAGCGACCCTCCCAGGTCTCAGCACGTACTCACCTTCGATTTGGCCACCCTTGCTGGTCCACACGACCTTCGACGCGATGGTAGTCGGAGGGATGGCCTTGGGCGCGTTCTTCTTTCTCTACTTTGTGTCGCTGCTGCTCAGGAGGAGGCCCTACGAGTCCAAGTTCTTCCTCTACATGCAAGTCCCTGCTGCCGTCGTCGCAGTCTTGGTCTACCTGCTGGGCTGGGCGACAGACGAGATTGGGCGACAGCCATGGATCGTCTATAATATCATGACAGTAGGTCAGGCAGCCAATCTCTCCACTTCACTGTTCGTTCCCGGAGTTCTTATCATGTTCTTCTACGTCATGGTCATTCCCGCCAGCTTCTGCTTCTACGCGAGGATATTCAGACAGTCAGACGGGCAGAAGGAGGTGTGACCCATCAACTGGGTTTTCGAGGTGAACTACGCTGTTTTCGCCGTGTTCAGTACGCTCCTCATCACCGAGATAATGGGGGCGGTGTTGTTGCTCACGGCCTGGGAAACCGCGAAGAAGAGAGTTCTGGACTACATAGTACCAATCTGGGAGATTACGGGGACATTCGGGGCATTCTGGGTGGTGACGGGCGACTTCGCCTATCCAGCTTTGCTGATTCCCGTGTCGCAAATGTTCGCGCCGCTCCTGACCATATTCCTGATCCTCTTTGTGGCGAGGAATGCCTCCATCGCCTTCGGGGAGGTCATAGTCAAGAAGCGTTGGCTGGACGAAGTCAAACTCTTCAAGGCCTACGCACTTTCGACTATCGTGTTGGGTCTTGTTCTGCTGGTCCTCGTGTCTGCCTTGGTGGGAGGCCAAGGCGTGCACCTCGGAATCGACCTGCAGACAGGAGCCATAACGGGCTCCTTCTCTCTTGCCGCTTGGGCGACAGCGGGCAGCATCGTCTTCCTTCTAGGGACTCTGCTGCTCGGCGCGGGACTCGCACCGGCGTTCTTCGACTTCGACCCTCTCCGGAGGTTGATTCTGCCCCTAGCCGGTGCAGGAATCGTCCTCTCAGTCCTTTCGTATTACTTGATGTCTTCGGCACTGTTGACTTGGTGGATGACCGTTCCCGTCGTCCTGACCTTGGCGGTGGGACTGCTTCACCTGTGGCCGAAGACCGCGAAGATTGTGGCCAACAAGGCAGTGTTCATTCTATTGGTGTGCATCGCAGTGTTTTCGCTCCAGCCCCTCATATATCCGAGTGTGATCGGCCAGGCTTTTGCCGTCGACAAACTCACTACCAGAGGGACGATGGCAAACACTTTCCTTCCTGCCAGTGTCGTGGGAGCAATCCTCTTGGCGGTGATGATCGGCTTCTACATCGTGGTGGCGGCAAGGGGACCGAGTGGTCCTGACGCCCCCGTTTCTGCGTCGTAGTTCGCTAGACACCGCGGGAGAGCGAGGCATTCCAGCCTGCAATCAAGACCGGGCCCTCCTCTTCTCTTTCATCGTGAGCGCGTATGATACGAGCAACGGCAGGACGGTGGTCGCGTCGGCATAGAGGTTGACCTTCCTCGCCTTTGCCTTGACCTTTCCCCAGGATATCGCCTCGCGCACCTGCGCCCCGCTCAGGGATCCGTCGTACTCCACTGCCGTCGTTATGTAGCACGCGTAGTCCAGTCCGCCCCTGAACTGGTTCCACCAGATCGCGTGGTGCTTGGTGATCCCACCCCCTATCACAAGGGCGCCCGACCCTTTGGACGCGAAGACAATCTCGGCTAGCCTGCGTTCGTCACCGATGACGTCGACCCTGAAGTCGCGGCGCTTCTCCGCGAACTGCCAGATCTGACTCCCGACCGCCCCGTCCATGATCCCTGGAACGAAGACGGGGACGCCCTTCTTCTGGGCCCAGTAGAGAAGGGACATTTTGGAGTCAAGGTCTCTGCCAATCTCTCTGCAGAGCTCCTCAGTCGTAGGGGACTTGACGCCCTTCTCATACAGCCTACTGAACAGCGCCTGCATCCTCTTCTCAATCAGCGGGCCGTAGTTGTCCAAAGGCACGAGGATGTTGCCGAGGCGATGGTAGCCGGATCTGTGGAGCTCGGTGTCATCCATGTCAAAGCTCCCATGATAGTAGTGAGCCAGAGTCCTCGAGACGTCGTGGTCGAGCGTTCCGCTAGCGGTGATGATCACGTCGACCATTCCCTCACGGACAAGATCGATGAGCAGGCCACGGGTCCCCGTAGCTACGATCGCAGCAGGAAAGGAGAGGAACTTCGTGCACTCTTCCTTGGAATACATCGAATCGAGGAGTCGTGCGGCGTCAGCGAGGTTCTTCGCCATGAAGCCCCCTCCACGGCCCATGTTGTCGACCAGCCTGACGATTTCTGGAGAGACGGGGGCGTGGAAGTCCTCGACCTTGTCCAGCCGGACTCGTTTCAACTGGAATTCGGCGGGTCCGTCCGCCGTTTTTAACTCTTGGGAGAAGAGTTGGCGAACTCGCTTTAGATCCGTACCTGGCTAGGCGGGCTCACGGTGACCGTGTAGGTGACGGTTCTTACCGTCCTGCCTCCCGCGCTCCCTGCGTTTCCTGAAAGGCCCCGGGTCTCTACGAGGCGAATGACATACGTGCCCACCTTCGCTGCCTGAAACGTGAAACGCTGCACCTGCCCCCCGGAGGGCGTCTTCGCCGTCTCCTGGCCCATTAGTTGCACGGCGTCTCCCGAGAATTCAGCCCCCCAGGTGAAGCCGTCAGCCATGGGCTGCTCTAGGACAAAGTTCATCGCCGTCTCCACCGTCAGTGACACCCGTGCCTCGAACGATCGCCTCCCCCGGGAGATGCCTAGCGTACCCTCCTTCAGCTCTACCGCCTTCAAGATGTCGCTGCGAGTGACTATGCCCGTCATCTTCCCTCCGTCCGTCACGAAGATCCTACCTATGTTCATCTGGTTCATCGGGGTTATGATGTCCATGGCCGAGTCCCCTCCGAGTGCCGTGACGAGTTTTTCCCTGGGGGTCATTATCTCCCCCGTCTTAGTCGTCGCCCAAGACTCCTTCTTGACCTTCCTCAGGTCCCCCAGCGTGACGCAGCCCACAAGTTCGCCGCTGGATACTACCGGAAACCCAGTGTGTTTCGTCCTCATGAACTCCTCCGAGAGGCCCCCGAGATCCATTTCGGGGGTGACAGACTCGACATTGCGGGTCATTAGGTCAGCTACTTTGACTCCCCGAAGGTCCTCCTGGATTATCGTCTGGCGCAGCGAACTGGCGGCACTGCTCGAAATGAACCAGCCGATCAACAGAAACCACACACCTGAAACAAAATCCACGAAGATCATGGTGAACAACCCAAAGAAGACCAGGATGTAGGCAAAGACCCTTCCAGTATTCGACGCTACCACGGTCGAATGGACGAAGTCCCCGTTTCTCCTCCAGAGCAAAGAACGGAGCACCCTCCCCCCGTCCATGGGGAAGGCGGGAATGAGGTTGAACCCTGCCACTAAGGCGTTCACGAGCGCCACATAGAGCAGCGGCGCCTGAACCAGGGGAGTAAGATTCATCCAAGATGAGAATAACCAGCTGACCCCGACCAGCACCGAGATGGCCAGGGATGTAAGGGGCCCCGCTGCTGCCATCCTCAGCTCCAGCGATGGGTTGTTCGGTTCGTTCTCCAGTTGGGAGACACCTCCCAACAGGTACAGCGTTATGCGCCCGATCTTCAGCCCGCTCCGCTTCGCGACCACGGAATGGGCCAGCTCGTGGACGAGTATTGAAACGAACAGAAGCAGGGCGGAGAGGGTCCCTATGAACAGATACTCAAGCTGGCTCAACCCCGGATAGACCGCTGGCATCGAGACGAACCCGATGGTCCACGCCAGCAGGAAGAAGATCACGAACCAGGAGTAGTCAAGGTAGATCGGTATCCCAGCCACCTTTCCTATGCGTATCCCCAAGCTCTATCTCCCCAGCATCCAGTCTCCCGTCGATATCTTGATGCCCCGGTTAATATCAGTTAGACTCTTTCATCCAACGACGCGTGCACTGACGAGCCGCTATGGCGGCAACTCACCGGTGTATGGGAGAAAGGACTGCCGTGCCCTGCCCCAATCGGAGATGCTTGCGGATCTCGAGCTCAACCTCTGGGGGAGTTCTATCAGCGTTGATGATTGTCCATCCGCCGATTGAGGCGAGCGACAGCCCCTTTGCCCTTACGTCTTTGAGAGAGTCAATTCCCTCGAACATTTCACGCGTCTTGCGACCCTCCCGTATCCTCCTGGAGGCGACTTGAGGAGTTGTGTCGAGGAAGAACATCGCGTCTGATTTGGGCACCAGGAGCGCGAAAAACCTGTAGGCGAACTTGTACATCGGAGATGGAAGGTATGCTGCCCCTATCAGGTATCGGACGAAGATGATGTAGTCATACTCCCGCCAGGAGAAGTCAAGGACCGAGCGGATCGCATCGAGCATGAAGAAGAGGGCGGAGGCGAAGTGCGCGCCTCTTCCCCTCGAGTTGAGAAAGCGCCTCGCCTCGATGCCGAAGAGGTTGTCGTCAGAGGGATGGGAGCGGACGCAGACGGTCCTGCCTTCGGAAGACAGGAACCTGGAGAGGAGATCAGCCTGCGTACTCTTCCCGGACGCGTCCAGGCCATCGATCACTATCAGCCGCGAGCTAGGCCACCCCACTCAAGAGCAAGAAGGCAAGAGCACTTAGAAGCGGAACCGTCACATTGTCGAAACCCAGTGGAGTGAGCACTTCAGCCGCAGTGGCAACGAAGGCGGAACCGAGCGCCGCCAGCAGAAGAGCAGGCAGCGCGAGGGAATAGAAGAGGTGGAAGAAGAGCAGGCTGACAGAGACGCTGAGGAAACTCACGACGACCATGGTCGCCGAGCCTTCAAGGCTCTTTTCTGCCAGGATACGATACCGCCTCTTGCCGTACCTCTCACCGACCATGGACGCCGAAGCATCACCGTATGCCATCGGAAGTATTCCCGCAGCGATGACGTAGGGTTTGGCAGCAAAGAAGAAGGCCAGAACGGTGTAGGAAACCGCGTAGAAGACCAGCCCGAGTTGGTGGCCCTGTTCAGTTATTCCGCTTAAACCTCTGAGCCTTCTGTCCAGGCCCTTCAAGGGCGAGTAGGGCGTGGCGAGGAAGGTCACGAGCATGAAAGGTGCGGCGACAAAAAAGGGAAAATTCATGGGAAAGGAATTGAAGGTGAAGAAGGGGATGAGGAACGGCAGGTTCCCTATCATCATGTGCAGGAACTTGCGGGCCAGCTTGCGAGACACGCCGAAGGAGTCTAGTTTTCCGGAGACGGCTATGACCAGTAGGGCGTAGGCGTAGCAGATCAGGAGCAGTGCTGAATTCGCCAGGACTTCGGCTTCCAGCATCTTCTCACAAGTGCACTCCTAGAACGTGCGCTGACAAGACAGCCACAAGCCCAGTGGAGGAAGAATCTTTATTCCCTTGGGCTAGCCTTCTACGATGTTTCCTACGCTGCTTCTTTGGACAGAAGGAATTCGCAGAAGGGGTCTCCCCGGAATCGGCACTTTGTCTCTTCGCAATTGAATTTGTCGTTGGAGAGCGTCGAAACCGCGCCAGTAAGACAGCCTCTCACAAGATTGCACGCCTTTCTATCCTTCCCCATTCCTGCACACTCCATGCAATCACGAATGCTAACCCTGTATCGCGTGCGAGGCTTTTCGACCTTTACACTTGCAACCCCCCAACCGATGACGCGGTACGTGCCCAACAACGCCTCGACCTTCCAGTCGAGGCGGCCTTGACCGAGTTTCGTGTTCAGGTACTGGCCGCTCGATTTGCCGAGTGCAGAACCTTCTTCAAACAGTAGTGTTTCTCCACCGCTTCCGAAGATTCTTGCCAAGTGGTCGTAGATCCGGGAGACTCCGACGATGGGGAGCACGACTGCTGGTCTATCGGGAGCTACCTCGAGTCCGGAATGGAAAGAGTCGATTAGTAAACCGTTGTCGCTTCCCTTCACTTCGCATTCAAGGACCAGGGGCAAGCGTTCGAGCGACTTCTTCAGCTTCCCTTCGGTCTCACTCTTCGAAAGCGACGTCCCGAAACCGCTCCAGATCGCACTATCATTCTCCACGCTGTAGCTGATACTGCCTACAAGGTTCACGCGGTCGCGCAGGAGTCCGAGTACGCTACTGAGAGATCCTGGAACATCCTTGAGTCTCACCACGATATGGAAGGATTTCACTCTTGGAGTGAAGTACAACCCCAAGGCCTCTTTCTTCGTCGGCTTCATCAGCAGACAAGACTAGCCTCACGGTATTTAACCTAGGCGCCTTCTGGTTCCTAATTATCGGCTCTTGTGAAGGCCAATCAAATCTGTCTAGTGTTATTACCCTGGTGAGCGACGCCCAAGAGTATTGGCCCCGCTAGTCAGACGCCTGGAAAAACCCGGAACGCTCGTCTCTCGCCCTCACAGCTACCAGCTTCACTCAGGCTATGTTGTACTGGAGCCCGGCAAAGAAGTGGGAGAACACGAGACCGAAGGTGGGGAAGAATTGATCGTCATGGTCGAGGGAAGTGCAGAGGTCATAGCTGACGGGCACACAACAATGGCTGAGGCCCCTTGCGTGGTACTCATGCCAGCGCACACGGTTCACAACGTGAGGAACAGCTCTGAGACCCTTCTGAAGTATGTGTATGTTGTTGTGGCCGGGGGCCAACCAGCCACGTGAAGCTGGTCCGCCTCCATCCACCAGCACCATTGGGTCCTCAACGGTCTCAAGTGGGCAATTGCCTACGAGATCAGACGAAGGAAATGTCTGACCTGACGTACACCCGCGTTGCCAATGCCAGCACAACAACGGTCTCCACGACCAGGAGAGGAACCTGCCACATGTCGGAAGCCGGAAAGGTACCGTTGAACCCTCCTCTGGCCGCGTTTGCGACATAGGTCAGAGGGTTCGCCTGAAAGAGCACCTGAATCGGGAGAGGCAGATTGGTGCTGAACGAATAGAACACGGTGCTCGCGAAGTTCACGACGAATAGGACGAAGATTTGGATGCTGTTGTAGGCGTTGTTCGACTTCACTAATCCAGCGATGAGCAACATCAGCGACCCGAAGAAGATTGAGCCTATCGCAATGAATCCGAAGACGGTCAACGCCCCCCAAAGGGTCAGCTGCAAGGAACCGATTAACAGGTACGCACCGACGAGCATGACAAGGGCGCCAGCTAGGCCGAACACCAACGAAGTGAGCATTATCCCCAGAAGGTACTGGAATCTGGTGAAGGGTCCGACCAGAAGTTGCGCTAGCATCCCCCACCGTCTGTCAGCCCAGAGCATGCTCCCCCCGACCGTCCCTGCCATAAGACACTGGACGGACATTATTCCTGGTGTCAGGAAGGTCAGATAGGCTGCCGTGGTCCCCCCAGTCGCAGTGATCATCGCACCAAAGCCGAATCCGAAGAAGACCAGGTACATCGCGGGCAGTCCGATCAGGATTATCAGAGTTCCCGGATCGACGTTGACCTTGACGTTCCGGTACATCAGTTTGAGGATGTTTGGGGTCTGCAATTCGCTACTCCTCTACCTCTCTCCTCGAGACGGAACCGATGAAGACGTCTTCCAAGGTGTTCTTCCTTATGTTCAACCACTCCACCTGGACGCCGGCGCTCTGGGACAGCTCCATTATTCGCTGCAGCGCTTCCTTCGGATCTTCGACGAGAATTATCGCCGAGCTTCCTTCAACCTTGATTTCGCTGTGATGGAGTTTCTCTTCTAGTCTGGCGAAGAATGCCACGGCGTCGCCTCCCGAAAGTGTGACTTCGACGGTCTTCTTGCCTCCATAGAGGCGTTTCAGGTTCTCGACCGTGTCCATCGCAAGGATCTTGCCTTGGTCGATGACCGCTATCCTGTCGCAGAAGTAGTCCGCCTCCTCAAGGTTGTGGGTCGTGAAAACAACGGTGAGTCCCTGGCGAACCTCTCTCTTGATCGAATCAAGGAGCGCTCGCCTCATGAACACGTCCAGACCAGTGGTCGGCTCGTCGAGGAAGAGGATGTCCATGTCGTGCATCATCTCTCGCGCCACCTGAACGCGTCTCTTCTGCCCTCCCGAGAGGTCGAAAGACCGCTGCTTCCTGACGTCCTGAAGGCCAAACATCTTGATGAGCTCCTCCCTGCGCTGCAGCCTGACCTTCTTGGGGACGCTCCAAAGGACGGCGTAGATGTCGAAGTTCCCCTCTACAGTGGTGAATTCGAACGACTCTCCTTGTTGAACGACCCCGATTCTCCGCCGGATCTCCTTTCCGTCACGAGTCGGGTCCATTCCGAGAATGCTTAGTTTGCCCGATGTGGGTCTGATCAGGGTGGTGAGCGCCTTGATGAGTGTGGTTTTTCCCGCCCCGTTCTTTCCGAGGAGGCCAAACACCTCTCCCCTCTTTATGCTGAGGCTCAGGTCATTCAGCGCGAAGTACTTCCCGTCGTAGGTGTGCTTGAGATTCTCAACCGTGATGACCTGCTCCGTGTCGTTTCCTCTCATGTGCAGGCTCTCGCGAGGCTGGAGGACCATGCAAGTCCGGCCTGAACTCATTGGTATTTATCTCGTGGTGACAAGGTCGCAATCTGGATGCCTTCGCCACCGCATGTCAGTCTGTAGTAGCAACTGACGAAGAGAACCAGTCTGGTTTTCATACAATCGTGGGCGAAGCATCAAAGCACGGCTCAAGCAAGGAGTCTGCCTGCACTTCAGGTCGGCAATGCAGTAGCGTTTCTCGCTGTGATTGTAACCAACGCCATCGCGGGAGGCACGAAGCTGTTAAACGATCAAAACACGGCTGACGTCTCTGCCGCTCATTCGAGGCTTGTCACTCCGGCGGGTTTCACCTTCTCAATTTGGGGTGTAATCTACGTCCTGCTCTTCGTCTTCATCGTGTTTCAACTGCTGCCGCGGCACAGACAGGATTCCTTCAACTCGCAAGTGGGTTACCTGTTCATGCTCAGCAGCATTTTCAACATCGGATGGCTGTTCCTCTGGCAGTACGACTACATCGCCACCTCCGTGCCTATGATTTTTGCGTTACTGGCATCACTGATCGCCATCTACCTCCGTCTGCACATCGGCAAGTCCCAGGTGTCTCTCAAGGAGAATCTGAGCGTCCATCTTCCTTTCAGCGTGTACCTCGGCTGGATCACAATAGCTACCATCGCAGATGTCGCGGCCGCCTTGCCGCTGAATTGGAACGGTTTCGGTGTTAGTCCGACTGCCTGGGCTCTTGTCGTCATCGTTCTCGCGCTCATGATCACCCTCGCAGTGTTGGGGACGAGAAGAGACCTCGCATACGGTCTGGTCGTCGTCTGGGCCCTTATCGGGATAGCGGCGAACCAAGGGTGGTATGGTCAAGTAGCCGCAACCGCAGAAGGGGGCGACATCGTGGCCGGGATAGCCGTCGTGGCTGCCGCTCTATGGGCCAGGCGCGCCTGAGAGGTTCCTTCCCTCGGACCAGCTCTGGGGAGGCTGTCCTTCTCTTCTTGACTGGGGAGTCGCATCATGTCCTCGAAATCTCCCGGGGCAAACGTTTAACATGAGACGAGCCAACAACTGGAACATCTGATGGGCATTGAACCGAAAACTTGGGGATTTGGATATATGGACGCTTGCGACCAAAGAGTTTTTATGGGGGGAGAGGGAAGGTCCATCACCCAAGTGTGGTCTCAACCAGAACAGAGACGCCCGAAAGGGAGACCTTCCGTAAACTCGGAAGCACTGGGTAACTCATCTAGAACAAGCAGATGATTTGAATGCTCGCATGCACCGACCCTGTCCTTCCTCATCTGTCCAAGCGCCTGCACAGAATCATAGGCCCCGGTCATGGCACCGCCTGACAACTTCAGCCCATGAGGGCGCCTAAGCAGGGTCGAACCCTCTATACGCCGAGGGCCCCAGTTCATCTCCCCAGCGGTCCATTCACGCCGTACGTGCGCTAGGTGCAACAGTCAATCGACCGGAGACTTCGCAAAGCCGACGAATCGCTGGTTTAAATAAATCCGAAAGAACGGAGGGCCGTGGTTCTTGACCTTCCGGCAGGCAACATTGCTAGGCGCGACCTAATCAAGATCGACGAGGACAAATCGGTCTACGACGCAGCCAAGTTGATAGTCGAGAACAACAGGGGCAGCATCGTGGTCACAAGGGAAGGGGAGAGCATCGGGATACTCACTGAAAGGGACGTAATGACGAAGGTGGTCGCAAAGTCACTAGACCCGAAGTCCATTAAGGTGAAGGCCGTGATGACATCCCCTCCAGTAACAATCGACAAGGACAGGCCGCTCCGCGAAGCAGTAGAAGTGATGAACAGGAAGAAGGTCAGGAGGATGCTCGTAACCGAGAACGGCAAGATCATAGGCATCTTCACGCTCAGGGACGTCGCCAGGCACAGGAGGGCTTGCGCGTACTGCAGCAAGGAAATCAGGTCGATTCTGGAGGGGGAGGAGCCTGAGCCCTACATCGAATGCGAGTGTGACTCTAGGTATCACAGGAACTGCGTCGAGACGGTGGCGAACTGCGTGAACTGCGGAAAGACTCTCGTCACCAAAGTCGTCTATCCCGAGCCGTCAGAGACGTTCAGCGGCTAGCCCATCCCATGCTTCAACGGCCCCCAACCTGAAAACGCCACCGCCACCTTCGGCGTATGCATTGCCCAGGAGGACGCATCTCCAAAGGGACCCGTCAACCTTCTTATCTAGAGACTGGAGTTCGACCACTGATGATAGTGGATTATGGCGAATGAGATTGTCTTTGTAGCCTTTGGGGACAGCCTCACGGTGGGGTATCAGTCTCCAACGCTGGGGGACGACTTGCCTCGATCCACTCCATACACGGAGTTCCTCAAGGGGAGAATAAAGAACCTGCCCGTCCTAGACACGGCGGGTGCCCCCCGGGTCGAGTTTCTCAACCGGGGAGTCGTGGGTGAGCTCACCGAGGACATGCTCGACCGTTTCGATCGGGACGTCGTGAAGGTTGATCCTGACTTCGTGATAATCCTAGGGGGCTCCAACGACCTGGGCTTGGGGATCGAGCCTCAATCCGTGGCCGAGAACCTCATGGAGATGTATCACGAAGCGGTCTGTCATGAAGTACAGCCCATTGCTTGCACTGTTCCGTCGGTACTTGGTTACGACGAAGGCATCCTGCCGAGACTCGTGTTGAATCGGCTCATCAAGGAGTATAGTGCGGAACACGGTCACGTCTGTGTGGACCTCTTCACAGCCACATGCGACTCTTCGACTGGGAGGCTGAGGGAGGAATGCTCGAACGACGGGCTGCACTTGAATACGTGGGGCTACGAGACAGTGGCCGAAGCCATCTTCTCCGGGGCGGTGCGCGACATTGTCTCGGGACGTCTGAGGGGTGCAGCGTCGTCATTGAATGGCTCTCGCTGAGGGTAGGCGCGGGGCCACAGGGCCGCCTCCCGTGAAACCGACGCTCCAGCTCTTGTGCAAGCTCCTCGGGGGACAGAAGGCACGAATAGATCGCCTCCTCGGTGAAACCTTAATTCCGCCCCGCGAAAAGCGCCCATGAGGGATTTTGCAACCAGTCGACAGCAAGCTCTTCGACTGGATCTTGGGACTCAGCCCGGGCGCTGAGTACAACCTAACGTCAAGCGGGCTGAGTGAACCCAATCTGTCAGTGATGGGAGTTGACACGTCGTTCGACCGGTTCGCGGCCGAGAAGGACGATCATGCCAGGCTGTTTGCCGAGGCCATCGCTGAGCTGTACCACGTCGAACCAGACAACGTCGTGATCACTAACGGGGCATCGGAGGCAATCTTCCTGGTATACTCTGTCTTTGGAACAGGTGGGAAGGCGATCGTTCCCCTCCCCAACTACGAAGCGATGCTCTCAGTGCCGCAGTCTCTCGGCATGCACGTGAACAACTCGCTTGCAAGGGCATCGACCGTCAGAGGAGCCGTGTGCGGGCTTACGGACCCGAACAACCCGACGGGAAGGAGCCTCGACAAAGGGATAATCGAGAGGCTTGTCGAGTCTTCCAAGAAGGGAACGACAGTCTTCGTGAATGAAACTTACAAAGAGTTCACATTCCGTGGCGTTCCCAACACGCATTTCGGACGGGATGGCAAGGTGGTCACATGCAACACGATGACCAAGTTCTACGGCCTCGGGAGGCTCCGCGTGGGCTGGATCCTGGCGGAGAGGCAGAAGGCGCGCCAGCTACTGAAGGCGAAGTGGTTGATTAGTGGTCACAACTCGGAGTACTCAATGTGGATTGCAACCCAGGTGCTCAGGAGAAGGGTCGAGTTCGTGAAGAGGGCGCGATGGATCTGCTCAGAGAACACCGAGCTCGCGCACAGATTCATCAAGGCAACTCCGAGCGTATCCGTGCGGGGACTTGGCGCAGCACCCTTCTGTCTGGTGGAGTATAGGAGGGGACTGGATTCCATCTCGTTTTCGAGAAAGGTGCTTGAGAAGACTGGCGTTCTGGTTTCGCCCGGGGACTTCTTCGGCGCTCCCAAGGCGTTCAGGTTGTGTTTCACTTCCGACAAGAAGAAGCTTGGTTTTGGTCTTCGTGGACTTACGGACTTCCTGAATACGCAACTCGGCTGAATCTCGATCCGCCCGGCCACCGTCATTTGAAGGTGGATCAATTCCAATCCCAACTCGGAGCTGGGGGGAGGGGCATTGCACCACCTAGTCGAAATCCCCCCCGGGGGGCCCATATCGAGGTTCTTTGGTGAATCGGACCTGGGTTCGGGCCCCTCTGATGTGGGCAAACCTTTCAGGACGGAGTAGAGGGAGCGCGCGCTGCTGCAACAGAAAAGGGGACCTTGAATCCGCTAGGCCGTCGAGTTCCATGGACTCGTAAAGCAGCCACCCGGATAGTAGCACATTTGATATATGGCGGAATCCTCGTAGGAATTCACCACAGACGTAATGCCTGCGTTCACCCACATGCCCATGAAACGAGGCCCGTTTACCTGAGAGACCAGCGCGAAGTAGTCTCCTCCATAGGTCCCGTTGCCGATGGGGAAAATTGTGACATTTTCGACATAGAACGGAGACAAGCCGTAGTCGGTCATGTCGCTCCGCACCGTGTCGTTGGATAGGACCACCCCGATCACCTGTTGCTGCTGGGGGGAGTAAGAAGCAATCGATTCATTGCGGTCTGGGAAAGAGGCCACGCCGACCCCAGCGATGCTGAAAGCCGATGGCGCCGTGAACCGGACCGTCACGTTCAGCGTCCTGATGCCCGTGTACGAGACGGTGTAGCCAGACGTCCAGTTTCCGGTCACTCGCTGACTCCCAGTGACGTTGATGATCACCATCACGAGGTCGGGATCACCAGTGGAGGCGCTCTCTCGGAAGACCTCATACGAGTAGGCGGTCTTGATGTAGCTCTGGACCTCGGGCGAGTTCAAGGTCGCGTTGATCAGCTGACCGGGGCCCCAGCCTGCGGAAGTGGTGGTGACTAGGGAGAAGGTGGTGCTTTGGTAGGATGTGGTGAACATGAAGCTGGTGCTCGACCAATCAAAGAAGGTCGTTGTGATGGAAGTGCTCGTTGCGAGAGGAGCACTCTGGGGGTCTGTGGTGGTACCCGCAAGCGCGTTGGGAGCCCGCGGGATGCCGCCGCCGGAGCTCGAGGGAAACATGTAGACGCTCGCGGCGGCCATCGCCAGCACTCCGACTACAGCTATTGTCACTGCGAGGCTTGCCTCCTTCTTGTATTCGGACAATCTGCCTGTCCCTAGACACTGCAGACTCACAGCCGAGGATATACAACTACGCTTTAGGAGTGCCGCGTGGTTTGATTGCTAACCTTTAGTATCATGTCTTCATGTGAACGACTAGACTACAGTGACCGAAAAGGGGCGCGCCAAGAACTCGGAGGACGGCCACGGCGATTCTCTCAAGGGGAAGACCTTGAAGGTCTACCGATACATGTACAAAGCTGGAAGGGTCGTCCGAGTCAACGATATCCAGAGAGCCCTGAACCTGAGTTCGCCTTCAGTCGCACAATATCACGTGAAGAAGTTGCTGCAGTTCGGCCTTATCCGAGAAGAGCAGGAAGGCTACGCCATCGACAAAGTGATCCTCTCCAATGTGATAAGGTTCCGGAGAGTATCGATGCCCTACCAAGCTGCCTACCTGGCCTTCTTCGTCGCATCTCTTATCGTCTTGCTGACCGTCCTAAGACCTTCGGGCATCACTGCGCCGTACTTCTTTGCCTTGCTCGTCATCGCCGTCGCGGCCGTCATCGCTGTGTATGAAGCAATCAAGACGCTTCGGCGTCTCTAATTGCACCACACAGGCACTGTATGGGGGTGCTACTGGACGGCTACACCTGGTGCATCACCAGTGTCTGAGCTCAGTCGCTTGATCCCCGGTCCAATCGCGCGTAAGCGCTGATGGGAGTCAGGTCCAGGTGACGCTGAAAACTCCTTAACATATTGACCATTAAGTATTTGAACCCGCTTTTTCGCGCCCACAGGAAGAACCAATTTGTCCGGACCTTCAGATTCTGATTTCGAACTGTGGCAGAATGTCAGGGACATTTACCGGGCCGCGCTCAAGAGGCTCAACGCCAAGCTGCGCAAGGAAAGAATTACTTTCTCCCAGTATAGCGTGCTCCTAGCGCTCTCGCGCAGCGGGCCAGTGCAAATGAGTAAGCTCAGCGAGCACATGCTCGTTGCTCCTGCGAACGTGACTGGACTTGTAGACAGGATGGAGAGGAAAGGTTACGTGAAACGAAAGAGGGACGAGAGGGATCGGAGGCTCTACGTGATAGAGGAGACTGAGAGAGGCTCGCAGATCTTCAAGAGTATCTCAAGCAGGTTCAGGCAATATGCGGGTAATCTCGGGTCGACCCTGACACGGGAGGAGAGGGACTCCACCCTCGCGGCACTCCGGAAGGTTAGGCTAGAAGTGGAGAAGCCCGCGGAACTCTAGGTGACCCATACGCAATACAAGTGGACTGTGCTCACTGTAACGACCGTCGGCGTGTTGATGAGTGGCATCGACGGCCGCGTCATGATTGTGGGTCTTCCGACGGTGGCGGCCGCACTCCACGCCGACGCTGAGCAGGCCATCTGGTTCACCCAGGCCTACGTCATCGGCAGCACAGTCGCACTTCTGTTCATCGGCAGGGTGAGCGATGTGTTCGGCAAGGTCAAGATTTACTCCGCAGGGTTCATGATCTTCACCATAGGTTCCTTGCTTACCGCGCTTTCAGGCAGTCCGAATGCGTTCATCGCAGCCAGGATGGCGCAGGGTCTCGGTTCAGCTGCCTTGTTCGCCAACAGCGCAGCGATAATCACGGACGCGTTTCATACTAAAGAGCTCGGCACGGCCCTGGGCATCAACCAGATAGCCTTCAGGGCAGGCGGTATGGCAGGGTTGACGTTGAGTGGTGTCATCCTGGCCTTCCTGGCGTGGCCGTATCTGTTCTACATAAACGTGCCAATCGGCCTCTTCGGCACTGTGTGGGCCCTGAGACGCCTCAAGGACACTGGGAGGCCGGGACGGGCACCTCCGATGGACTGGTCGGGGTTCGTTACATTCACCATCTTCATTACGTCCCTGCTTCTCGCGCTGACCTACGCAGCCTATGGCATCGGCGTGCTCTGGCTGGCAGTAGCCCTCTTCATTGCCTCTGCGGCCTCCCTGGGGCTCTTCATCCGTCTGGAGTGGCACAAGGAACATCCTCTGCTCGATTTGGAGCTATTGAAAATCAGGGAATTCACTGGAGGAATCGTCACCGGCCTCCTGAACTCCGTGGCCTGGGGCTCTTTCATGTTGATTATCAGCCTCTACTTCCAACTGGTAAAGGGCTATTCACCCTTTCAGGCCGGCGTGGCTATCCTCCCGTTCGACGCCGCGTTCTTGGCATTGGGGCCGGTCAGCGGGCGGTTGTCGGACAAGTACGGCAAGCGGCCCTTCACGACCGCTGGTCTAGTCGTCATAAGTTTGGCACTCTTCCTTTCCGGCACCGTGGGCATCTCGACGCCCTACTCGACGATTGCGCTCTACCTGGTCATCGGCGGCGCGGGGCTGGGCCTTTTCGCCTCTCCCAACATGAGTTCCGTCATGGGTTCGGTGCCTGCCAAGAGAAGGGCGGTCGCCTCGGCCCTCCGCGCCACTTTCTTCAACATAGGCTACACGCTCAGCGTGAACCTCGTGATACTGATAATGACTCTCGACCTTCCGCTTTCTAGAATCACCCAAATCATCTCTGGTGCAGCCGCCTTGAAGATCTCCGAGAGGACAGCATTCGCTGTGGCGATAGACCACGTCTACATCGTAATGGCAGTAATCAATGCCGTTGCCATCGTGCCGAATCTCCTCAGAGGAAGCAGAAAGGAAGTTGAGTTCGATGAGGCCCTGCCGGAGCCAACGGCGAGCGCTTTCGAGCATGGGCCTCCCTCAGCGCCATAACACGCAATCAACTAGAGGAGATTCAATTCAATTCAGGACGAGATTCACTGGCCTATCAGACCCCCTAGGATTCCGACCCGTTTGGGTTCAGATGTACTCCAGGTTGAGACTGTTTGCCGATTGTGGCGAAGGCAGATCGTGTCGTCGGCTTCGCTTTCTGAATCTCGCCCTTATGCCTCGCGCACGTGTGTCTATACAGGGGTAGGCTCCAAATCGCTGCTGGAGACCAGAAGCTCCACCTTCAGGTAGTGCATTAGGGTCCGGGCCAGGTTTAGGTCAGGCTTCATCTTCTTCGTCTCGACGTGCCTAATGACCGAAGGTTTCACGTTGATTGCTCTCCCAAGGGCCTCTTGAGTGAGGCCCAGCTTCTCTCTCGCCTGCCTTACTATCGAGCTGTACTCGGGGTCGACTTCGAGTTCAGGCTCGACCGACTCTCCCCCGACGAAGGGACGGGCTCTGACGGGGCGGACTCTCGGTACCGCGCTCGCCAGAGGCCTCCCGCGCTTGGCGCAGCTCTGGCAGACCTGCAGGATGGCTCCGTCGATTTCAACACGGCTGAGAGTGGTCCTTATCGAATTGCCGCAGACCTCGCAGTTCAGTACCATGATTTCTAGGATGCTCTCCCCGCTTGAGCTAGGAAGCGTCCGACCCTGCTCATGAACGCGCTCCTCTCCCCCAGATCGGGAAGGTTGTGAGCTGTAGGAGGGCTTCCTTTCTTGCTCAACGGGATTGAGTCGTGATGGTTTTCTGTTAAACTTTTCCTAGGAGTGCGGTGGCAAGAGTTCCTCGATCAAGTTCGTCCGGACAGGTCCAGTCTCCCTTGAGGAATGAGGACCAGATTCGGGCTCTCTTGGCACACTGCAACCACCAGTGGCGCGAGGGACGTCGCACCACAAATGCTACTGCGAGGACATCCGACTCTGATGCCCCGGTAATTGACCAATGAACAAGGATAGGTGTCTTCGGATTCGTGGGATTCAGAGGAGAGCTCACCCTTCGGAGAGGACCCGAAGTTCGTGGCGAGTACCACGCTTTGAACTAAGGAGGGTGAAGATGCGGATGCCTTCTCACTTGACTCTGGTTCTCAGTATGAATCCCAGGCCCCCCAGAGCTGCGCCTAGGGCGGTCAGCATGATGAATGCACCAATCGGGTTTACGAGCTGGCTGAGATACTGCACGTGGACCTGGTATGTTGTCAGACCCTCGGCAATCCCCCGACCTCCCATGTATCCCCCCCACATCATTAGGAACATTGACCCGGCGACTCCTACGTTCATGAAAATATAGTGTCCCCAAGCGAGATAGTTTGTCAGTCCGCTGTACGCTTTGCCCATCACGCCTTCGATGTAGAAGTAGAAAACTGCCGTGACCGCAGTCGCAATTACGCCGACGACTAGGAAGGAGATATAGCCGGTAAACAGCCACGTGCCAGCGGAGCCTCCAGCGATTACCTTGGACGGGCTGTAGTACCAGTTGATGCCGAAGTAGCTCAATGGTTCTACGATAAGCACCGTAGCTATGACTGCTAATAGGCCCTGAAGCACGGCTGCCCAGATGAACCTGCCGGCCCACTTTCCAGGTGATACGGACATCATATTGAAAAAGCTCTGTTCGATACCGTATATATGAGTTCCCCTAACCAATGAGGGGACGACGTTCAGGGAACCCTAATAGACGGGCCGCAACAAACTAAGCAAGGGGCCTTGATGCCTCCGTCCGTCCTCTCTATGGCGGCGCAACGACTCCGTCCCTCTTCCGCCTATACTCGTCGTGATTCTAGGCGATGGAATCTGGCGCTGGTCCCGGGAAAACCCTGTCGAGCTCCTGCAGGTCCTGTGCTGACAGTCTCCAACCGCTTGCCTCAAGGTTCTCCTTCACATGAGCTGGGTTCCCTGCCCTCGGAATCGGAAAGACGTTCGGCTGTGAAGCAAGCCAGTTCAACGCGACCTGCGCAGGACTCATCGAGTGCCTCTCACAGAAGGTGCGAAGTGTCTCCTTCTCACCCGCGAGTTTGCCGTGGGCCAACGGAAAGTAGGCCAGTACGGCAATCCCTTCCCGCCTGCAATAGGGGATTACATCCCTCTCAATCCCGCGATGCAGTAAGCTGTAGCTCATCTGGGCGGAAGCAAGGCGGGCATTCTTCAGGGAAGCATTCGCCTCCATCATCCGCTTCAGGGAGAAGTTGCTGACACCAATCGCGCGTATTTTCCCCGCCTCCAGAAGCTCTTCCATCGCTCCCATCGTCTCCCGAATCGGAACGATAGGATTCGGCTGATGTACCTGATACAAATCCACGTATGAAGTCTTCAACCGCCTCAGACTCCTCTCCAAGGCCCTGAACAATGCCTTGCGCCTAAGATGCGTTAAGGTTACTTTGGTCGCGATAAAGAGGTCCTCGCGCTTGTAATCTTGAATCGCCTCTGCGACGAGGGGTTCCGAGCCGTACACTTCTGCTGTGTCGATCATCGATATCCCACCGGCCAATCCCGTCTTTATCGCCTCAACCTTGCGGGCCGCACCCCTCCTCCAACCCAATTTCGCCGGAAGGGTCCAGGAGGAGTCGTAGTATGTGCCCATGCCGATCTCCGTCACACTGCGCCCCGTCTTTCCGAAGACCTTGAATTCCATGTACCGCTCCGGCTCCTCTCGGCTAAGAGTTTTTCCCAGCTCCGTCTGAGACGGGTACACCCTTCACGAGTCGGACTCCGCATGAACGGCTTAGTCTTCAGAAGTTTGAAGAATGACGAATGAAGCACTTGGGCACTGCCAATACAGAACTCAACAGGAAAGGGTTAAATGTTGATTTCTCATGATTACTCCGACCGACCGGGGAGCATAGGCTTCCCTTCAGTTTCTCCACCTTGGGAGCTGAGGCGGCTGAGCGTGTGGAACACTCGAGCCGTACCGGTCTTCTTCACTCGGGAGAAGCTTAACCCCGGGACTTTAGAAGTGTACTATTCATCTGCATGCAGGGGCGGCTCTTTCAGGTTCGTTGACTTCTTCCTTCTTTGGGCATCTACTTGCCGGACCCATTCGGGGGAGAATCCTATGAGGCCCGAACGCGAAGCGTGGGGAAGAAGAGCATTAGACCATCTTTCAGAGATCCTCCCAGTGGAGACCCGCAAGGGGACTCTCTGATGCATCTCTCTTCGCACGCCCTTTCTGGTCTCCGCCTTGCTTCCTGCTGACCTGTCCGGAAGGAATCGCGCGACCAGGTAACGCCCTTAAAAGAAGGCGGCAAACGAACCGCCTCGTGCGCCTTGTAATAGGGATCTCCGGAGCGAGCGGGAGTGTTTACGGGATACGGGCGCTTGAGATTCTCAAGGAACTGGGCGTGGAGACCCATCTGATTCTGACTGAGGCTGCCCGGGAGACGATTCGTCTGGAGACGAACTACAAGACGACCGAAGTTGAGGGGCTCGCGACGGAGGCACACGGAATTGATGACATCGCGTCGAAGCTCGCCAGTGGATCCTTCCGAACAAACGGGATGGCGATAATCCCGTGCAGCATGAAATCTCTGAGCGGTGTCGCGAGCGGGTACGCTGACAATCTTTTGCTCAGAGCGGCCGAAGTCACGCTGAAAGAGAGGCGACCTCTTGCACTGGTGGTGAGGGAGACTCCCTTGACGCTGATCGACCTGGATAACATGGTCGCCGCCGCGCGCGCAGGAGCCATAGTCCTACCTGCAATGCCAGCCTTCTACCACAGGCCGAAGACGATCGACGACCTGGTCAATCAGGTAGCGGGCAAGGCCCTTGAGTTGTTGGGGGTCGAACACGGCCTCTCTCGGCACTGGGAGGGTTCGACCGGCTCGAAGAGACGGGCAGCGCCCTGACCGCAATCGCCGACGGAACATAGTGTCACTCTACGGAAGAAGGGTGCTCAGGAACCGGAGTCCGGCCTCAGAAACGCACCGTTGCGCCGTCTATCCTGAGCATCGCGTTGGGCTCTATCTTGCTCAGGTCAATCTCGTCCACGCAAGGGATTTCAGAGATTATCGCACCCACGGCGACAATGGTCTCGCATTCTTCGTTGATTATCGCGGAAGGGGCCATCCCATTCTTGCGAAGTCTGTAGAGGATGTAGGAGCCCACCGTAGAGCCCTTTCCATAGGGGAAGACCAAGACCCTTCCCTTCACAGACTCACCCAGTAGTTCGTGGCCTCGCTCGATTACCTTCCCTGTGGCCGGGTCGATGCCGCCGAGGAAGGATATCGGTTGAGTGGTGACCAAGGCCCTTCCCTCGGCGCTCCCGCCATAGATGACCCTCCCAGCGAGCTTCAGTTTGCCTTCGTCGCCTCCAAGACGCACCTTCTCAGAGGCCAGAAGCGGACCTTGAGCCCGTTGTTCCTCAGATAGTGACATGCCTTGGCCGAGTTCGTGGCGACCACTTCGTACCCCATGGATTCGATGGGCGCGACCACCATGCACGTGTCGAGGGCGAACTTGGCTCCACTGGCCTCGATCTGCTTTGAGTACCCCCTTTCATCACTCTGGCGCTTCACCGCGCGGCTGCAGCAGATCCAGAACTCGCGCTTGACTTTGCGCCCCCTGAGCCACCTGGAGATACTGGCCAGCTCTTCCAGTGAGCAGTGAGGGCAACCAACTGAGATGAAGTCAGGGTCTCCTGAATCGTTCAGCCCGGTCCTCGCCTCCCTGAGGTCACGTTCTGTGAATGACGCGGTTTCTATTCCGCTGACCCCACCCTTCGCTTCCAGGGTGACGCCCTCGATGTGAAACATGGCGACCCCGCCCGAGCTGGCCAGGGCCGCGGAGAGCGCCTTCAGCTCCTCAAGACCTGCGCCTTTGACCCCTCTGAGGTGGGGGACGCCGTTCTTGGCAACCCTTCCCACAAAGTAGCCCATGGCGGAGAAATCTTCCGCAGACTCCAGCTTGGCACCCACGTTCACGACCAGAGTCGGTAACCTGCACTCGTCGAGGTGGTACCCGTACAGGGGGGTCCTGCCAGTGAGGCTGGCCGCGAGGGCGCTCGGTCCCCCTTCGCGGTTCGTCCTTGCCCCGAGGACGGAGTTGGCGTAGACAACGGCAGAGCTCTCGCTCCAGGCGATGTGCTCCCCGAAACGTGGTTTGTTGCCTGCGAGATAGGGCGTGCAGGTGCAGGAGGTCTCCATACCGAGCTTCCTATAGGCTTCAATGACCTCCAGTTGCTTGCGCGCAAAGCCCTCTCCGATCCCCTGAGACCGCCAGTTGACCAGGTCCATCCCCGCCGGATTGAGAGTGGACTTTACTCTTGCCCTTCCATCTTCGGCCAGCTCCCTCAGGAAATCGATCCCCGCGTCTCCGAGGTTCTTGTAGGAGACGCCCGACACCTGGACGCTGGAGACCCTGACCAGCCTCTCGGCCCCATAGATCTCACCCAGAGCAACCAAGATCTCCATGCACTTCTTGGTGGCGCGGCCCTCCTTTCCTGAGAGCATGCCTTCTTCGGTCTTTGTGAGCCTCAACCTTCGGTCAGTCCAGATAGTCTTCCAACCTGATCTCGTCCTCGCGGGGGATCCTGGCCTTTTCGAACGCGTCTCTTGGAGCTTTCAGCGGCACGGTCGCATCCACGCCCGCCTTACAGGTCCTCCTCGTGACCTGGTCCGCCGAGGGATCGAGAGAAGAACCAAACTCGTTGGGCTTCAGCATGAGGTCCTGGTCCAGCTGCGCTCTCGTGGCGAGCGCCCATTCGACCGCGTTTGGGTCATCCATATCGATGTCCTCGTCGATGACGATGGCGTGTTTCAGGCTCGGATGGCCCTTGAATGCGGCTTCCAGGGCGTCCTTCGCATCAGCCTCGCTTTCCTTCTTTATCTTGATGGCAGCGTGAAGCCAGGAGGAGCCGCCCGGAGTCAAACGCACGTCGATACAGGTGCACACCCTGTTGACTTCGCGGAATATGGTGGCCTCCCGCGGCATCCCCATCAGTATCCTGTGCTCAGCTCCTCCGGGAAGAATGGCCTGATAGATCGGTTCCCTCCTGTGTGTCACGCGGTGGATCTTGATGACCCTCTGCTTCCTGACTATGTCGTAGGCGCCGGTGATGTCAGGGAATGGCCCTTCGTCCACGAGTTCGTCCGTTACAGTTCCTTCGAGCACAAGTTCACAGTCAGCCGGAACCAGGCTGTCGTTCGTTGTGCATTTGACGAATCTCGTTTCCTTCAACCTGTTCGCTATCGCCAACTCACTCTTCCCTATCTCGCACGAGACGGCAGCGGCAAACAGAAATGCGGGATGATTGCCGAAGGATATTCCCACCTCGCGGTCACCCCTCTTGACGAACTCGTCCAAATGACGGGGTAGAATCCTCGCCGCCACGCGGTCCTTCCCTATCAGCATCATTCGGTGGTAGCTGGCGTTGTAGCCGAATTCCTTGTCCTTGGCGACGACTATGCCAGCGGTGGCGTACGGCCCGCCGTCGCGCTCGCAATGGGTAAGGATGGGAATCCTGCGCAAGTCGACTTCCTCCTCGGCGATCTCTTGGCACAGTGCCTTCTCCGTGATCTGGAAGGGCCTGGGGTTTTCGATGGCATCAATGACCCTCCCGAGCAACTGATTCGTCCTAACACCGAGGGCCTTAGCCAGGTTGCCTCTGGTGCCGCAGATGCCCGAGACGACTCTGTACTTCGACTCCTTTACCTTCTCGAAGATAATGGGCTTCCCGTCCAGCTTCTGTGCGACGGCGGCGATTTCGTATTTAGCAGAGACCTCCCGTCTTACGTGTATCAGGTCGCCGGTCCTTTCCAATTCGTCCAGGAATCCTCTCATTCCTGGTCAGGCCCAACCATGCCCCAGCCCGTGGGAGCCGTTCAAATCAATCCTTCCCCTAAGGAGGTCGTCTTGAGAATGATCGACGCGCAGGCAAAAGCCAGCAAAGGGACTGGCAAAGAATCATTAGCCGGTCGGCTGCAGAAACCCATCAATGCCTTCCCCAGTACACGTCCGCACTTGCGCCATGCTCCACCAACGGTCGCAGGGGATGTTTGTGGGTCGTCCCGCACCGCTTCAGATGTCTAGCATACTTCTTATCGCTGATCAGCTTTCCGCATTTCGGGCAGATCGGCACGGAACAAATTGGCTGCCCGCTCATAATAAGCACTTCCTAGGCATCGAGGAAGAGTGAACGCTTCGGAAATGGGCCCGGAAGGATTTGCTTAGTCCCCTAGGCAGGTGATGAAGCGCCAGAGCTTCGATTCGCAATCTGGTGCACTGCCACGACGAAGACCACAAAAAGAGGAATCAACACCAGGTCGCTCAACACCATCACAGCCTCCCCGAACCAGAAGACCGCGAAGGACAGCAGCAGGGCAGACACGACGACTTTCATGTTTGCTTGCTTGATCTTCCTCACCCGGTTTCGTAATACATAGGTGGAAACGATCACGATTACGACCCCCCCAGCTAGACCAAGGCTGGTCGACGCGAAATTGTTGGGTATTAGACCAACGAGGACAATCGCAGCCTCGAAGGCCTCAATTGCTCCCACCGAGAAGCCCGTGTACATGATGCCTTTCACAAACTCCTCTTCCTTGAAGCCCTCGGTTCTCACCTTCAACACAGATCTTCGCGCGCTTCTCACCAACCTCGTTCCGAAGTAGAGCAACAGCACGCCACCGACGAGCCTAATGTACACCTCTGGCAGAAGTGCAATGGCGCTCCCGACGACGAAGGTGGGTATCAGAACGGCAATTGTGCCCAGCGCAACGTACAGAAACGCGGAATACTCGCCCGAGTCTGCGAACAGGGCCAGACCAACTGCAGCGGCCTCTGCAAGTTCGAGGGTGGTTATTCCGATAGCGGTAAGAAAGATCGCGAGGTCGAAGACCAAAGAATCAGCCTGGCTTTTCGATTTCGATTGTCCCTGTTCTAAGCGTTTCGGGCATCGACAGGCTGTGGACGATTCGGAGGGAACTCGAACGAAGGACGCGTCTGATCGCACGTTCACTCACGGGAACCAGCATGCCGAACGCTGTCCCTTGCAAGTGAACGGCCATTCCCAGCGCCACCCCTAGAATTCTGAACAGCCGATAGCGAAGCGGAGACACTCGAAATCAGTGCGAAGAAGCCTTTTGTGGGCGTTCTGACCCACCTCCGACAAGCATGGGAATTCAGTTCGGAGCCCCCTCGGTCTCCCGATACGTGACGAGTACAACGTTTCACATCGGAGTGGTGATAGGACTGATTGCGGCCATTGCAGCAGCCCTGACAATAGACAAGCTCGGGAGCTTCATGTTCAGGAGAGGGTACGCGAACCCGTTCTTCGTGCTCGGGAGAAGGGTTCACCACGCGTCGATATCCGCTCTGTTGCCCATTTGCTACCTTGTATTCATCTACTTCATGACCACTGGCTACATCCACCCGATTTGGGATATGTTCTGGTACAGGCTGGCGCTCTTACTGCCCGTGGTCGGATTCTGCCTCGCAGCGGATTTCATCTGCGACAGCCGGAAGATTGGTTCGACCGGTGTATTCCGCCACGAATGGGTCTATGCCCTCATCCCGGCGTACATATTCACCTTCGTGGTCAACGTGTTCGTCTAGGACTGTCCCTTCCAGACTTCTGCGCATGATGAAATTGCGTTGTGTCACTGGGCTACGTAGGCTCCCTCAAGTTGTTCGTCTCGGAAGGTGGGAGAAGGGACAAGGCTGCAAAGCTTGCATCGTCGTTCGCCACACTGACGTTGTCAGAATTCAGTTTCCTCGAGGCGACTTCAAGGTACCACGGCGGAATCCGTACCCATGATGAACACGGCGGCCGCCACCACAGAAGTCCAGACCCCTTTGTCTCCGACTGCCGATTGCGTGATGTTCATCGTCCTGATGATCCTACCTGAGGCCTTGAAGACCTGTTCTTTCTCATTCCAATCCGCGTTGATGTCGAAAGGTACCCCCATCGTGGTCGCGAGCATGGAGGCTGCTAGGTCCTCCGCATAATCTCCAGCAAATTCATCCGTCTCGCCGAACGAATGGTGTTCCGATAGATACCCGACCTCGTCCGGATTCGACGGCATCGCGAGGCCGATCGACGCTGCGATTAGACGGTGGTCCTCATTCGTAGAGTTGCGCGCAAGCACGAGAAAGGCTATCTCCCCTGGCTTCAGCATGGATATGCCCTGCTCACGCGTGACCTTGACGCATTTTGGCGGGATAATGCTCGAGATGCTGACCAAGTTGTACCAACTTATGCCCGCGTCTCTGAGTGCCGCCTCGAAAGAGGCGAGGTTTTCCCTGTCTCTCCCCACGCCCTTGGTCAGGAAGAAGTGCTTCGGAACTAGGCTCAAGCATCGAGGCCTCTTGCTTGACCTTTGTAAACGTCACGATTCCGTCCTTGGGAGTGAAGGCCCTTTCTCCGTCTGCGTTCACCAGAATCACGCACTGGTTCGTGCTGGTTCTGGTCGCGGTGCTGTAGCCGCATATGAGAACTGTGACTCGACGCCTCTTCTTATCGCGAACGCCCCATAGACAAGCTTCTAAAACTACGTGCGACTGGGCAAGAAAGTCTTGGAGAGAACCCAGGAGCTTCTGTGCGAGAACCTAACCAAAGTGTATTCTGGTTCTAGCGGAAGAAGAGCCCTCGATTCAGTCAACCTGCGAATCCCCTCCAGAGGAATCTTCTCTCTAATTGGCATGAATGGAGCAGGAAAGACGACCCTCGTGAGAATCCTGGCCACTCAGCTCGAATCGACCTCAGGGAGCGCTTCGATCAATGGAATCGACGTCGAAGGGAGGCTAAGGTGTTGAGGGAGCGAATCGCATGCGTCCCCCAGGAAGCCAGAACCGTCCCATGGATGACGCCGAAGCAGACCGTCCTCTCTTATCTTATGTGGAGGGGCATCGCCTACGGAGAGGCAAAGGCCAGAGCGACAGAGGCGCTCGCTCGGGTCGGGCTGGGAGAGCAGGAGAACACTCTGACCAGGCGCATCTCAGGCGGGATGAAGCGAAAAGTCTTGGTTGCTACGGTGCTCGCTTCAGATGCGGACATTGTCTTTCTCGACGAGCCGACTACCGGGCTCGACCCCATATCGCGCAAAGAGCTGTGGAAGTTCTTAGGAGGTCTGGCGAAGGACCGCTTCCTGATCCTCACCACACACTACTTGGAAGAGGCCGAACAATTGGCAACGACCATCGGTGTCATGCACATGGGGAAGATGGTCGGCCTTGGTTCCCTTAACGAGCTTCGCTCAGCGGTCAAGCACCAGTACAGCGTCATGATTGCTGCCGGTTCCGAACTCCCCAAGGTGTCAGGCGGTTCCGCGACCCGTGGAGACTCCGGAGAGACTCAGATTCTGACCGACGAGGAAGAAGCGTACAACGTCTCAAGGCAGCTCCTAGAGAAGGGGGCGAAGTTCTCCATTAGCAAGATTTCCCTAGACGACATCTTCTTCCATCTAGTGAACAGAAGCGATCAGGAGGCGAAGGCCAGCTGAGACCTTGGGGGAGGCAGGTTCTGGCCTCAGTGCTGGTCAACTCCATATACGAGATGAAGAACTATCCCGTGGTCCTTCTAAACACCGTACTCTCCCCGCTCTCCTTTCTCCTGCTGATCTACTTCGTGAGCGGCGGCAGGCTGATCGGGGATGCGATTGAAGGAGGCTTCATAATGAGCATGTTCAACAGTGGCATGTCGCTCCAGGGAGATCTAGCGCACCTGAAGAATGACTTCAAGCTCCAGGACATGGTGGTCAGCTCGCCCACCTCTCCCGCCGCTTATGTGACCGGGATGGCCCTCGCAGAAGTCATCTATTCTGTGCCTGCGTTGGCCGTCTTGACGGTCTTGGCTGCGGTCTGCCTCCATCCCGCGCTGATCCAGGCGCTGGAGTTGCTGGGAGTCTTCTTGCTCATGTTTCTTACCTCCATCGCCATCGGGTACACGCTGTCGACCTTCTCGAGTGATATAGTCCAGAGTTTTGCATTCTCGAGGCTGATCTCGACCCTGTTCTCCACCCTCCCTCCGGTCTACTATCCGATAACGCTCATCCCGCTCCCATACCGGTACGTGGCTTACCTGTCACCCACAACCTACGCCGCCGAAATCTCCCAGCATCTCCTGTCGTCGAGATCTCCTAGCTTCTTGCCGCTCTCGACCCCCGAGGTCGCCTTCGCATGGGGCATTCTGTTTGCCACGACTGCCATCCTCGCGCTAATTGCGGTCAAGAAGGCAAGATGGAGAGAAGTGTGAGTTCCAAGGCTTGACGGTGCAACAAGGATAGATCAGTGGTTCGCATTGCATCGTTACACGTGCGGATCTCCCTTCTAGGACGAGAAGTGTCTGGGGCGCTTTCCGGCTTTCAATAGAATTTCTTTGTTTCCGTGAAGTGCTCTTCTGCTCTGATCTTCCTCTTACCCATCTCGATGAAGAACGGTTCAGGATCAACCGTCGCTTCGGGCGGAAAGACCCCCGGTTCCTTAATCCTCCCAGCCGCTTGCCATTGTGAAATCACTGCTGGTGGCACGGAGGTGTCTCGGGCTGAAGGTATGCCTCTCTGAGGGTCGTTCCAGGTGATTATGTGGTACGTGACCGTTGCAGGAGATCCTTCCCGGGCTCCAAACACGTCAATTCTGAACGCGTCATATTCATACTCCTCGCGTGGTGGAGTGTCGTGCCTTGATTTCGCGATGGCTCTCTGATACATCGCTGTCAAGCAATCGAGAGGTGAGATTCGCTGATCACCGAACTGGATCCCTTCGGTTTCAGCAAAGCCAAGGCTCTTCAGGGTACTGAAGGTGGCGAAGTCAGTGCTTGGGAACCCTATTCGAAACGTTACGTTCCGGCAACCCTTGCCGACATATCTTCCCAAAGTCGCGGGTTCAGAATGCTTCACGTAGTACGCTGTGACTTTACCGATTGGTTCCTGCATCGTCACCGTGGTCTCCCCTGACAGCACGGGTTGCTTAACGTGCTTGCCGTCGAGCCACATGACAGGTTCTTGCGTGAACTCATCCAAGACGGTTCGTATGGAGTAACCTGGCCAGCCCGGCTCCTTTACCTGCAAGGTGTTGCCCCATGAACAGTAGATATTGATCGTGTCGACCTCTTCGAGCTTCGCAGCGCCGGCTGCGCCAGCGATGTTGGTTAAGCCCGGCGTGCTGCCCAGTCCTATGGTCGCGTTCAATCCCGCCTTCTTCCACTGC
>Ga0187865_1001179_pt1 | contig 31460 bp, 28 predicted proteins | sample June2016WEW_11_1_2_FD_132989 | JGI IMG/M metagenome (GOLD analysis project Ga0187865, IMG submission 132989) | Peatland microbial communities from SPRUCE experiment site at the Marcell Experimental Forest, Minnesota, USA - June2016WEW_11_100 | ecosystem: Environmental > Terrestrial > Soil >...
AGGCGCGTCCCGATCAGTTGATCACCCGAGAATCACTCCATCCTGATGGCTTCGACCGACGAAAACGCGATGTTCCTGCAAAGGATGAAAGATTCCCGCCTGCGCCAATTGTGGCGGCTCACCCACACGCTGATCAAGGTCAGGAACAGGGCGCTGACCCATAAAGATGTTAAAAATGAAGATCGACCCGACTATGTGCATGAAAACAAAGGTGAGGGTGACAAAATGGACGACAACCGAGTAGGCTATTTGTCCGATAATGCAGGGGTTGTGCGATAATCGGGGCGAAAACAGTGTGTTTTGAAAGGAAATGAGAGATCCGTTGGACGCGAGGTCGAGAAATGCGGAGGTCCTTCCTCGCCTGCGGCTCCTCAGGATGACAGGATGGGTAGCGCGGACCTGTCTGGAAGGTCCGCGGCTTTTCGTGCCCGCAGCGCTCGAGTGTTATGTGCCCCCTCACCCCCGGCGCTCGGGGCCCCCCGCCCGCTCCGGCTGGTGAAAGCGCCGGTTGCGGTCCTCTCCCCACGGGAGAATGCTGGCTCTGCCAAAAGGAGGAGCCCGCCAGGCGGGACAAAAGGCAGTTGAAAAGGCGAAGCAGCCCGAGAATTACAGTTACGAGTGCCCTGCCTGCCGCGCGGCCCACACTACCCCTTATCGTTATCGACAGGATGGCAGGAGACGATGAGAACATCTCAGGCTGCGGGGCCCGCGATACAGACCGTGACGATTGACGGGTGACGTGACCCCTCACCCGTCCCGATGCATCGGGACACCCTCTCCCCACGGGAGAGGGCTGGTTCTCCCAAAAGGAGGAGCCCGCCAGGCGGGACAGATGGCAGTCGAAAAGGCGAAGCATTCCGAGAGTCGAAGAAGTCGAACCGCCAACTATTCGACTTTCGAACTCTTCGACCCTTTCAACTCTTCCACGCAGTTTTCGAAGAGCTCGTTGCTGCGAGGTGGCGTCCGACCCGATTCCACCTGGGCCCGTGACACACTCCCCCATATCGGTTATCGACAGAGTTAGGTGGGAAGATGAACCAGTTTACTGAGTCCGAAGATCATCAATCTCCCGACCTTCGGATTCTTAGCAGGCTGCTGAAAAAAACCTGACGGACGGTGTAGCGGCGATTTTATATCGCCGGAACGGCAATGGAATCAATCCGGCGGTGGCGACGTAAAGTCGCCGCTACATGTTTTTCAGCGCCCTGTCAAAGACGGGGCGCGCGACAGGCAGATCACGTCTGTACAGAAGGGACGCATGCAAAGAAACCGCGGGCACGTCTGAAGAGTCGTGGTAGCATGCGCGGTCCAATCACTTTCCGGAGGCCACATTGATGCCAACCCATTCGATCTCAAGGCGCACCTTCCTCGGAATCACCGGCGCTGTCTCCACTTTGGCATTCACGCGTCTGTTCGGGCAGGAGCCGCCGGCCGCACCCACGGGCCTCGACTTTCCCCTGGTCGATTTTCACGTGCATGTGGAGGGGGGCACGACCATCGAGCACGTCTTGCAGTTGGCGCGCCAGCGCGGCGTCAAAGTCGGCGTCGCGGAGCATGGTGGAGTCGGCGAAGGCATGAAGACGGACGAGGATATGCGTCGGTACCTGGCGCGCTGGGCGGGCAAGCCCGTGTACCGCGGCATGCAAGGTGGTGGACTTACCTGGTCGAAGATGTTCTCGAAAGAGATGATCGCCCAATTGGACTACGTGCTTTCCGACGCGCTCATCTTCCCCGAGAAAGACGGCCGGCTGGTCGAACTCTGGACCCCCGCCGCCGTCATCACCGATGCGCAGGATTTCATGGAGCGCTACGTGGCCTTCAATCTTCAAGTCATGGACGTGGAACCCATCGACATCCTGGCCAACGCGACGTTCCTTCCCGATGACATTGTGCACGACTACGGCACGCTCTGGACTGAGGAGCGCATGGAAAAGGTGATCGAAACCGCCCGCCGGCACACCATCGCGATCGAAATCAGCGGTCTCTACAAAATCCCCAGCAAGAAATTCATCCTGAAAGCCCAGGCTGCCGGGATTAAATTCTCGTTCGGCTCGAATACCCACGGGGAAGATGTCGGCAGGGTGGAGTATGGCATTCAAATGGCGAAGGAGTGCGGGCTGACCGCGCGGAACATGTTCACACCTCCGCCCCACGACCTGAAGCCGATTATCCGCCGGGGCGCGTGAGGACTGCGGCAGAGAAGGGTGGGTGCGCGCCGCACGGGCCGTAGCACGGCCATCCCTGCGCATGGCTCAGGGCAAGCGCTCTGGCCGTGGATTCCCTCGGGCGCGGGATTGACCTCCCCTCGTCACCGCTTCTTGTGCTTTTTGGCCGGCTTTGCAGCGACCTTTCCCGCCCTGGGTGGTTTCTTCGCGGGCTCGGGCTTGGCAGCGGGCAAGGGCTTGGCAATGGCTTTGGCCGGTTTCGCGGCCGGCGTCGGCGGCTGTGCAACGATCTTCGCGGGCGTGGGCTTGGCAGCAGGCAAGGGCTTGGCAATGGCTTTGGCCGGTTTCGCGGCCGGCGCCGGCGGCTGTGCAACGATCTTCGCGGGCGTGGGCTTGGCAGTGGCCTTGGCCGGTTTCGCGGCCGGCGCCGGCGGCTGTGCAACGATCTTCGCGGGCGTGGGCTTGGCAGGGACTTGGGGAGTAGCACCCTTGGGGGCTGCCTTGGCGGGCGCCTCGGGGGGCGGGGCAGCCGCGGCTCCCTTGCCTTTCTTGGGAGGATGGGTTGGCGGTGCGGGCGGTACTTCCTTGGTCTTCTTGGGAGGGGGGGGCGGTGGCGCAGGCGGAGGCTCTTTGATTCCTGCGAGTGCCCGCAACTCCTTCATGAGCTGTTGATGTGACTTGATTTTCCCGTCCAATTGCAAAGCAAAAACTCGCCCCATGATGCGTTCGAACTCGGGCCCGGGTTTTATGCCCAGGGCCTGCAATTCGCCACGCGGCAGGCTGGCCCGAATCTGCGGGAACTTGAACAGATAACTCTTGATGCGATTCTGGACTTTGGGGCGCGCGGTATGGGTAAGCAGGAACCACAGCAGAGGTTCGGGCTGCGGGGCAAGCAGGGTATAAACCTGGCTGTGGAGGCTCGCTCGCGCGCCGCTCAGCAGCCGCTCGAGTTTTCGGGCTTCTTCATCAAAGCTGAGCGTCAGCTTGATGGACTTGGCGTCTCCCAGGATCCTCTTGGCCAAACGTGTAGTGTGTTCGCCGTGCAGTTTTTCAACAAGGCAATGGAAATTCAGCAGAAAGGGATCAGCGCCGGGAGCGTGTTGCAGAATGCTGCGGATGCGGGTGAAGCGGTCATAGGGGAGGTGTGCCGAGGCCAGCTTCTGGTCAAGGCCCTGCAGGAGTTTCCGCTCCGCCAGCATTTTGAGCACGCGTCCGGGATTACCCTCATGGAGGATGGCGGCCAACTCGCGCGCCTGCTGGTCCGGTTCGAGGCGCTCCCAGACACCGGCTTCGAGGGCCGCGTCCAACCAGCGCTGGGTGCGCTCATCGGGCTTGAAATCCAGCCGCATACCCAGCCGTAGCAAGCGATAGATGCGCACCGGGTCTTCCAGAAAGCTGCGCGAATGCAGGGCACGCAGTTCGCGCCGCTCGATATCGCCGGCGCCGTTGGTGGGATCGAGCAGCAAACCGCGGGAGTTCGGATGCAGGGAGACGGCCATCGCGTTGATGGAGAAATCGCGGCGTTTCAGATCCTCAAACACCGGGGCGGGACGGACCTCGGGGCGCTGCCCGGGACGTAGAAAGGATTCTTCCCGGCACATGGCGAGCTCCGCACGTACACCACTGGTAAAACGCATCTCCGCGGAGCTGCAATGCTCGTCAAAAACCTGGTACTCAACGGCGAGCGGAGGCTCGGCCGCAGGGCTGCGAGCGGGTTTCAGGGAATGCGCGGAGGGGAGCAGACGCAGAATCCTCTGCGGCGAGCCCTCCACGGCGAAATCAAGGTCGTGCACGACCTGCTGGCCATAGATGAGGTCGCGCACCGCGCCGCCCACCAAATAGAGATTCAGTCCCTGTTCGGCTGCCAGGCGACTGATCAGACCGAGAACGGCGTATTGTTCCGGAGAAAGCCGGCTTTCCATCAGGAAGTTGTAATCGCTCATGGCGTCCCGCTTCCAGGGTTCTCCCGGGCCTCAGATTCAGGCTCGAGGATGATGGGATTGATAGACTTGCTTCAAACGTTCCTTCATGACGTGCGTGTAAATCTGGGTCGTGGAAATGTCGCTATGGCCGAGCATAAGTTGGATGGAACGCAAATCGGCGCCCCGCTCCAGCAGATGGGTGGCAAACGAGTGTCGGATCAAATGGGGCGTGAGCGGCGTCGCCAGGCCGGCGCGGCGGCCGTAAGCCGCCAGAATCTTCCAGAAACCCACGCGGGACAGCCCGCCCCCACGGCGGTTCAGGAAAAGCCAGGGGGGGTTGCGTTTCCCCGCCAGCGGCGCGCGGCCCCCACGAAGATAAGCCTCCACGGCGCGCAGCGCGGACTTACCCACCGGGATCAGGCGCTCCTTGTTTCCCTTTCCCAGGCAGCGCACGATACCCAGGCTGAGATCGAAATCGCCGGCGGTCACGTGTACGAGTTCGGAAACCCGCATCCCGGTAGCGTAGAGCAACTCGAGCAGGGCTTGGTCGCGCAGACCCAGGGGCGTGGAGACGTCGGGCTGGGTAAGCAGTTGGTCAACCTCCCCCGCCGAGAGGTATTTGGGCAGCGACTGGCCGAGCCTGGGGGCTTCCACTTCCTCCGTCGGGTCGCTCGCCAGACGGCCCTCGCGCACCAGGAATCGAAACAGATTTCGCAACGAAACCAGGTGCCTGGCCACCGAGCGGGCGCCCAGACCGCGGCGGTAAAGCTCGGTGAGGAAGCTGCGAATGTCGTGGCGTCCGACTTCCGAGAAGCTCTTGCCCTGGCGGTGGAGGAAAGCGGCGAATCCCGTGAGGTCGCGACGATAGCTCGCCACGCTGTTGGCCGCCAACCCTTTTTCGACGCGAGCGAAATCGAGGAAGAGCCGCACTTCCTCCCCGGTCGCCGGCCCCGCGGATGCGGTGGGCGAGGGAGGAGGGATCGCTCCGGGAGATTTCGCAGCAGGCGGGGGCAGGTAACCTGGATTCGTCCCGGCGGGCCTTGGGTGGACGTGGTGACGACTCGGCATGCTGCTCACTTTGGAACGAACCATCGATTCAGTGTCGCTCGAGGGTGGTCGGACAAAAAGGGACAATCCTCCCTGATCGGGTGCGGGGCGTGCAGAGTCCTCCCCGCTCGCAATCCAAGGCGTTATTTTTCAAGCAATTAGGAGCTTCTTTCAAGAATGGCGCTCCGGCTCTTTGCCGAAATACTTGACAGGCCCAACGCGGCCCTTATACTAGCACAAGCTATTTTCTGTGGCCAAGCGCCATTTCGAGAATATCGAACTATTATGGAAAAATACTCTCGTGAAAAACGGCCCGACCTCAACCCGTAAGCGTGTAGTCATTCGAAAGCTCGATAAAGGACTCGTCAAGGGCTTTCTCGACCCCGCCCGCTATCTCGAACGGGAGATCGAGGTGCTGGACCGCGAAGGCCGGCTGACCCACCTCCCCCTGGATGAAATCAAAGGTATTTTCTTCGTGCGGGACTTTGAAGGGAATCCGCAACGGGCGGAACGTAAGATCTTCCAGAGCCGCCCGCGGCTGGCCGGACTTTGGGTACGAATGACCTTCAAGGACACCGAAGTCCTGGAGGCTATCCTTCCCAACAACCTCCTGGAGATTGACCCGTTGGGCTACCTGGTGAGGCCGCCGGATGTCTACTCGAACAACCTCAAGATCTTCATCCCCCGTACCGCCCTCACAGGCCTGGAAGTATTGGGCGTGATTTCGGGTGGAGTGGTGAAGCGCATGTCACAACGGGCCGCCCAGGCGCGAGCCGGCGCCACCACCGACGACCAGTTCGGCCTCTTTGCTGCAAGCCATCCGCTTGAAAAGAAATAAATTAGGGATGGGCAGGGTCGGCCTCGATGGCAGGCAACTCCAGTCGCTGGTGAATGGCATAGAGGACGAGCTCCAGGCGATCCGAAACTCCCACCTTGTCGTAGACCGTGCGGAGATGGTTCTTTACGGTTTGCTCGGAAATTGTGAGGTGTGTGCCGATCTCGCGGTTGCGCCAGCCCAGCATTAAGTAGCTGATGATGGTCTTCTCCCGGCGCGTCAGAGTCTCAACAGGACGGCGGGGTTTCTCAGGATGCGCCGTCAGGAGCTTGGCCATCTGGGACACGTGCCGATTGGAAACCCAGGTCTCACCCCGGCTCACCCGGCGGGCGCATTTGAGGAAGAGCTGAGGCTCCACGGTTTTGAAGATGACGCCAGCCGCGCCGCTGCGGACTTGCTGCATAGCGGTGTCTTCAGACGACGCGGAGGAAGTAACCACCACTTTGCTGCGCGGCGCCAACCGATGCACCTCGGCGATCAGGTTGAGGGTGGAGCCTGCCAGGATTTCTTCCTGCACAAAGATCACGTCCGGCCGGAAGGACTCCGTCCGGGCCAGAAGCTGCGCGGCGGCGTCGGCTTCGGCAACCACGCGCAGGTCATCCTCCACGGCGAAAAGCTTCTTGAGGCCGAGCCTGAAAACGCCTTCCCGGTCAGCCACCAGCACGCGAATTCGGTTTTTCGAAGGGCGGGCGGTTTGCATCCTTCATCCCCGCAGCAGCCGCTCAGTTCGAGACTGGCGCCGGGTCAAACTTTCGCGCCGCCTCGTGGCGACCGCAGCTTGCAGGGGGAGTCTTCGGCAAGAATCCTCTGGCCGGCGGGCAGGAACGATCAGTTGCCCTTGGGCGGGAGCTTTGATGCGGGCCCACTCCGTCGCGCCGGGCGCAGTTCATACTCATCAATGACAGCGGCCAAACCTTGATTGCGTCCCCGCTGGTTCCATCGAACCACCCGTCCCTGGCACCACAGCTCCAGCGGAGCCTGCTTCCCTTGGCGCGGCAACAGCACCTTGATCCTTACCGGTGTCTCCCGCCGCGGGCGCACTGCCACTTCGATGAACAATCCCGTGCCGCTTATGTCGCCGGTCTTACCCAATACCTGCCGGTCAGTCCCGGCACGGCTCTTCCACCGGATCTCAACCGGCAGCTTCATTGGAATTCGCTTGCTGGCGCGACGTTGAGGCATACTCACGATGACTCCCTGGTACAGCCCGAGTCTAAGCTTACCTTGTTTCCACTCACCCCGCAAGCACGGACGCAGCACAAGACGCAGTTGGTCAGCCGGACTCTTTTGCAGGGCAGGAATGCTTCCTGCCGGGGCTGCTTGCAGGGCCCAGCAGACTTCCCGCGCCTTACCCGTAACCTCAGGTGAAAGGCGACGTTACCTGCAATCTACACAAAGCGCCGCCCGTAACCAAGGTCACCCCGGTACCAGTACTTTGGTACCAGCCCCGATACTTTTCATTTAACGAGATATGCAGCCTCTGAAGCCGGGCACGGCTCGCGTGACGTGCGTTTTGGGTGGCCCCCCTGTCGGGAAGAACCTCCACGAGATACTGGGCCGGGTGCGCAAGCACGATGCGTGGTTGCGGAGTTCCGGGATGAAGATTGACTTCTTTCGCCGGATTGGTCATTCTCAACCTATCCGGATTTTCTGGGTTCAGACAAAACTATGAAAAAGATCCAGATCTACGATACGACCCTGCGCGACGGCTCGCAAGGCGAAGCCATCTCATTCTCTGTGGAAGACAAGCTCCACATCGTTAGGAAACTCGACGATCTGGGATTGGACTACGTCGAAGGTGGCTGGCCAGGCTCGAACACGAAAGACGCCGCGTTCTTCCGCCGCGCTCAGGAACTCAAACTGAAGCATGCCAAGCTCGCGGCGTTTGGCAGCACCCGCCACCCGCGCCACACGGCGGCCCACGACCGGAATCTCGAAGCGCTCGTCGAAGCCGCGACGCCGGTGGTGACCATTTTCGGGAAGACCTGGGATCTGCATGTGAGAGTGGCCCTGGGAATTTCGCTTAAGGAGAACCTCGACCTGATCCGCGAATCCGTGGCCTTCCTAAAATCCAAGGGGAAGGAAGTCATCTACGACGCCGAGCACTTCTTCGATGGATTCAAAGCCGACTCGACTTATGCGCTGGCCACGCTCCAGGCCGCGGCGGAAGCGGGAGCCGACACCCTCGTGTTATGCGACACCAACGGTGGCACGTTGACCACCGACATTCGTGAGCGTTTCCAGATCGCTTCCCAACACGTCAAAACACCCCTGGGGATTCACACTCACAATGATTGTGAAATGGCGGTGGCCAACTCCATCGTCGCCGTGCAACAAGGGGCAGTGCAGGTGCAAGGGACGATCAACGGCTATGGAGAACGGTGCGGGAACGCTAATCTTTGCTCCATCATCCCCAATCTCGAGTTGAAACTGGGATTGCGCTCGATCGGCAAGGAAAACCTCACCCACCTTACGGAAGTGTCCCATTATGTGAGTGAGCTGGCTAACCTGCTCCCTCGCCAGGATCTTCCCTACGTCGGCAAGAGCGCGTTCGCCCACAAAGGCGGTATTCACGTGAGCGCCGTGATGAAAGAGCCCTCGGCATACGAGCACGTGGATCCCGCGGTGGTTGGGAACGAGCGCCGGGTCCTGGTTTCAGAACTCTCCGGAAAGAGTAACGTGCTTTACAAGGCTGCGGAGCGTGGGCTGAGAATCGATAAGTCGTCTCCCGACGCCAAGGTCGTGGTGGAAAAGCTCAAGCAAATGGAGCACGACGGTTACCAGTATGAGGGAGCGGAAGCGTCTTTTGAAATCCTCTTCGACAAGCTGCTGCATCGTTCCAGAGAGTTTTTCGAGTTGGACGGCTTTCGTCTCATCACCGAGAAGAAAGGTGTCAACGAACCCGACTCGGAGGCCGTCATCAAGTTGCGCGTGGACGGCCAGGAAGAACACACGGCCGCGGAAGGGGTGGGCCCAGTGAGCGCCTTGGACCGGGCCTTGCGGAAATCATTGACCACCTTCTTCCCGTGCATCCGGGACATTCGCTTGACCGACTATAAAGTCCGCGTGCTTAACCCCAAAGGAGCCACCGACGCCAAGGTGCGGGTGCTGATCGAATCCAGCGACGGCCACGACACCTGGGGAACAGTAGGCGTTTCCGAGAACCTCATCGAGGCCAGTTGGCAGGCCCTGGTGGACAGCATCACCTACAAGCTGAAAAAGGAATACGGCTACAAGCGGAAGGCAAGCGGAGGCCGCGCGGCTGAGTGAGGCGCCTGCCCTCGACCTGTAGGGGCTGTGTGACGACGCGGGGGGGGCTGCTTTTCGTAGCGGCGCCCTTCAGGGCGGCATTATTAAGTCAAAGACTTGCCCGCCTAAAGGCGGCCTCTACGAGAGTAGTGCTTGAGTTTCTGGAGACGCTGGAGGAGGTTCAAGAAGAATGAAGGCGCTGGCAAAGACCAAGAGAGAACCAGGACTCTGGCTCGTGGACGTCGAGGTCCCGAAGATTGGGATCAACGACGTGCTGATCCGTATGCACCGCACCGGCATCTGCGGAACGGACCTGCACATCTACCAATGGGACGACTGGGCGCAAAAAACCATTCCCGTGCCGCTGGTGATCGGGCACGAGTTCGTGGGCGAAATCGTCGAGGTGGGCTCGAACGTCGCGGATTTCTATCCCGGTGACACGGTGAGCGGCGAAGGGCATGTGGTTTGCGGACGCTGCCGGAATTGCCTGGCCGGCCGCCGCCACCTCTGCGCTCACACCCAGGGCGTAGGCGTCAACCGGGCGGGCGCGTTTGCGGAGTACATCGCGCTGCCCATGACCAACATCTGGCGCCATCACCCGTCCATTGACCAGGACATCGCGGCCATCTTTGACCCCTTCGGGAACGCCGTCCACACCGCGCTGTCCTTCCCGGTCCTGGGAGAGGACGTGCTCATCACCGGAGCCGGTCCGATTGGCCTGATGGCCGCGGCCGTCGTCCGGCACGCGGGCGCTCGTTTTGTGGTGATCACCGACGTCAACCCATTTCGGTTGAACCTGGCCAAAAAGATGGGTGTGACCGTTGCCTTAGACGTTCGCACCGGCCGTCTGCCCGACGTGCAAAAGCAGCTCGGGATGCTCGAAGGTTTCGACGTGGGACTCGAAATGTCCGGCAACGGGGATGCCTTCCGCGACATGCTCGCCAACATGAGCCACGGAGCGAAGATCGCCCTGCTGGGCATTCCCAAAGGCGAAATGGGCGTGGACTGGAACACGGTGATCTTCAACATGCTTACGATCAAGGGAATCTACGGCCGCGAGATGTATGAAACCTGGTACATGATGACGGTCATGCTGCAATCCGGGCTGGACATCCGTCCGGTCATCACCCATCGCTTTCACTACGAAGACTTCCTCAAAGGCTTTGAAGTCATGGCCACCGGCGACGCCGCCAAGGTCATCCTCGAATGGGCCGGCACAGGGAGAAAACCATGAAACTCGGCGCGCTCGCGCAGCGACTCGAATGCCAGCATGAGGGCCCGGCGGATTTGGAAATCACCGGCGTGGCAGGAATGGATGAGGCAACGGAGGGCGAAATCACCTTCCTGGCCAATCCCAAATACCTTGCCAAGCTCGGGACCACGCGCGCCGCGGCCATCATCGCCGGGCAGGATGTGGATACCCTGGGAAAGCCGGTTCTGCGTTCGACGGATCCCTACCTGACCTTCGCACGGGCCCTCGAGGTGTTCTATCCTCCCCAGCGCCCAACGGTGGGCATTCATCCCACCGCCGTCATCGCACCCGACGCGAAGCTGGGCCGCAACGCCTCGATCGGTCCCTACGTGGTCATCGAGGAGGGCGCGGAACTGGGCGACGACTGTGTGCTCAAGAGCTTCGTCGTGATCTACCGGGGAGCGAAGATTGGCGATCGCTTTCTGGCGCATTCGCATGCGGCCGTCCGTGAAAACGTGCGCATCGGCAACGACGTGATCCTGCAGAACGGCGTGGTGATTGGCGGTGACGGCTTTGGGTTCGCGCCGCTCGCGGATGGGACGTACTACAAGATCGCCCAGGCCGGCATTGTCGTTATCGAAGACGGGGTTGAAGTCCAGGCCAACAGTTGCATCGATCGCGCGGCGGTGGGCGAAACCCGCCTGCACCGGGGCGTCAAAGTCGACAACCTCGTGCAAGTGGCGCATGGCTGCGACATTGGTGAGAATACCCTGCTCTGCAGCCAGGTCGGCATCGCGGGCAGCGCCAAGATCGGGCGTCAGGTGATCCTGACCGGCCAAGTCGGCGTGGCCGGCCACCTGACCATCGGTGACCACGTGATTGCCACGCCCCAAACCGGCGTGCCGAACGATGTCCGGCCCCACACGACGATTTCAGGTTCCCCCGCCGTTGACCATGAGCTCTGGCTGAAGTGTTCGGCGGCCTACCGGCGCCTGCCCGAGATGTTTGCGGCCTACCGCAAGGCGCGGGGTCTTCTCGAAAAGGCGGGAGAGAAATCGCCGCAGTAGCGCCACGGCATTCACACCGCTGGGTCCGGACAGCAGACCGGCCTCAGGTGGGCCGAGGAGCATCAGAATCGGCTACCGAGGCCGGCATTTCGCCGGAAAGCCCCACCGGCCATTCCTCCGGTTCGAGACCTCGCAGGAGGGCCCGGCGCGTCAGCTCGATCACCGCCTGTCGGTCATCCACATTGAAGTGCGCGGTCGGGATGGGGTCTTGAATCGTGATGCGGATTCGACCTGGCCGGATCCCGAACTGGCCTTTCGGCATGATCTTCCTGGCCCCCGAAACCGAGATGGGGACAATGGGCGCGCCGGCTTTGATGGCCATCACGAACACGCCCTTCTTCAATGTTTGCAGGCGGCCGTCGGGGCTGCGCGTGCCTTCGGGAAAGGCCAGGAAGGAGTGCCCCGCCTTCAAGGCGGCCACGGCCCGCTCCACTGCGGCGATGGCGCGCTCCCGGTGCTTGCGGTCAACCGGAATGAACCCGCGCAGGCGCATGGCGCGCCCCAGGACCGGCACCCGGAAGAACTCCTGCTTGGCCATGACCAGCACAGGGGGAAGGATACTGATAACCGCGGGCGGATCGCAATTGCTCTGGTGGTTCGGCATGAAGATGACAGCACGGTCCCGAGGTATCTTCTCGATCCCATGGATCTCCATGCGGATGCCGGACATCCAGAGCGCCAGCTTGGCTCCTCTGATACCGATCCAATAGAGCGCGTCGGTTCTCCGGGTGAGCAAAGCGTAGACGAGGAAGGGCGGGCCCACGATCAGAATGTAGGCAAGAGTTACGAGCGTGACAAACAAGGCGCGGATCATGGTTTCCCCTGGCCGTCTGCGGGCGCCGTTTCACCTTTCAGCCAGCCGTCTCGCACCCGCAATTGGTCTGGCTGCGCCTGGGCATCTTCCTCGACTCGATAGGAAACCTTCCGGGTCGCTCCGATACTAAACTTGAGGACCTGGGTTTGTCCTCCACGCGCCACCTGGAGTGCCACCGCCTGGCCGGGCCGCCAGCGCGGCAGGGCGGCCTCGGCGCCAGAGGCCAGCGGCTCACCATCGACCCCCAGAAGAACGTCGCCAGCCTGCAAACCGGCGCGTTGGGCAGAGCTATCCTCCTCAACCGAGTCCACCTGCGCGAGCCCAGCCGGGTTCCGCGACAACGCAAAGCCCGGGGCGGGATTTTCCGTGACTGTGGTCGCGAGGCGCAATCCGCAGTAGCCTAAATATGTTGCGTAATCAAGCTCCTGAGTTCCCTGAACGTAGTTGGTCAGGAACCGATCCATCCCAAATGAGGGCGCCAGCCTCAAGACGATCGCCCGGATGTCCGCCAGCGTGTAGAAGCGTCCCTGCTGCGCAAAGGCCCGATTGAGGCTGCGCATGACGTCGTCCAGGCCCGCCTGGTTGTGACTCGCGTTCCGCATGCCCAGGTCGAGCAGGAACCCGAGCAGTTCGCCTTTATTGTAGTAAGAGATGCTGCGTTCGGGCCGGCTGTAATCCGCATATTTCTCAAACCACGCTTCCCGGCCGGAAGTCTCCACGCTCTGGAAACGGCGGGCGGCCCGCTCCTCGAACCCTTGGATGGCTCCGGCGAGGCGGGCGTAGAACCTGTCCCGGTTGATCAGCCCCGCCCGCAGCAGGGCCAGCTCCGCGTAAGTGCTGGTGACGCCCTCGCAGAACCATAAATCCCGCGTGTCATTGCCCTGGATGTAGTCAATCGGCTCGAGCGCCTGGGGACGAATGCGCTTGACGTTCCAGGCGTGGAAGAACTCATGGGCGATAACATTCTCCAGAAAGGTATCCCGGTCCCGCACCAGGGAAGCCGGAACGGTGATCGCGGTTCCATCCCGATGTTCCATGCCGCCGCTCGGTCCGGCTTCCCGGGGAAAATGCAGGATGAACGTGTAGCGCTCAAAGGGCAGGTCCTGCATCAGGGCAGTCTCCGTGGCGGTGATCTTCTGAATGGACTCAAGCAAACGCTCGCGCGAGTAATCCGCGGGATCGGCATGCACGATGACGCGGAAAGTCGCCCGCTTCGCGGCGGAGCCCGGCGCGGAGAGCGGGGAGTGGAATTCCTGGGTGTAGGTGTACTCGTTAAAATGGCCTGCCTCGACCGGGCTGTCCACCAAGGCGGCGTAGTTACGAGCCGAAAACTCATCGCCTTCGGCTGCGAGAAGGGTTGCGAACTTCCACCCCGAGGCAAGAAGCATGCTGACTCGGGCCGGCCGCTCGCGTTCCTGGGGCAGGTAGAAAAGCAGCATGGCAAAATTCAAAAAGGCATGCTCGGAATCGAGCCAGCTCGAAAACGGTCCGGCTTCCCGCGCATAAACAGCGTAATGGAATTCGAGATGGGCACAGGGGCGGTTGGGGCCGCGCCACGTGTTCAAATCCACACGCCCCCATTCGGCAGGTCCGCCGTCGCAGCGGGCGTCCAACCCTTGAACGTTTCTTGCGAAGTCACGAATCTGATAGAGATTATTCCAGGCGGGGATTTGAATCTCCGTGCCCGGCATCGCCCCCGGGACGTCCATGATAATTTGCACGAGGTGCGATTCGGGCTCTCGCAAATCAACCACATAATGGATGGGCTGAGTACCTTGCGCATTGCACCGCAGCGCAGTGAGGAAAACAAGGAGAAGCAGGCCCCAACGAGTGCCCCGCGAGCGTCGGAGCGAGCGCGTTACCGGGAGCCGCCGTTCCCCCACCCGGGACGGCCCAGGTGCGAATACCAAGGTAGGGGAATTGACTCGCAAGGTTAACCCGGATTTCTCACCAGGCTGGGACGGTTTTGGGGTCTGCCGGAAGGGCGGGGCTTCACAGGCTGCGGGAAAACGCTCCGATGCTGTCATCCTGAGTCCTTCGCTGATCCCCGCAGGGGATCGATACAGTAGCCGGGGGCAACGCCCCCGGCTACTATCTTGTGCCCTTTCAGGGCACGAAGACTCTCGCCGCATGACGGCATGACGCGGCACACCCACCGACCCCCCACGCTTGCCACTCGGCTCCCGTTTCTGACATCACGGAAAGCCGCTTTCGGCTATCCATGCTCAGAATGACAGTCCCGGCGCGTTTTTCCGCAGCCTGTTCAGCCCCGCCCTTCCAATCCCGTGGTGAGAAACCCGGGCTAAATCCAATGCTGTTCACTTATGCTGACTGTTCCCAATTCGACCCCCTCACCCCCGGCCCCTCTCCCCCAAGGGGGCGAGGGGAGCAGTAATCTAAATCTACTGCCCTCTCCCCTTTTAGGGGAGGGGGGAGCGTTGATTTGGTTTTCCTGTCCTCGCCCCTTTGGGGGAGAGGGTGGACCGCAACCGGCGTTTTCTTCAGCCGGGGCGGGCCGGGTGAGGGGGTCGCCCAGCAACAAATTGCGAATTGATGTCCTGAAACCCATTAAGTGAACAGCATTGGGCCTAAATCGCTGGTCTCATGAATTCGGTCGGGAATCGCCGTACCCCCACACGCGGTCCCGCTCGGCAGGACGGAGCGGTTATTCCGTGACGGGTCCTGCCTCGGGACCGCGCCGGAATTTCCAGAAATACAATCCTGCACCCAGCAGGATAGTCAGCAGCCCGAGTGCGGACTCCTTGGGCCGCAAGGCTGCCGTGTAGCAAAGCATCCAGGCGCTCGCGCTCAGGAATAAGGCGGGCGCCAGCGGGTAGCCCCAACTGACCGCTGCGAGCTTTTTCCAACCGCTGCGACGGCGCAAGCGGATCAAGCCCGCCGTCGCCAAGGCAGCAAAAAAGATCAGCGCGAAGCCAATGTAGTAGATCAGGCTCTCAAACGTACCGGTCAGAATCATAAGGACAGTGGCCAGCGATTGGTAGACGATAGCCTCGACGGGTGTGCCCCAGCGCGGGTGGACTCGCGCCGCGCCCCGGAAAAAGCAGCCATCATTCGCCATCGCGTAATAGACCCGGGGACCCACCAGCACCATGGCGCTCACGCAGGAGAGCAACCCCACCGCCATCACTATACTGAAGATACCTCCGCCCAGGGTTCCGAAAAGCGCGCCCGCCGAGGCGGCGCCTACGCGCACCACCCCCTTCATCGATTCCAGCGGCAGGGCGTAGATGAAAGCCGCATTCAGGGCCACATAGAGAGCGGCGACGGTGAGCGTCCCCGTCACCAACGCGACCGGCAAGGTGCGCTCCGGCGTTTTCATTTCTCCCGCGACGTAGGTGGCGGCATTCCAACCGCTGTAAGCAAACATCACGAAGATCAGGGACACGGCGAACTGCGCCCCGAGGCTGTGCGTGGAGGTTCTCACCGCAACTTGTGAGAAATGCCCCACGCTGCCATGGCCCATCACCAAGGTCAGGCCCAGAAAAAACAGCAGGACCCCCAGCTTGATCGCCGTGAGAAAGTTCTGGAATCGCGCCGCGAGCCTTAACCCCCGAATATTAATTACCGCGAACAGCACCACAATCGCAACCGCCAGTCCTTGCCCCCGGCCGGGGTGAAAAAACGCGAGCAGGCCTCCTGCCCGTCCGGGCGATGCGTTCATCGCCAAGGAGGGAAAGAAGTAAGCGAGATATTCCGAGAACGCCAGCGCGCCGGCGGCAATCGGCGCTGAAAACCCGGCGAAGAAGGAAATCCATCCACTCAGGAACCCCCACGCCGGGCCCCAGGCCTCGCGCAGATAGATGTATTCGCCTCCGGACTTTGGAAGGTTGACTCCCAACTCGGAGTAACAAAGGCAACCCGCCAGGGCGATGAATGCGCCGACCACCCACACCGCCAGTACCAGCGCCGGCCGGCCCAGATCGCCCGCCAGAAATCCCGTGGTCGTGAAGATGCCCGTCCCGATCATGTTTGCAATCACGATGGCGGTCGCGTGAGTGAAGCTCAGTTCGCGTCGTAAGGAAGGTTGGGTCAAGCGACAAGTTCTCCGATGCTTCCGATGGCCACGGCAGGGCAGGCCCGATGCTGCGCCCTATCCCCAATGCTGTTCACTTAAGCTGACTGTTCCCAATTCGACCCCCTCACCCCCGGCCCCTCTCCCCCAAGGGGGCGAGGGGGGCAGTAATTTATATTTACTGCCCTCGCCCCCTTGGGGGAGAGGGTGGACCGCAACCGGCGTTTTCTTCAGCGGGGGCGGGCCGGGTGAGGGGGTCGCCCAGGAACAAGTTGCGAATTGATCTCCTGAAACCCATTAAGTGAACAGTATTGGCCCTATCCCAGACCACACAATGCTGAGACGCACTACACTAAGTTGGAATGGCAGGCAGCGCAAGAGGCTTTCCGTTCTGGTCTCGACAAGCTTGCCGCGGGCCGGTAGAATTCAATCCATGCCTATGAAGCCTCAGCGAATCATCTCTCCCAGTTTCTCCGTCGCGGTGTTGATAGCAATTGCCGCTTTGCATTTCTCCGTCCGGGGTCCGGCATGTCTTGCCCAAACCGTGCCGTCATTCGGACAGGGGCTGACCGCCCGCTATCTCGACCGCATTGTCCCCTACGTGCCCACCCCCCAGGATGTCGTCGAGAAGATGCTGGACCTGGCCAAAGTGGCGCCAGACGATGTTGTGTATGATCTGGGGTCTGGAGACGGCCGGATTGTAATCACCGCGGCCCAGAAGTTCGGCGCGCGCGCGGTGGGCGTGGAACTCAACCCTGACCTTTACACCCAGTCCACGGCCCGCATCAAGGAACTGGGGCTGGAAGGCCGGGCGCAGATTCTGCACGAGAACATGTTCAACGTGAGCATCCGCCGGGCAACCGTCGTCACGCTCTATCTCTTAACTGCCGTCAACGAAAAACTGCGCCCCATGCTGGAAAAGCAACTGCGTCCCGGCACGCGGATCGTCTGCCACGACTTTCAGGTTCCCGGCTGGGACCCCGAACAAGCCGTAGAGGTGATTTCCAAGAACGGAATCTCCCACAAGCTCTATCTCTACGTTCGACCGTAAGGTTCCGCCGGGGCACGCCCGCTGCGAGCTTGGCTCACTTTGTCGAACGGCAATAGTACTTCCCCTGCATAACTCGTTCCGCCGGACCCGTCAGAGAAACCTCGCCACCCTGGGGCCAGGCGACTTCCAGCGCACCGGCCTCGGTCCGAACCTGGACCTCGCGATCCGTAAGTCCGTTCAGGATGGCTGCGACCGTTGCGGCGCAGGAGCCCGTCCCCGAAGACATCGTGTGCCCAACCCCTCGTTCCCAGAATCTGACTTCGATTTCGTTCTTGGAGACGAGACGCACGAACTCCACGTTGGTGCGGTTCGGGAAATGTTCATCATGCTCGATTTCCTGACCGAGCCGCAGCCAGTCGTTGTTTTCGAAATCTGCCACGAACACGCTGCAATGCGGGTTCCCCATCGAAATGACGGTGACGGGCACGTCGCCGCAATGGGTTCCGAGGCGAAACCTGAGTATGGGCGATGCCACGCCGGCTGCCCTGAAGGGGATCCTGGCAGCCTCCAGAATCGGGGCTCCCATGCCCACCCGGAAGGCCCACTTCCCTTCCCTCTCCTTCCGTGGCTCGAGTGTTCTCAGGCCGGCGACGGTTTCAATTTCCAGGATGCGCTTCTGGCCTTTCCGCTCGAGCAGAAATGCTCCCACGCAACGGATGCCGTTCCCCGATATTTCCGCCTCGCTTCCATCCGCGTTGAAGAAACGAATGCGAGCGTCGTGAGCCTTCATCTCAGGTTTCATGACGACGATAAAGCCGTCGCCGCCAACCCCGGTGTGACGTTTAAGAATTCTCCGTGCGAAATCCGCGAGGCTGCGCGGAACGTCGCTCTCACGGGCTACGACAAAGTCGTTCCCCAGTCCGTGATATTTTGCGAACGGAATCTCAAGAGTTTTGCTCATATCGGATTCGAGGGGCGCGCGGCTCCGCCCGCCAGTGGGCCGAACGCCGCTTGGCCCTACGAGGCCGTCGGGTTCACGGCCTCCGGCGTCTGTAAATCCTAAAATCTCCTTCGCCTGGAAATTCTCCCTGCTCCACAATTTCAAAATCTTTGAAGGCCGCAGGGTAAGCCCCCATCAGATCATCGACGCTGTCGCCACTGCCTCGAATAATCCATTCCACCCATTTCTCCGGCTCCGTGCGCATCCTGATCCAGTATTTGTGGTTTGCCTCTGAAAGGGTGTTTCGAAAGGGGATACCGACCTCGGGCATCACACAAGGCCACTTCCCCACAGTGACGAGGATCAATTGCCCGTCATAGCCACCGCGGAAGAACCTGATGATAGCTTGTTGCCGCTCGGACCGGCAAGGCGTATTCAGTATCCCTTCCTTTACGACCGCCAGTTCCTCCGCGCCAGCAGAGGCCAAGACCAGGAACTGCCGTCCCAGCAGAAACAGGAAAACCACCAGCAATCCCATGCGGAGCTTTTTTCCCAAACGAGGGGACAACACGAAGGACGGATAGAGAGCGACAGCCGGAAGCATTTCCAGCCCGTAGCGCAGGTTGTAATAGGTGTTGGGGAAGAGGGTAGGCACGTAAAGCGGGACCCCCGCGTATGCCAGGGCCTGGATATAGAAGGGCAGGGGAACAACAAAGAGGAGGGCCACGGCGCCGCGCCTGAGCTCACGAGAACTTGCACACCAGGCCACCAAGCCCAGAACGGCTAGCTCCAGGGCCCAGACCCCGAGGACAAGTTTAAGGTCCTCAAGGTAGTAGCGTGCCGAAAGCAGCAGGCTCCCGGCGGTTGGATATGGGAAAGCCGTAGTAGCCAACTGGTGGGCGTAGATCGCCTGCGCGGAATAAGGTCCATTGTAGAATTCCAGGGGATTATGGAAACGATAGGCGTTATGAAGAGCCCACAGGAGGGGCCCTGTGCCGGCGACGCCGGCGAAGAGCGCCGCGCGCCAGAAGCGTTTCTCCCAGGGCTCCCGGCGAATCCAGAACACAAACAGAGTTGCAAAGGGGAGAATATACCAGGCCTCGTAGCGTGTGAGGGTTCCCAGAAACGCGGCGACGGCCGCCCCCCCGAGCGTTCTCCAGGAGCCCGATTGTGAGTAACGGAACAGCGCATAGGCGACGAGCACCGACCACAGGAGCGCGAGGGGTTCGGTGAGCGGCGTGCTGGCCAGGTACAGAAGATTCGGACACAGCAAGGCGCCGGCGAGAGCCACGAACCCCGCAGCCACGTTACGATTGATTTCCGCACCGAGCCGGAACAGAAAGTAACCCGCCACCCCAAACGCCGCCGAGGAAACAAGGCTGCCGGCCAAGCCTGTGCGCCAAAGGAAATCATTCTGGGCCAGGGGCGCACAAATCAGATGGAAAAGGGGCAGCCAAACGCTGCCGATCTCGTCGTAACCAGGAGTGAGGGAATCCAGGATGCGGCGCGCGCCTTCCATATGCGCCAGGGCGTCCCCGTAAATGTTCGAAAGGCCTCGGGTGTAGAAAAAATAGAGGGAACTCGACGCGACGCCAAGAATCAAGATCGCGACGGCGCCGTGCGCGGCGGCCGGCACGCGCCAGGGTTCAAGGTGGGCTCTCTTGGCATCAATGGCAGAATCATGCATCAAAATGCGTCAGGCTCTTGATTTCGCGATAGCGCGCCTCAATTTCACCCGGCGTCAAGCGCAGGAGACGGCGCAACCCGAATTCTTCCACCGCAAAGCTCCCCATCACCGAACCGTACACCACGGCGCGGCGCAGGTTGGCATCAGACAGGTCCCCGGTCCGCGCCAGATGGCCCATGAAGCCGCCGGCGAACGTGTCACCCGCGCCGGTCGGGTCATGCACTTCGTCCAGAGGATAGGCCGGCGCGGTGAAGATGGATTCCGGGCTGAAGAGCGTCGCGCCATGCTCGCCGCGCTTGATCACCACAAAGCGCGGGCCCAGTTTCCGGATACTCTCCGCCGCCTTCTTCAGATTGTTGTATCCGGAAAGCATCCTGGCTTCGCCTTCGTTGATGACCAGAATCTCCACGCTGGCCAGCACCTTCGCGAGTTCCGCCGGCATACCCTTGATCCAATAGTTCATGGTGTCCAGGGCGCTGGCACGAAGCTTGGGAAGCGCGCGGCGAACGTTAAGCTGCAGCACTGGATCGATATTGCCAAGAAACAGGAACTCAGTTTCGAGGTAAGGCGCCGGGATCTTGGGCACGAACTTTTCGAAGACGTTGAGCTGCGTGTCGAGAGTGTGAGCCTGGTTCATGTCGCCCACGTACTCGCCCTTCCAGCGAAACGTCCGCCCGGGGACGCGTTCGATTCCCTGCGTGTCGATGGAGCGCTCGCGAAAAACCCGGAAGTGCTCTTCGCCGAAGTCGTCACCGACCACCGCGACCACGCGCACGGGGGTGAACCAGCTCGCCGTGACGGAAAAGAACGTTGCGGACCCTCCCAGAATTTCCTCCACCTGGCCGTAGGGAGTTTGTATCGAATCGAAAGCAATGGAACCAACTACCAAGAGTGACATGGGGAATCGTTGACCTCGTGAGACAGGATTGATGGGCCAAGTGCGTGGCGGCCAAAGTCCGATTACCTACGTAGCGGGGGTACTCTGCCACATGGTGCAGCGCGTCTACTTCAGGTACTTTCCCACCAGCAGGGCCAGCTTCTTCTTTGTGGCCGCGGGAATCTTCTTGCGATCCGTGATGATGGCGTGAGCCAGTGCCGAAGCACACCGGCAATTCCGTTCGGCAGGCAGAGCCCGCACCGCCTGCCGCACGATCTTCTGCGAATTCTCGACGTTCCGCGCCAGGTTGTCGAGGATTTGCTTGACCGTGACGGCGGCGTGGTTCGGGTGCCAGCAATCGTAGTCGGTAACCATGGCCAGCGTGGCGTAACAGATTTCCGCTTCGCGCGCCAGCTTGGCTTCCTGCAGGCTGGTCATGCCGATGACGTCCATCCCCCAGGAGCGGTAAAGATTCGATTCGGCCAGAGTGGAAAAGGCCGGGCCCTCCATGCAAACATACGTGGCGTTTTTGTGGCAGGGGAGGCCCAGGCCCGCGCTCGCCTGACTCAACGCCTCAACCACCGCAGGGCATACGGGTGTATCGAACCCGATGTGCGCCACCAAGCCGCCCCCGAAGAAGGTCGAAGCCCTCTGGCGCGTGCGGTCGAAGAATTGTGTGGGCAAGGCCATGTCCATGGGGTGGAAATCTTCGCGTAGCGAGCCCACGGCGCTGACGGAAATGATGCGCTCCACTCCCAATTTCTTGAAGCCATAAATGTTGGCACGAAAGTTGATTTCCGTGGGCGTGAGGAGGTGCCCGCGTCCATGCCGGGCGAGAAAAGCGACCGGCCGGCCCTCCAGGGTGCCGAGGATATAAGCGTCCGAGGGCTTTCCAAACGGCGTGGCAATTCGCACCTCGCGAACCCGCTCCAGGCCTGGCATGTTGTAAAGACCACTGCCGCCGATAACTCCTATTTGTGCTTTGGCCAAGCATCCTCCTCTATCGGTTTGCTGAAGAATCCGCCAAACATGTCAATCTGAGCCCTGCGCTGTCATTCTGAGTGAGCGCAGCGAACGAAGAACCCCCGCAGTTCACTTCGCCACTGACCCAAGCCAACTGCCGAGGTCCTTCGCTTCGCTCAGGATGACAGCGAATGCGCTCTGCAGAAACTCGACGCGTAAGTCCGTTGGAGTCAGCAGGTGTAGCGCGGACCTGTTTTGTAGGTCCGCGGCTTTTCCTTGCCCATAGGGGACGAGCCGCGGACCTACAAAACAGGTCCGCGCTACACCTCCCTAAGGGCCGGGTCCTCGCCGTTCACTCCATCGGCCGGGCGGCGATCCTACCGTCAACTTCTACCAAGCTCGCCCACGGAACGCAAGGGTCATGGGGGAAGATCACCAACGCCTCTGCCGCCGCCAGCTCCGGCAAAAGGCGTTTCTTGTTCTCCAGGGTTTCCAGAGGGTAAAGGTCGAAGCTCATTACCCAGGGATACGGAAGGTGGGCGCGGGTGGGGACAAGGTCCGAAATAAAGAAAGCCGTCTCACCTTCCGATTCCACGCGCACGCACTGCAAATCTCTGGTGTGGCCTGAGACAACTTCCACGCGTACCCCCGGGACAATCTCCGTGTCCCCATCGAGAAGTTCCGTCTGCGCTTCCGCTGGCGCAAAGAATCCCTCCACGTAGCTGGCGCGATCATGCTCCGTGGGATGCTGAGCATGTTCCCATTCGCCACGCTGCACGAAATACCGGGCGCGGGGGAAAGTGGGCACGAGCTTCCCGTCCTGGCGGCGAGTGTTCCATCCGCAGTGGTCAAAGTGCAGGTGCGTGTTTATGACGATGTCGATATCCTCGGGCCCAAGTCCCAGCTTCTGGAGTTCGCCGGGCACCGTCGTGGAATGGTCCACGCCGTAAATCTCCAGGAATTTCGCGTCGAATTTGTCTCCGATGCCGGTGTCAACCAGGATGTTCTTCCGGCCGTCTTGGAGCAGGAGACACGTGAGGCTTAGAGAAATGCGGTTGAGCGCATCGGCGGGGATTTTCTTTTCCCACAGAGCCTTGGGCACGACCCCGAACATCTGCCCGCCGTCGAGCCGCAAGGTCCCATCGGAAATAGCGTGGAGGTCGAATTTGCCCAGCTTCATGCTTCCTCCCTCAACTCGGTGAGCCCACCTGCACTCCGCGCGGAGCGCAGGAAAGCCATGCGTTCTTTACGGGCGGCCCCCCGTGTGGGCCATAAACCGGGCAATGATCCCCTCGACGACGGAATACGGATCCCGCCGATGGGCCAGCAGATCGTCCAACTGCCGGTCGAATGACCCGTCGCGGAGTGGTTCAGCCGCCGCCCTCTCAAAAAGCGTTTGCCGCAGAATTTCCAGGAGACGCGAACGCCAATGCTCTTTGCGACGATATTCTTTGGCGTCATCTCTCTCACTGAAAGCGCGAAACTGATCGAGCGCCTGGTACAACTCAGCAATTCCCTGCCCCGTCGTGGCCACGGTTCTGAGGACGGGCGGCCGCCAGCCATCGGGGCGGGAGGTCAGGGAGAGCATCGCGGTAACTTCCTGTTCGATGCGCTCGGCGCCCGGCCGATCCGCCTTGTTGATCACGTACAGGTCCGCGATTTCCATGACTCCGGCCTTGAAAGTCTGAATATCATCGCCCATTCCCGGGACGAGCAGAAGGACCGTCGCGTCGGCAAGGCGAGCAACTTCCACTTCGTCCTGGCCCACCCCGACGGTTTCGATCAGAACCACTTCGCAGCCGGCCGCGTCAAGAACGGTGACGGCATCGTGGGTCGTGGGAGCCAGCCCGCCGAGTTGGCCCCGCGTGGCCATGCTGCGAATATATACGCCCGCGTCGTTCGCGAGGCTTTGCATCCGGACGCGATCACCCAGGATGGCGCCGCCCGAGAAGGGGCTGGTGGGATCAACGGCTAGAATGCCGACGCGCGCTCCCGCCCGCCGGTGCTCCTTCGCCAACTTCTCGACGAGCGTGCTCTTGCCTGCTCCCGGCGAACCGGTTATGCCCACCACCAGGGCGCGTCCGGCCCGGGTGAAGAGCTCTTTGAGGAGCGGTAGAGCGAGCGGGTCTTTGTCCTCGACGGTAGAAATGGCCCGTGCCATGGCGCGGCGGTCTCCCGCCAGGACTTTTTCGACTAAGTCGCGAAGGGCGTCGGGCATACCGGGGTTTCGCCCGCCAGGGCAGGGGCCCACCCGTGCACGGGTACTTACCATCCCGTAACTTTCTGTTCATGTCCCCTTTAGCAAGGCTATAACACAACCCGCAGGGCGTCAAGAAACCGGGCGTGTTTCGCCCTTCTGCGCACTAGCCGTGCTAAGCTAAAAGACGACAGGTGGAAAGGGCCAGGAGCGCGCGCTTCTGTGCATCTCCGAAATGCGATCTCACATCATCCCAGGCTTGGCCGGCGCCCTGGCGCTTACTGCGACTCTCGGGGTCGTCTCCGCGCGTGAGCATAAACCGCAGTTCGCGCAGGTCACCGTTCAGACCGGCCGGGGAGAGTGCCGGGTGGAAATGGATGCGCAGCCCGTGGGCGCGACAGACGCCAAAGGCAATCTCTTGATCCCGGATGTCGAACCCGGCGATCACTATTTCCATGTTCAATGCCCCGGCGAAAGGGAAACTGTCTATTTCATCTCGCCTCACGCCGACGAGACCGTCGAGATTCAACTCCCCCAGAAACAAGGAGCTGCGGCTCCAACCGGCGACGATCCCTCCCGTACCGCGGCGAACCGAATCGAGTTGCGCCGCCTGCTTCAGGAAGCCGCGCAATTTCGAGCCCGGGGGCGATTGGACGAGGCCGTGGCCGACCTCCGTCAGGCCATGCAGCTCGATCCGGAAAACTCCGACCTACATCGCGAGCTAGGCATTACTTTCCTGCTGGGGAAAGAATGGAAGCGCGCGCGCGTGGAAATGCTTGAGGCCATCCGGCATGATCAAACCGACGCGGACGCCCACAACGGCCTGGGTTACGCGCTGGAGAAGCTGGGAAATCTTGACGGGGCCGCGGCCGAGTATCGGGCTGCGGCCCGCCTCGATCCCGACGACCCAACTTACCGTACGCATTACCTCGATGCACTCGTGAAGATCGCCGAACGGCAAGAAAAGAAGAAATAGGAGGCGGGAATCCTGCGGCAGGTCGCATCTAAGGCGACCGAACCTGCAAGCGCTGACCTTTAGCCCGGATTTCTCACCACGGAATTGCAAGGGCGGGGCTTCACAGGCTGCGGAAAAACCCGTAGGCGCTGTCATCCTGAGCGAAGCGAAGGACCCCTGTATTTGAATTTGCAAGCAAATACAGAGGTCTTTCCTTCGTTTCACTCAGGACCGGCTTCGCCTCCTCAGGATGACAGCATGGACGCGTTATTCCGCAGCCTGTGAAGCCCCGCCCTTCCGACAGCCCCCAAACCGTCCCAGCGTGGCGAGAAGTTCGCGCTAGGTGACGACTTCGCGAAGAACCTGAAGAGCGCGTTCACAGCCGGGCCGATCCACATCCAGGTGGGTGACCATACGAATGGTTTGAGGGTCCGAGCCGTTGGCCAGGACGCCCCGCGCCGCCAAACGCTTCGAGATTTCCTGGGACCCGAGCCCCGTACCCGAAACGTCAAAGAACAGGATGTTGCTCGCAACTTTGCTGGGATCCACTTTGATCCCTGGGATTTCCGCCAAGCCCTGGGCCAGGAACTTGGCGTTGGCGTGATCAATATGCAGGCGTTGGGGGCCTTCCTCAAGCGCCACGAGGCCCGCCGCCGCCAGCACCCCGGCTTGGCGCATCCCTCCGCCCAGCATCTTCCGGACGATGCGCGCCTCCTCGATGAACTCCTTGCTGCCCACCAGCAGGGAACCGACCGGCGCACCCAGTCCCTTCGATAGGCAGAACATCACCGAGTCGAACTTCCTGGTCAACTCCGCCACGGATCGCCCCAAGGCCACGCCGGCGTTGAAAATCCGCGCCCCATCAAGGTGCACGGGCAAGCCCGCCGCGTGTGCGCGATCGACAATGTCATCGGCAATTTCGAGCGGATAGACCGAACCGCCCGCCAAGTTCGAGGTGTTTTCAAGCTCGATCAAACCGGTGCGGGCACGGTGGTCGTTTCGCGCGCGGATGTACGGCGCGATCATATGCCACGTCAGAATGCCGTCGGCAGCTCGAATCGTGCGGGGCAGGACGCCGGAGAACGCCGCTACCATGGCCATTTCGAAGTTGTAAATGTGGCAGCGTTCTTCGCAGATCACTTCCTGGCCGTGCCGCGTCAGGACCTTGATGGCCGTCTGGTTCCCCATCGTTCCTGATACCACGTAGAGACCCGCTTCGCGCCCGAAAATTTCGGCGGCGCGGTCTTGCAGCCGGTTGACGGTGGGATCCTCACGATAAACGTCGTCACCAACCTCGGCGTCGTGCATGGCGCGCCGCATGGCCGCGGAGGGTTTGGTGACCGTATCACTGCGCAAATCTACCACGGGTGAGGGCATGGGTTTGCATTCTCCGACAAGCATGATCCGGCAAACATTATAACTGGGACTGCAAGGCGCCGGGGAAGAACCGGGGACTGGTGTCATTTGCTAGTCACGGGCGCACCCAGGTGCAGTCATTCCCGCGCAAGCGGGAATCTACTCCGCAAGCCATTGGAATTGCGCCGCCGACGGACTGGATTCCCGCTTTCGCGGGAATGACCACTGTTTCGAAAGGGATCCCATTCCAAATGCCACCAGCACTGGGAACCTTGGCCACCCCAGTGTCCCGGCACGATTGATTTGGTTATAACAAACGCCGCGCACGAGAGGCAACTCTGCTCAGGGGGAAACAAACTCCTGGAAAATCTCGTTGGAAACGAGGCACGAGTCCCGCGACAGCCGCACCCGATCCCCTTCCACAACCAGCCCACGCTCGCCCACCAGAGACTGGAGCTTGGCCTCCCAGGGTTTTACGCGGTCAGATCCCCAGCGCTCGCGCGCTAGCGCCAGATCGACACCTTCCATTTGCCGCAGCCCGAGGAAAAAGAACTCCTCGATCTGCTCTGCGGGCGCGAGGACACGAAATTCGTCGAGGGAAGAGCCCCCCGCCGTCAGCCTCGCCAGATAGCTTCGCACGTCAACTTGATTTGCCCAGCGTCGGGCGCCATCAAAAGAGTGTGCTCCGGCGCCCAGGCCCACATAGGGCTCCAGCCGCCAGTACTTCCGGTTATGACGGGACTCGCAGCCGGGCAGCGCGAAATTGGAAATCTCGTACTGGATATAGCCTTCTTTCGCGAGGAAGTTACGCCCCGACTCATAGGCGTCGGCCATGAATTCTTCGCCGGGCACGGCTGCAGCTTGATAACGAGTCCCGCCGTGCACGACTTCCCTCCCCAGCCGGCTTTTTTCGTCGATCTCGAAAAGGTAAAGCGACACGTGCTCAGGCCGGAGCTGCGCAGTGGTCTCCAGCGTCTGGCGAAATGAAGCCTCGGTTTGATGGGGCAGTCCGGCGATCAAATCAAGGCTGAGGTTGCTGAATCCCGCGGCGCGCGCGCGGCCCACCAGCTCGCAGCTCTCCGCCGCCGAGTGCAGACGTCCTACGGCGCGAAGTTCACGGTCGTCGAACGTCTGCGCACCGATGCTCAGACGGTCCACCCCCAGATCGCGGAGCACTCGAAGCAGAGCGGCGTCCGCCGAACCCGGCGTGGTTTCCAGAGTGAATTCGAGCTCTTCACTCCACTTGAAATGCGCCCGCAAACTTCGCACCAGGAGGTCCAGACGCCCCTCGCCCAGCAGCGCCGGCGTTCCGCCGCCGAAGTAGAGCGAGTCCGCGGGAAGGTTCAGGATCTCGCAGGGTATGGCGCGCTCCGTGTAGAACCCACCCAATCCCTCAATTTCAAGTTGGAGACTGCGCGTGTACTGATCGAAGATGCTGCTCCGTTCCACCCTCGAGCTGAAATTGCAGAAGCTGCACTTGGAGGCGCAAAAGGGAACCTGAACGTAGATGCCGAGGGTGGGCATTTCGGTGGTTGGAGTGAAGACGTATCTGCCGCGTGCAGCTCTCAGTCCGCCACAACTTTGATCCGCAGTTCGCGGCGGCGCGGGCCATCGAATTCACACAAGAAAACACCCTGCCACCGCCCTAAGATGAGCCGCCCATTCTCGACGAGCAGCAACTTCGAGTTCCCGAGCACCGCCGCCTTCAAGTGCGCATCGCAATTCCCATCGTTATGGTGATAGTCGCGGTCGCGGGGCGCCAGGAGCTTCAGAAAGTTGTCGAGATCCCGGTGCAGCCCAGGATCACTGTTTTCGTTGATGAGCAGAGCGGCGGTCGTGTGCGGTACAAAGAGGAAACACGTGCCGCTTTGCACACTGGATTCCGTCACGACCTTCTGGATAAGTTCGGTGATGTCCTTGAACTCGACTCGGGCGTGAGTCTCCACCTGCGCGTTGTGGAGCCGGGGAGGGGTTCGCGGGGTGGAAAGCACTCGGCTTGCTTCAGGCGATGCCATAAATCCTCGTATTCTTGCCGCTGTGCGCAGCAGGCGGGTGCTGGCTCAACTGCGTCTTCAGCGCGTGGCGTTGACTTTCTGCAGCGCCTCCGCCAGGGCCGGCGGGGTGGGCGGAAACACTGCCACCGGGGTAACCGTCTTCTTGACCAGTTCCGCCCTGCGCTGCACGTTCAGCCTTTCGAACAAGAAGGCAAACTTGCTCTCCAAGTCATTGCCAATCCGGCTCCGCACGCCCGCAGGAAGCTCCCAGATTTTTCTCTTAAAGGGGCCAAAAGCCTTCTTCCGAGTCTTATAAATGAACTGCTCATCCGTGTCGCCAGCCTTCTTTTCATCCGCAAAGGCCTTGCGCAGGTATTTGTAAATTTCGTCCTTGAGGTCGGAAGGAAAAGCCGGATTCTCGTAGACCAGGTTCTGGAATTCCGTGGCCAGATGCACCTCTGCCGCCTCGCATTCCGCGAACTTATGGAAAGCATCCGAGGGCAGCGTGGAGGCGCCGTGTTGCACGGCCCCGGCGAGGCCATAGTGGTCGCGGGCGTGTGCCGAAAGGGCGCGCAGCGCCTCGAAATCAATGGCGACCTGGGCCCTGCTCCCGTCGGGAAGGACGACGCCACCATGGGTGGTCCCGGTTTGGACGCTGATTTTAGAGAGTCCTTTCTTTTTCCCGGCCTGCTTCGCGAGGGCGGCAAGGAACCCGTCCATGTAAGCGGTCAGTTCCTCGACCGTGGAGTTCTGCTTGCCCACTTCGCCAATCTCCCCACCCAGGGAAATTGTAATCCCCGTGGGCTCCATCGACCGCACGAAGGCCGCCAGCTTCGCGCTGGCCTCAAAATTCGCGCGCTGCTGCTCCCGCACTCCCGGCTTGCTGAGGTCAACCAGGGTGGACGTGTCGATATCGATGTTGTAGTAGCCCGCCGCAATCGACTCCTGGCAGAAATCGCGAATCCCCTGTAGTTCGGCCTCCGGATCCTTGGCATACTTCTTGGCGCTAGCCTGGTAATGGTCACCCTGGATGAAGACAGGACCTTCATATCCTTCGCGCAGCGCCGCGGCCACCATCACGGCCGCATACTCCGAAGGCTTCTGATCCGTGTAGTTACTCTCGGAGCGTGACAACTCGAAGATGCACGGCCCGGCCTTCAGGCGGAGCGCCGCCCGGAAAACCGCACGGGCCACATCGTAACTCAGGCCGCGGATGTTGAACGCCGGAACGGTGAAGCCCGAACACTCTTTTCTCCCCCGCGCTTCATAGAGGCCCTGAATGCTCGCGGGAACAACACCCAGCTCCAGCCCTGCCCGACGGATGATCCAGCGGGCCGTGGAGCGAACTTCTTCCGTTTCCCCCAGGACAGCGTTCCACACCAGCAGATCCAGGGCTTGCGAGATGAATTTCTGCGGGTTCTTGAGGACAATGCCGCCCTGGTCGGTAAGTTCATAAACGCCATGGTCGCGGTGGATCAAATCGAGCGAGGAACGAGCATTCATGAGGGCCTCTCGGGTCGAACCCAGGGTTTTGGGCGCGATTGTTGATTATATCAGACCGCCGGGATTAGAGTTTCGCCAATGGTGCGTGGGTAAACCTTGCCGTGCCCTCTCGTGAGGCTACGGAACGCGGCGAAACGGTTACGGCAAGCCCCACCCCTAGTGCGGCTGCCGATCCTTCCCCAGCGAGACGGGACGGCTGAGACTCACGTCCATCTCGGTGTAGGGGGGAAGAATCACGTCGCGCCCGTGCCTCGTCAGCAAGAAGAGTCCCGACGCGATGACCGCCGGGATCCTGCCCACGCCGGCCGTAGAAGCGTCCGTCGCCGTCGAGCTGATCAGCTCAATGATCAGTTGTGTCGAATCGTCGGCGACCTTGGAGATTCCCCCGGTCACTGCCAGATCCAAGAGGAACCGCGCCTTCCCGGGGCTTCCGGCGTGGATGGTTCCTTCGGAATCCATTTTCAGGTGGGAGCCTCCATCCACCTCGGCACTCGCGGCAGAAGCTGTAACGTCGGCCTCGGTGCCATTGGGCAAGGTCAACTTTGTGAACTTGAAATACAGCGAACCCGCCCGGCTCAGGCGACGGGGCGGGAGGCGTTTGGCCACCACACCCTGGAACAAGCTGCCTTGTGGCAGCACCACGCTCGAGCCCACCCGCACGGGCTCCAGCAGCAAGGCTTGGAAGAAATCACCCGGGCGGTTCTTGGAAGCGCTCAGGCCTTCGAGCAGAGCCACGGGCATGCGCGTCCCTTCCGCCACGGTGCAGGATTCTGGGCAGGCTTCGGAGGATTTGGGATTCTCCTCGCGGCGCGCGCCCGCCAGCGCCGCAGAGGAGACACTCTCGGGTTCCACCCGCAGCGTCAGGACCCAGGGGAGAGCGGGCTTCCCTTTTCGCAGCGTCCGCACCGCCTCGCCCCGGCCGTCTTCAACGCTGATTCCTTTACCGGCGACTTCCGTGGCTGCAGCGTGCAGTTCCGCCCTTTGGTTCAAACCCAGAAACGTCGTGCGCAACGCAACGCTTGAACCATCCGGGAGCAGTACGTCGGCCGACCGAAATTCAGCGAAGTGTTCATGCCTGGGCGCGAAGAAGCGAATCTGCCAAGGCCGGTCGTCGGCCACCTTCGTCCCTTTCCTTGTCCCGATCTTGTCCACTACCAACCGGACCCTACTGCCGCTTGGGAACACCTCGCGATCACGCCAATAGACGGCCCGCACCAGCTTTCCTTCCAGTGAACTTCCCGGCCCCAGCTTCGCGAGCCGGGTGCGGCCCGCCAAGCCGACCCAAATCACGGGCGAAGGTTCCCTGCTTTGTGCGCACGCGCCCAGACCCGTCGCACACCCGACAAGCACCAACGACAGAAGCTTGATGAGATGAGTTTTCATTCCGCGATTCCCCCCCTGGTCGCCAGACTCTCCGCCGTCATCATATCAGTTAAGCGGCCGCCGTGAAGAGTTTGGTCAACAAGTGCGTGGGGTACCGGGAGCATACGCTTTTCCTCAGGCCATTTCGCGATGGCAGGTCTTGCTAGCCCAAGGTTCTCACCACGGAATTGGAAGGGCGGGGCTTTACAGGCTGCGGAAAAACCCAGTTTGGTAACGGTATTGCATCGAATGAGGCATGCGAGGAGATGATGAGAAGCAACCAGCGATGTTCAGTTACATCACCTTGGAGC
>Ga0187865_1001180_pt1 | contig 31444 bp, 27 predicted proteins | sample June2016WEW_11_1_2_FD_132989 | JGI IMG/M metagenome (GOLD analysis project Ga0187865, IMG submission 132989) | Peatland microbial communities from SPRUCE experiment site at the Marcell Experimental Forest, Minnesota, USA - June2016WEW_11_100 | ecosystem: Environmental > Terrestrial > Soil >...
CCTATTTTGAGCCCGGAAGAACGTTTCGCCCTGGCGCAGGCGATGTGCGAGGACGTGCTGCAAGCGCTGGCGCGCTGGCAAAGCCGGCCTTCCGTTGCGGTGGTAACGAGCGATTCGTTTGCGCGCGACTTGGCGGCACGTTTCAATTTCGAGGTCGTTGCCGACGACAACTCCGGAGAGACCAGTGCCATCGAGATGGCAACGGCGATATGCACTGAGCGTGGAGCGGGCAGCACCCTGGTGGTTCCGGCAGATATTCCTTTGATCGACAGTGCGGAACTGCAGAAGATCGTGGATTGCGCTCCTCCCGGTGGTGCGGTGCTGGTGCCGGACGCGGCGGGGCGCGGCACGAATGCAGCCTGGCGATCTCCGGGTGATTTGTTCCCGCTTCGCTTTGGGAACGACAGCTTCTTGCCGCACCTGGCCGCGGCGAAGGCAACGGGCCTGCCTTGTGTTGTGCTCGAACTGCCGGGGATTGCGCGGGATGTCGATCGTCCCGAAGATCTTCGCGAACTGGCGGCTGCCAGCGGAGATCGGCGATCGCAGAAGCTGGTGCGAAGCTGGAACCTCGGCAGCCGGAATCAGGTCTACCATGGGGTCCAGCATCGGTAAGCGCGCGGCTGGGGAAGTTCGCATTCTTCCGGTCGCCGTCAGTGGAGAAATCCGCGCCGGAGAATCGCTGTGCGCGACGTTGTTGGCGGCGGCGCGAAGCTTGGGGCTGGGCTTTCAGGACGGCGACATCCTGGTGGTGAAGCACAAAGTTGTTTCGAAGGCGGAAGGCGCGCTGGTGGCGCTTGATGAGATCCGGCCCTCGGCGGCTTCACGGGTTTGGGCTCGACGCTACGGGCTCGACGCACGCGTCAGTGAATTGGCGGTACGTGAGAGTCGTCGAATCGTGCGGCGAAAGCGTGGGGTGCTGATCACCGAGACCAGGCACGGCTTCGTTTGTGCGAACAGTGGCGTGGATGTGTCGAACGTGGATGGTGGGCGGCACGCGGTGTTGCTGCCGGTGGATCCGGATCGTTCCGCGGCGAGGTTGCGGCGGGAGTTGAAGAAGCGGCTTGGGATCGAAATCGCGGTCATCGTCAGCGATAGTTTCGGGCGTCCGTGGCGGGAAGGCTTGACGGAAGTTGCGATTGGCGCCGCCGGGATACGGCCTCTGGTCGACTACCGCGGACGCCGCGATCCGCACGGCTACTCGCTGCATGCGACCGTGGACGCGGTAGCGGACGAACTGGCTTGCGCGGCGGGACTGGTCTGCGGAAAACTGGCGGGCACTCCCGCGTGCATCATTCGAGGCTATTCTTACCGCCGAGGAAACGGTGGGGCGCGGGAACTGATCCGGCCCGCGCAGAACGATCTTTTTCGATAGGAGCTTTTCGATAGGAGAATGTTATGGCCTGGCAGACTTCAGAACTCGAGCAATTCCCCGCGCTGAGCTGGGACCAGATCGCACCCCAAGCTTCCGTGGCAATTCGCGGCGCCTTGGAGCGCGTGCTGGAAACGCAAGACGGAGCCTGTCTGACGAACGAGGAGCGCTACGCCCTGGCGAACTGCGATGGGGCAAACTGCAATGGCGCGGACTTATTCGCACTGCTGGTGGCCGCGGATACGCTTCGGCGCGACCTGGTCGGCAACATCGTCAGCTACGTGGTGAACCGCAATATCAACTTCACGAATATCTGTTTCGTGGGGTGCAAGTTTTGCGCGTTCAGCCGCGGGCCGCGCGAGGCGGACTCCTATTTTCATTCGCTCGAAGACATGGGCCGCAAAAGTAAAGAAGCGTGGGAACTGGGAGCGACTGAAGTCTGCATTCAAGGCGGTCTGCCGCACGGTCTGCCGCCGTTTTATTACCGCGACATTCTGCGCGCCGTGAAAACTGCGGTGCCGGGCATGCACATCCACGCGTTTTCCCCGATGGAGATTGTGTACGGTGTGGAACTGACCGGCATGACGCTGGCCGACTATCTCACGATGCTGCGCGATAACGGATTGGACACGCTGCCGGGCACGGCGGCCGAGATTCTCGATGACGAAGTGCGGCATGTACTGTCGCGCAACAAACTTTCGTCAGCGCAATGGCAGGAGGTGATCCGCACGGCGCACGCGTGTGGAATTTCGAGCACCTCGACGCTGATGTACGGGCACAGGGAAACACCCGACCATTGGGTGCGTCAGTTATCTTTGTTCCGCCGGATTCAGGCGGAGACTGGCGGCTTCACCGAGTTCGTGCCGCTTGGCTTTGTGCACCAGAACACGCTTTTATTCCAGCAGGGACTGGCGCGCACGGGACCGACGCTCGCCGAACATCTCAAAATTCACGCGCTGGCCAGAATACTGCTCGCCGGCTCGATTCAGAACATCCAGGTCTCGTGGGTAAAGTTGAACCGCAAACTTTCGCAGCTTTGCCTGCACGCCGGCGCCAACGACTACGGCGGAACGTTGATGGAAGAAAATATCTCGCGCGAGGCCGGAGCTGACGCGGGCCAGTACACCAGTCCGGAAGATTTCCAGGCGATGATTCTCGAGATCGGGCGCATTCCAGCCGAGCGCAACACTAAATATTCACGAATGAAGATCAAGCTGCCCGTGGAATCGGTTTCTTCCTCATGGGCGCTGCTTCCGGAGTTCGCATGAGCCGCGCCATCGCCGTCATCGGAGGCACGGGCCCGGCTGGTACGGGTCTGGCGCTGCGCTGGGCGCGCGCGGGGGAGACCGTCATCATCGGCTCGCGCGATGCTGCCCGGGCACAGCAGACGGCAGAGACAATCCGTAAGCGGGCGGGCGCGAATGCTCAAGTTTCCGGGCTGGAAAATTTGGCAGCCTGCGCCGCCAGCGATCTGCTGGTACTCACCGTGCCGTTCGAAGGGCAGGCAGCGCTACTGAAGCAGTTGAAGCCTGCGATCCGTCCCGGCAGCATCCTGATTGATGCCACCGTGCCGCTGGCTGCGAGCGTGGGTGGACGCGCCAGCCGCACCATTGGTGTGTGGCAAGGCTCGGCGGCGCAACAGACGGCGGAGCTGGTTCCGAAGGGAGTTTCCGTCGCGGCGGCGTTCCAGAACGTTTCGGCGGACGTGCTCAACGGCAACAGCAACGAAGACGTGGATTGCGACGTGATCGTATGCAGCGACGATCCCAACGCCACGCAGATTGCGATGGAACTTGCGGCGAAGATCGCCGGTGTGCGAGCGATTGATGGCGGAAAGCTTGAGAATGCGCGCCTTGTCGAGCAAATCACCGCGCTGCTGATCGGCCTCAACATCCGGCACAAAGGTCACGGTGGAATACGGATCACGGGCTTGCCCGACGCCGCGTACAAGACGGGGCTGGTTACGCGGTAGTGGAGAGCCGGGCGTCCCCGCCCGGCTGGACCCTTCGACTTCGCTCAGGGCAGGCTCGCGAGACGCCCGTCCCTCCACCGTATGCCTCATCACGCGGTCACGATACCAGGCCCGCCTCTGCTTACTCTTCCACCGGCTGCGCGTTCAGTTCCTGAGCGGGTTCGCCACCGGCCAAGCCTTGGGCGATGATGAGGCGGCGGGCTTCGATGCGCAGGTCGGGCAGGGCGCGTCCGAACAAGATCGCGCCGACGACGCAGGTCGCTCCTCCGATGGCAACCGTGATGGGTGCGCCGATGTGGTGCGCCAAGGCTCCGCCAAAGAAGGCTCCGAAGGGAGCCATGCCCATGAACATCATCGAATAAACGGACATGACGCGGCCGCGCAGTTGGTCGGGGACCATGGTCTGGATCAGTGTGTTCGAGCAGGCCATCTGCAACATCATCGAATAACCGGCGGGCAACAGGAGCGCGGCCGACAGCCAGAATGAAGTCGAGAAGGAAAAAAGAAACAGGCTGATCCCCAGGCTCGCGCAGCTAATTGTCACCCAACGCCCGAGGCCTTTTATTCCGGTTTTAGCGGCTAGGGTTAAGGCTCCAAACAGAGCGCCTACACCGGTGGCGCCCATCAGGATGCCGAGGCCGCGCGCGCCGCCGTGCAGGATTCTGTCGGCGAAGACCGGCATCAGCACGGTATAGGGCATCGCGACCAGGCTAACCAGGCCAATCAGCAAGAGCAGCGCGCGAATGACCCGCGTCTGGTTGACCCAGCGAAAGCCCTCGATGATGTCTTCAATCGGCGAATGCTTGCTGGCACGCGGGGCGCACTGCACGCTCATCAGCACCAGGCCGGTGATCACGGCAATGTAGCTGATTGCGTTGGCGGCAAAGCACCAGCCTTCGCCGATTCTCGCCACCAAAATTCCGGCTATTGCCGGGCCGATGACGCGCGCGCCATTGAACATCGAGGAATTCAGCGCGATGGCGTTCATCAGGTCTTCCTTGCCGACCATGTCGACGAGGAAGGCCTGCCGGCCGGGAATATCGAACGCGTTCACCACCCCGAGCATGGCCGCCAGCACGAAGATGTGCCACACATGGACGCGTCCGCTTAGCGTAAGCCAAGCCAGAATCCCCGCGAGGATCATGGAAGAGGTCTGGGTGGCGATCACCAGTCGCTGGCGATTAGTGCGGTCGGCGGCAATCCCTCCGAAAGGAGCGATGAGGAAAACAGGAATCTGACTGGCAAAACCGACAGAACCGAGCAGCAGGGCAGATTTCGTCATGCTGTAGACGAGCCACGCCTGGGCCACGCTCTGCATCCAGGTGCCGGTGAGAGAGATTAGTTGTCCGCTGAAGAAGAGCTGAAAATTGCGGTGGCGCAAGGCGCGCAGGGTTGTGGCCCATTTCGGCGGGGACGCGGTTTTCGCGCCCGTTTCTTCAGCCGTGGCGGAATTTGGCGCCTGAGTCACTCTTCTAGAACTTTTTCACATCTTTGTGATGACGGCAACCGGCAGGAAGAGTCCGAGAGGAACCCGACGGCTCGCCAAGTCCGCTGCCCGGGCGATGGCTGGTTACTTTACAGGAAGATTTCCACAGCCCGGCCACGTGACGTGACCAACTTGGAACTTCCCCGCCGCTTCGATCCGCGATAGAGTTAAGGTCCACCGATCCGAGAGAGCAGGATCCGGGAAGGATGAAAAATGAGCACAGATCCTAATCGTCTTGAACGCCGAGGCGCGCAGCGTTTCGAAGTGCACCTGCCGTTGGCGGTTCACTTCGATGGACGGACGGTGCCCGGATTTACTCAGGACTTGAGTGGTCGTGGAGTTTTCTTTTACGTCGAGACGGCGCTTCCGGAAGGGGCGGTCGTGGAATTGAGTTTCACCATGCCGTCCGAAATCACTTTGGCGGAAAACATGCCGGTTCGTTGTCGTGGGCGGGTTTTGCGCGCCTCGGCTTCCCATGCCGGTCAACGAAGCGGAATTGCCGTGCAACTCGATTCCTACGAGTACTTGCCCGCCAACGAGCCGATCGCTCAATTCGTGCGACTTTCGGCCACCAGTGCCATCGGAGCGATTTCCGGCCCGGTACCGCGCTGAGGCTTTGTTTTCCGGCCCTGCGGGCGCTTCCTAGGGTTCTTTGCCGGTAGCCATGGTCTCGGCGGCTTGGCCCTCGGCCAGGCTCGGGAGAGTAGCGGATCTTTTCCTGCGAAGATCCGCGGGTAATTCCGAACGCAGCAACCAGAGCCCCGCGGCGACGGCTGCAGCCCAGGTTAAGGAGCCGAGCGCGAGGGCGAGAAGATCGGCGCGGCGGCTGCCATCGAGCGATATGGTACGCATGACCTCGTAACTCAATCCGCCGGAAACGGCGCCCACCAGCGCGGCCTTCCCTAATTCTCTCCAGTTCAATCCGCCGAGCGGCACCATGCCGCGAATATGCAGGAGCAGGGCAATGGCGAGGGCGTTAGCGGCGATGCCGACGTCGGACGCGATGGCCAGTCCGGTGACCGAGAGCGTCCGAAAGAACAGCGCGTAGATCGGCAGAGAAGCGACCGTGATGAGGGTGGTGGCGATCATTGGAGTCAGGGTGTTGCCCGAGGCGTAAAACGCGCGGGCGTATAGCGCCTGACTGGACCACAAAGCCAGTGAGAGCGAAAACCAGAAGAAGTAAATGGCGGTGGATTCGGAATCGGCTAAGGTGAAGTGGCCGCGACGATAGACGAGATCGATCAGGGGGACGGCAATGGCCATCATCCAGCCGGTTATGAGCAGAGAAGCCGCCGTGATGCGGTAGACCGAAGCATTCACGGTGGCGGCGAATTCCTCGAATTTTCTTTCTCCGAACAGGCGCGAGTAAAAGGGGAGCGAGGCCTGGCCGACAGCCTGTCCGAGAATGGCGATGGGAACGGCGAAGAGACGCTTGGCGTAGTTCAGGCGTGCGATGTCGCCGATTCCGCTGGAGGCGAAGTAGCGGAGAATCCAGTCGTCGGCGGTGACCAGCGAAACGCCCAGCATGAGCGGGATGGAGAGCCGCACCCACTCGCGGAAAGCGGGATTCTTCACATCGAACGAGGGCCGGTAGCCGGTGCCGATTTTGGCCGCTCCGAGCGCGTTGATGAGAAACGGTCCGGCAATGCTGCCGGCGAGGGCGCCGAAGGCAAGGGAGGCGATCCCCATCCGGTGCCCGGCGACAACTCCGCTGGCGATGATGAACACGTTGTAGATCAGCGGACCGAATGCCGGCAACAGGAACAGACGGTGCGAGAGCAACACCGCCGAAACCACTCCCCCCACATAAAAGAAGATCTGCGCCGGCAGAAGGATGCGCGTCAGATGAACACAGAGCCGCATCTGCTCCGGCGTGAAGCCATGGAACATCCAACCGGCGAACTGAGGCGTGAAGATCTCGGCCAGAATGGTGCCCGCGACCAGCACCGTGGTCATCACGGTAATGATGATCGAGAAGGTTTTCTGCGCGTCCTGCTCGCGCTTTTCCGCCAGAAACCGGGTATAGATGGAGATGAATGTGATCGAGGCGGTGCCGCCGGCGACGATGTAGTTGAGCCAGTCGGGCAGGGTGAAGGCGGCGACGTAAGCGTCGGTTTGCTGTCCAGCGCCGAAGGCGTAGGCGATGTAGGCCTCGCGGACGTATCCGATCACGCGTGAGAGCGTGATGGTGGTCATCATCAGCAGCGTCGCCGAAAACGCGGTGTGCTGATGAGACGGACGGAAAAAGCGCAGCAGACGCATCCTTCGCAGATTAACGCATCTGGCGGTTGGCGGGAGAGTTATCGTCGGGCTGGAATCGGGAATGGCAATTGGCTTTCCCCGGTGTAACTCTGTGTCCCCCATGGTTCAAGCTTCTAATTCTCAACCACAGGGGGCACAGAGTTACACAGGGGAAACCAAAATCCCGGCCATAGCTTTGACAGGCTCCTGTTTCGAACAGCATAATCCGCCTGTGACTGAACCCACTGTGACCCAGCAACGACTCCGCACACCGGTGTTGCGGCGTTCGTTTCGCAAGCCGTATCCCGTGGCCGTGCGGGGCGAAGGCGTTTACGTTTGGGATGGCGACGGCAATCGCTACCTGGATTTTTCGGGCTCGGCGGCGGTGAACTTCATTGGTCATGGCGTGCGCGAAATTGCCGACGCCATGGCGGAGCAGGCTCGGCAGTTGGAGTTTGTCCATACCAGCCAGTTCACGACCGCGGTTGCCGAAGAATTTGCGCGGGAACTGCTCGATTTTGCCGGAGAACATTTCGCTGGTGGAGCGGTTTACTTCACCTGTGGCGGGTCGGAGTCGGTGGAGACGGCGCTGAAGCTGGCGCGCCAATATCAGGTGGAGATTGGCGAGAGGGATCGGTATCAGATTCTGAGCCGGCGGCAGAGCTATCACGGAGCGACGCTCGGCGCGCTCGCGGTTTCCGGCAACCGGAAGCGGCGCGAGATCTACCTGCCGATGGTGCGCGAGTTCGAGCACGTCGGCATTCCTTATTGCTATCGCTGCACTTTCGGTTCGACTGGCGACTGCACCGACAGTTGCTACAACTGCGGACAGAAGTATGCCGCGGAGTTGGAGCGCGCGATTCAGGCGGCGAAGGGCGAAGCGGCGGGCTTCATCTTTGAACCCATGAGCGGCGCCACGTTGGGAGCAGTCACGCCTCCGCCGGGATACTTGCAGGCCATCGCGAATATTTGCCAGCGCCATGGTGTGCTGCTGATTGCCGATGAAGTCATGACCGGCATGGGGCGCACCGGCCGAAATTTCGCGATTGAGCACTGGGGAATTGCGCCCGACATCCTGGTTACCGCCAAAGGCCTTTCTTCGGGATACGCGCCGCTGGGGGCGGTGATTGCGAGCAAGAAAGTTGTCGATGCGATCGCCGAGGGCTCGGGAGCTTTTCTGCACGGCTTTACCTACAACGCACACCCGGTTTCGGTAGCTGCGGGACGCGCGGTGCTGCGGCGCATCCGGTCGTTGAAGTTGGTGTACGCGGCTGACTCGCAGAGCGGCGGCACGGCGGGGTCGGCTCTGAAGATCGCTCTGGAGAGTTTGCGCGATCTGGATGTGGTTGGGGATGTCCGCGGCCTGGGCTTGTTGTGCGGTGTTGAGTTCGTGGCTGACAAGAAAACTAAGGCTGCCTTCCCGCCGGAGAATAATTTCGCCGGACTGGTGGGCCAGGCATGTCTCCGGCGAGGGCTTCTCGTCTATCCCATGCAGGGATGCGTGGACGGGGTCGCGGGCGACCATTTGCTGATTGCGCCTCCGGCAGTGATTTCGGCCGAAGAGATCGGGTGGGCGGTGGAGCAGTTACGGGCGGCGGTTGTGGAGGCGGCCGCCCACTGAGGCCGAGCTTCGCTCGGCTGGGCGGACGGGGGCGCCCGAGTCTGTGTCGCCACCAGTGTGCCGTTCCTCCGGGACTCGACTTTGTTCCACTTTTGCCTCCCGGCACTGACGTGCCGGGCTTTCCTGTGTCGCCGCTTCGCGGCTGGAGTGATTTTGTGCTCCACTTGTTTGCGGCGCTCGCAGTTGCTACGCAGACTCGTCCGCCCCTACGTGGATCGTGGAGAACGCGCGCAATCACAGCTGGATGTCCAGGCGATACCATCCTCTAAATATATTGAAATATATAGACTTGCAGGTTGATCTCCGTTTTACCTTCTCTGCATTGTCATCCAGCCGCCCAAGCTGCATAGTGCCCGCAGAAACGGAGGCACTATGGCCACCTCATTGGCCGATTTTGCGGAGCAGATTAACCCCAAGACCTTGGCCGAGGCCCGTCGCGCTAACTTCCGGCAGGCAACGCGCGTCCACGGAAGTTTCCTGGCTGCCGCCGAGAAACGGGCTCTCGTCTGGATGGCCGAGCGCATGCCGGCGTGGGTCAACTCCGACCACCTGACCGTGCTCGGCTTTGCCGCCCAAATCGCAACTGGCGTTTGCTACGCCCTTGCCGTACATGACCGCCGCATGCTGCTTGCCGCCATCGTGTGTCTCGCGGTGAACTGGTTCGGCGACAGCCTCGACGGAACTTTGGCGCGCGTGCGCCAGCAGCAGAGGCCTCGTTACGGCTTCTACGTGGACCACATCATCGATTCCATCGGCGCAGTGGCGATGATGGGCGGACTGGCACTCTCCGGCTACATGCATCCGGTGATTGCAATTGGGTTGCTGATTGCGTTTCTGTTGCTTTCCATCCAGTCGTATCTGGCGACCTATACGCTCGGTGAGTTCCATCTTTCGTTGTGGCACTTCGGGCCGACCGAGTTGCGCGTCCTGCTGGTCGTTGGCAACTTGGCGCTGTTCCGCTGGGCGTGGGTGATTCATGGGCGCTACCGGCTGTTTGATATTGGCGGCGCGATTGGATTGGCAGGGATGCTGCTGATGCTGGTTGTCGTCAGCCTGAAGAATACGGTCCGGCTTTACCGGGAAGAGAGAATTTCATGAGCAGTTCTCAGTTCCCGGTTCTCAGTTCTCAGAGGGATCGGAAGCGGACGTTTCTTCGCTGGATTAAGTTCAACGCTGTTGGGGGAATCGGCATCGGCGTGCAACTGGCGGCACTGGCCGTTTTTCGTTCCTGGCTGAAACTGGATTATCTGCTGGCCACGGGACTGGCGGTCGAGATCGCGGTGATCCACAACTTCTTATGGCACGAGCGCTACACCTGGGCGGACCGGCCGGCCACGCGGCCGGTTCAGTCGCTGGTCAGGTTGGCCAAGTTCAATGCCAGCAACGGGGCGGTTTCGATTGTCGGGAACCTCGTGCTGATGCGCCTTCTGGTCGGCGAACTGAAGTTCAACTATGTTGCGTCGAATCTTGTTGCGATCGTCTTGTGTTCGCTGGTGAATTTCCTGCTCGGCGATCGGTTTGTGTTCGACGCAGAGGCGAAGCCGGCCGCGATTTCGACTAATTGCTCTTAGCTTTTGGCCTTTAGCTCTTGGCCAAAGCAGCGTATCTCCGTGGATGCAGCTCGAACCCGGCCTGAGAACCACCCGGCATAGCAACTGCCGAGCTGCGCTCGGCTGGACGGCCGAGGGCGGCCGTCCCTACGTGGTTCGCGGAGAGCGAGGCGGCCTCTTGGGCGCGGCTTTTTGGGGGTTACGCCGCAATCAAACCCGGGATATAATGCTACTAGCTGCTATGCGCTCCAACGGCTACATTTCGCCTCTCCAGACGTGCTGGATCGAGGGACGCGCTTGTCCCCGCCGGTACCTTTCCGTTCTGCCTTCGCACGTGCGCGCCAATCTCTTTGGCTGCGACTAATTTTCTGTCCTCTTCGTTGCTCCGCTAATCGCTATTTCGCTGTTCGCTCTTAGCTTTTAGCTCTTAGCCAAAGCAGCTTATCTCGCTGGACGCTGCTCGAATCTGGCCTGATAACCACTGAGAACTAAGAACCGGGAACTGAGAACTAATCTGGAGGATCTTATGACCACCAAAACTTTGATTGCCGGCCCCAAGCTCAAGACTGCGATTCCGGGCCCTAATGCCAGGCGCATTCTCGCGGGCGATGCCCAATACATTTCGCCTTCCTACACGCGCTCCTATCCGATGGTTGCCAAGCGCGGCCGCGGCATTGTGGTCGAAGATGTGGATGGCAATGAGTTCTTCGATTTTTCCGCTGGGATTGCCGTGACCTCGACCGGCCACTGCCATCCGGAAGTGGTCGCCGCCATTCAGAAGCAGGCGGGCGAACTGATCCACATGTCGGGCACCGACTTCTATTACGAGGGCATGGTGACGCTGGCCGAGCGGCTCTCAAAGATTGCGCCGATGCCGGGGCCGCACAAGATTTATTACGGAAACTCCGGAGCCGAAGCCATCGAATGCGCGTTGAAGCTGGCGCGCTATCACACCAAACGGCAGCAGGTGATCGCCTTCCTCGGCGCTTTCCACGGACGGACCATGGGCGCGCTCTCGCTGACCGCCTCAAAGCCGCAGCAGAAGCGCCGCTTCTCGCCGCTCGTGCCCGGGGTTACGCACGTGCGTTATCCCGACGTGTATCGGGGCTGTGCGGGCGGTCCGCAGGATGCCGAGAAATTCGCGCTCGGCTGCGCACGCTACATCGAAGACAAACTGTTTAAGACCATCCTCGCGCCGGAAGAAGTCGCGGCCATTTTTGTTGAGCCGATCCAGGGCGAAGGCGGATACGTCATCGCTCCGACGATCTTCATGCAGGAACTGCGGCGCATCTGCGACCAGCACGGCATCCTGTTGGTGCTGGACGAAGTCCAGACGGGCGTCGGCCGCACTGGCAAATGGTTTGCGGTCGAACACACGGGGGTGCATCCCGACATCGTTTGCATCGCGAAGGGCATTGCCTCCGGGATGCCGCTCGGCATCACCATGAGCAAGGCCGACATCATGGACTGGATACCCGGTTCGCATGCATCGACTTTCGGCGGCAACCCCGTCTGCATTGCCGCGGCGCTGGCCACGCTCGACGTGATCGAGAAAGAAGGGCTGCTCGGGAACTCGCAGGAGGTCGGCGACCACATGCGGAACCGCATGGCCGATTGGCCGAAGAAGCACAAGATTGTGGGCGACGTCCGCGGACGCGGCCTGATGATCGGCGTCGAAATCGTGAAAGACCAGAAGACTCGCGAGTACGGCGCCAGCGAGCGCGATCGCATCGTGGAGCTGGCGTTCGAGCGCGGCGTTTTGTTCCTGGGCTGCGGTCCGAGCACGGTTCGCATAGCGCCGCCGCTCATCGTTACCAAGGACGAAGCCGACGTTGCCGTCGATGCGCTGGAAGAGTCGATCGTGATCGTCGAAAAGAACGCGTAATCGCCCAGGCTGCACGCTCCCGGAGAAAGGATGGAACGTATGGGCGACACCACACTGCGTGAACTCGTGTACGGCAAAGGCGCCCATGTGGATCCGGTGGCTTGCGTCGAAGATATTTCGGCGGAACTGGCGGCACGGACCGTGGCGGGCTACCCGCACTCCATCTGGCAGATCGTGGAGCACATGAACTACTGGATGGGGTACGAACTCGCCAAGATCGCAGGCGAGAATCCACATTACCCGGACAAAGCGATCGAAAGCTGGCCGTCGCATCCGAATCCAGCCGCCAAGAGTCACGCGGCCAATGAGGCGTGGCAGGTCACGATTCGCCGCTTCACCGATTTGCTGGCCCGGCTTGTGAGGCTTGCGGAGTCCGATTCGGCGGCGCTGGAGCGGAAAGTTCAGAACGTAGGTTCGCCACAGTCTCCGCGTGAGTCCACCGTGCACGCGATGCTGTGGCAAATTACGGCGCATAACAGTTATCACGCCGGCCAGATTGCCTTGCTCCGCCGGCAGTTTGGCGCCTGGCCTCCGGAACGAGGCGGCGATACGTGGTGAGCCGAAGAAGCGAACTGCCGGGACCCTCAGGGGCTAAAGCTCGCGTCTTTATTGGCTCTGGGCGGAACGGCTAAAGCCGTGCCCTTCCCAAAACCGACTTACGGCGCCTGGTAGAAACGCGATCCCGACGCAGCCACTCTGCATAAGCAGAAATTCATCAACAGTAATTCTCACTGGAAGGAGGCCTCTCGATGCCACGCTTTACATCTCGCACTCTTGTCGCCCTGGCGTTCACCTTGGTGGTTTGGGCCTCTGCCTTTGCCGGCATTCGCGCCGGCCTGCGCGCTTATTCGCCCGCGAATCTCGCCATCCTGCGCTTTCTGGTCGCCTCTCTGGTGCTCGCCATCTACGCCGGGATCGCGCACTTTCGCCGTCCGGAATTGCGCGACATCCCCGGGCTGGCGCTGACCGGCGCCATCGGGATCACCTTTTACAACCTGGCGCTTAATTACGGAGAGACTCGCGTGACCGCGGGCGCGGCCAGCATGCTGATTGCCTCCACTCCGATCTGGACCGCGCTGGCGGCCCGATTCTGGCTGCACGAGAAACTGACTGCGATCGGATGGTGTGGAGTGTTCGTGAGCTTCGCGGGAGTCGCGCTGATTGCCAGCGGAGAAGGCGAAGGCATCCGCCTCTCACCGCAAGCGCTGATCATTCTTGCCGCCGCGGTGACGTCCGCGCTCTACATGATTCTGCAGAAGCACTATCTGGGCAGATACAGCGCGCTGGAATTTACGGCGTACTCGATCTGGTTCGGGACCGCGCTGATGCTGCCCTTCGGTAACGGCCTGATGCACACCTTGCGCGCCGCTCCCGCCTCGGCGACGCTGGCGGTCATTTATCTGGGCATCTTCCCGGGAGCGCTCGCCTATGTGGCGTGGGCCTACGTGCTTTCGCACGGCGCCGCCGGACGCACGGCGACGCTTCTCTACGTGATTCCGATCGTCGCCATCGGCATTGCATGGATCTGGCTGGGCGAGGTGCCGAAGCTGATCTCCCTGCTCGGCGGCGCGGTCGCGCTCGGCGGCGTGGTGCTGGTGAACACCGTAGGGAAAAAGAATCTGGAAAAGCCAGTCGAGGCAGCGGCTTTGCTTGTTTCGGAACTCGGGAGCTGAAGTCGCCGCCAGGGGTCAGCCACCAGTCAGAAAGAGCGCGGGCGGCGAATTGTACCGGACGCGCGGTGATGCGGATCACATAACGCGTGGTGTGGTCCAAGCTAGGGTGAAGATGGAGTTTCTCCATGTTCGCCGGGCGCCTGACGCAAGTCACACTACGCGCACTGGACTGGCTGGCAGCAAGAACGCTTCCGCCGGAGGACTTGCCCGCGCACCAGCGCACCGGCCGACGCGGAGAGGAAGACGCTTATTTTTACCTGCGCCGGCGGGGCTACACGATCATCGCCCGCAACTACCGCTCCCCCAATCATCGCGGCGAACTCGATCTTGTCGGCTGGGATCAAGACGTCCTGTGTTTTATCGAAGTGAAAACCCGGACGACGCGTGACGTCAAGCCCGCCGAAGCCGCCGTAGATCGCAATAAACAAAGGGAGTTATCGCTGGTCGCCCGCGACTTCCTGCGCCAGATGCCCGCTTTGTGCCAGTGGCGGTTCGACGTGCTCGCCGTGTACTATGAGCGCGGCCACAGCCGACCCTCATTCGAGCTGTTTCAAAATGCGTTTCCCGTATCGTACAATCGTAAGTTTGCAGACTAACTGAAAGGATTTAGTACGTGCCTGAACTGAGAAAAGACCCCATCGTGGGCCGGTGGGTGATTATTTCCACGGATCGCGCCAAGCGGCCTACCGACTTTGTGCGCGAGCCCGTGAAGATCAGGGGCGGATTTTGTCCCTTCTGTTACGGCAATGAAAGCAAGACCCCGCCGGAGATCCTGGCCTATCGCCCAAGCGCCAACAGCAATCCTCCTCAGAAGGACAGTCCGGGTTGGACGATCCGCGTCGTTCCGAACAAGTTCCCGGCACTCGGCATCGAAGGCAATTTGAATAAGCAGGCCGAGGGCATGTTTGACAAGATGAATGGCATCGGCGCCCACGAAGTCGTCATCGAAACGCCCGACCACAATGCCACCCTGGCCTCGCTTCCGCCGAAAAGAATCGAAGACGTTCTATGGGCCTTCCGCGATCGTATTCTCGATCTCAAGAAAGATCGGCGCTTCAAGTACATTCTGCTCTTCAAGAACCACGGAGAAGCAGCCGGCGCCTCGCTCGAGCACTCTCACTCGCAGCTGATCGCGTTGCCGATTGTGCCTATTTACGTGGTTGAGGAACTGCAGGGAGCCAAGCAGTATTACATTTACAAAGAGCGCTGCGTCTTCTGCGACGCCATCCGGCAGGACATCGACAATGGCATCCGAGTCGTGGCTGAGAACGAAGATTTTCTGACTCTCGCCCCGTATGCTCCAAGGTTTCCCTTTGAAACCTGGATCCTCCCCAAGAGCCACGAATCTGCCTTCGAGAACTCGTCGTCGCACATGTTCGAAAATCTCGCGAAAGCGCTCAAGTTGCTGCTGATGAAAGCGGACCGCGTGCTCGACAATCCGCCGTACAACCTGGTCATACACACGTCGCCGGCGCAGGATCCGACCAACGAGTATTACCACTGGCACATCGAATTCATGCCCAAACTGACCAAGACGGCGGGATTTGAATGGGGAACCGGTTTCTACATCAATCCCACACCGCCCGAAGAGGCTGCGAAGTTTTTGCGCGAGGCGAGCGTGGAAGATGCGGCTCCGAGTGTGGTGGCCGTCCGCTGAGTCTATCCCTGGGTTCGGTCGAGAAACTCCGCATGCCACGCCATCTGGATCGCTTCCAGTTTGGCTTCGCTCGACTTCGTGGGGTCGTCTTTGAAGTCGGGGAGCGCGATCACATATTTGTGCAGGTCGGTAAAACGGACCGCGAGCGGCTCGAGTTCTGGATGGATTTCAGAGAGCAGAATCCCGATGTCGTCAGAATCGCTCCAGGTGAGTTCTTTTGGCATGAATGGGCTCCAAAGGCCAGGTTTCAAAGTTTCAAGGTTTCAAAGAAGGCGACAAAGGCTCTGCGATCCGAACCGTGACGAATCCTTGAAACTCTGAAACCTTGAAACCTTGAAACCTGGCTCTTAATGCTCTTCCGAAACGTAATTCCGGTTCCACGCCGGGATTTCCACGACCACTTTGCCCGGTTTTTTAATCACGGTCTGGCATCCGAGGCGCGAGTTTAGCTGAAGGTCGGCGGCCATGTCGAGCTTGTCGGCTTCATCATCTTCCATCTCCGAGATCAGGTCCGCGCCTTCTTTCACCCAGACGTGGCAGGTCGTGCAGGCGCAGTTTCCTCCGCAAGCATGATCGAGGTGAATGCCGAAGTTCAATGCTACATCGAGCAGCGACTCTTCCTTGCCATGGTCTTTATAAGGCAGCTTGCCGTGTTCGAAGGTCACCGTCTTGCCTTCGGGAAGAAAGGTGACCTGAACTGTGTTTTCACCGGGAGCATCCACTGTGGTTGTTCCAGTTCCCTGCGTTTTTTCTTCAGACATGTAGAACCCCATGTTTCAAGGTTTCAAAGTTTCAAAGTTGCAAACCAGGGTTTTACCCTGAAACCTTGAAACCTATTCAAATTCTGCCTTCGCCACCGGATGGCCGGCCTGCGGCCCTTCCGCCAGATCGGTGTCGTCCATGGCCTTTCCCTTGAGCGCGGTCGAGACAGCCGTATCCATCATCAATTCCGCCAAACGCATCGTGGCCTCGTTCAGCGCGTCAATGCCCGCGCGGATGGCGTGATAGTCGTCGCCATTCTTTACCGCAACCAGAGCTTTCTCCAGCGTCTCGGCATTGCGTCGCTCGTCGCTCGTGAGCTCCTGCCAGGCCGGATTCTTCTTCGCTTTCGCGAGCGCGGTCAGGATCGTATCGGCTTCGCGTCGCGCTTCAATCACCTGCCGCTGCCGGAAATCCTCTTCCGCGTAGTCGAACGATTCAAGCAGCATGTTCTCGACCTGTTCGTCGGTGAGGCCATAAGTGGGCTGAACGTCGATTTCAGCTTCTTGTCCGCTGCGCTGCTCGCGCGCCGAGACGCGCAAAATGCCGTTGGCGTCGATCAGAAACTTCACTTCAATGCGCGGCAGGCCGGCGGGCATGGGCGGAACGCCCTTCAGATCAAATCGCGCCAGCGACCGGCAATCGCGCGCCAGTTCGCGTTCGCCTTGCAGCACGTGAATCGCGACCTTGGTTTGGCCATCCACCTGGGTCGTGTAGTACTGCGTTGCCGAAGCCGGCACCGTCGAGTTGCGCTGGATGATTTTATCGGTCACGCCGCCCGCCACTTCGATTCCCAGAGAAAGCGGAGTCACGTCGAGCAACAGCATTTCCTTCGTGATTTCGGAGCCGCCGCCCAGGATATTCGCCTGCACGGCCGCGCCGAGCGCAACCACTTCGTCCGGATTCAAATCCGTGTGCGGCACGCGTTGAAACAGATCCTGTACCAACCGCCGAACTTTTGGAATGCGCGTGGAGCCTCCGACCAGCACGACTTCGTCGATTTGTTCGGGCTTCAGGCCTGCGTCTTTGAGCGCCTGCTTGCAGGGACCGACGGTGCGGTCAATGATCGGTTGGATCATCTGCTCGAAAACTTCGAGCGAAACTTCCCGCTGATACTTCTTTCCACCGGGCAAATCGACATCGAGCTTCGCCGTGGGCTGCGACGAAAGAGCGATCTTGGCCTCGATCACGGCCTGGCGGATGCGCTGCACCGCTTCGCCGCTGCGCCGCACATCGAGTCCGAGTTCGCCGCGAATGTCGTCGAGCGCGATCGCAATCAGCAGATTGTCGATGTCGTCGCCGCCGAGATGCGTGTCGCCGTTGGTGGCAATCACCTCGAAAATGCCGTCGTGCAGCTTGAGAATTGAGATGTCGAACGTGCCGCCGCCCAGATCGTAAACCACAACAATGCCGTGCTTCTTCTTGTCCAGACCGTAAGCGAGCGATGCCGCCGTCGGTTCGTTCACCAGGCGCAAGACATTCAGCCCGGCGATGCGGCCGGCATCTTTTGTCGCCTGCCGCTGCGCGTCATTAAAGTATGCGGGAACGGTGATAACCGCCTGGGTTACGGGCGCTCCGAAAAATCGCTCGGCATTGCGCTTCAGCTGGCGCAGCACCAGCGCCGAAATCTCGGGCGGTGTGTAGGTTCGCTCACCAATCTTGATGCGCAGAACCTCGCCCTCCTGAAGATCTTCGGCCAACTGGAACGGGAATAGCTTCAGCTCGTCTTGTATATCCTCGACGCCGCGCCCCATCAGACGCTTGATCGAGTAAACCGCCCGCTCCGGCGTTTCGATCAGATACCTGCGCGCGGCGTTGCCGACTATGATCTGGTTCTTTTCGTCGAGCGCCACCACCGAGGGCACAAGATTCAGCCCGTCTTCTCCCGGGATTACGACAGGGGAATCCCCTTGCATGTATGCCACGAGCGAGTTCGTGGTGCCGAGATCGATGCCGACGATGTAGTCAGTTGCCATTTTGTTTAATTGCAGAGGTCAGAGGTCAGATTGCAGAGGTTCACAGCCTCACGCTGGAATTTACCTCTGCAATCTGACCTCTAACCTCTGACCTAGCTTTCCATTGCCTCATTCACGTCCCGAACCAGGTTCCGGACATAGTTCCTGCGGTTCAGCACATCCAGCATCTTGTCGAGGATCTTCCGCCGGTCCGCTTCGGTTCCGTTGTCTTCCGATTGTTCGTCCACGGACTTGTCCCAGTTGTTCCATTCGGTCTTGAGTTCGTTGAACAGCGCGTCGTATTTTTCATCCAGCGAAAGCTTGGCCTTGCCGATTTCCTCGAGTAAAGCGGGGTCGTCTTCGCCCATCTTTTTCTGCATTCTCAGTTCTTCGAGATGCAGGTTGAGTTCGAAGACTTCCTCCAAAAGATCGGGGGGCACGACCTGTTTCTTCAATTCGCCGGTAGCGCGAGCCTTTTCCGTCGCCTGTTTCGATTGCTCTTCCAGTTCTACGCCTTGGAGGCGCAACAGGTACTCGGTGCGCTTGATCGGATCTTTCAGCGTGCGGTACGCGTCGTTGAGCATGGAACTCTGCTCCAGGCTCCAGGCGCGCTCCTGCGTGTCAGCTTGTCCGAATACGTCAGGATGGAGCTTGCGGCTCAGCGCGTAGAACTCTTTTTCCAGTGCGGCCGTGTCGAGGTTAAGCTTGCGCGGAAAACCAAAAAAGGTGAAATAGTCCACCGGAACCGGCGGCTGCACTTTGCCGCACGAACTGCAGAAATGCACGGCGCGCATCGTGCCGCACGACCAGCAACTTGGGGTTGCCTCTCCGGGCGCTTGTCCAGGCATGATCAACGACGATTTGGATTCGGTCATTTTGTAATTTTGTAATCGGGTAATTTGGTAATTGAAGGCGTTCGGGCTCTTAAATTAGAAAATTACCCGATTACAAAATTGCAAAATCGTCCTATTGCTACGAGAAAGAACTCCCGCAGCCGCAGGACTTGGTCGAGTTCGGGTTCACGAATACGAATCCCTGCTGCATCAGGGTCTCTTGGTAATCGAGAGTCATCCCGTGCAGATAGATGAAGGACTTTGGGTCCACAAACACCCGCACATCTCCGAACTGAAACACACGGTCGCGCTCGCGCGGTTGCGTATCGAACCGTATGTTGTAACTCAGGCCCGAGCATCCGCCGCCCTGCACGCCCAAACGAAGCCCACCCTGCTCCGGCGAAACGTTTTCTTTCACCATGGCGGAGCGAATCTTCTTGAGCGCGTTTTCGGTCACCTGGATGCCCTTGGCCGGAGCCGTGGGCACGGCGGGTTTGACTGCTTCGTCTTTGACCGCTTGATCCATGATTGATTCCGATTTCCCGTAGAGACGCGGCTTGCCGCGTCTCTACACTCGCTGACTTACTTTGCCAGCGGCACTGCCGCAGGTTTCACGGCTTCCTGCTTCTTCTTCCAGTCGCCGATCGCGGCTCGGATGGCATCCTCGGCCAGCACCGAGCAGTGAATTTTCACCGGCGGCAAGGCCAGTTCCTTCACGATCTCGGTGTTCTTGATCTCGAGGGCCTCGTGAATCGTTTTGCCCTTGACCCACTCGGTCGCGAGCGACGAAGACGCAATCGCCGAGCCGCAGCCGAAGGTCTTGAACTTGGCGTCTTCGATGATGTTGGTCTGCGGATTCACCTTGATCTGCAGCTTCATCACGTCGCCGCACTCGGGCGCGCCGACCAGGCCGGTGCCCACATCGGCATCCTTTTTGTCCATTGACCCCACGTTGCGTGGATGGTTGTAGTGGTCGATCACTTTATCGCTGTATGACATTTTCCCTCACCCCTTGCAAAATTTTGATCAAGGCTGGCCCTGAAACCTTGAAACCTTGCTTCTAGTGCGCTTCCGCGGCCCATTTCACACTCTTCAAGTCCACGCCCTCTTTTGCCATTTCGTAGAGTGGCGACAGTTCGCGCAGACGTAACACCGTTTCGACCACGCGGTCGGCCACGTAATCGATCTCGGCTTCGGTGTTGAAGCGCCCAATGCCGAAGCGGATCGAGCTGTGCGCCAGATCGTCGCCCGTGCCGAGCGCCTTCAATACATAAGACGGCTCAAGTGTCGCCGAGGTGCACGCTGATCCGCTCGAAACTGCGATATCGTTGATGCCCATCAGCAACGACTCGCCTTCCACGTAGGCAAAGCTGATATTCAGATTGCCCGGTAGGCGATGTTCCATCGAGCCATTGATATAAACCTCATCAAGCCGGCTCATGATGCTGTCTTTCAGCCGGTTTCGCAAACCAGCCATTTTGCAGGATTCCTGCGGCATCTCTTCCTGCGCGATAGCGCACGCCTTGCCGAGGCCGACGATACCGGGAACATTGAGCGTTCCGGAGCGCATTCCACGCTCGTGTCCGCCGCCGTCGATCAGCGGCACCAACTGCACCCGCGGATTCTTGCGGCGCACATAAAGCGCGCCCGCGCCTTTCGGCCCGTACAGCTTGTGTCCGGTGATAGAGGCGACATCGATGTTCATCTTGTTCACGTCCACCGGCACCTTGCCAATCGCCTGCACGGCGTCGGTGTGGAAGATCACGCCGCGTTCGCGGCACAGTTTGCCGATTTCCGCGACCGGTTGCAATACGCCGATCTCGTTGTTGGCCGCCATGATCGTGACCAGAATCGTCTTGTCGTCGATGGCGCGCTTCAGGTCGTCGAGGTCAACCAGCCCATCCTTCTGCACCGGCAGATAGGTCACGCGAAAGCCGAACTTCTCCAGATGCTTGCAGGTATCGAGCACTGCCTTGTGTTCGGTGACCGCGGTGATGATGTGGTTGCCCTTTTCGCGGTACATCTCGGCCACGCCCTTGATGGCGAGGTTGTCGCTTTCGGTGGCGCCCGAGGTGAAGATGATCTCTTTCGAGGTCGCGCCGATCAGCTTGGCAATGCGCTCGCGCGACAACTCAACCGCTTCTTCCGCCGCCCATCCAAATGGGTGATTGCGGCTGGCGGCGTTGCCGAACTTCTCCATGAAGTAGGGCAGCATTTCTTCGAGAACCCGCCGATCCATGGGCGTGGTCGCGTGATTATCCATGTAAATGGGCAGCTTGATCCCACTCGGGACAGCGCGTTGTTCTGCATCGTGACTGGTCTGGGTCGCTTTGTTGCCATTCGTGCTCATGACCGCGTTTTCTCCTCGCACTTCTTCCTGGGATAAATACAATTTGCCTACGAAATCGTTACCAACTCCGCCGGCTTCCTGATCTCCTGGTTCTTCACCTTGATGACTTCCGGCTCTTCCTTCATCTCGGAAATCTTGATGTTCTTCAGTACCTGCTCGATGCTTTCATTCACTTTCCGCAGCGGCTCGCGAATCGTGCAGCGATCGCTCTGGCCGCATTCGCCGCGAACGGTCACGCACGACGTAATGAACAGCGGGCCATCAATGGCCTTGATCACTTCGAACGCGGAAATCATCTTCGGATCCCTGGTCAGCGTGTAACCGCCGTTCATGCCATGCTGGGACCGTATCAAGCCGACCTTCGCCAGTCGTTGCAGGATCTTCGCCAGCGCTTCCTGCGGGATCCCGTAAGCCTCAGCCACATCCTTGGCGCTGCATGCGCCCTGGTCAACGTGCTCGGCCAGATGCTTCATGGCCATGAGCCCGTAGTCCGCTTTTTTCGTCAGTTTCAGCATGCTGCCGAATGCCGACCTATATAGTCGGATAAAACTCCGACTGTTTCGGTCGTAATTTGATTTTAACCTCAGCGGCTAGTTCACGCAAGGCCGATCAGGCATCGGTAGGATTTGGCGACCGAACGGTAAGTTTCGGCAGGCAAACGGCTTAGGGAGTTGGTTCATTCTCCTGGGTGTCTTGCAGTTTCGCCGTAGGCTGCGGCGCGCCCTAATTTCAGCGGTGCGGCGGGCGTTTCAGACCCTGCAGCACCAGCCCGCAAATTTCGTCGGCGAAGCTTTCGTCGAGCTTGTCGTGCCGAATCAAAAAGCGCAGGTAGATCGGCCCGTAGAGCGAGTCCAGAATAAGGTCGAGGTCGAGGTCGCTCGCGGCGGGCAGTTCACCGCGGTCGATGCCGCGCTGCAGAGTTTGATACGCCTGCTGGCGTCTGGGCCACAAGAATCTGTCGCGAAAGGCCTCGATCAACTCCGGGTCCGACTGCCCTCCGGCGATCAGCGCCGCGACAACCTTGCCGCGCTTGGAGCGGAGGATGCGAATCAGTCGCCTCATCTGCAAGCTCATGTCGTTTTGCACGGAGCCGGTGTTCGGGAAGCGGAGTTCGTCGTCGGCGCTGGCGGAGAAAGCGTCGGCGACCAGGGCGGCCTTGGTCGGCCACCAACGGTAGACAGTTGTCTTGCCCACATTGGCGTCGGCGGCGATGGCTTCAATGCTCAGTTCCGGGAATCCGCCATTCTGCTTGAGCAATTTCAGGGTGCTGCGCAGGATGGACTGACGCGATGCCTCGCTGCGCGGCCGCCCCGGCGGGCGCTTCCCGTTACTTCCGTTCCGGGCGTCGCCGTTTTGCGCACCGGAACGCCGGATATGATTTTGAGCCATGGCTAAAGTCTAATATAATTCAAATTCGAAACGTACTGTTTTGAATCTTATTTGGAAGCGCGCAGGTTGTGGGGCGCGGCTTCGACAGTAACGGTTTCCGCCAGTTAGAGTTTCAGCATTACCGGTTTCGCCAGTCCTATGTGGATCGTCGCATTAGCGCTTCGCCGCCCTTACACGTTTGTGGTGATGGCCCTACTCATCATTATTCTTACACCCATCACCATCCTGCGCACCCCGGTCGACATTTTCCCCGAAATCAACATTCCCGTGATCAGCGTGGTGTGGAACTATGACGGTCTGTCGCCGAGTGAGATGGCGGACCGGATCGTGACCAACTCCGAGCGCGGATTCACGATCACGGTCAACGACATCGAACATCAGGAGTCGCAGTCGCTGAACGGAAAAGCCGTGATCAAGATCTTCTTCCGGCCTTCCGTCAACATTCCCATGGCGATGACGCAGGTGACGGCGATGTGCCAGACCATGCTGCGGGGACTGCCTCCGGGCACGACTCCGCCGCTGGTCATCACATACACGGCGTCGTCGACGCCCGTTGTGCAACTGGGCTTGAGCAGCAAGACGCTTCCGGAACAGCAGGTGTTCGATCTGGGACAGAATTTTCTCCGTACGCAATTGACCACGGTCCAGGGTGCGGCCACTCCGTATCCTTACGGCGGCAAGCCGCGCCAAATACAGGTGGACCTCGATTCCGCCAAGCTGCAGGCCTATGGTTTGGCGCCCGTCGACATCGTCAACGCGGTGTCCGCGCAGAACTTGATTCTGCCGGCAGGTACCACCAAGATCGGGCCAACCGAGTACACGGTGGAGATGAACGGCACTCCACAAACTATCGCCGAATTGAACGATCTGCCGGTAAAGACTTCGAACTCGTCCACGCTTTACCTGCGCGATGTGGCGCACGTACGTGACGGATTTGCGGTGCAAACCAACATCGTGCGGCAGGACGGCGCGCGCGGCGTGCTGATGTCGATCTTCAAGCTGGGCGGAGCTTCCACCCTGACCGTCGTCGATGGCATAAAGGCGATGGTGCCGCTGGCGGCACAGTCTCTGCCGCGCGACCTGAGCATCAAGGCTCTGTTCGATCAGTCGCTTTTCGTGCGCGCGTCGATTCAGGGAGTCTTGCGGGAAGGCCTGACCGCCGCTTGTCTTACCGCCGCCATGATCCTGCTCTTCCTGGGCGATTGGCGTCCGACGGTGATCATCGCGGTCTCCATCCCCTTGTCCATCTTCGTCTCCGTGATTCTGCTGAGCGCGCTGGGCGAGACCATCAACATCATGACCCTGGGAGGACTGGCGCTCGCGGTCGGAATCCTGGTCGATGATGCGACGGTGGAGATCGAAAACATCGAGCGCAATCTGGCCATGGGCAAGGAGATGAAGCAGGCCATCCTCGACGGCGCGCAACAAGTTGCGGTGCCCGCGTTCGTATCGACGCTGAGTATCTGCATTGTGTTTGTGCCGATGTTCTTTCTGACGGGAGTCGCGAAGTTTCTTTTCGTCCCGCTGGCGGAAGCGGTGAGCTTTGCCATGCTGGCGTCGTACCTGTTGTCGCGAACCCTGATCCCGACGATGGTGATGTTTATCATGCGCGGGCACGAGCACCGCGCCGCCGAGCCGAAAAACTTCCTGGGACGATACCAGCGGAGATTCGAGCGCTGGTTTGAAAGATTCCGCGGCGGCTACCGGCAACTGCTGGAAACCACGCTCGAACACCGGAAAATATTCGCCATCGGCTTTGTGGCTTTCTGTTTTTTGTCGCTGGGGCTGGTGTTCTTTCTGGGACGGGACTTCTTTCCGCAAGTGGATGCGGGCCTGATTCGTTTGCACCTCCGCGCCCGGCCCGGCCTGCGCGTGGAAGAGACCGCGCGTCTGTGCGATGAAGTGGAGCGCGTGTTGCGCAGCGAGATTCCGGCGGAAGAGTTGCAGACTATGCTGGACAACGTCGGCGTCCCGTACTCGGGCTTGAATCTTTCCTACAGTAGTTCGGGCGTGATTGGGACGAGTGATGCGGAGATTCTGATTTCGCTGAATCCGGAACACCATCATCCGACGGCGCAGTATGTGCGCAGGTTGCGCCGCGAACTCCCATCGCGTTTCCCGGGCGTGGAGTTCTTCTTCCAGCCCGCCGATATCGTGTCGCAAATTCTCAATTTTGGATTGCCCGCGCCGGTCGACATCCAGATCCTGGGCGCCGATATGCGCGCGAACTACGACATCGCACAGAAGATCGCAAATCAGATGCGCCTGATTCCCGGCACGGCGGACGTGCACGTGCAACAGATGATGAGCCTGCCCACTCTTCACCTGGACATGGACCGCACGCGCATCAATCAGGTCGGACTGAATGCCCGCGATGTCGCACAAAGTGTGCTGATCAGCTTGAGCGGAAGCTTCCAGACGGCTCCCAATTTCTGGCTGAATCCAAAGAACGGTGTGACTTATCCCATCGCCATTCAGACGCCGCAGTATCGGGAAACGTCTTTGCAGGACCTGATGAACACGCCGGTGACGAGCGCGAGCGCGCAGGCTCCGCAGGTGCTCGGCAATCTGGCTCAACTCACGCCGGTGGCACGTCCCGCGGTGGTCAACCATTACAACGTGCAGCCGGTTATCGATGTGTATGCCAGCACGCAGGGGCGCGATCTGGGTGGGGTTGCGTCGGACATCATGAAGGCGCTCAAACCATTCCAGGACCACCTGCCGCGCGGAACGCGCATCGTGGTTCGCGGGCAGATCGAGACCATGCAGTCCTCGTTCTTCGGCCTGGGCGTTGGCCTTCTGATGGCGATCGTGCTCGTCTATCTGCTGATCGTGGTCAACTTCCAGTCGTGGCTCGATCCCTTTATCATCATTACAGCGTTGCCCGGAGCGCTGGCGGGAATCTGCTGGTTTCTGCTGATTACGCGCACCACGCTCAATGTTCCATCGCTGACGGGCGCGGTCATGTGCATGGGGGTTGCGACCGCGAATTCGATTCTGCTGGTTTCGTTTTCTCGCGACCGCATGAATGCGGGAGCGCCCGCACGGCAAGCGGCGCTCGAAGCGGGCCACACCCGCATGCGGCCCGTGATTATGACGGCCCTCGCCATGATTATCGGCATGGTGCCGATGGCGTTGGGCTTCGGAGAGGGCGGCGAGCAGAACGCGCCGCTGGGCCGCGCCGTGGTTGGAGGCCTGCTCTTCGCAACCGTAGCCACCTTATTTTTTGTGCCGAGTGTGTTTACGATTATTCATGGCCGCCGCCAGGCGCGGCTGCTGCCGGAGCAGAAGTAGAGAAGAACAGAAGCAGAGAATTCTTTGGAGACCGCAATTATGCCAGTACAACCGCCGCCGGTAACGACCGAGCAGAACGAGACGGAGCCCGTGCGCCCAGAAAACGATCGGCCTCCCGATCTGGGTCCCGCTCCCGCAGGCCGGGCAAAGATTCTGATCGGGGCCGCCCTGCTCGTCCTGATCACTGCGGGCGCAGTTACTTTTCTGAACAGGAATACCGAAGCTAACGCGCTTGCGAAAGAGACCGAAGCCGTCTCGGTTCCCACGGTCGCGGTGGTGCAACCCGAAGCCGAGCCCGGAAACGACGAACTTGTGTTGCCCGGAAACTTGCAGGCCTTTGAAGAGTCCCCCATTTTTGCCCGCACCAACGGTTACCTCTTGCGCTGGTACAAGGACATTGGAAGCAAGATTCAGAAGGGGGAACTGCTGGCGGCGATTGACACTCCGGAAGTTGACCAGGAGCTCTCCCAGGCCCGAGCCAGCCGCGAGCAGATCAAGGCGGCGCTGCAATTGGCGAAGATCTCCGCTGACCGTTGGGCGAATCTGCGCAAGTCCGACTCGGTTTCGCAGCAGGAAGCCGACCAGCAAGCGAGCGGCTATCAGCAGGCGTTAGCCAACCTTGCAGCGGCAGACGCGAATGTTCGCCGCCTGGAAGAACTCGAGTCTTTCAAGAACGTGTACGCTCCTTTTTCCGGCGTGCTTACCCGGCGCAATGTTGATCCGGGCGCGCTCATCAATTCCGGGGCGGGGGTGGCTGGCAAAGAGCTGTTCGATATCGCGCGCGTCGATCCGCTTCGTGTTTACGCCAGTGTTCCGCAGGCGTATGCGCCGAATATGAAAGTTGGTATGAAGGCCAACGTTACGTTGCAGGAATTTCCCGGCCAGAAATTTATGGGAACGGTGGCTCGCACCGCCGATGCCATCGATCCCGCGACGCGCACCCTGCTTACGGAAGTAGATGTTCCCAACAAAGATGGCAAGCTGCTGCCTGGTTCTTTCGGCCAAGTGCATTTTGCCACCGGGACTTCTATTCCGAGGATTACGATTCCGGTGAACGCCATGCTGTTCCGCGCCGAGGGACCGCGGGTCGCGGTCGTCGACAAGGACGGCACGGTGCATTTGCGGCCGATCAGCATTGGGCGCGACTTCGGAGCTACGCTCGAGATTCTTGGCGGGCTCGACGTCAACGATCAGATCATTATCAACCCGTCCGACTCACTCGATGAAGGGCAGAAAGTGCACGTCGCCAAACCGAACGCAGGAGATGCCCGCTCGTGAAGCGATTGCCTTCAGTCATCAAGAATGACTTGAAAAGTGACTTGAAAAGCGCCTTGCTGGCCGCCGCATTGCTCGCGGGCTGTACCGTGGGCTGCACCGTGGGGCCGGGATATAAGCGCCCCACCGCGCAGGTTCCCGACGCGTGGAAAGGCGAAGGGCCCTGGCAAACGGCTGCTCCGAAGGATGCAATTCCCAAGGGCGCGTGGTGGCAGCTATTTCATGACGCGGAACTCGACCGGCTGGAGCAAGAGCTGCTTCAGGCAAACCAGTCGCTGGTGGCGGCGCAGGATCGCCTCTCGCAGGCGCGGTCGCAGGCGCGGATCGCATCATCGGCGTACTTTCCCGCGCTCAGCGCCGATCCCAGTGGGCAGCGCCAGCGCATCTCCGGCAACCGCCCGCTTTCGGGCAGCACGGTTCCGCTTACGCCCGTCACCCAGAACGATTTTACCGTCCCGTTTTCCGTCAGCTACGAGCTTGATTTATTCGGACGCGTGCGCCGCAATCTTGAGGCGGCCAACGCTTCGCTGCAGGGGAGCGCGGCCGACCTGGAAAATGTGCGCCTGGTGTTGACCGCCGAACTCGCCGCTGACTATTTCAACCTGCGCGAACTTGATCGCGAAGCGGGAGTGGTGCGGCAGTCGGTCGAAATCCAGCAAAGAGGATTGGACCTGGTCAACCATCGTCACGAAGGCGGGGTCGCGTCTGGGCTGGAAGTCGCGCAGCAGGCCGCGTTGCTCGATTCGACTGCGACGCAGCTTCAGCTCGTGCTGCAGCAGCGGGCGCAGTACGAACACGCCATCGCCGTGCTGACGGGGAAGTCCGCGTCGGCTTTCAGCCTGGCTGAAGCGTCGTTCAACGCCGCCCCTCCAGCGATTCCCACCGGAGTTCCATCTGAGATTCTGGAGCGCCGGCCTGACGTTGCTACCAGCGAGCGCCAGATGGCGTTCGAAAATGCGCAAGTCGGTTTAGCGACGGCTGCGTTTTATCCGCATATTACGCTGGGCGGGAGTGGCGGATGGCAAAGCCGCGACGTTGCCACGCTGATCAACGCTCCCAGCGTTTTCTGGTCGCTGGGTGGCGATCTGCTGCAACCGATTTTTAATGGCGGACGCAATCGCGCCAACCTCGCGCTCAGCCGCGCTGCATATGATGAATCGGTCGCCAATTATCGCGAATCTGTGCTGGTCGCATTTCAGCAGGTGGAGGACGGCCTCTCCGGTCTCGCGCTGCTCAACCAGGCCGCGAAAACTCAGCAGGCGGCGGTTGCCGACTCGCGCCGCGCGCTCGACATCGCCAACAGCCGCTATGTCGGCGGCGTCACGACATACCTCGATGTTATTACCGCACAATCCACGCTGCTGAGCAACGAACGCCTCGCGACGCAGTTACTCGGCCAGCAAATGGTCACTTCCGTTTACCTGGTGAAGGCTCTGGGCGGTGCGTGGGACGCTTCCGAAATTCAGCGCGAACAGGTGAGGCCAGCGCTGGTTCAGGCCGTACAGCAGTAACTCCATAGTGGGAGAGTGCAACTTCGTGCGCAGCTCGGTGTTTGATGGCTTGTCGCAGCGTTGCTTTTTCGCAAATCTATGATTTACAAACTTTTACCATCGTTTGCTTTCCAGAAACCATCATTTTAGAAGAGTATGATCACGTTGTATAACCTACCGTTTGTGCGGCTCTTTTATGAATAGAAATATGAATTGGCATTGGATGCAGCTCGGCGGGACTTTGCTCCTGCTGCTTGCCATTGGCGGTTGCCAGAGCGCCAATTCCTCGAAGGACAAACAAGCCCTGGCAGCCACAACCCGCGCCGTACCGGTTGCGGTTGCGTCCGCGGTCGCGCAGGACATGCCAGTGTATCTGACCGGCTTAGGCTCGGTCACCGCCTACAACACGGTGAGCGTAAAGAGCCGGGTGGATGGCCAACTGATCCAGGTGAATTTCCGGGAAGGACAGCAGGTCAACAAGGGCGATCTGCTGGTCCTGATCGATCCCCGCCCTTACGAGGTGCAACTGGCGCAGGCGCAGGCGCAGTTGTTTAAAGATCAGGCTTCACTCCGCGACGCGCAACTGAACTATCAGCGCTTCAAAGATCTGCTGCAGGAATCCGGCGCGATGTCGCAGCAGCAGGTGGACACACAAAAGTCGACGGCGGATCAATTCGAAGGCGCGGTTCGGGCCGACCAGGCGACGATCGACAACGCGAAACTTCAGCTCGATTATTGCCACATCACGGCGCCGGTCAGTGGCCGTATCGGCTTGCGGTTGGTCGACGCCGGCAACATCGTCCATGCCAGCGATGCGAACGCCATGCTGGTCATCACGCAATTGCAGCCGATCTCGGTCATCTTCACTTTGCCGGAAGACAGCCTGCCTGTGGTCGTGAAACGAATGAAGCAGGGAACCCTGACGGTGGATGCCTATGATCGCGACAACAAGATCAAGCTGGCTACCGGCACATTGCTGACCATGGACAACCAGATTGATCAGACGACGGGCACGGACCGCCTGAAGGCCACCTTCGACAACCAGGATGGCGTGCTCTTTCCGAATCAGTTCGTCAACATCCGCCTGCTTCTCGATGTGCGCAAGAACAGTACCATCATTCCCAGTGTGGCCGTGCAGAGCGGGCCGCAGGGGAATTTTGTTTATGTGGTGAAAGGCGACAAGACGGTGGAGGCGCGCACCGTAACCGTCGCGCTCACGCAATCGAATCAAAGCGCGATTGGCAGCGGCCTGCAGGTCGGGGAAGTCGTGGTCACCGACGGGCAGGATAAGTTGCAGAACGGCGCGAAAGTTGAAACTCGCAACCCGTCCGGAAACTCCAAACCTTCGCAATCGACTACGCAGCCAGCTACAAAAGCTCCGACGTCATGAACCCGTCTCGTCTTTTCATTCTGCGTCCGGTCGCCACCTCTTTGTTAATGGTGGCCGTGATGCTGGTCGGATTCGTCGCCTACCGCCAACTGCCGGTCTCCGCCTTGCCCGAGGTCGACTACCCGACGATCCAGGTCATGACTTTCTACCCCGGCGCCGCTCCCGACGTGATGGCGTCTTCGGTCACCGCTCCATTAGAGCGGCAGTTCGGACAAGTCCCCGGACTGAACCAGATGACCTCGACGAGTTCGTTCGGCAGTTCGCTGATCACTTTGCAGTTCGCTCTCGATCAGAACATCGACGTCGAGGAACAGCAGGTGCAGGCGGCGATCAACGCGGCAACCACGTACCTGCCGCAAAATCTTCCCAATCCTCCGATTTACAACAAGGTGAACCCGGCCGATGCGCCCATCCTGACGCTGGCGCTGACCTCGGATTCGCTGCCCTTGTCGCGCATCGAAGACATGGCCGAGACGGCCCTGGCGCAGAAAATCTCGCAGCTTCCGGGAGTCGGCCTGGTTTCGATCAGCGGCGGACAGAAGCCGGCGGTTCGCGTGCAAGCCAATCCCACGGCCTTGGCTTCCTACCAGTTAAGTCTCGAAGATGTGCGCGCGGCGCTGGCTGCCGCCAACGTGGACCAGGCCAAGGGAGTGATCGATGGTGCGCGGCAATCCTTCACCATCGGCGCCAACGACCAACTGCTCTCGAGCCAGGGATACAATGGCGTGATCGTCGCCTACCGGAACGGTGCACCCGTGCGTCTTTCGGACGTAGCCACCGCCGTCGATAGCGCTGAAAACGTGAAGCAGGCGGCCTGGGTTAACACCACGCCCGCGGTTCTGCTCAATATTCAGCGTCAGCCCGGGGCCAACATCATCAGCGTGGCCGATCGCATCAAGAAAGTTCTGCCGCAATTGCAGGCTTCGATGCCTGCGGCCGTGAAGGCTCAAATCCTCATCGACCGCACGCAGACGATTCGCGCATCGGTCAACGATGTGCAGTTCGAGTTGATGCTGACGGTGGGCCTGGTGGTGATGGTCATCTTCCTCTTTCTGCGGAACCTTTCCGCGACCGTTATCCCAAGCGTTGCTGTGCCACTCTCGCTGGTGGGCACCTTCGGAGTGATGTACCTGCTCGGCTACAGCCTGAACAATTTGACGCTGATGGCGCTCACCATCTCGACCGGATTTGTGGTGGACGATGCGATCGTGATGATCGAGAACATCAATCGATACCTGGAACAAGGTGAGCCTCC
>Ga0187865_1001187_pt1 | contig 31328 bp, 31 predicted proteins | sample June2016WEW_11_1_2_FD_132989 | JGI IMG/M metagenome (GOLD analysis project Ga0187865, IMG submission 132989) | Peatland microbial communities from SPRUCE experiment site at the Marcell Experimental Forest, Minnesota, USA - June2016WEW_11_100 | ecosystem: Environmental > Terrestrial > Soil >...
CCTGCCCGCAAGCCGGCCTTCCGGCCGGCTGGACCCGCTGGAAAGCGGGTCCGCAGGCTGAAAAGCCTGCCCCACAAGTTTCGTCGGATTTGCGGTTTCCGAAAACTAAGTGGCATTGGGCACGAGTGCCTGCGCCACACCGTTGTAAAATGTCAGTTGATGAGCGACCCAGACTCCACCGAACAGAAACCGGAAGATTTCCAGATCCCGCTGCCGCCCGCATCCTTGGGTTTCCTGGTTCTTTCCTTGCGCACGCAGGCCGAAATACAGCTCGGCCTGGTGCATTTCGGCGAGGAGGAAGCACCCCAGCCGGATCTCCGGATGGCGCGCCACAGCATCGACCTCATGGCCGTTCTGCTGGAGAAGACCAAAGGCAATCTCACGCTCGATGAGCAGCGGCTCCTGGAAAATTCCCTCACGGAACTGCGGTTCCGTTTCGTCCAGGTCTCCGACGAGGCCGGCCAGGCAGCCGCTCCGAAAGCCTGAATGCCGGCGCCCCCTCTTAAGATCACGGTATTGGGTTCGGGGACCAGCGTAGGCGTGCCCACCATCGGCTGCCACTGCGCCGTCTGCACGTCCACCGATCCGCGCGACAACCGGTTGCGGCCCTCCATCCTGGTCGGTTACGCGGGCCATAATATTTTGATCGACACCACGCCCGACTTGCGCACTCAGGCGCTGCGCGCCGGCATCGACCACCTCGATGCCGTGCTCTTCACCCATGCGCATGCCGACCACCTGATGGGCCTCGATGACCTCCGGCCCTTCAATTTCCGGCAGAGCGGCCCGATTCCCATTTACGCTTCCGCCGAAACCATGGCCGCCATCCGGCGCAGCTTTCCGTACATTTTCGACGGCGGGAATAAGGAATCCAACGTCCCGCGGCTGGACGCGCGCCTCATCGATGGCGCGCCCTTCGATCTGTTCGGACTGGAGTTTCTGCCGGTTCCCGTTCTGCATGGCCGCCAGACGATTTACGGCTTTCGCTTCGGCGCCGCGGCGTATCTCACCGACCATAGCGACATTCCGGAATCTTCGCTCGACCTGCTGCGCTCGCTCGATGTCCTGTTTCTGGACGCGTTGCGCTACAAGCCGCACCCCACGCATTCCACCGTGGACCGGTCCGTCAAGACCGTGGAAAAGCTGGCGCCGCAACGCGCCTTCTTCACGCATATCTGTCACGACCTGGCGCACGAGCGCGCCGAAAGCCTTCTGCCGCCGCACATCCGGCTGGCCTCGGATGGCCTCGAAATCCTGGTGGGAGGCGCGGCCTGATTCATGAAGATTTACCACAGCCTGGCTGAGGTGCCCGCGGATTTCGGCCCGTGCGCCCTCACCATCGGCAATTTCGACGGCGTCCATTTCGGCCACCGCCGCATTCTCCGGCGGCTCAAGTCGCTGGCCGATGCCCGCGGCTGGAAGCCTTCGGTCCTCACCTTCGATCCGCATCCTACCCGCGTGGTGGCGCCCAAACGCACGCCCCGCTTGCTGACCTCGCCCGAGGGCCGCGCCGAGCTGATGCGGGAGGAAGGCATCGAACAGGTTTTAATTCTGCCCTTCACCCGCGAGCTGGCGGTGCTCACCCCCGAGGAGTTCGCGCGGCAATTGCTGGTGGGCCGCCTCGACGCGCGGGCGGTGCTGGTGGGCGATAATTTCCGCTTCGGCCACCGGCACGCCGGCAACGTACGGGTGCTCGCGGAATTAGGGCGGAGACTGGGTTTCGAAACCGAAATCGTGCCCTCGGTGACGTGCCGCGGCCGCGTGGTGAGCAGCAGCGGGATTCGCGAGCTGATCCGGACCGGACGCGTTTCCCTGGCGGCGCGGTTCCTGCTGCACCCCTACGCCCTGGAGGGCCGCGTGGTGAGCGGGCGCGGCATCGGGTCCAAACAGACCGTGCCCACGCTCAACCTGGCCACGGCCGCCGAAGTCATTCCCGCGCGCGGCGTCTATCTCACTCGCACCCGGGATCTCGAAACCGGGCGCGAGTGGAACTCCCTCACCAACATCGGCTACCGCCCCACTTTCGGGGCGAGCGACCAGCTTTCCATCGAGACTTTTCTGCTCGACGCGCCCATGGAACAGGCTGTCTCGGGCCGCCTGCGCGTGGAGTTTCTCTGGCGCGTCCGCGACGAGATCGCATTCGAATCTCCGCCAGCGCTCAAGACGCAGATCCTGAAAGACGCGCGCACGGCCCAGAGCTACCTCCGCCGCGCCCAAGCGTGGATCGGCCGGCCGGAGCGCCCATGCCCATAGGTCACTTCCTGTTCGGCATCTTCTCGATCATCCTGATCGACCTGATGCTGGCCGGGGACAACGCGCTGGTGATCGCCATGGCCGTGCGCTCCCTGCCCCGGCGCGAGCGCCGCATCGGAACGGCCTGTGGCGCGGCCGGCGCCGTGCTCCTGCGGATTGCGCTCACCATCTTCGCCGCGCGGCTGCTCAGCATCCCCTACGTGCAGCTCGCCGGCGGCCTGTTCATCGTGTGGATCGCCGTGAAGGTGCTGGTGGATGTCAGCGCTCCGCCCGATTCGGCGCCGGCCCCCAAGCGCCTGGTGCAGGCCATCTGGTACGTCGTGTTCGCCGATCTCACCATGTCCACCGACAACATCCTGGCCATCGCCGGGGCGTCGAGAGGCAGTGTAGCGTTGATCGTTTTCGGCCTGTGTGTGAGCATTCCGTTCGTGGTCTTCGCCAGCAACCTGCTCGCCGACCTGATGGACCGGTATCCCGCGACGATCTACCTGGGCGGCGCCATCCTCGGCAGAGTGGGCGGAGAGATGATCCTCACGGACCCGTTCATAGTGGGCATTCTTCACCCCACCGATACCTTACGCTACGTCGTGGAAGGCGTGCTGATCGTGGCCGTGCTGGTGGCCGGGAGACTGCTCTCCGCGACCCGGCGCTGATACACGCTCACCGCATCAGAAGGCGCGTCACGTTGCCGGCTCGGCCGTCCACTACCACCGAGACGTCCACCATGCCCCGGCCCGCGAGCGCCCGGTCCAGGGCGACGTTGATCTGGTCGAGTCCGGGAGAACCCTGCGGGCCGGCGTACAAGGCCGGAGTCGAGAGGCCGCCAATGGTTACCTGCACGGATGATAACGCGGACCGGTTGCGCAGCCCCGTGCCGTAGAGCGAGAGGAATAGCTGATCCGTCGGCGGGCCCACATCGATGGGAGCCGCTACGACCTGTCCGCCTGCCGCCTGGAACACGGGCTCGAGTGTCCGCTCGCCCGCGGCATTGACGCGAAGTATCTGGGCCGCTGCCAGCGCGTCGCCATTGAGTTGAAAAATGCCGGGCGCCACCGTTTGGATTTGCAGGGTTGAACTCTGTGAGGCGCCATCGCCGGACAGTATGGTGAGCGTGGCTTGGCCGGCGGCCACGTTTGCGGGAATCAGCACGTTGACCTGTCCGGGCGAAACCGAGAACAGCGGCGCCGCGTAGGCCACGCCCTTCGAATCGCGGATCTGAACCGTGGTCCCGAGCAGCGACCCGGGCAACGAAGCCGACTCCGCTTGGGCGACACCAGTGGCCAGTCTGGTTCCGAAGATCGCTGCGATGGAATCCGGCGCGACCGGGCCCGGCGCAAAACTCGCCGCCGAGACGACGGCTACCGCCGGAAGTCCCTGGTAAGCGATCGTTTGGGCGATGTCCTTTTGCTCGTACACGTGAGTCTTGATATCCGGCGCCACGTCGCCCGGGGCCACGACCTGGAGCCGATAGTCGCCGGCGAACCCGACGATGTCGGCTTGTCCCTGCGCGTTGGTGGTGGTGGACCCCGATGTCGTCCAGGATTGGATGAGATCCCTCAATCCGTAAAAGACGGGCTTCGGCTGGTAGTTTGCGTCGAACAGCCCCGCGTTCTTGATAAAGCTGTTGCGGTCGCTCAACTCCGTGGACCACTGGATATCCTGTACGCTCGGTCTGCTGAAAGCCAGCGTATAGAACTTTTCCGCGAACTCGGCCTGGGTCTGGGGGTCCCAGGGCCGATGCCACCACGAGGACGACGGTTCCTGCGTGGAGGGCACTTGAAACTCCTCCACGTAGACCGGGACTCCGTACTGAGCATAGGAATCGAGGTTTCGGGCCATGGCCGCCAGCGACCATCCCGGTGCGGGGTAATAGGGCGGCCACGTGGTGACGCCGAAGTGATAGTACTCCAGCCCGATCATGTCCAAGGCGTGATGGCCGCTCACCAGCATGCTGAGATACAGGGGCAGTGAGATGCCCCCGGCTACACCCGGAGAATTGTCGAAAGGATCCTGTTGCCATCCGTAGGGCATGGCCACCCCGGTTACCAGGTTCTGCGCTCCAGGGAAGCCGGCGTGCAGCCCATCCATAAAAATATCGTGAACCTGCATCTTCTGCGGCCACGTGAGCCCCAGGCAATTCTGGATATTCTGCTCACTGATCATCCAGGGTGCGATCCGCGAACCGTACGCGCTCGCCAAGGCATAGATGTGATTGCGGACGTTGGCCGTCATTTGTTCGAAGGTCATCTGCCGCCAGTAGTCGGGACACGCGGAGTTCGCCATGGTGGGATCGCTGTTCGCCCAGTAAGCCACCGCGCCCAGAATGCGGAATCCTTTAGCCGAAAGGGCTGTAAAGCTGGACATGGAGTCGAGCGCGTACGGAAAATCGTACTTCCCGGGCGTGGGTTCCAGATCTTGCCAACTGAGAAAAACCGACGATGCGTTGAATCCGGCGGCGGCAAACTGGTCGCCGATCGCCGGATAGTCCTCGACCGACAAATAAGATCCCCCAAACTGGAAGTCGTGGGTCTGTTGGCTGTATGACACCTTGGCGCCGGCCACCGGCGTGCCATCCGGGTTGCGAACCTGCAACCGGAGTTTGCCCTGGCGATACCGCGGAATGTCCGTTTGCGCCTTTTCGAGATACAGCGACTCCTCGGTGAGGAGCGCACCAGCCAGCGAATTGTTGAACGCCGCCACCGGCTGGGTCATGTCTGCCGGCGACGGCGCCAAAAGGACGTCGCCTTGCTGCAGAGCGGCCTGTGCGGAGTTGTACCCGGCCGCGATGCCGCTCGACAGGCTGTAGCCCGCTTTGGCGGCGTCATCCATCTCCTGCTTCAGTCGCGCCACTGCGCTTGCTGCGAGTTCGCGATTGAGATTCAGGACCCTGAAATCGCCCGCCTGCGACAGGGTGTATCCCTTCCCGCCATCATCGAGATCCACCACCACCCTTCCGAATGAAGGTATGTCCCAGAGCACGTGAAGCCGGGTGGGTGTCTTGAGGGGAACCACAAACGCCGGAACGGTCAGATCATAGCTCCAACCATGGGCCTCCGAATACGCGTCGTGCACGTTCGAAGAGACCCCGAAGTTCGGCACGTCGTTGAGGTCCGTGGCATAAGCCTGATTGTTCACCGCGCTAAAGAAGGCTACACGGCGGAGCATGGTGCCATCGGCAGCGTAGGCTTCGAGAATCAGGTTTGCGCCCGGTCGAAGCGCAAAGTCTGTGCGAATGTCGGTGACGTCACCTGGAACACCCACTGCCGAGCCAATCACGTAGTTGCTGACATAGTAGGCGCCTTTGTCGATCCAGGACGAAACTGAAATGGCATACGCCGGCTTCTGGGGCACGGTGAAGGTGTACGAGCCGGCGCTGTCGCTCGAAGTGGTAGACAGCGTGTTCCCTACCATGTCGCTGATCACGACGTATGCGCCAGGAATGGGGCGGCCCGTGTCCTTATCGGTGATGGTTCCGTGGACCCGCACGCTGGTGTCGGCCCCGAGGCCGGGGATGGCCAGGCCGCCACACAACAGGCTCGCCAGGATCATGAGCCAAGCCCATCGATGCCGATCCCTGCCGGCTGTGGATCGGCGTCTCACTTCGCGATCTTGATCATCACCACGCCGTGTGACGGCACCTCCGCGGTGTATTCGTCCGCCACCGTGCCCTTGTCCGCGTGCTCCCACAGGTCTCTTACGGCGTGGGCGCCCTGCACCCCGATGTCGCTCCACCGGGCCGTTACCTTGGCGGCGGCTTCCCCGCGGTTGAATAGTCCCACCGCGTGGCCGCCATCCGCCAGAGGCCGCGCCCACACTTCCAGATCGCCGTTCTTCGCCACGCGTACACCCTGCTTGCCCAGTGTGTCCTGATCCACCGCGATGGCTTCCTTGTTGGTAAGAATCTCCAGGATGCCCGGCTTCACGTCGCGCAGGTCGTTACCGGCCAGCAGCGGCGCGGCCAGCAGGCACCACAGGCTCATGTGCGTGCGGTATTCCGTGTCGCTCATGCCGCCGTTGCCGATCTCCAGCATGTCGGGGTCGTTCCAGTGTCCGGGGGCGGCGTACTTCTCCCGGCCGGGTTGCTGGTCGAACCCAATATGCGACATGGATTGCCAGCGGTCGCTGATGTCCCCCGTGGTGCGCCACAGGTTGCCGCTCACCTTCGCGCCCCACTCGCCCACGTCGAGCATGCCGTACTGGCACAGGCTGTAGACGATGGGGCGTCCCGAAGCCAGCAGCGCCTCGCCCATCTTGGCATAGGCGGCCTGCATCGTGGCGGCGTCGGGCGCATATACCCGCGCGGCGCTGCACCAGTCGTATTTCAGGTAATCGATGCCCCACGCGGCGAAAGTCTTGGCGTCCTGCGCCTCGTGCTGGAAACTGGCCTCATACCCCGCGCACGTCTTGGGACCGGGCGACGAGTAAATCCCCAGCTTCAGCCCCTTGCCGTGGACGTAGTCCGCCAGGGCCTTCATGTCGGGAAATTTCGAATTCGTCCCGATATTGCCCTGGCTGTCGCGCGCGCTTTCCCAGGTGTCGTCGATGTTTACGTACAAGTAGCCGGCGTCTTTCATCCCGTTCCTGGCCATGGCGTCGGCGATTTCTCTCACCACCTTGTCGTTCACCCGGCCGGCAAACTTGTTCCAACTGTTCCATCCCATGGGCGGGGTCCTGGCCAGCCCGTTATCGCGCACCGGGGCCGGCGCCGGCAGCGTTATCTTGGGCGGCGGGGGCGGAAGCGGCGCCGGCGCCTCGGCCGACGCGCGCGTGAACTCGATCACTTGCGGCGGGCGGTTGCCGCCAGTGGGCATAGTCAGTTTGAGCTTGCCGCCCTCCAGCACCGCGCTGTAGTTGCTCCGCCGCCTGGTGTTGTTGTTGGCCTCGCGCTCGGCCACGAATGTAACCTGGGCGCCGCTGGCCGTGCCCTCGACGATGCGATCCTCATATTGCGGCGCCAGCACGTACCCCGTCACGTTGCCGCCGCTCTCGACGTTCAATGCCAGAACGATTTCGCGCGCCTCGTCATCCGACGAGAACCTCGCGACCCACTTCCCCGTAGGGCTTTGCGCGCTTGCCAGCGCCAACGCGGCCAGCACAGCGGCGCATAAACGGAACCATCTCATAGCGATTAGACCTCCAGTTTCCAGGGTGAACGGTACCTGGCCTTCAAATACTGCTTGGCATCGTGCTGCTTCACAGTGAACGCCTTTTCGTCCCAATCCAGTGTCATGCCATGCCGCATGGCGAGGTTGGCGAGCACGCAGGTGGCCGTGGTGCGCACGCAGGTCTCGATTTCGCCGATGGGTTTGGCGCGCGTGCGTATGCACTCCAGAAAATTCTTCCAGTGGGGCACGTTCATGTCGGCCATTTCCTTGCTGTGCTCCTCCACCGGCTGCGCTCCCTTGGCGTTGGAGAGCAGCGTATAGCCCCCGCGGTTCACCATCAGGGTGGCTTGGGTTCCGTGGAACGCCGTGCCGTAGGTTTCGCCATACATCGGGTAGGGATTCGCGGTGCGGCTCTCGTACGACGCGATGAACCCGGGATAGCGGTACGTCGCCAGCATGGTGTCGGGCGTCTCCACGTTGTCGTTGACGTAGAACTTGCCGCCCTGCGCGGCGATCGAGACCGGCATCGCCTCATCGAAGGCGAACTGCACGATGTCGAGCAAATGCACGCCCCAATCCGTCATGGCGCCGCCGGCGTAATCCCAGAAGTTGCGGAACGTGGAGAAGCGCCCCTCCGCCACGCCCCAGCGGTTGGCATTGAAGGGCCGCTTGGGCGCCGGACCGAGCCACAGATCCCAGTCCAGGCCCGGCGGCGGATCGGAATCCGGCGGATTGCCCCAGCCTTCCTTCTTGGTCAAGCCGGCCTGAAACGTGCGGCAGAAGGTGATCTCGCCCAGAGCGCCGCTCTTGACGATCTCGCGCGCTTTCTGAAAAAACGCGCCGGAGCGCTGCATGGTGCCGGCCTGCACCACGCGCTTGTATTTGCGCGCCGCCTCCACCATTTTGACGCCCTCTTCCACGTACACGAAGGAAGGTTTCTCCACGTAAACGTCTTTGCCGGCCTTGCAGGCTTCCACCGTCATGTAAGCGTGCCAGTGGTCCGGCGTGGAGATGCACACGGCGTCGATGGACCGGTCCGCCAGGATTTCGCGGAAATCCTTCCTGGCCTTCACTCCCGCAAAGCCCAACTTCTTGGCCAGCGCCTCGGCGCGCTCCAGCGCCGGTTGGTAGACATCGCAAACCGCGACGATCTCAAAGCCCGGAACCTTCGCGGCATGCCCGACATTGTCCGAGCCCATCCGGCCGACTCCGATGAACGCCACGTTCACCTTGTCGTTGGCGCCTTGGATGTTGCCCGTGAACAGCGACGCCGTCAACGCGGCGCCGCCCGCGGCCTTGAGAAAATCCCGGCGGTGCGTGGAATCCTGTGCCATGCCCTCTGTTGTAGCAGGTTTTACCGCTAATTTGAAGAAATGGATGCGCATACCGCGTCCGCCCCGAACGCCGCGTGCAGAATCCGCCACGTCGAGTGCAATCTTTGCTCCGCCAGCCCAGTCGGCAAACCCGCGTTCCACGACAACCTTCGCCAAATCCTCAGATTCCGCCAGCGTCAACGTCATTCACCTGAACGGTACCGTGCGTGCTCTAATAACCATTGAGGACCGACTATGCCTTGCTTCCTTCTGCTCGTCATCCTGCTGTTTCCGCGCGTCGCGCTCGCGTTGATGTGGTACTTCTCGACCTACCTGCAGCACGCATTCCACGGTGGTTTGGTGCTGCCGGTGCTCGGCTTCATTTTCCTGCCGCTCACCACGATCGTATATGCATGGGAACTCAACAGCGGCATGCCCACCGCGGGAATCAATCTCTTGTGGCTGCTGATCGCCGTGATCATCGATCTAGGCGGGTTGGGTGGCGGCGCGCATCGCCAATCGCGGCGCTGACATGAGCGGCGGCCGTCATTTCCCCATTCGGTCTTTTGTGGCGTCCGTGGTGCTGGTCGCAGTCGCCGCCGCCAGCGTCTACCTGTCCTATGAACTGGTCGTCAAGCCGCGGCGGGCACTGCAGGACCAGATCCGCGAGCAGGGAGTGACCATTCTCAAGCTCCAGCAAGAGAACCAGCGCCTCGAAGCCTACCTGAAGATTCTGAAGCGCATCGACCGCCGGGCGCGGGTCGAGGTTCTTCGGCAGGCGAAGGACCAGCAGGGGAGCCTGCAAACCACGATTCGGTTCACCGAGGTTGACGACGCCGGCAAGCCGATCAATGCCTCTCGAGAGTTCACTCTGCCGGGGCAGGAAGTCTATTTTGACACCCTGGTGATCAAGTTCGACGACCACTTCATCGAGCAGGGCGACCCTCTCAAGGGAGGGGCGCTCATGGTGTTTCGCCGGATTTTCTCCAGCACCATGCGGGCCGAAGATGGCTTCGTCATCGACAAGGACGGCCAGGTGCCCGAGGTCTACGCGGAGCGGCAAGCGGCCAGCGAATTCGAGAAGGATCTCTGGAAACGCTTCTGGGACCTTGCCAACGACGAGAAATTGGCGAAGGAGCGCGGCGTGCGGGCTATCCACGGCGACGCGCCCTACATGCGTCTGGAGCCCGACCGGGTGTACGAAATCTGCCTGAGGTCGACCGGAGAAGTCATCATCACGCCCGGAACGCGCATGGCGCCGCCAGCGGAATGAACCCGCCCCGATCTCGCGCTTAGCACCACGAGCATCAGGGTTTGTGGGACTTCCCTTTGGCGCTACGTTCCGCCCGAACCTCACGCACGGCATCGTCGACGAGGGCCTGTATCTCGGCCGGATCGGTGCCGACATTACGCGCTTTGATGTCCTGAACGGTGCGGTGAAAATCATGGGCGCGGACGGCCTGCTCGATGAATCTCGGTATGTCGCTTTTCTTCATGCCCTGGGATCCGGTCTCCTCGCCGTTCAGCGTAGTTTCAACAATTGCTCCACATTCACCCCTGCTTCATTTAGAATCTGTCGCAGAGTTCCAGGGCGGAGTCGCTTGTGATCCGGCACGACGACACGGCCGTACGGGTCCCCGCGCCTAAGGAGGCTCGCAAAATATGGTGACTGACGAGAGTGTCCCAAGGCGCCGCTTTTGCGCCGCGTGGACACCCCGGTCTGTCACCGTATTTTGCGAGCCTCAGTAAGGATGATGTGGCTCCCTCTTTGGCGGTTAACGGCAAATCCCACGCGCAAAAGCACCTTCACCAATTCCTGGCCGGAAAGGTCCGTCGGGAGCTTCACTGGTGGGTGCCGGTCTTGAGCTCGCAGTATTCCCTTCCCGCTTCAGTCGGGACCGGGTCGCCAGAGGCGATACAGTCTTCGACATAGAGATCTGCCGCTTCGTGGATGTTCCTCATGACCTCATCGCGAGTGTCGCCTTGGGATACGCAGCCGGGCAGTGCCGGCACGGTGGCCACGTATCCGCCGTCTGCTTCCTGCTCAAGAATGACCGTATAGCGCATGGAGTCTTGCCCTTGACTTTGATAATACCAGCGAATGCGCCGGCCGGGCTTTGCCGCTTTCGTCCGGACCACCGCGGTCGAGGGCCGAATTGGCCGCGTACCCGGCAGTCGGCCCTGCACATTCTTGCGCTATACTGTTATACATTACATGAAATGCGGTACAGCAGCCGAGGATAAAGACGTTTCGCTGCCAGGAAACCGAACAGATCAGCTTGGGCCATCACAGCAGACGGTTCGGCAATATCGAGACTGTAGCGCGCCGAAAACTGCGAATGATTGAGGCCGCCACCAAACTCGAAGATCTGAAAGCCCCACCCGCGAACCGGCTGGAGGCGCTCAGCGGTAACCGGAACGGGCAGCATAGCATACGGATCAACGACCAGTGGCGTGTCTGCTTTGTGTGGCGCGGCGGAGACGCTTACGGCGTTGAAATTGTGGACTACCATTGAACTCGAAAGGGAAGCGGAAATGACGAAAAAGAGTCGGGAACTTTTGCCTGCGATTCATCCGGGAGAAATCCTATTCGAGGAGTTCATGAAGCCGCTCGGCCTAAGCATCAACCGGGTTGCCCGGGATCTGCGCGTTCCCGTAACGCGCATCGCCGACATCGTTCATGGCGAGCGCGGTGTCTCCTCCGACACGGCCCTTCGCCTGGCCCGCTATTTCAGTACTACGCCCACATTTTGGATGAACCTGCAATCGGCGTACTCCCTGGAGGTCGCTGAGCGCGAGGCCAAGGGCCAAATTGACCGCGACGTACACCCCCTCAATGCTGCTGCCTGAGAAAGGACCGACCGGCGGACTGTCGGGCCGTGTGGGGCAGGATTGCATCCTGCGCGGCGGTTGGCAACCGCCGCTGCCGCTGCATTCCGCGAAGCTCAATTGAAATTCTCATAGTCCAGGGCGGAGAACTCTTTCGTAATCCGGCGATCGAGGGCCGCATTAGCCACGTACCCGGCAGCCAGTTCCTGCTCCAGCCTCTTGCGCCGCAACGTTTCCAGGTACCGCTCGACCGCGCAGCGGATAAGCCTGCTACGGCTGGTGCCAATTTCGGCGGCAGCGCGTTCGGTTTCCCTGAAAAGAGGGGCGGGAAACTCGACAACGACTTTTCGGGAAGCGGCTGTAGCTGCCGACGGCACGCTTCCGCGCTTTCGGGCGGTCTTCACATTGTGCTCCTTGGCAGCCGATAGAATACCACCTGGTGTACCACGAGAGCATACCTTCTCGTGGAGAACCACCGGGCAGCGGTTGCGTTGCATTCTGGGTTTTACAACTCCTGCCAGCTTCACGGATCGCTGCGGGTCACCCCGGCCATGGAAGCGGGCATCACCGATCACGTTTGGGACGTGAAGGAATTACTGGCATGAACTGGTATGAATCGGGCCCTTTTATTCCGCAGATCAAAGTGGTACAATTAAGACCCAAAAGCCATCCTTGACTCTAGAGTACGAGCGGCGAAGGATCTTTTGCCAAGGGCGGGAATCCGAATGCTCCGGGCCGGAGCGCAAAGGTGAATGATCGTTAAGGCCCAATACCGGAAAGAGTACATATAGGCCAAATAAGTGAGCGCGCACAAGAAAGATAATCCCGGGGGAGAACCGCCGGCCGAATCCATCCGGGCTATCAAGACCCGTCTTGATGTAATAGAAAGACAACAACGGAAAGATCGCGAAGAGGAGCGAAGCCATGACCTTAGCCAGCTTCGAGTGAATCGTTCCGTAGCGCTCTTTACTGGGCTTTTGTTTGTGACGAGTGTTGTTTCTGATCTCTTCCTGATTCGCCAAACAAGCATTAGCAAAGTTAGCGCAGAGGCTGCCCAGAAGGCTGCCAACATTGCAGACTCGTCGTTCAAACAGGAGCAACGACCCTACATAGTCGGGTATAGAACTGCTTTCTCCGATGGAGTTGTCCCTTCTCCAGGAGTAACTATTGGAGTTACCGCTAACATTCATAACATCGGACATAGTCCCGCTATAGCGGCGTCTGTCTGGACACGACTTGTGCGGTTTAAGGCTAAGCAACCCCGTGACGTGAAGGATATGCTCGCGTTCATCGACAGGCAGACCGCAGAGCTTACCGCTGAAGCGGACAAGGATTCTCGGGACGAAACTTCTACTACTCTGCAGGACGTAGCGCCAGATGCTTCGTTCTTTACCAGCGCTGAGTTGATGGATGGGCCTCTGTCTGGTGAGGAGATGCCCAAGTTGAATAACGGAGACCTCACTCTGACTTTCATCGGTATCTCGAGATACCGAGATCGTTTTGGACAACAATACGAAACTGGATTGTGTTCGTTCTATTTCGGTAAGAATCCACAAACGTGGCATTTTTGCCCGAGGCATAACGTTATTCAATGACGCGCTACCCCACACGTACCTCTCCAGCAACGCAAGGCACATTCGTAGCGCCAGCATGTCACACCATTTCCTAGCGTGGCGGGCAAGTGTGTAACAAACTCTTAACCGGCCGGGAAACGTCTGAACAGCCCATCGCAATCCATTGATTCTAAAGAATGTATTATTATTAATTGGGTCGGCAACGCAGCCCGTGACAGGACCCCTGAGGCCGGTACTGTCACGCGATGCGCTGCACTTCGGGTTCTACAACTTCTGCCAGCTTCATGGAACGCTCCGAGTGACGCCTGCGATGGAAGCTGGAATCACCGATCATGTTTGGGACGTGAAGGAACTGCTGGCGTGACGTACTTATACCGAACCCCTTCGGCATGAATGAAGGAGCAAGGATGCAGTACTGGGGTGGTGAACACCTTGTCCTGATAAGCCCCGCAATAGTCAGTTGCCCATCTTCCGATCTGATCTGCCCAGGTCACCCGTGACACGATATATACCGTTTTGGCTTGCTTTGTTAGCGACTCGACATCTTCAGTTGTCAATGGGTCGGAAGTAACAGAAAAGAACGGCTTGTTTCCGATGGGAAGTGAGGTAATCTGGACGTTCCGGTATCCACCACGCCAGCGCCCATCAAAATCGGCCAATATGCCTTTTTGCGAATCCTCATCATCCAGTTTGCGAATGTAGATTATCGCTAAGGCACTTACACGCGTTGCGGTATCGTTTCCGGCATTAACAAAATGTAAATTAAAAATGATCTGCTGATTTGCTGCGAGAAGTGGGACTCCTCCCGACAACTCACCAAACTCTACAATAGCTTTGGGCCTCGTGTTGTTGATAGTTTGGTCAGCAGCCTTCAGCGTCTTCTGAAAACCCTCCATGGTCACGGAAAATTGCTGCTGGTTGTTGCTAATTGCCGTGTTGATGCCTGTAGCGATTGTATTAAAACTGTCCAGTTGCTGTTGCCTCGCATCAATCTGTTGTTTTTGGTTCTCGGCCCTTTCTTGGTACAACGTGGCGATTTCAAGAGCAGTACACGCGAAGAAAACCAAGAGCCACGCGGCCTTGGACCAATTTGATTCTGGCGGCCAGATCGTCACAGCCACCGCCAATCCAGCCAAGCAAGCAATGTACATTCCAACCGGGGGCCTCGGAGGGTGAAGGAAGAAAACGCAAGCCAGCCATAGTAGAATACCGACGGCCATAATGGGTGGGAGCCAACGTTGATAGAAGGCCCGAATTGTAATCCACATTCCCTCAGCCTACCGCCCCCAAAAGTGCAAAACCAGACCGGAGCAGGTTTTTCTTGACAACGAGGCGCTATCATGGACGGCCGGGCGCAAGTTGCTGATTCTACGGGGTGAATAATCATTCATTTACCCCGGCAACACGGGCCGTGACAGTACCGTGAGGCCGTCCTGCTTGACACCCGCCCCAGAATGTGTGATTATTCATTGTAGTGAATAAACATTCACTGAAGGCGCCGCCATGCCCACTCTTCTTTCACCGGCTCAGATTATGAAAACGAACGCGTCAGACCTGCTCCGCGATCTCGATTTGACCGACGAGGAGCTGCTTCACCTGCTCGATCTCGCCGCCGAGGTCAAGCAATCGCCCCGCGATTACGCCCACGCGCTCGACGGCAAGTCCATCGCCCTGCTGTTTGAAAAGCCCTCGCTGCGCACCCGGCTGACGTTCGAGTTGGCTATCAAGCAGTTGGGCGGCGACGCGCTCTTCGTCGACGGGCCTATCGGCGTCCGGGAGCCGCTGAAGGATGTCGCGCGCAACCTCGACCGCTGGGTGGACGGGATCGTCGCCCGCGTCTTCCAACAGGCCACTGTCGAGGGCCTGGCCGAGTGGTCGTCGGTGCCGGTTATCAATGCCCTGAGCGACCTCTACCACCCCTGCCAGGCGCTGGGGGACGCGCAGACGCTGCGCGAACATTTCGGCGATCTGAAGGGGCGCAAGGTGGCCTTCATCGGCGATGGCAACAACGTGGCGCATTCCTTGATGCTGACCAGCCTTCGGCTGGGCGCGGATTTCGCCATCGGCTGCCCGGAGGGCTACACGCCCGATCCGGACATCGTGGCGCAGGCGGAGGGACTGGCCGCGGTCTCCGGCGCCTCGCTGCTGATCACGCACGACACCGCCCAGGCGCTCGCAGGCGCCCACGCCGTCTACACGGATGTGTGGGCCAGCATGGGCCAGGAGCAGGAACTGTTCAAGCGGAAGAAGTCCTTCCACGCGTTCCAGGTGGGCGACGAATTGTTCGCGCAGGCGCGCCCCGACGCCATATTTATGCACTGCCTTCCCGCCAAGCGCGGCGAAGAGGTTACGGATTCCATCATGGAGCACCGGCGCTCCGCGATCTTCGATCAGGCCGAAAACCGGCTGCACGCGCAGAAGGCGCTGTTGTTGATGATGCTATCGTGAGTGTGAACTTATGCCTAAACCCAAGAAAGTAGCTCTCGCTTACTCCGGCGGCCTCGATACCTCGGTTATCATTCCGTGGCTCAAGGAAAACTACGGCTGCGAAGTGGTGGCCGTCTGCGGCGATATCGGACAGGGCGCCGATGAACTCACCGGCCTCGCGGAGAAGGCCCGCAAAACCGGCGCCTCGGAAGTCTACATCGAGGACATGCGCGAGGAATTCGTCTCGCAGTACCTCTGGAAGCTGGTGCGCTCCGGCGGCGTCTACGAGCACAAGTACCTGCTCGGCACCTCCGTGGCGCGCCCGCTGCTCGCCAAAAAGCAGGTCGAGGTGGCGCTCAAGACCGGCTGCGACGCGCTGGCGCACGGCTGCACGGGCAAGGGGAACGACCAGGTGCGCTTCGAGCTCACCTACAAGGCCCTGGCGCCGCAGCTTGCGGTGATCGCACCGTGGCGCGAGTGGACCATCGTCTCCCGCGAAGACGCCATCGAGTACGCGCGCGCGCACCACGTGCCCATCTCCGCCTCCACCACCAAGATTTACAGCCGGGACCGCAACATCTGGCACATCTCGCACGAGGGCGGCGCGCTGGAGAACCCCGCCAACGCCGCGCCCGATGACATCTGGATGCTGACTAGAAGCCCCGCCGATGCGCCCGCGACACCCGGCGAAGTTGCCATCGGCTTTGAAAAGGGCGTCCCCGTTTCGGTCGATGGCAAGAAGATGAAGGCCGTCGAGCTGCTCGAAACCCTCAACCGCATCGGCGCCGAGCACGGCATCGGCCGCATCGACCTGGTGGAGAATCGCTTCGTCGGCATGAAGTCCCGCGGCTGTTATGAGACCCCCGGCGGCTCGCTCATCATGTTCGCCATGCGCGAGCTGGAAGCCCTCACGCTCGACAGAAACACGCTCCACTACAAGCAGAAGCTGGCGCTCGACTACGCCGAGATGGTCTACAACGGCCTCTGGTTCACACCGCTGCGCGAGGCCCTCGACGGGTTCTTCGAAAAGCTGAGCGAGACCGCCACCGGCGAGGTGAAGCTGCGGCTCTACAAGGGCAATATCGAGCCGCTCTCCCGCCAGTCGCCGTATTCGCTCTACTCGCTCGATATCGCGAGCTTCACCATGGGCGCCAGCTACGATCAGAAGGACGCCCTGGGCTTCATCAACCTGGTCGGCCTGCCCATCAAAGTGCGGGCGGCCATTGCCGGCAAGCCCAAATGAAACTCTGGGGCGGGCGTTTTGAATCGGGACCCTCCGAGGTCTTCGAGCGTTTCTCGGGGTCGCTCAATTTCGACCGGAGGCTCATGGACGCCGATATCCGCGGCTCGCAGGCGTTCGCGCGCGCGCTGGAGCGCGTCGGCATCCTGACGGCCGAGGAGCGCGCGCGGATTGTCACGGCCCTCGACGAGATCCGCACGGAACCGGTCGACCCCAACGCCGCCGATGAAGACATCCACACTTATGTCATTCGCAAGTTGAAGGAGCGCGCCGGCCCGGTAGCCGACAAGATCCACACGGGCCGCAGCCGCAATGAGCAGGTGTCGCTGGATACGCGCCTGTGGCTGCGCGAGGAATGCGATCGCGTGCGCGCGCTGCTGGGCGGCGTGATGGGCGCGCTGCTGGACCTTGCTGGGCGCTCGCCCGATGCCGTCATTCCCGGCTACACCCACCTGCGCCGCGCGCAGGCCGTGCTCTGGCCGCACTACCTGCTGGCGTATTTCGAGATGTTCGCGCGGGACGCGGAGCGCTTCAGCCAGGCACGTACACGCGCCAACGTCCTCCCGCTGGGCTCCGGCGCGCTGGCCGGCAGCGGCTTTCCCTTCGACCGCGAAGCCATGGCGCAGGACCTGGGCTTCGCGGAGGTAACGCGCAACAGCATGGACGTGGCCGCCGACCGCGATTTCGTTCTGGATTTCGTTTACGCCGCCAGCATGGCGATGATCCACCTCAGCCGTCTGGCCGAAGACTGGATACTCTATTCCAGCGAAGAGTTCGGCTGGCTGGAGCTGGCCGACGCCGTCACCAGCGGCTCGAGCCTCATGCCGCAGAAGAAGAATCCCGATTCGCTCGAGCTCATCCGCGGCAAGAGCGGCCGCGTCATGGGCTGCCTCACCTCTCTGATGATGACCATGAAGGGCCTGCCCATGACGTACAATCGCGACATGCAGGAGGACAAGGTCCCGCTTTTCGAAGCCGCCGATGAGTTAGCCGGCTCGCTCGAAATGGCGCGCGTAATCATTCAATCGGTGAAGCTGAACCCCGCCGCGCCGGCGGCCGCCGCCGAAGAAAGCTGGGTGGTGGCCACCGACCTGGCGGAGGCGCTGGCCCGCGCCGGTTTACCCTTTCACCAGGCGCACCAACTGGCCGGCCGTTTCGTGCTGGAAAGCGTGCGCGCCGGCAAGAAGCCCGCCGACTGGACCGCTGAAGAAATGCAGCGCTTCGCGCCGGAATTCACCGCCGGCTTCGCGGCGCTGCTCGATCCGAAGCGCGGCATGAAGTCGCGCGAAATCCCCGGCGGAACCGGGCCCCAATCCGTAGCTGCCGCGCTGGCCGCCGCCCGCCAGCGCCTCTCTGAGATGAACGTATGACGAAAACCTACCGCCAAGGACAGATCCTGAAGCTGATCCGCGGCAAGCGCATCTCGACGCAGGATGAGCTTGCCCAAGAGTTGAAGAACCAAGGCATCGCCGCCACCCAGGTGACGCTCTCGCGCGACATTCGCGACCTGCGCCTGGTGAAGACCCGAGAAGGTTACCAGGAAATGGCGCCCGAGGAGACCGGCCCGCAGTTCTCTCTGCTGGCCGCCGAATTCCTGAAAGACGTGCTGCGCGCGCAGAACCTGGTGGTGCTCAAGACCTCTCCCGGCCACGCCAACTCGGTGGCGGTGGCGCTCGACAACGAGGAGTGGCCCGAGGTGGTCGGCACCATTGCCGGCGACGACACCATTCTGGTCATCACTCCCGACACGCCCACCGGCGAATCCGTGCAAGAGAAGCTGCTGGAACTGCTGGAGAGGAGCTGAGCACCGGAAGACCGCTCTCTAACGTTCGCGGCTCGGAAAGCGCTTCGGAGCCGCGAACGTCAGAGAGCGGTCTTTGCTGCTAGAATACTGCCGTCATGAACCGCATCCTTCTTCTCACCCTGTTGGCTGCGTCCGTTCTTCAGGGGCAGCCCTACACGCGCGGCGTCGGCGTCTATCCCGGCGACCCCAACCAGGATTTCGCCCCCGCGCTGGTCCTCGACACCACCACCTACCGCAACCTCGCGCTGCGTCGTCCGGCCTACCAATCGAGCGCCTACGACTACAACCTCACGGCCCAGTTGGTGACTGACGGCATCAAGGAGACCAGCCTCCCGCGCTGGATCTCGACCTCCACCAGCCAGCAGGGCGCGCTCAAGAAGAACCAGCGCGAGCTGCTGCTGGACCACAACCCCGTCAGCACCGTGGAGCTTCGCGGAACGCACGCCTGGGTGCAGTTCGAGCTGGCCGGTGGTGAGTCTCCCTTCGAGGTCGATCGCATCACGGTAGAGGCCCGCGTGCAATCCAGCGCCCAGCAGCCCGAGGGTTGGACCTGCGCTGCTACGGCTTCCGACGACGCCCAGGAGTGGAAGGAACTCGGCAGCGACTCCGGCGCCGGCCGCCCCGCCGGCAGCTTCAGGTGCACCGTCCAGTTCGGCACTCCCGCCCGCACGCGCTTCTACCGCGTCGATCTCGATGCCCCCAGCGCCACCATCTGGCGCGTGGCTGAAGTCGTGTTCTTCCGCGAGAACCGCCGCGTGGAAGTGGCCGGCCCGTACCACTTCACCAGCGCCTGGATGCCCGCCGGCAAAGGCGAGGAGTGGGTCTACGTGGACCTGGGCGCCGAGTGCGCGTTCGACCGCGTGGCGCTCTACTGGATCCGCCGGCCCGCCGAAGGCGCGCTTCAGACTTCCGACGACGCCGCCACCTGGAAGACCGTCGAAGCCCTGCCCGCCGACGACGATTTCAAACTCGCGCAGCCCGTGACAGCGCGCTACGTGCGCGTATTGCTGACCAAGCCCGCCTCGCCCGAGGGGTATATTTTGAGCGAGCTGGAAGTCTACGGCCGCGGCGGACCGGTGGCGCGGCCGAAACCCGCATCCGGCTTGAGCGGCGGCGCGTGGCGCATCGAGCGCGATTCGCTGGTAACGGCCAACGGCGAAACACTCTCCAAACCCGGATTTCAGGACCAAGACTGGCTGGCGGCCACGGTCCCCGCCACGGTCCTCTCGAGCTACTGGAACGCCGGGGCGCTCCCCGACCCCAACTACGGCGACAACCAGCTCACGATTTCCGACTCGTTCTTCTACGCCGATTTCTGGTACCGGAACGAGTTTGCTGCGCCGCCCCTCGCCCGCGGGCGCCGTGTCTGGCTGAACTTCGATGGCATCAACTGGAAGGCCGAAGTCTACCTGAACGGCGAAAAGATCGGCCGCATCGAAGGCGGCTTCATGCGCGGGCGGTTCGACGTCACAGGCTACCTGCGCCCCGGCGCGAAGAACGCGCTGGCGGTGCGCGTCGAGAAGAACGCCACGCCCGGCAGCGTGAAGGAGAAGACCTTCGAAAGCCCCGGCCTGAACGGCGGCGCGCTGGGGGCCGACAACCCCACTTACCATGCCTCCATCGGCTGGGACTGGATCCCCACCATCCGCGGCCGCAACACCGGCATCTGGGCCGGCGTCGAGCTTGACACCACCGGCCCGGTGACTATCGAGAGTCCCTTTGTCACCACGACGGCCGGCGGAGACGTCATCATCGAAGCGACCCTCCGCAACCGCGACGCCCGGCCGTGGACCGGAACGTTCAGCGGCCATTTCGGCGACGTGCCGTTCGAAGCGCCCGTGACGCTCGACCCATCCTCCGAAAAGACCATCAAGCAATCGCTCCATGTGGACCACCCGAAGCTTTGGTGGCCCGCCGGCTACGGCGACCCCAGCCTCTATGACGTGACGTTACTGAGCCGCGATCGTCAGGGCGCGGTGTCCGACACGAAACGCTTCCACGCCGGCATCCGCCAATTCACCTACACCGAAGACGGCGGCGTGTTGAAGATCTTCATCAACGGCCGCCGCTTCATCGCGCGCGGCGGCAACTGGGGCCTCCCCGAATCCATGCTGCGCTACCGCGCGCGCGAATACGACATCGCCGTCCGCTACCACCGCGACATGAACTTCACCATGATCCGCAACTGGGTGGGACAGACCGGCGACGACGCCTTCTACGACGCCTGCGACCGCCACGGCATCGTCGTGTGGCAGGATTTCTGGCTCGCCAACCCCGCCGACGGTCCCGACCCCGAAGATAACGACCTCTTCCTGCGCAATGTCAACGACACCATCCTGCGCATTCGCAACCACCCCGCAATGGGCCTGTATTGCGGACGCAACGAAGGCTACCCGCCCAAGCCGCTGGAAGAAGGCATCCGAAAACTGCTGGCCGATCTGCACCCCGGGCTGCACTACATCTCCAGTTCCGCCGACGACGTGGTCAGCGGCCACGGTCCCTACCGCGCCATGCCGCTGAAGTCCTACTTCGATCGCGCGCCCGTCAAGTTTCACAGCGAGATGGGCATGCCCAACATTCCCACGCTCGAGAGTCTGAAGCTGATGATGCCGGAGCCGGCGATGTGGCCGCAGGGCGACATATGGGGCATCCATGATTTCTCTCTCAACGGCGCGCAAGGCGGAGCCTCGTTCCGCGACCGAATTGCGACGGCTTACGGCGGCGCCGGCAACGCCGCGGATTGGGTTACGCTCGCCCAATTCGTAAACTATGAAGGCTACCGCGCCATGTTCGAGGCGCAGAGCACCCACCGCATGGGCCTGCTGATCTGGATGAGCCATCCCTGCTGGCCGTCGTTCGTCTGGCAGACCTACGACTATTACTTCGAGCCGACGGCCGCGTACTTCGGCGCCAAGAAAGCGTCTGAGCCGCTGCACATTCAGTGGAACCCGTCGGCCGACAGCATCGAGGTGGTGAACTATAGCGGCGGCGAGGCCCGCGGCTTGACCGCGCGCGCGGAAGTTCTGAACCTGGACGGCACGGTGAAGTGGGAAAAGACGGCCACGGTCGAGAGCGCCGAGGACAGCACCGTCTCGCCCATCAAGATGGAATACCCGCCCGGCCTGACGGCCGTTCACTTCATCCGGCTGAAGCTGGCGCGCGGCGGCGAGACGGTATCCGAGAACTTCTACTGGCGCGGCGTCGAGGACGGGAATTACCGCGCCATTCGCGACTTGCCGAAGGTCAAACTGGAAGCCACGACGCGTGTGGAGCATCAGGTCTCCCGCTGGCTGTTAACCACCGAGTTACACAACGTCTCGGCCCAGCCGGCCCTGATGGTGCGGTTGAAAGCGGTCCGCGAAAGCACCGGCGACCGCATCCTGCCCGCGCTTTACAGCGACAACTATATTGCCCTGATGCCCGGGGAACGGCGCACCATCCGTACGGACCTGGCCGATGCGGACACCCGCGGTGAAAGGCCAAGCGTAGTGGTGGAGGGGTTCAACGTAGAGTAGCGGATGGCGTTGAAGCCGGCGGCCTCGATCCCCACATCGCTATACGCTGCCCTTCAACCCCAGTTCTTCGGCGCGCGCCTGCATGGCTTTTACGCAGAAGTCGATGTGCTCGTCGAGCGGGACGCCCAGCTCCTGGGCGCCATCGACAATTTCCTGACGGTTCACGGAGCGCGCGAAGGCCTTGTCCTTCATCTTCTTCTTCACCGAGGCCACGTCCACTTCGAACACGCTGCGGTGCGGCTTGACGTAGGAGATCGCGGTGATGAAGCCGGCCAGCTCGTCGCAGGCATAGAGCGTCTTTTCGAGCGGCGACAGGCGCGGCACGCCGGTGTGATTGGCATGTGACAGGATGGCCCGCCGCGTCTGGTCGTCCACGCCGCGCTCCGCCAGGATGGGCTCGCCCTTGACGGGATGATCCGGTAACTGCGGGTGAATCTCCCAGTCGAAATCGTGCAGCAGCGCGGCGACGGACCACGCGTGTTGGTCCTCGCCGAGCTTCCCGGCATACGCCACTACGCACGTCTCCACCGCCAGCGCGTGCTTGCGGAGACCTTCCGACTTCGTGAATTCGCAGAGAATGTTCCAAGCCTGTTCGCGAGCGATCATGCAGATTATGATATATCGATGAGACATGGCAGCGTGCAACTCGGTCTCGGTCTGATCGGCATCGGCAAACCCTGGGGCCACGCGCCGGCACCGGTGCCCTCCGAACCCGAGGCCATCGCTCTGCTGGAATCGGCGTTCGATTTGGGCATACGGTATTTCGACACCGCGCCCTCTTACGGCGATGGGGTGAGCGAGGAGCGTCTCGGCCGGTTCCTGCAGCGGATGCCGGCCGGGCAGCGCAGCCAGGTGACGGTCGCCACCAAGTTTGGCGAGCACTGGGACCGCGCCGCGGGCGCGCCTTACGCGGACCACAGCTTCGACGCGTTGCGGCGCAGTCTGGATGAAAGCCTGGCGCGGCTGGGAGCGATCGAGATTCTGCAACTGCACAAGACCACGCCGCAAGCGCTGGCCAGCGACGAGGTGGCGCGGGCGTGGGAGTACGCCCGATCGCTCGGAATCCGGCGCCTGGGGCCCAGTGTGAGCGATGCCGAATCGGGCCGCCTGGCGGTGGAGGATGGGCGATACTCGGTGATGCAACTCCCGTTCAACCGGGAGAACCCGGCATTTGGCGGCATCCTCGACCGGGCCGGCGCGCGCGGGATGTGGATTGCGGTGAACCGTCCCTTCGCGATGGGCGCCATGGTACATGCCGGGGCGGACAAGCGCGAGGCCTTCCGCTTCATCCTGGAGAGGAATTTTCAGGGCGTCATCCTCACCGGGACTACTTCCCCGGAGCACTTGAAGGAGAACTGGCGGGCGTTTCAGGAGGCGTGAGCAGGCGGCACGACTCGACCCACGGTTCGTAGTTCCTGCCGTAGAGCAGAACCACCGAGTAGCGCGGCCCGCGGGTCCGGGCCTCCGGCGTCGTCAGATAGTCGGAGGTTGTCTGCCTCAGCGCCTGCAATACGCTCCTTTGAGACGGCGGCACTGAGACTTGCCCCACCAGCATTTCAACGACAGCCCCGCGCAGATATGCGCCAGGAGCGTCCCTACGGGCATTGGCGTCCCATTCCACCGTATAAAGAAGCCTCACCAGGGCGGGAACGATGAGAAACCGCGCATCCGGGTATTTCTTGCGGAGTGGCGCGAAATCGCGCCCGGCGTCAACCGCCACCAGCCGCGACCGTGCCGAGCCGTCGTCGCCCGCGCCAGCCCCACCGGCTTCGCGGTGCTCTAACACGGCGAACGCCTCCTTCGCGGTCATGGCGCGATAGTGCGCCGCCGCCGAAGGGTCCGAGGGCGCTAGCCGACAGTCGTAGCCGATTTCCTCGAGCTTGGCCTGGTTGAACCACCCGGGCCCATCTTCGAAGTTGAACCTTCCCCGCCCCCACGCCGGTTCCCAGGCCAGCTCCAGGAATAGCGCGGTGCTCTCGCGCTGCGGCCGCACGAGGCGCAGTTCCCGTTCGGTAAGCTCGATGGTGGCGATCGGCGGACCGGAGCGGTTCCGAGCCGCCTTCACGACCACAAAGATGTCCGCGGCCAGCACCAGGGCCGCCGCCAGGAGAATGGCGATGCGTCTCATGGCCTGACGACCTCCGCCGTGCGGCCGCGCAGTTTCCGGAACAGCGCCAGCAGCCCGATGGAAACCAGCCCAATCACCAGGAAGAACAGGTAGCCGGGCATCCAGTCCCACCACCAGTGGTAGAAGCGCAGATAGAGGAAGAGGGTCAAGAAGACCGCACCCAGGTTGGCGACACCCGCGAAACGGGACCGGATACCGATCCACAACGCGATCCCCGCCCCGGCGAAACCCGTCACCTGGTAGATCGCCTCGACCGTGGATTGGCGCATGGGTAGGTAGCTCACCGCGCCCCATTCCGAGAGGATCAGGATAGCGAGGAAGAGAGTGAGCAGTCCCAGAGTGCGGTACAGCCAGTCGAACTCAGCATACCGGCGCTGGAGGCGCAATCCCGGGACGGCAATCAGGATGAGTCCGCCCAGGAAAAAGTTTTCGGGCCTCTCCGGAAAGGACAGCCAGGGAGCACCCATCCATGAAGAGAAGCAGGCTGCCAGGTAGCCCAGCATACAGATGAGACCGGCGGCGAGCGGCAACTGCAGCCCGTACGCATACGCCAGCAGCAACCCGAAGAGACCCCAGGCGAGTAGCGCGCCCCGGCCAGGCGTGAGATTGAAGATGCTGCCCAGCACGGTGAGATTCAGCACGAAGGCCCCGAACGCGACCAGGCTGAGCAACGAGCCGTAGTAGAGGGTTCGCTCGCGGCGCGCGGCGTATTCCGTGGCCGCCAGCATGACAAGCGGTGTCGCCACCAGCACCGCCACCTGCGCCGGAATACCAAGCAGCCCCCAGATCCGTTGGAAGAAGAGCACGACGGCAGCGCATAGCGCCAGCCCGCCGAACGTCGAAGCGATGCGCATGCCCCACGAAATCTGCTTCTGCGATGCCGTGGTATCGACGTCGAACCGTTGGGCCAGATCGGCCAGCGTTTGCCGAAGGTGGCTCTCCACCGTGACGCGCTGGGCGGCATCCAGCGTCAGGACGCCCTGCCGCTCCAGCTCGGCCAGCTCCTCGCGGAATGCGCGAATGCGATCCGCGCGCCGCTGCGCATCGTGTTTGGCACTCGACTCGCTCATAGGCTCAGTCCATCCGCGATTTCCATCTTAGCCTGGCTGCCATCAATTGTATGCCCAACCGCCTGCATCGGTCACGTCGCGGTGAGCGCGGCGAGCACCGTCTCGTGTACACTTTGAGAGGCGGATTTGAGAGGACAGAGAATGCGCACACTCATTCATCATTCGCTCGCCGGACTCGTCATCGTAGGGCTCGCGGGCGTAGCGACAGCACAGAAGAAGGAATTCACCAACTGGCCGGCCGGCATGGCGCCGCAGGAAATCGGCAAGAAGATCGCTACAGACATGATCCCGCGCTGGATTCCCACCAGACCCGGGGTCCACTACGCCGAGGACTCAACGTGGTACTCGGCCCTGGAGTTCGCCAAGCTGACGAACGACCAGGCGCTCACCGACGCGCTGGTCAAGCGCTACGACCCCTGGCGGACCGAAGAGGGACAGCAGAAGCTGGTCTCCTGGCAGCTCCACGTGGACCACAACATCTTCGGCATCGTGCCCCTGGAGTTGTATATACGCACCAAGGACCCGCAAGACCTGGCGCTCGGCAAGAAACTGGCGGACCAGCAGTGGGAGAAACCCACGCCGGAGGGTCTCTCGGGCGAGACGCGCTTCTGGATCGACGACGCGTATATGATCACGATCCTTCAGCTCCAGGCCTACCGCGCCTTGGGCAACAAGGTTTACCTGGACCGCGCCGCGCTCGAAATGGTGGCCTACCTGGACAAACTGCAGAAGCCCAACGGCCTGTTCTATCACGCGCCCGACGCCCCCTTCTACTGGGGCCGGGGCAACGGCTGGGTGGCGGGCGGCATGTCCGAACTGCTCACCGATCTGCCCAAGAACCACCCCAAGCGCGCCCGCATCATGGAAGGCTACCTCAAAATGATGGCCTCGCTGTTGAAGTATCAGGACGCGGACGGGGTGTGGCATCAACTGATCGACCACCCCGAGTCTTACCAGGAGAGTTCCGCGACGGCGATGTTCGCCTACGCCATGATCACCGGCGTGAAGAAGGGCTGGCTCAAGGACAAGGCCTACGCCCAGGCCGCGCGCAAAGGCTGGATAGGTCTCAACAAGCTGTTCATCGACAAGGACGGCTTGGTGGACAAGGTCTGCGTCGGCACCGGCCGGACCAACAGCCTGGAGTTCTACCTGAACCGCCCGACCCAGAAGGGCAATCCGCACGGCCAGGCGCCGGTTCTATGGTGTGTCAACGCCCTGCTGAGGAAGTAGCTTACTGGGCCGCAGCCCGGCGCAGACGCGCCAGCAGTTGCCATCCGAGAACGATGGCCACCAGCAGAGCCGCGATCGCCCAAGTCAGGTCACCCAGAACCGCGTATAGGGCCATCACGCGATCGCTGAAAAACCGCCCCAAAGAGATATAGACGGCCGCCCCCGTGATCTCACCTAAAATGTCCCAGAAGAGGAATCGATGCCACGGGTAGCCGGCCGTGCCGCTGGCCAGATTGACCCAGGGTCCCAGGGGACTGAGCAACCAGCGGGTGATATAGATGCCGGGGCCGCCCCAGGCTTCGGCTTTGGCTTCCACCGCCGGCAGGCTGGCGCGCCTTCCGAACAGGCCGGCGAGCTTGGCGACGACGGCCGGCCCTCCCCATCGGCCGATGGCGTAGCCGGCCTGATCGCCGAGGATGGAACCGGCGCCGGCCATGCCAATAGCCCACCAGAGGTTCATGGCGCCTTGCGAAATCATGGAGCCCGCGACAATCAGAAGGAGCGTGATGGGCAGCGGCACTCCGATGGCCGCAATGGTGACGATTCCGAACAGGGCCGGCGCGCCATACTGTGAAACCGCCGCGAGGAGCTGATCGTTCATCGCGGGTGGCCGCCGGGTGGTTGCGCGGCGGCATCGATGGCACGCTGCAGTTGGGCTATCAGATCGGGAACGGGGCGGTTCAGGTCGTGAGCGATGTGGCGAACGGATCGCCGATCGTGCGCCTCCTGCGGATGAACGCCAATGGCTTGAAACAGCACGGAGGCGGGGACGTGATGGGCATGGGCGATGAATGGGACCGACATCCAGGCGCGGATGGGCTCATTTTCCGCGCGGATGTGCCGCGCCCGCCGGCCGGCCCGGTAGGCGAAGACGAAAGTGCCCGCGATGGCCAGCAGGAAGGCGAGCCCAACAGCCAGCGTGCGCCGCCACGTTTTGCCCACAATTCAATATAGCCGGTTCCGGCTGGAAAACTCGCGCGGGATTTTTTCCCGGGCGCCACCTCATCCCGGGCATTCAGCTATTTCATTTTGGAAGGCAACTGAATGGTCCTGCCGGCAACCATGAAGGCGCCTCTCCCGAGATGATGAATCGTCCGCGGGCGTTTCACCGAGGGGTCGATCCACGCTTGGATTACTTCAAGGATGAAGAGGCAGTACTGGGCCGTCATCCTGGTATCGACGACCTGGCATTCGAGATTCGCATAGCACTCGTCGATGAGCGGCGCCTGGACTCGCCGGGCGGCCGCCGGCGTGAGACGAAAGGCCGCGAACTTGTCGGTTCTTGCCCCGGAGGTGTTCCCGCAGCCCGCCACCTCTGCCGCCAACTCCACCGTGGGGATGTTGATGACGCATTCCTTGGTCGCCTTCAAGATGCCGAACGTGTAGTTCCGGTCGCTGATGACGCAACCCACCAGCGGCGGCTCGAACTCGATCATGGTGTGCCACGACATGGTCATGATGTTGGGCCGCCCCTTGCGAACGGTGGTGACCAACACGACCGGCCCGGGCTCAAGCAAGCCATAGACCTTGGATAGGGGAAAGGATTTTTTTACCATACGCGGAACCGGCGTTGCAGCCACGGACCGTAAGGATCTGAGTTCGTCAACATGGGGATTCCTCGGCTCTCCAAGACTAGCCCGAGGGGTCCATTTCTGGCCACCGATCGTCACTAAGTATACACGAATTGCTTCAGGTCCGTTCTGGCCCGTGCCGGGTGATTCCAGTGGCTGTCCGGCGGAAGCGACGCGTCTAAACGAGGGAGACGCGGGGCGCTTCCGTCGAGAAGACGGTTGCGCGGAGTTGGGGCGGAAAGGCGCTGGCTCCCCGGCATGGATTCGAACCGCGAGTTCCCGCGCGCTGCCGCCGGGCTTCCATTGAAACTCAAGCGCTTTCAGATTCATCTGTGTATTTGAGTTAAAATGGCTAGCCAAGCCGGGACGGTGATCGGTTGAAGCATTTTGTACTGCTGCTCAGTTTGAGTTGCGGGATGTGGGCCGCGGGGCCGGAGTTCGACCAGGCCCGCAAGTTATACAATCTGACCGAGTTCTACCAATCCCTGAAGATCCTCCAGGCGATCCCCCAAAAAGACGGCGCGGTCTACGAGCTGATCGGCCGCAATTACTACATGCAGGGCGATTTCAAGAACGCCACCGAAGCGCTGGAAAAAGCGGTGGCGGCCGAGCCGGGCAACTCCGAGTTCAACCTGTGGCTGGGGCGCGCGTACGGCCGGCGGGCGGAAACTTCCAGCCTGTTTACGGCTCCGGGCCATGCCTCCAAAGCGCGGCAGTATTTTGAGAAAGCCGCGCAATTGAACCCGCGCAACCTGGAAGCGCAGAGCGACCTGTTCGAGTATTACCTGGACGCGCCGGGCTTTCTGGGCGGCGGTTTCGAAAAGGCGGCAGCCACGGCGGAGCAGATTGCCAGGATCAACCCGGCGGAGGGCCACTGGGCGCAGGCCAAGCTGGCCGAGAAGCGCAAGGAGTTCTCTAGCGCCGAAGAACAACTGCGGCGGGCCATCGAGCTGACCCCGCACCAAGTGGGGCGGTTGATCGACCTGGCTCGGCTGCTCGCCAAACAGGGGCGGATGGAGGAGGCGGAGCAGAGCTTCGCGCGCGCCGAAGCGATTGCGCCGAACAGTCCAAAAGTCCTGTTTGCAAAGGCCGACGTGTACATCAAAGCTGGCCGAAATCTGGATGTTGCGAAGGATTTGCTCAAGCGTTACTTGAGCCTCGTTCTCACGCCCGAAGATCCGCCGCGGTCGCAGGCCGAGAAACTCCTCAAGCAAGTGCAGGGCGGCTAGTGTTCCTCGGCGAAGCCCTCCGTTTCAGCGCCCAGGCGCTTCGTGCCAATCCCGTTCGGTCGCTGCTCACGGGGTTGGGGATGGTGATCGGCACCGCCTCGGTGATCCTGGTAGTGACCATCTCGCTCACCAGCCGGGACTATATCCTGGAACAGGTGGAGGGCATCGGCTCCAACATCATCTTTGCGTATTACGTGGCGGCCGGTCCGGGCACGGCGGTGGCGGACGCCGATTACATCAAGATGTCCGACGTGGAAACCATCCGCCAGGAACTGGGAGCGGACATCGTGGCGGCTACCGGCGTCATGTCCAACTTCGACCGCATGCTGATCGGCGGCAAGGAACAGGACGCCAAGGTGATCGGCACCGACCAGGATTACCAGCCGGTGCGGAACATCGTGATCAGCTCCGGCCGGTTCCTGGACGAAGGCGACGTCACGCTGCGCGCGAAGGTGGCGCTGCTGACGGACAAGCTGGCGGAACGGATGTACGGCAGCCGGGCGAGCGCGCTCCGCCAGGTGATCAAGCTTTACGGGCTGCAGTTCACGGTGATCGGCACGTTTCACGAGAAGGTGGAGACGTTCGGGCAGTCGGAGGTGGAGCGCGACACCATCCTGATCCCCATCACGGTGCTGCGCTACTTCACGCCGGTGGAGCGGATCGACCCGTTGTACGTGCAGGTGCGGTCGCCCGCGCAAGTGGACCGGGTGGCGCTGCGGGTGCAGGAAATCGTGGAGGGCCGCCACCGGCCCGGGGCGCGCTACCGGGTGGACACGCTGACGGCGATCCTGAACGCGGCCAAGAACATCTCGCTGATCCTCTCGCTGGTGCTGGTTCTGGTTTCCACCATCACGCTGGTGATTTCCGGGATCGGGATCATGAATATCATGCTGGTGACGGTGACGGAGCGGACGCGGGAGATCGGCGTGCGGCTGGCGGTGGGAGCGTCGCCCAGGGAGATCCTGGTGCAGTTTCTGACGGAGGCGATACTGGTAAGCCTATCAGGCGGCCTGCTGGGCATTCTGGTGGGCGTGGCGATCCCGCTGAGCGTGCGGTTGTTCGCGGATATCAAGATTCCGATTTCACCGGTGGCAATTGTGGTGGCGTTCGGGGTTTCCTGCGTGGTGGGGCTGATTTTCGGGATACTGCCGGCCAACCGCGCGGCGCATTTGAATCCGACGGAGGCGTTGAGGTATGAGTGAGGGGAGCACCGAAAGGCGGGGGAAAACCAATTTAGCCGCTGATGAACACCGATAACAAAAACAAAGGAATCTTATCCGTGTTTATCCGTGTTCATCCGCGGCCATAATTCTTTCGCACGGTTCTGAGCGCGACTGCTACCCTCGGGGCGCCATCACCAAACCGGCGGCTCCCACGATTCCGGATTTGTCGGCCGCCTGCTGCTCCACCAGCGGGACCTCGCGGCGGAGTAGACCGCGGGAGCGCGCCCATACTTCCTCTTGCAGAGCGACCAGCAGATCGGCGCTGGCATCGGCCACGCCGGAGTGGCCGCGCAGCAAGTGGCCATTGGCCAGCACGGCGCCTCCGACACCCGCGCCCAGGGTGAGCATCACGACGTCACTGTGGCCGCGGGCGGCGCCCCAGACCATCTCGGCCGCCAGGGCCAAGCGCCCGTCGTTGTCGGCGAAGACCGGGACGTCGAGAGGCAGGCCCACGAGATCGGCCATGCGCAGGCCCTCAAGAAAATGGAGGAAGCCGTCCAGGTCGGCGGGAGTCTCGATGGTGCGGGACGCCACGATGGCGCTCTGTTCATCCACCATGCCCGCCTTGATCCGCGCGCTGCCGATATCGATGCCGAGTACCGCCACGAGAACCTCCGCGTTTGCGATCTTCTAATTTAGCCGAGGCTTGGTAGATCTGTTATACGTGGAATTGGCTAGGGAGAATTAAGGGCAGGCTAAAGAGGGACTTGCAAAATAAACCCTCGCGACGGGCACGCGCGAGTTCCTGACGCTGTTCGTAGACTGGTTGCTACGTCAGAGCGTTACTGAATCAATGCAGTTTGAGATTTGCGCCCAG
>Ga0187865_1001191_pt1 | contig 31240 bp, 33 predicted proteins | sample June2016WEW_11_1_2_FD_132989 | JGI IMG/M metagenome (GOLD analysis project Ga0187865, IMG submission 132989) | Peatland microbial communities from SPRUCE experiment site at the Marcell Experimental Forest, Minnesota, USA - June2016WEW_11_100 | ecosystem: Environmental > Terrestrial > Soil >...
CCAGACTTTCTCAAACAGAGTACGAGGAGGCATATTTCCAGTTTCGCCCATATTTCGCCGACAGTTCAAGGCCGCGAAGTTTCGGGGCGGCAGCAGGTGCTGTTCGATAGTCTACCAACGCAGCCGCCGCAAAATCTTCGCCCTCAGTCCTTTTTTTCGCTCCGCACTTATAGCGACCCAGAGCTGTTGTGACCACAGGCAGCTGCCGAGCTGCGCTCGGCTTGGACGGGCGAGGGCGCCCGTCCCCACACGAGCAGGTTACGGAACTCTGCGTTTCCGGTTATGATTCAAGCAGTCCATCGAGGAAAACACTGCATGATCAACGGCAAACGCATTGCCGTCGTGCTCCCCGCTTACAACGCGGAAAAGACGCTGGAAGCGACAGTACGGGAATTGCCCAACCTGGTCGATATTCGCATTCTCGTCGACGACCACAGTTCCGATCGCACCCTCGAAGTCGCGCACCGGCTCGGCTTGCAGTCTTTCGTCCACAACCGCAACTACGGTTATGGCCGCAATCAGCAGACCTGCTACCGCGAAGCTCTGGCCGCCGGCGCCGACGTCGTCATCATGGTTCATCCCGACTATCAGTACACACCGCTGCTTGTAACCGCCATGGCGAGCATGATCGCTTACGGTGTCTATGACGTTGTTCTCGGCTCGCGCATCATCGGCGGCACCGCGTTGCGCGGAGGCATGCCGCTTTACAAATACATCGCCAACCGCCTGCTCACCGCCTTTGAGAACCTGTTCCTGCGCGTCAAGCTGTCCGAGTATCACACCGGCTACCGCGCTTTCAGCCGCGAGATACTCACCCGCCTGCCGTTACGAGAAAACAGCGACGATTTCGTTTTCGACAATCAGATGCTCGCGCAATGCGTGTACTTCGGCTTCCACATCGGCGAGGTTTCCTGCCCCACCAAATATTTCGAGGAAGCCTCTTCCATCAATTTCCGCCGCAGCGTGCAATACGGCCTCGGAGTGCTCGCCACCACTCTTCAGTTCGCACTCCAGCGCGCCGGAATCATCCACATCGCCATCTTCAGCGAAAAGGGCAAGACTCTCGAGGCCGGTTCTGAGGCTTACTACGAGGGAAGACTGCCGACCGCGTCAGAGCGGCGTTGAAAAAGCTCAGTCCACCCGGCAGACTCGCACCGCCGAATTCTCATAAGGACATCGCAGCCCTGCCGGACCACGATCAGCCGGACCAGGCTGCTCCACCACCACCCAACTCACTCCGTACTTCTGTCGAAGCCGTTCGAAATCCGCTTTGCCAAACTGCTTCCAGTCCTTCTGATCCTCGACCTGCTCCAGCCACTTCACCGAAAGCGGCGGAAACATCGAAGACGCACCCTTGTCCTTGACCAGATCTGCCAGCATGCTGCGCTCGGCGCGAGCGCGAAATCCATTTTCGTCTTCACCCGGCAGCTCCATGTGCCGGGGATCCAGCGCAAACAGCGCGTCCACCGGCGTATTCCCGCGAATCCACTCAAAAGCCCGCGCCCACTGATTGCGCGGCTGCGCCCATGGCCACTCCACATGCGCGCTCGCGGGAAACAACTGCCGCTGCGCGAAGTACATTCCCAAACTGAGCGGGACGAACAACACCAGCCAGCGCCACACTCGCTGCTGGAGCACCTGCTCTCCGAGCCATCCGCCTCCAATTACCACGAGCAGCATGTAACTGAGCGCCAGGCAGCGCAGCGGTTCCAGTCGAGCCAGCGCTTCGAAACGAGCCGGAATCCCGAGAACCAGAGCCGCCGCCAACCCCAGGAGAAGGAACGGCACCATCGCGCGCGAGACCAGTTCCAGATTCTCGAGTCCGCGCCGCCGGCCTAAGCGCGCCAACCACCAGAACAGGACCAGGGGACCGATCACTCCCAACCACTCGTACCATTCCCAACGCAAAATGTAGAAATAGGGCTGCCGAAGAGCCACCTCATGATAGGCACCGGGAGGTGGATCGAGAGTGAGGCCGAAGGGCAGCAGGGCCGCAAAACCCAGAACTCGCGGGCGGTACCGGCGGACCACGTTGAGCCACACACAGAAGCCGATTGCGAAGCTCGCCATCAGCGGGTGGATGGCGGCCGCGAAAACCAGCCACAGTGCAGCGCGCACATGCTTTCGATGCAAGACCTCGGCCACGGCAAACAGCGCCGCAAACGCCGCCAGGTTCCGCGGATTCAAAAACTGGTCCAGGATGTAAAGCGCCGTCCCGGCGATGGGCAAGGTCAGCAAAGCGGCCATCAAAGCGACCGCCGCCCAGCGCGCACTCTCTTCTTCCGCGCTCTTTCCCTCGAACAAAGCCGACGCCAGACGCCAGCTCCCCGCCAGCAAGAAGAAGATAGAGATCAGATGCCACAGAAACGCGGCCCAGGGCAACGGCAGATGCGTTGCCCGAACCGAAAAGGCAATCAGATTCGGATACAACGAATGCCCGGCATGCTCGCCAAAGAACTCCGCATTCGCCGGAAACAAGCTGGGATTCAGGATCTTCAGAACACCCGGGAGGTAAATCTCCGCGTCTTCCGCATAGGGATGATAGCCATGAATCAGAAGCGCGACAGCGGTCAAAACCAGCAAGCCAACAAGACTTTTGATTTTCAGAAAGAGTCTCTCCACGCAACTCAGAAGTTGATGTTCTCCAGTGGATTCCGCAGACGTGCCAGGGTCAGGAGAGTCGTTTTAAGGATACCTGCCGCCAGAAGCCGGGGTCAACGCGCTTCCGCAGTCGACCAGATCCAGGTCTGCGGTTATCCAGGAAGGACACGAATGGTGAGATTCAAATCTCACACCACAGAGGACACAGAGGAGCACAGGGGAAACCACAGAGCTTTAAGCAAAAGACGGGCACCGAATCCAACTTGCAGCTCGCCCGAACAGCCCGTAGCATGTAACCAGAAACATGGATACGACCGCTCCTAAGAAAGAGCGAGCCCACCTGGCGCTCGGCGAGATCTTCACTTTTGCCTGGGACACTTTCCTCAGCAACAAGGTTCGCTTCGCCCTCACCGCGCTCGGCATGGTCATCGGAACCGCTTCGCTCATCCTCGTAACCACCATTGGCCTCACCGGCAAGCAGTACGTTCTCAACCAGATTCAGGCCATCGGCGCCAACCTGGTCTCCGCGCAATACGAGAGCGGCGGAGACCGCATCACCAACACCGGAAACGACGCCATCACCATCGAAGACATGAAGGCCGTCCAGAACCAGGTCGACGGCATCGCCAACGCCTCTCCGGTCGTCCCACTCAGCGAGCGTGTGCCGGTCGGCGACGGCAAGGAACGCGACCTGCAAATCCTCGGTGTTTACCCCGAGTACCTGCAGGTTCGCAACCTGGTCGTACTTTCCGGACGCTTCTTCGACAACCAGGATTCGCAGGCCCACAACAAAGTCGGCGTCATCACCCAAAAACTGGCCAAGGGTCTCTTCGGCTCCGAGCAAGCCTCGCTCGGCAAGACGCTCAAGCTCAGCGGCCTGCCTTTCACCATCATCGGCACCTTCCGCGAGGGCGTGGATACCTTCGGTCAATCCGAAGTTGGCGACAATACGATGCTGATTCCATACTCCGTCGTCCGCTACTTCCAGGACACGCCCTCCGTCAAAGAGATCTACTTTTCCACTACTGACGCTTCGCTGGTGGTTCCGGTCACCATTCAGATCCAGCGCGTGATCCAGTCCCGGCATCGCCCCGAGTCGGTCTACCGCGTCGAGAACTTTACTCAATTAGTCGCCGTCGCCGACCGCGCCGCCAACGCGCTGACCATGGTTCTGCTGGCGGTTGCTCTCGTCGTTCTTCTGGTCAGCGGCATTGGCATCATGAACATCATGCTCGCCACCGTCAGCGCCCGCATTCGCGAGATCGGCATCCGCAAAGCGATGGGCGCCACCAACCGCGAGATTCGCTTCCAGTTCCTCTCCGAGGCCATCCTCATCTCGCTCATCGGCGGTGTCCTCGGCATCATCATCGGACTCGCCATCCCCTTTTCCGTTCGCTTCTTCACCGCCTACCGCATCCCGATTTCTGGACTCTCCGCCATCATCGCCATCGTCGTCTGCTCGCTGGTCGGCATCCTGTTCGGCACCGTTCCCGCCATCCGCGCCGCCCAACTCGATCCCGTCGAAAGCCTGCGCTACGAATAGCGGGCCAGGAAACCGCGGTGAAGCAGCCGGAGGGCGGCTGACCCAGCGTGGTTAAGAATCAAGGTGGTTAAGAATCAAGTCAGTAACAAGTGGGAAAGAAGGCCGGTCCTAAGGCATGATTGAGCACGAAAAATACGCTTTCGCGATCACTGGCCGTGGTCTCGATCAAGGCGGAAGAGCTAGTTATGTTTTTGTGTTGAAAAGTATAATTAGGCGCGAGCATGACTCACTTGAGTAAACTAGCGTCCCCAGGAAAAATCAACTCAACCAGCCACCGGAGCCGCGCCGTGGTTCTGCTGAGCGGCGGCATGGATTCCTGCGTGTGTGCGGCGCTTGCGGCACGCGACCACCAGGCCGCTGCCGTCCACGTCAGCTACGGGCAGCGCACCGAAGAACGCGAGCGGCGCTCCTTCGAAAGCATCTGCGACCGGCTCGAAATTCGTGACCGGCTGCTGGTGCGCAATGAAGCTCTGCGCGCCATCGGCGGATCTGCCCTCACCGATTCCAGCATCGCCGTTCCCGAAGCGCTCGGCATAGGGGCCAGCGTGCCCGTCGGCGTTCCCGTTACATATGTCCCTTTCCGCAACGCGCATTTTCTCGCCGTCGCCGTCAGTTGGGCAGAAGTGCTGGGAGCCGAAAAGGTTTACATCGGAGCGGTCGAGCCGGACAGTTCCGGCTATCCCGATTGCCGGCCGGAGTATTATCGAGCGTTCAATGAAGTGGTGAAAGCGGGCACAAAGGAAGGAACCATCCGGGTGGTGACACCGCTGATTGCGATGCATAAACACGAGATTGTGAGGCTTGGCCTTGAACTGAGTGCCCCGTTCGATTTAACGTGGTCATGCTATCAGCGCGAAGATCGTGCCTGCGGCGTCTGCGACAGCTGCGCGCTCCGCCTGCGCGCGTTTCGCGAAGCGGGCGCGGAAGATCCCATTCCGTACGCGGAAGCCGCCGCGCGATTGAGCTAGAACATTTGTGAAACGCGCAATAGCGATTTCCCCGTTTCCGTTGCCAGGGATGCGCCGCGCGCGTCCGTGACGGTCGAAAAGCGGAAATCGGATTCAGGGAATAGAGTTCAGTAAATTCAGATGCAATGCCGGGAGGCAAAATCATGAGGAAATATTTCATTCTTCCCCTGCTGCTCGTCCTCGCTGTGGGGCTGTCCGCTCCACTCGCGTTGGCGCAAACCACGGGCACCGTGAAGGGAACTTGCAAAGATTTCGAAGGGAAACCGATCGCCCAGGCCGAAGTGCAGTGGACTGGGACTGAATCCGGCCACAACTACAAGCTCAAAACCAACAACAAGGGCGAGTACTTCTCGCTCGGCATCGTCCCCGGCAAGTACAACGTCAAGCTCAGCAAGGACGGCAAGGAACTCTGGCACATCAGCAACTTTACGGTCGGCCTGGACGAAGCGGTGCTGGACTTCGACCTGAAGAAAGAACAGGTGAGCGCGGCCCAGAGCCAGGGACTGACCCCGGAACAAGCCAAGGCGAGGGCCGAAGCCGCCGCCAAAGCCGAGAGCGAAAAGAAAACCGTCGGTACGCTCAATGACAAACTGAATGCCGCTAAGGCGGCTTCCGATGCCGGCGACTTCGAGACCGCAATCGCCACCCTGACTGAAGCCAACCAGATCGACAGCACCCGCGATCTGGTCTGGTTCAAACTCGCCGACGCCTACCGCCTGTCGGCGCCCAAGCAAACCGATCCCGCCGAAAAACTGAAGCGCTACGAGATGGCCGCAACCAATTACCAGAAGGCAATTGAGCTGCGCAGCGCCTCGGACACGGCACAGAAAGATCCCGACAACAATCTGAAAATGGCTGCTTACTACAACAACCTTGCGGAAGCTTATTCGAAGTCCAACAAGGTCGATGATTCCGTGGCCAACTATAACAAGGCGACCCAACTGGATCCGGCGCACGCCGCCATGTACCTGTTCAACGAGGGTGCTGTCTTGACCAATGCAGGCAAGGTGGATGACGCGATTGTGGCATTCGACAAAGTGATTGCCGCCGATCCAACCAAAGCCGACGCTTACTACTGGAAAGGCGTGAACTTGATCGGCAAAGCCACGCTCAAGGGCGACAAGATGATCGCGCCCGAAGGTACAGCCGAGGCCTTCCAGAAATATCTTGAGCTCCAACCCGAGGGTAAGCTCGCTCAGCCAGCCAAAGACATGCTGGCGAGCATCGGCGCGACCGTGGAAACGGGCTTCGGAAAGAAAAAACCGGTGAAGAAGTAGCGTAAACGGCGCCAAATTCGGCCTTCTGTCTTACTATGGAGAGCGCATGGAGAGCGGTCCTTGGAAGCCGCTCTTTTTTTTCTTGAATTTGTCTTCAGTTACCGAGGTCTATGACCTTGTTGTCCTTCGCTCTTCCGCACATCCGGGTTACATTCATTGATAGGTTCCTCCAGCTTCTCGACGTTTCTCCCCTGTGGCGTCAATGCTGATAACTGGGAGTGCATGGAATGGCTGCTCCGGGAAATTCCCCAATTGCGATTGCCTTTGAGGGCATCAGTGGAACGGGCTCGATCCCGACGCCGGTTCTGCTCGCCGGCATGTTGCGGGCTTCAGAGAAGGTTAGCGATCTGATTTTTTCGCCGGGGCGACCGCCCCAGGTCGAGATTCACGGACAACTCACGGCGGTCGAAATCCCCGGGAGCGGCATACTTTCGGCGGATGACACGCGTCGCATCGCGGCCGATCTAATTGGCACCAATAAGCAGGCCATCAATACGCTTCGCGAGCAGGGTTCCTGCGACGTTTCCTATGGATTGCCGGGAATGGCGCGGTTCCGCGTCAACGTTTTTATCCAGCGCGGAAGTTGCGCGATTGTGATGCGCGTTATTCCGACCGTCATTCCGACTTTCAGTTCGCTTCATCTGCCCAAGCAATTGGAAGAAGCCGCGAATGTCCGCAACGGGATCATCCTGGTGACGGGCGGAACGGGATCGGGCAAATCTTCGACGCTGGCCGCTTTGATTGACCGCATCAACAGCGAACATTGCTATCACGTTCTTACGGTCGAAGATCCGATTGAGTTTTTGCACAGGCATAAGAAATCGACGGTGCACCAGCGCGAGTTGCACAGCGATGCGCCGAATTTCACGATGGCGCTGCGGGCGGCACTGCGCCAGGCGCCGCGGGTGATTATGGTCGGCGAAATCCGCGACCGGGAGACGCTCGAGATTCTTCTCGACGCCGCCGAAAACGGCCACCTGGTTCTTTCCAGCATGCACACCGTCGATACCTCGAAGACGGTGGAGCGCATCGTCGGTACATTCGCTACCACCGAACAGCAATCGGTGCGAGAGCGTCTCGCCAAGACTTTCCGCTACATCATTGCCCAGAGGCTGATCCCGCGCAACGATGGTGGTGACCGCATCCCCGTAGTCGAAATTTTGAAATCCAACTCGCGCACTCGCGATTGCGTCGAACAAGGCGAGCGGCCGGGCCGCACGCTGCTGGACGCGATCAAGGCCAGCGAAAACGAAGGCATGCAGCACTTCGATGGCGAGATCGCGAAACTTGTCCACTCGGGCCTGGTGGATCTGGAAACCGGCCTTGGCTTCGCCAGCAATGCGACGGTGCTGGGGCAGGAATTGGCGCGGTAGGTCATTCTCGCATCCGATACTGCATACCCCCCTCCCCCCCATTTTCGGCTAAAGTATTGATAAATCAGTTGTTGCTTGTAAAGTATTCAAAGTAAACGAGTTATGTCCAGAGGATGCATATTGCCTCGTTTAGAATCAGATACTTAGCTTCGCATCTGCGACTGATTCCTGGCAAAGTATTCTTTTCAAATGACTTAGACACAGAAGGTGACGAGTCGCCCGCCAATGCGATATCGGCGCGGTGCGCCTGAGCACACTTACTAATCAATTTCTCGCATTTCGGCTAAGTTTGCAGTGATTGCGCTCACATCACATTTGTGATGATTCGGCCGAGTGTGGTGAATCAGGTGCATTAGTTGGACGGATTTTGAGTGTAATCGCGATGTTTCACCAGCTACTGAGGTTGGCGGTTTACTGGTAGTCTGTCGGTGTGCCAAACCGAGTAATCGAGATTCACGACTCCGCCGTTGATCGCATAACCATGGAAAATGGTACGGCACTAATACACTTTCCATCGGTCTACATTCATCAGTCCGAAGGCAGGCTCTTTGAGGATGCAGGAACCGGCTGGACTCAGGAAGCGGTATTGCGCATTACTGACGCACAGGTCGATGGCGCCTTCTCTGCAGCACTGCAAGTCTGGGGTGGGGATATCGTCTATCTGTCTGACGGATCATTGAGGATGGGCGACGTGATCTCCGACAACCTGATTCCGATTCCATTGAGAATCACCACAGACATACAATTAAAGCTGGAATCCTGCGGCGAGACGGTTGAGGTGCGTGGTACCAGTGCACACTTAGAGCTGATCGGCGAGCCAAAATACGTCGAGGAGTTCCCCCCCAAGCGATAGCTCATCCAACGCAATCCGTATTGCGAATTTACGCCTACTCGAATAGCAACTGACGTTAACAGGCGTTAGCGCAACTTTGCGCCGTTTGTTCGCCCTTCAGCCATTACGCTCAAAACCCCTGCTACGGCCTGACGGTAGCGACCCCGTCCGACGGCGTGGTGTGCAGGGTCAAGTCATGGCTATTACAAATCAGGACACTACCGAAAATGCGAACTGGTGGCTCGCAAAGAAGCAGGCGAGGTATCATCCGTGCATGTCTTCGATCGCTTCCACGGCGGGAATTGTCAGCTTCGAACAGGCCCGGCGGCTGGTTGAGCAACACGCGGCTACGGTGTGTCCGGGCGAAGTGGAGGCGGTGGATCTGCTGGCGGCTTTGGGGCGGGTACTGGCGGAGGGGATTTTGGCCGACCGCGATTTCCCTCCTTTTGCTCGGGCTACTCGCGATGGATATGCGGTGCGGGCGGCGGACCTGGCGGAGGTTCCGGCGCGGCTTGAAGTGGTGGGCGAGGTGAAGGCGGGCGACTGGCCGGAGCCGGGAGTGTGCTCGGTGGGGCGCGGGCAGGCGGTGGGGATCATGACGGGGGCTCCACTGCCGACGGGAGCGGATGCGGTGGTGATGGTGGAGCATACATCCCTTACGGATCAACTGGCGGGTCAGGCGGTGGAAGTGCGGCGGAGTGCGAGCCGGGGCGAGAACTTTGTTCCTCGTGGGGCGGAAGCGCGCGCGGGACAACTGCTGCTGGATCGCGGAAGGCGGCTCGACCACGCGGGCATTGCAATTGCGGCGTCCGTCGGCAAGAGCCGCGTGCAAGTTTTCCGGAAGCCGCGCGTGGCGGTGCTTTCAACCGGCGACGAAGTGGTGGAGATTGGCGCGACGCCGGGGCCGGCGCAGATACGGAATTCGAATTCGTATTCGCTGGCGGCGCAGGTTCAGAATGCGGGCGGCGAGGCGGTGCGGCTCGGGATCGCTCCGGATGAGCGGGGACGGCTACGGTCGTTGATCGAAGAATCGCTGATCGAAGAAGGATTGGATTGCGATCTTTTGTTGCTGACGGGCGGCGTCTCCATGGGGAAGTACGATCTGGTGGAGCAGGTGCTCGGGGAGTTGAAGGCGGAGGTTTATTTTACGGGAGCGGAGATTCAGCCGGGGCGGCCGGTGGTGTTTGGTTCGTGTGGCGCGGGCGCCCTCGCCCGCGCTGACAGTGACGTCGCTGCAGGCACGCGGGCGAGGGCGCCCGCGCCACACAAGAAATATTTTTTTGGGCTGCCGGGGAATCCGGTATCGACCATGGTGACTTTCGAATTGTTCGCGCAGCCGATGATCGAAGCGTTGGCGGGGATGACGCCGCAGCGGTTGATTTTTCTTCGCGCGCGGCTGAAATCGGAGATCCGGACGAAGACAGGGTTGAAGCGATTTCTTCCGGCGGTGCTTTTGGGAGAGTTTGAGAATGCGGAGGTGGAGCTGGCGCGGTGGCAGGGGTCGGGCGACATCGCTGCGCTGGCTCGCGCGAACTGCTATGTGGTGGTTCCTCCGGACCGCGAGCGGATTGAGGCGGGAGAATGGGTGTCGTTGTTGACGCGATCTTGTTGATGCGATCCGGTTGATGCGATGAAGATGCGACGGTTGGGGCGGGTACGATAACCTGTTGGTGATGGCGAAAAAACTTTCCCACTACGACGCTCGGGGGCAGGCCCGCATGGTGGACGTGTCGTCGAAGGGGCGAACGGCGCGAGAAGCGGAGGCGAGCGCCTTCGTTCTGATGACGCCGGAGGTGCTGCGGGCGCTGCCGGAGAATCCCAAGGGCGACCCGCTGGAGGTGGCGCGGACGGCGGGAATCATGGCGGCGAAGCGGACCGCGGAGTTAATTCCGATGTGCCATCCGGTGGCGCTGTCGCACATTGCTGTGACTCTACGCGTGTGCGAGAATGGCGTTTCTATTGCCACAAAAGTAAAGACTATGGCGGAGACGGGCGTGGAGATGGAAGCGCTGGTGGCGGCCAGCGTGGCGGCGCTGACGGTGTACGACATGTGCAAGGCGCTCGACAAGGGCATCGAAATCCGGGAAGTGGTGCTGGAGCGGAAGTCGGGGGGCAAGAGCGGAGAGTACCGGAGAAGCGCGAAGCGGAAATAGCTATCCATTATCTATGGCGAGCAACGTCAAAATCCTGCTGGTGGACGACAACCCGATGGTGCTGGGGATGCTGCAACAGGCGCTCTCGGCGATGGGCGAGGTCACGGTCGCCACCGACGCCGCCGATGCGTTGTTGAAGGCGGTCGATGATTTGCCGGATGTGCTGATCAGCGATTACCGCATGCCGGGCATGGACGGGCGGCAGTTGCTGGAAAAACTGAAGAGCAGGCCAGCAACGGCTGGGATCGCGGTGATCCTGATGGCTAGCAAGGCCGACATCAGCGAACGATTGTCGATGCAGGACCCGATCGAGGACTATCTGGAAAAACCTTTCTTCCTGAAAGATGCCACGCACAAAATCAAGCGCGTGGTGGACCGGATCGCGCTGGAGAAGCTGAGCAAGGCAGCGTCAACCGACGGCATATTGCGCGGCAGCCTGTCGCAGATGAACGTGATTGACCTGGTGCAATCGCTGGAGATGGGGCGCAAGAGTTGCCTGCTCACGATGACCAACGGCGACGACAAGTGCGAGATCTATTTCAGCCAGGGGCAGGCCAAGCACGCGGTTTATGGCCCGATCACGGGAGACGAAGCGGTTTTCAAAGTGCTGCGCTGGACGGAGGGAAATTTCCAGATCGATTTCAAGGGAAAGTCGGTGCAGGAAACGACGACACTGAATACGCAGGGCCTGCTGATGGAAGGATTACGGCTGCTGGACGAGGCGCAGCGGGACGCAGCAGCTGAGGGTGAAGATGTCCTCCTCGACACCTGATGGAACGCGGGCGGCGGTGCTGACGGTTAGCGATTCGTGTTCGCGCGGCGAAAAGGTGGATCTCTCCGGTCCGGCGGTGGCGGAAGCGCTGGGGCGGCGCAATTTTCAAGTGGTGTTGCGCAGCGTAGTTGCCGACGAGCGCGCCGCGATTCAGGAAAAACTGATTGAGTTCTGCCGGTCGGCTCGGCTGGTGGTGACCACGGGCGGGACGGGAATCGCTCCGCGCGACGTGACGCCGGAAGCGACGGGCGCGGTGTGCGAGCGACTGGTGGAAGGGATCGCGGAGCAGATGCGATTGCAGGGAGTACGCAAGACGCGCTTCGCGGCGCTGAGCCGCGCCGTGTGCGGTGTCCGGGGAACGAGCCTGATCCTGAATCTGCCGGGCAGTCCGGCGGGGGCGGTCGAGTCGCTGGAGGCGGTGATTGATTTGCTGCCGCATGCGCTGGAGTTGATTGCGGGGCGGACGGGGCATGAATGTCGTTAGTCGTTAGTCGTTGGTCGTTGGCAAGCCAGTTCGCGTCGGTAGTGCGCTCCCACAGTTCGCAGAAGATGGTTTTGCCAACGACCAACGACTAACGACCAGCGGCTGCACTTCGCTCTCGCGTAAACTAGGCTTACCTACTTGAACAAGATCAAACATTTTGTCCACGCTTACGGCGAGTGGATCAAGCACGTTCTTGCGCCTCTGGGGCCATGGGGGATGCTTGCGTTTGCGGCGGTGGATGGCTCGTTTATGGGTCTGCCACTGGACGCGATTTTCGTGGGCTACGTTTACCACGATCGCTCGCGGTTTCTGATGTATGTGCTGCTGGCCTCGGCCGGGTCGGCGCTGGGAAGCATCGTTCTCTACGTCATCGGGTATACGGGTGGCGAGGTGCTGTTGCGCAAGCGGCTTTCGGCAGAGCGGTTCGAGAAGATTCACGAATCCTTCGATCGGCATGAATTCTGGGCGCTGATGTTTCCGGCGATGTTGCCGCCGCCCACTCCGTTCAAGATTGTGGTGCTGGCAGCGGCGGCGTTTGAGATGAACTTCGCGCATTTTCTGCTGGCGATTTTTGCGGGACGGTTCGTGCGGTTCTTGATTGAGGCGCTGCTGACGCTCTGGTTCGGTCCGGAGATTGTGACGCTGACGGGAAACCTTTTCGCGCACCACTTCGTGTGGATTCTGGTGGGGGTGGGAGTGCTAGTGGTGGGGTGGTTGATCTGGCGGCGGGCGAAGCGGCAGCGTGCGGAAAGTAAGAACGCAGCGGGGAAGGATTCCGCGCTGCGCTCGGAAGAAACTCGATTGATCGGTTAGGCGGTTGCGGCTCCATGCGGCTTGTGGATGGAGCGGGCTACCACGGTGGCAACCACGGGCAAGCCGAACATGACTGCGGTGAAGAGCATATCGCCTGCGAGTCCACGGCGGAAGAACGGCAGGCCGGCGGCGTAGCAGGTCATCAGGCCGGACAGGGTCTTGGGATACATGTTCCAGCACGCCCAGACGGCGAAGTTACTGATCACGAAAAAAGAAGTGGAACTGGCGAGCGCGGCTCCGCCGACCCGCAACCAGTTGGTGTTTTCGCGCAGCCGGCTCCCGAGGAAGAGAATCGCCGCATACCACGCCCAGGTCACGAAATGGTCCCACGAAAATTGATAGGAGTAGACGAATTTCGTAAGGATGACGTCAGAGACAGCCAGGAGTGCAAACGGCACCCACAGTTGGCGTTTGGAACCGCGCGCGCCAAAATAGAGCAGCGCCGCCGCCACCGGGGTGAATCCCCAAGGATGCGGCATAAACGGCATCCGCGCCAAGACCGCAAAAATGACAAATAGATAAGCCAGCATGATCACCTCGTGGAGCGTCAATTAAGATTGTTGCGCGAGCGGATGCTGGCGGTCAAGGGAAGGGTGAAGAATCCAGTCTCGCGAAATCCACCTGTATAGCGAATCCAGAGTTGCTGTGACCACAGGCGGCGGCCGAGCTGCGCTCGGCTTGGACCCTTCGGCTTTGCTCAGGGCAGGCTCGCGAGGGCGCCCGTCCTCACGCGATCCCGTCCCGACACGAGCGCGGGCTATTGCTGTTACCGAGTTGTCGTGCTCGTGCTCCTTATTCCGAAGCGTTCGTCCACTACCTGCAGATCGCGGGTCAGGAACACCATCGCGCCGAGGGTGACGCGGGTGTTGCGTCCGGGATAGTCGTAGCGGAGATCGCGGAAGCGGACTACGTAGGCGGCGCGGGCGTTCTCGACGGGATCGTTCGCGAGCTGCTCGGTTTCGGTTACGGGATACTGGGCCCAACTCAGGTACACGCGTCCGAGGTAGGTTTTCTTGGCGGCTAGAGTGACGGGCGTTTCTTCGGGCTTGTAGCGAACCTGCATTTGGGATTCGGGATCGACCTCGGGGGAGAGCGAATCGACGTCCATGGTGGCGAAGAAAGCGGGCGTTTCTACTACTCCGTACCAGCGGAACGGATTGAGCCAGTAAGGGTACGCGGAAACTCGAATCGGGTCGGCTCCCTGGTAACTGCGCGACTGGAGCGCGGCTACGGCGCGGCGATGCTCGTAGTCGCGAAGTCCCCAGCACGCGAACACGGCGAGCAGAGCAAGAGTCGCGGCTAGTCTTCCGGTTGGCTTGGTGCGCGGGCCTTTGTTACGGGCGCCGATCTCTTCGTTGATGAGCGAAAACAAGGCGGGGAGAATCAGGCCTAGCGTAAGAACGACCAGGAGGACGGGCTCGACGATGAAGACGATGTCCCAGGAAATCCAGCGTTCGGAGAACGGCCAGAAGGGACGCACTCCGTAGTTGGTGGTGAAGTCGAGGAGAATGTGGCTGAGGCTGGCCAAGCAAGCGTAGGCGAAGAGCAATCCCCAGCGCGGGGGAAGGTTGGGGTTGCGGGTTTTGCGGCCGCGCAGGCGCCAGAGAAGATAGATGAATCCAACGGCCACGGCGGCCACCAGCGGGACGCCCAGGAAAGAATGAGTGAAGCCGCGGTGATGGTTTAAGCCGAACGCGGAGCCGCCGAAGCGGCTGAGGACGTCGAGGTCGGCGGCTTCGGCGGCCAGGGTTAATGTGGCGGTGGCCAGCGCGGTTTTGCGGTTGAGTCCGGCTCGGCCCATGGCGGCGCCGAATAAGAAGTGAGTAACGGGTTCCAAAGGCTCTCCTGGCCAAGAGTGTAGTGCACTGCCGAGACGGGGCAAGCCCCGTCTCTACGACACGGTCAAGCGGGTACCACCAGGGACAGCGCATCGGGAACCATCGTCATGCGGGCGGGCAAGCGGCCTAGCAGTTCGCCGTCGGCCTCGACATAGACGCGGTCTTCACTATGAACATCGCTGCGGTCGCTGGCGCTTTTCTTCGGCAAGTGACAGACGATTTCCGAGCAGCTGACCAGATCGATGCCGTTGATATTCCATTGGCGACCGAGCAGCGCTCCGGCCACATACTGCAGATAGGCGTTGCGGCTGGCGGTGCGGCACATGACGGCTCTCAGATCGTTGCAGTCGAGCGACGCTCCGGGGACCAGCTCGCGCAAGATGTTTCCGAAGAAGCGGATTCTTACCGCCAAGAGTTCCGTCAGCATGGCGCGCTGGCTCAGACCGCTTCCGTTGGAATACTCGACCTCGAACCTTCTCATGCGATGGGTCGCCCACAACTGCCAGGCTTTTAGGTAGTAGGCGGTCATGCCCGAGCGCTTCTTGAGTTCGGCGGTGAGTTTGTAGAACAGGTGGGCGTCCACGCCGATTCCGGCGGCGACGGTGAAGTAACGGGCTGCAGACTTGCCGTTGAAATCCTCGTACTCAATTCGGCCGAGAGGGATACGGCGGACCTTGCCTTCGACGGCCACTTGAGCCGCAGCGCTGGGGCGGAGCGGGATTCCGAGGTCGTGGGCGAGAGCATTGGCGGTGCCGAACGGGAGAATGGCGAGCGCGACGGGCGTGCCGACCAATCCTTGAATGACATCGTGGATCGTGCCATCGCCCCCGCAGGCAAAGACGGTGTCACTGCCGGCCGCCACGGCGCAGCGGGCGTTGTCGCTCGCTTCCTGGCTGGACCGGCAAACCGTAAGTTCGGTGCGCACTCCGGCTGACTGAATGATGCCAATGGCATGGTTCAGTTCCGCGTCGCGCTTTCTTCCACGGCGGCCAGAGTTGGGATTGAACAGAATTGTGGCTTTGTTCATGCGTCGGCTAGGGCTGCTTTTGAGTTTAACGCACGCCCCGTAAAGGCGCCGTCGGCCCTTTGCGTCCGCCCACAACAGGTGCGTTACTCAGACGCTTTCTCTCTGGCCTGCCCATTAACTCATCGTGTAATAACCAGTTAGTACGGTGGGTACCCCCCTCCCCCCGGTCTTTTGGAATCATAGGGTTAGGAGGAAATTCCCGCCAGGTCTTTGAGTTTAAAGGACTTATAGGTAAGGTATTCCGGAATCAACGACTTAGGTTGTCAAAGAGCGCTGAAAATGGGTTTGAGGCAGCTTCGAGGGCCGTCTTGGGAGACGGCACACTCTTACACTGCCCCAATCAGATGGCTATTGTCGCACCGGACCGGCGGGCATGTCTGTGACGGGCTCACAGGTGATTTGTGATGAAAAATCAGGAGTCGGAAGTGAAAACCCCGCCAAGCGGAGCTTGTAGGAGTAAAGGTGCATAGGCTGGGGCCGGCGCCCGCCAGCGGGGATTCGTTTTAATCACGATTGAAGTCCGTTTGCATCTCTATGGAATAGACGTAGTGGGGGAGGCCGCGCCAGTTCACTTCTTTCCAGATGGTCATGCCGTTGCGCTCGGCGACGCGGCGTGAGGGCAGATTCTCGGGGCGAATCAGGGAAATCAAGCGGTCGGCTTTCAGGTGCGCGAATGCCCAGTCGCGGCAGGCGATGGCGGCTTCGGTCGCGAGGCCCTGGCCCCAGAAATCGCGGCGCAAGTGGTATCCGATTTCGTAGAGGCGCTCGCCTTCGACTTGCTGGCGTATGATGCCGCAATCGCCGATCATTTCCTGGGTCTTCGTCAACTCCTCCATTGCCCAGAGGCCGACGCCGTCGTCCTGGTAGCGTTGGCGGTTGCGTTCAATCCATTGCTCGACACCGGCGCGATGGTAGGGTGCGGGGTAATAGCGCATGGTTTGCGGATCGGAAAGGACTAAAGCGAGAGCGTCGGCGTCCTGCGGTGTGAACTCGCGCAGGACGAGGCGCGTGGTTTGCAGAATGTTCATGGTTCATTTCTTGCCGTGGAGTTCCCTTCACTCGATTCCCAGCACCTGATTGAGGAATCCCACCACATACTTCCACAGCAGGTAATAGACGGCAACGCCGGCGAGGAACCAGGGCACGATCAGAAAGTAGGGGACGGTGATCGCCTGGAACCAAGTGACGCCGTGCACGCCGACCGTCATGAATCCGCCACACGTGGCGGCGAGTGCTCCCATTGTGGCCATGACCACCGGCAACAGCGCGCCGTGGAACCCAATGGGCAGTTGGCGGTGCGGCCGGGACCACACGTAGAAAATGTTCCAGACGCCGAACGCATTGGGCACTAGCGCCATCGGGAAAATGACGACACGCTCGATGGGAATAGGGACCTGGAAAACCAGGCGCGTCAGGATGAAGACAGTCAGCGCGACCAGTAGACCCAGGCTGGGTACGACAATGCCTGCCATGTACGCACGAAGATAAGGGTGAGTGTTCATACTTTCCTCCAATTACAAGTGATAGAGCAGCACTGGAATTGTTCCCGGGGAAAATACAAGCCACGCGGCCACCGCGGCGAGCAGAGCCCAGTCAAACCACGGCACTGCGGTGGGACGCGCCTCGAGGCGCTTCAGCATCGCGGGCCAGAGGTCGCGTCGCAGTTCCGCGCCAACCCGCGTGCCCACCGGCGGCAGTGACTTCTTAAGCAACTGCTCGATTCGTTCCTGCTCGTGTTCATTCATGGTTCGATTCCTTGTTTCTTCAATTCTTTTCTGAGAAGGCGAAGGGCTCGGAAGACACGCAACTTGACAGCTCCCAGCGAAATGCCCAGAGACTCGGAGATCTCTTTGTATGGTTGCTCTTCGATCAACGCCAGCGTGGCCGTCACCTGCAGCTTAGGCGGAAGCCGTTGGAACGCACACGCCGTTTTCCGGCGAAGCTCCTCGGAGATGCCGGGGTCTGGCAACGGCGGCGACGCCAGATCGTCGGGGAGTTCGGTTTCATTCCGCGCGGTCTTCAGGTGACCGAGGGCAGCGTTGGTGGCGATGCGCCGCGTCCATGGCCCGAAGCTCCGGGTGGAGTCGAAGCGGGTGCGAGCGCGATAGATGCGCCAAAAGGTTTCGACGGTAAGGTCCTCGGCGGCGGCCGGATCGCGGACGATGCGGACGATCCAGCCGTAGACCTCGCCCTGATGCTGGCGGAACAGCGCCTCGAAGGCGTCGAGGTCGCCGTGACAGAACTGCCGCAACGCGTCGGATGGCTGTTCCAGCACTGGCATCTTCTCCCCTTCTATATACACTTACGGCGCGGAGGGGACGAGGGTTACATTTGTTAGGGGTTGTTCCACTCCGGAAGGGCGCGGTGGTAATGCGGTTGGTCAGGCAATCTGCGGGTTAAACTCCAAGTATGGCAGAGATTGGACGAATGCTAGTGATGCTTGGCGTGACCCTGGTGGTGATTGGGGGGATCGTCATGCTGCTGGGGCGGACGGGGTTGCCTCTTGGGCGGCTGCCCGGGGACGTTCTGTATCGGGGCAAGAACACTACTTTTTATTTTCCGCTGGCGAGTTCCATTCTGATCAGTGTCGTGCTGTCGATTGTTCTCTTCCTGATTGGGCGGATGAAGCGGTAGTGTGCTGTGCCGCAAGTTTTCGCAATCAGTATAAGCATAGGTTGTCATCCTGAGCGCAGCGAAGGATCTGCTTTCTTGTCCGTGCATGAGACAGCAGGTCCTTCGCTGCGCTCAGGATGACAATTATGGATTTGTGCGGCGGGGTAAACTGAAACTTGGCAACTGAACTTTATAACTGAAACTTGTTAGCTCTGACTTTATGGGGATGGCGGACCAACTCGGGTTCCAGTTTCGTCCTCCGGAGCGGCGCATCTGGACGGTGCGGGCTTTGGTTTCGGCGGTGCGGTCGCACCTCGAGCGCGAGTATTCGGATTGCTGGGTGGAAGGGGAGATTTCTAACCTTCGCATTCCGGATTCTGGGCACTTGTATTTCACTTTGAAGGAAGAGGGCGCGCAGATTCGGGTGGTGATGTTCCGGTCGTCGGCTAAGCTGCTGCGGTTTCGTCCGGAGAATGGGTTGCACGTCACGGTTCGCGGGCGCATCACCGTGTATGAAGATCGCGGGGAGCTGCAAATCTCCGCTGAATTCATGGAGCCGCAGGGCGCGGGCGCTCTGCAGTTGGCATTCGAACAATTGAAGGCGAGATTGCAGGCGGAAGGATTGTTCGAGGCGTCGCGAAAAAAGCCGATCCCGCCGTTGCCGCAAAGAATTGGCATCATCACCTCGCCGCAGGGAGCGGTGCTGCGTGACATCCTGAACATTCTGGCGCGAAGGCATCACTCGGCGAATGTGCTGATCTATCCGGCGCAGGTGCAGGGGGACGCGGCGCCGGGCGAGGTGATGGCGGGGCTGCGATACTTCCATCAAGACTTGCGTCACAACGGCGCGGTTGAGGTCATCATCATTGCGCGCGGCGGAGGCTCGGTCGAAGACCTGGCCGCGTTCAATCATGAGGGACTGGCGCGGGCGGTTGCGGATTCGAAGATTCCAGTGATCTCGGCGATTGGGCACGAAACGGATTTCACGATTGTGGATTTTGTCGCCGATCTGCGGGCGCCTACGCCGTCAGCGGCGGCGGAATTGGTGATCCGGTCGCGACAGGAGATCGAAGCGCAGGCAGAGGATTTGTGCCGGCGGCTGGAGCGCGCGGTGCGGTACCGTTTGCTGATGGCGCGTCAGGAATTGACCGAGCGGGCGCAGCACGGAGCGTTTGCGCGCATGATGGACGGCATCCATCGGCGGCAGCAGAGACTGGATGAGCAGCGCTTCCGGCTGGAGAAGGCGGAACGTCAACTTTTGGAACGATGCCATCGGCGCTGCGAAAATGTTTCCGCGGCAGTCCGGCACTATGACGCGCGACGCCGTCTGGCTGCGGTGCGGCAGCGGCTGGAGGCGCAAGTTGCGAACCTGGCCGCCGTCACGCACACGCGGTTGCTGGAGAGCCGCGGGGCGCTGGATCGCCAGACCGCAAGCCTGGAGGCGCTTTCGCCGGTGGCGATTCTGAATCGCGGATACGCGCTGGTGTTCGATGCGAAAGGCCAACTGGTGAAAGATGCGGCGCGACTCGAACCTGGAGATGAGCTGTCGGCACGCCTGGCTCGGGGGCGGGTTCGCGCCCGCGTGACCGCGACCGAGCGCAGCGAACCATAATCCGGCGGGAATCCGGCGGGGCTGCATTAGAATGAAGGCAAAATCAACTTCCGACGTGAGGGTGGCGTGACGCCGTCGCTGGTTTGGTCGCACATATCGGTCATCTCGATCATCGACATCGTGCTGGTCGCGATCCTGATCTACCAGTTTCTGGTTCTGGTGCGGGGCACGCGGGCGGCACCGATGCTGGTCGGGGTGGCTGCGCTTGGGCTGGCCTTCTATTTCGCGCGGCTGGGGGAGTTGCGGACCCTGAACTGGCTGCTCAGCACGTTGCTGCCGTACGGTGTGTTCGCGCTGATCGTGGTCTTTCAGTCGGAGATCCGGCACGCGCTGGCAAACCTTGGGAGCCGGATTTCGCTGATGCGGTCTTCGAGTTCGGTGGCCGACGTTTACGACGACATTGTTTTGGCGGCCAATCTTTTTTCGCAGAATCAGACGGGCGCGCTGATCGTCATCGAGCGTGAGATTGGGCTGCGCACCTACATCGAAAGCGGCGTGTCACTGGATGCGAGGCTGTCGTACGACCTGCTGGCCACGGTGTTTCGTCCGAGCGCTCCCTTGCATGACGGCGCCGTGATTGTGCAGCGGGACCGCATCGCGGCCGCTGCTTGTTTCCTGCCGCTGTCGATGAACCCTGTGCTCTCGACTCAACTGGGGACGCGTCATCGCGCGGGGATCGGGATTACGGAAGAAACCGACGCGGTCGCCGTCATTATTTCGGAAGAGACGGGGACGATCAGCATGGCGGTGGCGGGGAGCATTGAGCGCGAGTTGACGGTGGAGCGTCTGCGCGAGCGGCTGAGCGCGCTGCTGCGCCGTTACGCTCCCGCGCCGACGCTGCCGAGTCCTGTGGAGGAAAGCTTTATCGAAGAAGAGCCGCCCAGTTCGCAGCTCTCCCGCAAGCAGGATGCAGGTCTGCGCACGGGAAAGGACGACTGACGATGCCGGGCTTTGTGCAGCGCAGCTTTTTCCAGCGCACCTTGGTTCACAATATCGGACTCAAGCTGGTTTCCCTGTTACTCGCCATCGGCCTGTGGTTCGCAGTGGCGCGCAGCCCTATCGCCGAAGTCGAAATGAAGGTTCCGATCGAGTTCCATAATCTTCCCGAGAGTCTGGAGATCGATTCCGCCAGCTTCACCGAAGCGCAGATCCGGGTACGGGGACCGGAGCGGGTGATTCATCGCCTGCAGGTTACGGATGTGCGCGCGGAGATTGATCTGGCCAGCGTCCGCCCGGGGGAACGGACTTTCGATTTGACCGGCCAGCAAGTTCATGTGCCGCAGGATCTGGAAGTCGTGCAGATCATACCCGGTCAGTTTCACCTCTCCTTCGATAATCGCGCGACCCGCGTCGTCGAGGTTCGACCGCGTGTGACCGGAAATTTTGCGAGCGGCATGCGAGTGGCGCAGGTGATCGCCGATCCGCCGAATGTCATGATCACCGGACCTCGCCGCCGCGTGGAAGCGGTGGAGGCCGCCATCACCGATCCGGTAGACGTCAGCGGAGCCATGAAGCGGGCTTCTTTTGTGACGCAGGCTTATGTCCCCGATCCTCTGATCCAAGTTGTGCACCCCACCCCGATTCGCGTGACGGTTATCATGGAACGCGCGGGAGACGAGAAACAATAAAACAGGAGTAGTTTTCTTCCTCCGCCCTTGCATGACGCAAACCAGACAGCTCTTTGGTACTGACGGGATTCGTGGCGTGGCGGGAGAGTTTCCGCTGACGCGCGACAGTGTTTATTGGATTGGGCGGGCGCTGGGGCACGATCTGGCGCGCGTGAATGCCAAGGCGCGGGTGGTGATTGGCCAGGACACGCGCGTCTCCAGCCGATGGATTGCCGACCGATTTCTGCAAGGGCTGGCGTCGGTGGGCGTGGAAACGCGCAGCGCGGGCGTGATCACCACGCCGGGCGTTGCGTTCCTGGCGCGCTCGCAAGGGTTCGATGCCGGTGTTGTGATTTCCGCTTCGCACAATCCGTGGACCGATAACGGGATCAAAATTTTTTCCGGCGATGGCTACAAGCTGCCGGATGCGCGCGAACTGGCGATTGAAAAAGAAATTTTCGCGCTTCTGCAGGATTCGGACGCGGTTCCGGCGCCGGATTCCACTCCAGAGGTTTCGAGCCTTCCCGGTGAGGAAGGTCTGCGCCAGGCTTACGTTCGCTCGCTCGCGGGCAGTATTTCCACCGACTTGACCCGGCTTCGCGTGGCGGTCGATTGCGCCAATGGCGCGGCGGCTGCGGAAGCTCCGGAGCTATTCGGAGCGCTCAAGATCAACACGACCTTCTTACACTCCGCGCCGGATGGACAGAACATCAACGAGAATTGCGGCGCGCTGCATCCGGAAATGGTGGCGCGCTTTGTTGCCGAGAGCGACAACCAGGGACGTTTCGACGTAGGCGTTACTTTCGATGGCGATGCGGACCGCGCGCTTTTTTGCGATGCCCATGGGCGAGTGGTAAACGGGGATGCGGTTCTGCTGCTGGCGGCGCGTGAAATGCAGGCGCACGGCAGGCTCGCCAATGCCACCGTGGTGGCGACGATCATGTCGAATATGGGATTGGAGTTGGCGCTCCAGCGATCTGGCATTCGGATGCTGCGTGCCAATGTCGGCGATAAGTACGTGCTCGAAGAAATGCAGCGCGCGGGAGCTACGCTCGGCGGCGAACAGTCGGGCCACATACTGTTTCGCGATGGGGAGGCGACCACCGGCGACGGACTGCTCACCGCGCTCCGGGTGCTGGAGATCATGGTTCGGACGGGCAAGCCGCTGGCCGATCTGGTGGGCGATCTGAAGGTGTTTCCGCAGACGATCCGGAATGTGCGGGTGCGGAACAAGACTCCCTTCGCGCAGATTCCGGCGGTGCAAGCGGCGATTGCGGCGGCGGAGCGGGAACTGGACGGCAATGGCCGAGTGGTGGTGCGCTACTCCGGCACCGAGGCGCTGGCGCGGGTGATGATTGAAGCGGAGTCGAAGGAGCAGATGGATCGGCTTGCGGAATCGATCGTTGGGTCGATTCGGTCGGAGCTGGGCGCGTAGCGCCTAGTTCCGCATCAGCCATTTCTACGGTGACACTACAAGTGGTTCATCCTGAAAGCTTGTGTACGTCTTCTTCGTTTTTCTCTTCTCGACGACTTTGAATGCTTTCCCGTCGAATTCCATAGACTCTACAACGTAGTGCTTCGAACAAGCTGTACAAAGTCCTGCGTCCTCGGGGGCCGCGCTCCAAACAACGACGCGAGTAGGCGTACTCGTCTTCAACTCAAGTCTGCCCTGCGTTACATCTCCGATGGGCAGCAAAACATAACTGTTAGCGTCCCGCTTGATCGCCATGAAGAAGCCACCCTGGTTGCCAGCTTGTGCCACGAGGTAGGTGATATCGACACCGTTAGAGCACAGGTGCGCGGCTTTCATTGCCACAGCTGATAATCCCCACTCGGTGTCATAGTTTTTGTCTTTTGGTAATCGCAAATTTCTAAACGAGAACCGAAATACAGGCTCGTTCTGTCGCGTAATCAGTAGCCTCGTGTCTAGGTTGTCCGGTGCAATCCCGTTCTCATCCCTCTTGCCGAGTTCGTAGATCGTAAGCGTATCCGAACCAGATAGCGGAAGTACCAGCCGCACAAACGCGCCATGTGGTACATGGGATCTGATACCACTTGGCAAAGGTTGCCGCTTAAACGAAATATCATTAACCGACACGATGCAGTCACTTGTGGCTTCGCTAATCACGCCAGTTGATGGCATCGCGCCTGTGTGGTGACTCGGTACACTTTGTGGTTGCTGCCCGTTTGCATTCACAGCCAAAACCAACAGAAAAAGTTGGACAGTGAGGGCTTTCACACCACGAAGTATAAGCCGGATGGAAATCTATTTCCAGAACGGCTCTTCCTCCTCAAGTACGTCCTTTTGTACGGGCTGGTTATCTTGTGCGCTGGGGCGAGTGCGTCGAGAATGAGAATCGGTTCAGAGTCAGCCGACTTGGACGAAGCTCATGAGAATTCTTATTGTGGAAGACGATGCGGCACTTTCCAGGTTCCTCCGGAAGGGGCTGGAAGCGGAACATCATGCGGTGGATGTTGCCAACGAGGGGAACCGGGGCCGAGCGATGGCGATGGAGTTTGACTACGATCTGGTGGTGCTTGACCTGAACCTGCCGGGGGTTGACGGGTTGTCGGTTCTGAAAAGTTTGCGGCAGCGGAAGGCGAACTTGCCGGTGATGATTCTCACCGCGCGCAGCCGGGTCGAAGACCGAGTGCAGTGTCTGGATTCGGGAGCGGACGACTACCTGGTGAAGCCTTTTTCATATCTTGAACTGTCGGCGCGCGCCCGGGCGTTGTTGCGGCGCAGCCACCTGCCATCGGAATCGGTTCTCACCGTCCGCGATCTCTGCCTGGATCGCGTGGAACGCAAAGTGGAGCGCGCCGGGAGACCCATTGAATTGACGACCAAGGAATTCGCGTTGCTCGAATACCTGATGCGCAATGCCGGTCGCCGGCTGACTCGGGCGATGATCATCGAACACGTCTGGAACCTGACCTTTGATTCCACGACGAACGTGGTGGACGTTTACATCAACTACCTGCGGCGCAAGGTGGACGATGGCTTCTCGCCATCCTTGATTCACACGGTTCGCGGGGTAGGGTATCAGATGAGGCCGGAAGGGGCATCGGCATGAGTGCGAGTCCGCATTCTTTTCCGAAGCTGCCGCGCGGTCCGGACGTGCTCGGCGAATTGCTGCACTCGTTAAGCCAGCCGCTCACCAGCTTGCGCTGTTCGCTCGAACTTTCGCTCGAGGAAGTCGCGGAGCAGCAGCAGGAGAGTGTTTCGGTGGCTCTGCAGCAGACCGAAAAAGTTATCGGCATGATCCAGTTGATGCGCGAGTATCTGGAAGCCGAGCAGCCTGGGCCAGAAGCTTTCTCGTCCGCGCTGGCGCCGACCATGCGGAGTGTGATCGAAGAACTGTCCTCGATCGCGGCGGTGCGCGGTGTCCGGTTGTGCCTGGTGGGCACATGTACGGCGACGGTGCCAGTGCCGGAGTCGCGGCTGCGGCTGGCTTTGCAGTATTTGATTGCGTCGATGATCGAAGCGCAAGCGGTGGGCGGTAAAGTTATGCTTCTGCTGGGGGAAGGCCCGGCGGGAGCGGTACTGCGGGTGGAAGGCGAACGCAGTTCTCGCGAGCCGGGTTTGCGCGATCAGGAACCGAGCGCAAGCAGTCCGCCGACGAAGCGCGATCCGACCGGGGCAACATTAACCTTGCGCAGGGTGAGGCTGCTGATCGCCAGTCGGGTGCTCGAAACCGCCGGAGCATCGTTGGTGTTCGGCGACGGCGACGGCGATCCTAATGGATTCGTTCTTCGCATTCCACGCCGGGTTGGCGCTCTTGTCGAATAACGTCAGCCTGATGACGTCAGCCTGAAATTTCCGCCTAAAGACTTTCCGCGAAATTCTCCGATGGCGATTGCCGCAAGGAGTACAATCCAGCCTTTCCGGAGGTTGCGTGTGAAGCGTTGGATTGTTCTGCTGAGTGTCGTGTCGCTGATTTCCGTGAGCTGGGCTCAGAAAAGCGCGCCTGTCCTTGCGCCGGTGACGGTGATCCGGGCGGGAGTGCTGATTGACGGCGTGTCGGGTTCCGCTCGCCGCGACCAGGTCATCACCATTCGCGGAAATATGATTACCGACGTCGCCGATGCAGGAGCGGCGGGCGTTCCGTCGAACCTCCCCGCGGGCGCCACCTTCATCGACCTCTCGCAGGCCACGGTGCTTCCCGGGCTGATCGATGCCCACACGCACATTTTTCTGCAGGGTGAAGATCCCGCCGAGGGCGGATACGATATTCAGTTGCTCAAGTATCCGCTGGCATTCCGCGCGGCGCGGGCGACGGTCTCGGTGCGGCGCGCCCTCGAACAGGGCTTCACCACGCTGCGTGACATGGAAACCGAAGGTGCGGGCTACGGTGACGTGGGCATCAAACAGGCGATTGAAGGCGGATACATCCCTGGGCCGCGCTTGTTTGTTTCGACGCGCGCGATCTCGACGACCGGCGGATATCCACTGGAGGGTTACGCGCCGGAGATCGAAGTGCCGAAGGGCGTGCAGATCATTGACGGACCGGTCGAGGCGCGCAAGGCCGCGCGCGAGCAGCTCGATCACGGCGCGGACTGGATCAAGGTGTACATGACGCATCGGTCATGGGTCGGCAAGAACGGCGACCTGGTATCGCAGCCGACTCTGACGGTGGAGGAACTGCGCGCGATTGTTGACGAAACTCATGGCTGGGGGAAAAAGGTGGCTTGCCACGCTTACGGTGGAGAAGGCTTGCAGCGCGCGCTCGATGGCGGCTGCGACTCGATCGAGCACGGACTGGTGCTGACCGACGCGCAGATCGCGCAGATGATCCGGCAGGGCACGTGGCTGTGCGCGACGCTGAATATTTACTACGGGGACTGGGCGCCGGCGGACACCCCGGAAGGCCAGCGCGACCGCAAGCGCGCGTCCGCGCACGAAGAGTCATTTCGCAAAGCGTTGAAGGCGGGAGTGAAGATTGCTTTCGGGACCGATATGGGGGGACTTCCGTGGACCGAGCCGATCGCGCAGGAGTTTCCGCGGATGGTCGAATTCGGCATGACGCCGATGCAGGCGATACAGAGCGCGACTTCTCGGGCCGCGGAGCTGCTGGAGATGAAAGGACGACTGGGCGTGATCGCGCCGGGCGCCTACGCGGATGTGGCCGCCGTTTCTGGCGATCCTTTGGCGAATATCAAAATCCTTGAGAATGTCGGGTTTGTGATGAAGGACGGCAAGGTATTCAAGAACGACCTGGTTTCGAAGAACGACGCGGGGCCAAGAAGGTGAGCGATGAACATTCTGGAAATGTGTGATTCGGAAGCGGCTTCGGTTCCGGTGGAAGCCACCGCCGAGCGGGCGATCCGGACGATGCTGGATCGACACGTGGGAGCGGTCGCCGTCGTTGACGAGAACCATCGCGTCGCTGGAATTTTTACGGAACGAGATGTGCTGCTCCGGCTGGCGCTCGACGAGCACGACCCGCGAAAAATTTCCGTTCGCGAAATCATGACGACGCCAGTCGAGATGGCGACCCGGGCTACCACGGCGGGCGAAGCGCTGGCCACCATGGTGGAGCGCCACTACCGGCACTTGCCGATCGTCGATGATGACGGCCGGTTGCTGGGGATGCTTTCCATCCGCAACCTGCTACAGGCGCAGATTGACACGCTGACGCGTCAATTGGATCAGGCGCGGTCGGTTGTGCTTTAACAGGAAAAGTTGACGTTATAGCGAAGCCAGAGTAGCTGTGACCACATGCGGCTGCCGAGCTTCGCTCGGCTTGGACGGCCGGGGGCGGCCGTCCCTACGCGAGTTAGTGCGCGTGCGGACTTTGGGCGGGGTTCTTGCGTGGGGCTGGCGGAGCCTTTGCGATCTTCACATCGAAGCTGACCGGCAACTGCTTTGGTGGATAGCAGGCGGAGTTATCGCAGGCCTGGTATTTTAAAGTTCCGCGGACGACATATTTGCCGACTTGCACGGAGCGCAGCGGACGCACCAGCACATCCACTTTGAAATCTCCAGTGTAGATATTGAGCTTTTCGTCGGGAGCGAAGGCAAAGCTCATATCCTGGCCTTCGGGGTAGGTGATTTTGCCGATGACGATGTCGGTGGTGGCTTCCACCTTGAGCACGGTCGGGATCAGGAACTCCGACTTCGGGTGGTTGGAATTGATGTGATATCTGCGGGCAACGCGGAACGAGAGCGGAACGGCAGCCGGTTTGCCCTGCACGACGGTCACGACCGGAGCGGGCGCCATCTTTACGACAGGACCTTGCGGGCCGAGGTCGTCCTGCGCCCAAGCCCACGCGGAGAACAGGAGAAGCGCACTCGCCAGAAGGATTTTCATTAGCTCCAGAGTACTCCAGGTGCAGATGCGGTTCGTAGTTACTTCCGAGCCTGTACCGCCTGGCCCTGGCGCATGGCCTTTTTGATGTGATCGACGAAGACGCTGCGGCTCTGCAAACCGAATTCGCGGGCGATGAGCTTGCCGTCGCGATCCAAAAAAAACGTGGTCGGCAGCACACTGACGCCGCCGTAGCTCTGCCCAACGGATTCTTTGCCGAGCAGGATGGGGTAGTTGACGCCCATTTCCTTGGCGAATTTGGCGATGTCTTCGGTGCTGGCGTCGTCCATGGCTACGCCGACGATCTGGAATCCTTGCGGGCCGTACTCTTTTTGCAGCTCGACAAACCACGGCATCTCGATCTTGCAGGGGCCGCAATACGTCGCCCAGAAATTGAGCAGAACTGCCTTCCCGCGGAAATCAGAGAGCTTCATGCTCTTGCCATCGAGCCCCTGCAGTTCGAAGTCGGGCGCCAAATTGCCGATGAGTTGTCCGTTGGCGGGACCGTTCGCGCGGTTTTTGCGGGCCATGCGAATGCCGGCGAATAACATGGCCGCGACGATGGCGGCGATGAAGAACAGAATCAGAGGATTTCTTTTCACTGGCGACCTCGGCGGCTAAAGCCGCAATCTCAATTCTCAAGATTTTGTCATCCCGAGCGAAGCGAGGGATCGGCATTTTGCGGCGGACTGCAGATCCCTCGCTTCGCTCGGGATGACAATTCTTTTAAAGGTCTTGCCCGCTCATGCGGTTGCTACAGCGCAAACTTATTCAAGAACGAGAAATAGCCGGAGAGGAGCGCGAAGCGGCCCATCACCAGCAGAATGCCTAAACCGATCAGCAAGACTCCGCTCGCTACTTCCACGGCGTGCATGTGGAATTTGAAGCGGTTGTAGAACTTTAGAAAGCGCTCGATGCCGAGCGAAGTCAGCAGGAAAGGCACAGCCAGTCCCGCCGAGTAGATGGCCAGAAGAAAGATGCCTTTCCAGACGGTGTCCTGAGCAGCGGCGAATCCGAGCACGACCGCGAGGATCGGACCGACGCACGGCGTCCATCCAAAAGCGAAAGCAAATCCAATGACAAACGCGCCCCAGGCGGAAGAACTGCCTTTGAGGCCATGCAGCCGCGTATCGGCCAGCAGAGCCTTGATCTGAAAGATGCCGGTCAGGTGAAGACCAAAGAGAATGATAACCACTCCGGCGATGCGGGCGAGCAGCGATTTGTACTGCGCGAGGACTTGGCCGACTTCCGTCGAGATCGCGCCCAGCGTGATGAAGACGATGCTGAAACCGATGATGAAGGCGGCGGAGTTGAGCATCACCTTGCGGAAGAGCTCGCCTTCTTTCAGCTTCAACTGCTCGACGCCTACGCCTGAGATCAGGGAAACGTATCCGGGCACGAGCGGAAGAACACACGGAGATAGGAACGAGATCAGGCCCGCAACGAAGGCGGCGAGCGGTAATGGCAAACTCGTCATATTTCTCTATTGTAGCGACGGGGAGAAGTTTGCACCCGTTATCAGCTCACGGCGAACTGCAGATCCCTCGCTTCTCCACCCCAGCCAGCAAGTGCGGCTGGCTGGGGGCCCCGGTCGCTCGGGATGACAATTCGTACACTAGAAGATGCTACGGACGGTGAAATTGTTACAGCATTTCCGCCTTCGGACATAGGCTGCCTTCATCTGGTTGGCATCATCGCGAACTGGGCTTGTGTGGCCTCTTCCGGGCGGGCGGCTCGTCGCGTGGCGCAGCGGGCGGGGCTGGCGCTGCGGTCTCGGGCGGAGCTTCGGTCAACACCTTCCGGACGAATCCGGGCGGCACGATTGCGGTGAGAACGGCGCGATCTCCGGACTGCTCGACTTTGAGGCTGTCGAAGAACGTTTTTACATCTGCATCCGTGCCCTGTGCGCCGACGCTACCTTCGGCGGCGTGGAAAATGCTGAGAAAGGAGGCGGTCTTCTCGGTGATGGCCTGCGCGTCCGCGTCACTGTCGGTGAACGCTTCCGCCCGCAGGTGGAGAGCGCGGAGATATCGCGCGGAAATCACGGCAACCGCGGGCTTCGGAAACAGCAGGCTCCAACTGCCCAGTCCGCCCAGGGAAGTCATTTCAGCCGGCCGAACGCGCAGAATCGCAAAAGACACACTCGCCAGTGGAACTCTTCGGTAGAACTTTCGCAGCAACCAGGGTCCGCCAAACGGCGAGGCCAGTTTGCGGGAGCGGTCGAGGATGCCGCGAATCACGCCGGGGTCCGGATGGTTCGAAACCGCGACGCTGTCGTACGAAAGAAGGACAACGCGAACCGTGCGGCCTTCAAAGGGGATGTTGTAGATGTCGAAGCCGCGGTAATCGTCAATTGACGAAGTCAGCTTCTTGAGGTACGCGGTCAGCCGGCCGGAGTCGATCTTGCCGACGAAGATTTCTGAGAAGCGCGGTTCTGAAGCCGATCCGGCGGTCCCGTTCCCCCAACTCTGCGGATAGTGAATGGCGAAGGCGGCTTGGTCCAGATCGCGCTCGAACTGAAAGCCCGTCTCCTCGACAAACTTCTGGTATTCGGGCTCGCGGGAAACCGGTGGCAGTTGACCGGTGGCGTTGAACGCCCGAATCCACTTCAGGTTGATGTAGAAGAAACCGTCCGCGCCTGGGAGCAGGCGGGCCGCTTCCGGCGGAGCCTGCTTGCGCAGGGCCACGATCAACGCTACAGCGGCCGCAATCAGCAAGACGGCCAGAGGGATGAGGAGGTGGCGTCGAATGCGCATCGAATTTCGGCAGGTACTCGGCTCATCTGCTGTGAACAGAAGGTGAGCCTGCTAATGATAGCACCCAGTCCTGGTGGTGGTCTGGTTTGGAGCGGCTTGCTGGACGCACAGCTGCGGGCTTCGCCCGGCTGGGCACGTGAGGGCACCTGCCCCTACGTGATTCTGGGCAGCTCCTGGTTGCACGTGAATTGCCCTTGTGATAGCTTAAATAATTGTCCCGGACTTCAGGAAGGGATCAGGGAAGTATTGTGCCCGGTTGGACTTGCTTCCACCTGCTGGCGTAGCTCAGTCGGTAGAGCATCTGATTTGTAATCAGAGGGTCGGGGGTTCGATTCCCTTCGCCAGCTCCAGAAAAACAAGATTCCGGAAACAGAAGAGGTATGCGCGGCGACGCGCGCTGGCGGCGCAGCTTTATGGCCCTGCATTAGAGTATTTTCCAGCGAGTCAGTGTCAGGCGGGAGTTCTCGCATTTCGTTTCCCGGGCTGAGGAATGCTGAGCAGTGCCGATGTTGTTGTTTGCGCGGCGGGAAGTTTTCGGATTTGCACAGGTGGGTGAGTGGTTAAAGCCAACAGACTGTAAATCTGTCCCTCTCAGGAGGTACGGAGGTTCGAATCCTCCCCTGTGCACCAGGGTGACGAAAGAAGTGGCGATGCTTCAGTTGC
>Ga0187865_1001201_pt1 | contig 31005 bp, 31 predicted proteins | sample June2016WEW_11_1_2_FD_132989 | JGI IMG/M metagenome (GOLD analysis project Ga0187865, IMG submission 132989) | Peatland microbial communities from SPRUCE experiment site at the Marcell Experimental Forest, Minnesota, USA - June2016WEW_11_100 | ecosystem: Environmental > Terrestrial > Soil >...
CACATGACGCACACGCCGCGCTTGGATTCGCAGGTGAGCACCGAGCGGATCTTCACGCGCTCGATGCCGGCCGCCTGAATGGCCGCCGCCAGGTCTTCGGTGATCTCCTCGTTGACCCCCACGATTACGTTGCCTTCGTAGTCCTTCTGGTTTTCGAGCGCCACGCGGCCCACAATGCGGTCGCGCAACGGCTCGATGATTTCGCCCGATTCGATGATCGGCTCGACGTAGATGCCTTCCGTGGTGCCGCAGTCGTTCTCGGTGACGATCACGTCCTGCGCCACGTCCACCAGGCGCCGCGTCAGGTAGCCGGAATCGGCGGTCTTCAAGGCGGTGTCGGCCAGTCCCTTGCGGGCGCCGTGCGTCGAGATGAAGTATTGCAGCACGTTGAGGCCTTCGCGGAAGTTGGCGGTGATGGGGGTTTCGATGATCTCGCCCGAGGGCTTGGCCATCAGGCCGCGCATGCCCGAGAGCTGGCGGATCTGCTGCTTGGAACCGCGCGCGCCCGAGTCGGCCATGATGTAAATGGGGTTGAGGTAGCGGCCCGTGCGGTCGTCCTCTTCCATGGCCGCCATCATTTCGTCGGAGACCTTCTCGGTGACCTTGGACCAGATTTCGATGATCTTGTTGTAGCGCTCGCCGTGGGTGATGGCGCCGTCCTGATACTGGTTCTCGACGGCCACCACTTCCCTTTCGGCCTCGCGCACCAAACCGGCCTTCTCGCCCGGCACCACCATATCGTCGATGCCGATCGAAATGCCGGCGCGGGTGGCGTACAGGAAGCCCAGCGCCTTGACTTCGTCGAGCATCTGCACCGTGATGTGCAGGCCGAATTTCAGATAGCAGTACGACACGAGCTGGCTCAGGCCCTTCTTCTTCAGCAGGCCGTTGATGAACGGCATGTCCGCCGGGAGGCTGTCGTTGAGGATGACGCGGCCGACGGTGGTTTCCATGTACTGCTTGATGAACTCGATGGGCTCGGTGTGCAGAATGTTCTGGTTGTCGAAGGCGTGCACCAGGTCGATCACGCGGCCCGTGTAACGCAGCTTGATGGGGGTGAGCGTTTCCACCTCGCCCATCTCGAGGGCGATGAGCACGTCGTCGGTGGAAGCGAAGGTGCGGCCCTCGCCCTTGGCGCCCGGACGCGCCTTGGTCAGGTAGTAGCAGCCCAGCACCATGTCCTGCGTGGGGACGGCGATGGGGCTGCCGTGCGCCGGCGAAAGAATATTGTTGGACGAGAGCATCAGGGTGGCAGCTTCGATCTGCGCTTCCGGCGACAGCGGAATGTGCACCGCCATCTGGTCGCCGTCGAAGTCGGCGTTGAACGCCGTGCACACCAGCGGGTGGATCTTGATGGCCTTGCCTTCCACCAGCACCGGCTCGAACGCCTGGATGCCCAGGCGGTGTAGCGTGGGAGCGCGGTTCAGCAGAATGGGGTGGTCCTTGATGACCTCTTCGAGAATGTCCCACACCACCGGGTCCTGCTGCTCCACCAGCTCCTTGGCCTGCTTGATGGTGGTGCAGTGGCCGCGTTGCTCGAGCCGGTGGTAGATGAAGGGCTTGAACAGCTCGAGCGCCATCTTCTTGGGAAGACCGCACTGGTTGAGGCGCAGCTCCGGGCCGACCACGATGACGGAACGGCCGGAGTAATCCACGCGCTTGCCGAGCAGGTTCTGGCGGAAGCGGCCCTGCTTGCCCTTGAGGGTGTCGGAGAGCGACTTCAGCGGCCGGTTGTTGGCGCCGCGCAAGACCCGGCCGCGGCGGCCGTTGTCGAACAGCGCGTCCACGGCTTCCTGCAACATGCGCTTTTCGTTGCGCACAATCACGTCGGGCGCGTGCAGCTCGATGAGCTTCTTCAACCGGTTGTTGCGGTTGATGACGCGGCGGTAGAGATCGTTGAGGTCGGAGGTGGCGAAGCGGCCGCCATCCAGCGGAACCAGCGGGCGCAACTCGGGCGGGATGACCGGAATGACGTCGAGAATCATCCACTCCGGCTTGTTGCCGGATTTGCGGAACGATTCCACCACGCGCAGACGCTTGGCGAATTTCAGCTTTTTCTGAACCGACGCCTCGGTCTTCATCTTCTCGCGAATCTCTTCGCTCAAGGCATCCACGTCGACCTTCTTGAGCAGTTCCTTGATGCCCTCGGCGCCCATCATGGCGACGAACTTGCCCGGAAACTCCAGGTCCAGCGCGCGCTTCTTCTCGTCGGTGATGACCTCGCCTTTGGAGATGCCCGCGACCTCGCCGGGGTCCACCACCACGAAGGCTTCGAAGTAGAGCACCCGCTCCAGTTCGCGCAGGGTGATGTCCAGCAGGTGGCCGATGCGGCTGGGCAGGCCCTTGAAGAACCACACGTGCGAGCACGGGCTGGCCAGCTCGACGTGCCCCAAGCGCTCGCGGCGGACGCGCGCCAGGGTGACTTCCACGCCGCACTTGTCGCAGATGACGCCGCGGTGCTTCATGCGCTTGTACTTGCCGCACAAGCACTCCCAATCCTGGGTGGGACCGAAGATTCGCGCGCAGAACAGCCCATCGCGCTCCGGTTTGAACGTCCGGTAGTTGATGGTTTCCGGCTTGGTGACTTCGCCGTGGGACCAACTCCGGATCTTTTCCGGAGACGCCAGAGAAATGCGGATCGAATCGAAATCCGCGATCAAATTCGCCCGATCATACGGAGAAGAACGCATAAAACCTTTCAGGGGCCAGGGGCCGGGGGCCAGGGGCCAGGAACCCCACCCACCCTGCAACTGGCGCCGAACCTACAAAACACGACCTCAACCGAGCCGAAGAGCCTCGCCGGGTTTTCCCTGACCCCCGGCCCCTAATCCGCCGCCAGCGCCGTGTCCGGCACTTCGTGCGGCTTCTTCATCAACTCCACATCCAGACACAACGATTGCAGCTCGCGAATCAGCACGTTGAACGATTCCGGCACGCCCGGCTCGATGGCCGCTTCGCCCTTGACAATGGCCTCGTAGATCTTGGCGCGGCCATACACGTCGTCCGATTTCGCCGTCAGCAGCTCCTGCAGGATGTAGGCCGCGCCATAAGCTTCCAGCGCCCAGACTTCCATTTCGCCGAAACGCTGTCCGCCGAACTGCGCCTTGCCGCCCAGAGGCTGCTGGGTAATGAGCGAGTACGGGCCGATGGAGCGCGCGTGGATCTTGTCGTCCACCAGGTGCGAGAGCTTCATCATGTAGATGTAGCCCACCGTCACCGGCTGCTCGAACTGCGTGCCCGTCATGCCGTCGTACAGAATGGTCTTGCCCGAGGTCGGCAGCTTCGACTCGGTGAGGGCCTTCTTGATCTCGCGCTCGGTGGCGCCGTCGAACACGGGGGTCGCATAATGCAGACCCAGCGCGTTGGCCGCCCACCCCAAATGGGTCTCCAGAATCTGGCCCACGTTCATGCGCGATGGCACGCCCAGCGGGTTGAGCACAATCTCGACCGGCGTTCCATCGGGCAGGTACGGCATGTCCTCCTCCGGAAGAACCCGCGCGATCACGCCCTTGTTCCCGTGGCGGCCGGCCATCTTGTCGCCCACCGACAGCTTGCGCTTCATGGCGATGTACACCTTCACCAGCTTGATGACGCCCGGCGGCAGCTCGTCGCCCTTGCGCAGCTTCGAGATCTTCTCGTCGGTGATCTTGTCGAGCACCGCGATCTGCCGCGACGTCATCTCTTCGATCTCGTCGATCTGCTCGTTCAGCCGCGGGTCTTTGTTCCCCAGGCGCATGCGCTTCAGGTCGCGCGATTTCATCCTTTCGATGAGGTCGCGCGTCAGCTCGGTGTCCTTCGAGAGCAGGCGCTTGTTGGTCTTCTCGTCGTGCAGGTCGGCCAGCAGCTTCCTGCCTTCCAGCAGGGCGGCCAGGCGCTTGGCGCGCTCGTCCGTCAGGATGCGGATCTCGTCCTGAAGGTTGCGCTGCAAGCGCTGAATCTGCGATTCCTCGATGGACTTGGAACGCTCGTCCTTCTCCTGCCCCTTGCGCGAGAAGATCTTGCAATCGACGATGGTGCCCTCGATTCCCGGCGGACAATAGAGCGAGGCGTCCTTTACATCGCCGGCCTTTTCGCCGAAGATGGCGCGCAGCAGCTTCTCTTCCGGAGTGAGCTGGGTTTCGCCCTTGGGCGTCACCTTGCCCACCAGGATGTCGCCCGGTTTCACGGTGGCGCCGATGCGGATGATGCCGCTTTCGTCCAGGTTGCGCAGGAAGGCGTCCGCGATGTTGGGAATGTCCCGCGTGATCTCTTCCGGGCCCAGCTTGGTGTCGCGCGCTTCGATTTCGAACTCCTCGATGTGGATGGAGGTGTAGTAGTCTTCCTTGACCAGCTTTTCGCTCACCAGGATGGCGTCTTCGAAGTTGTACCCGCGCCAGGGCATGAAGGCCACCAGCACGTTGCGCCCCAGCGCCAGCTCGCCCAAATCGGTGCACGGACCGTCGGCCAGCACCGCGCCCTTGGGGACGCGCTGGCCCACCCGCACGATGGGCTTCTGGTTGATGCAGGTGTTCTGATTGGAGCGCTTGAACTTGGTGAGCTGGTAGATGTCCGCGCCCACCTCGCGCGAAAGCTGGCCTTCGTGGGCCGCGCCTTCCACGCGCACGATGATGCGTTCGGAATCCACCGAATCCACCGTGCCGGGGCGCTTGCAGAGCACCACCGCGCCGGAGTCCCGGGCCGTCACCTGCTCCATGCCGGTCCCCACGTAGGGAGCGTCGGCGCGCAGCAGCGGCACCGCCTGGCGCTGCATGTTCGACCCCATCAGGGCGCGGTTGGCGTCGTCGTTTTCCAGGAACGGAATCAGGCTCGCCGCCACCGACACAAGCTGCTTGGGGCTGACATCGATGTACTCGATCTCCTCCCGCGGCTTGAGCACGAAGTTGCCCGCCTGGCGCGCGTTCGAAAGATCGGGAACGATGCGGCCCTTCTCGTCCAGCCCCACGTTGGCCTGGGCGATGGTGTACTTGTCCTCCTCCCACGCCGAAAGGTACTCGCAGTGGGCTTCGAACTCGGCGGGCTGTTTCTTGGAGCTGAGCTTCCGGTTGACCTCCTCGGCCTCCGAGCGCCTCACAATGTCCCCCACCTTGTAGTCGGCGTCGCCGGGATTGAGAATCTTGACTTCGTCGATGACCACGCCCTTGATCACTTTCCGGTAGGGACTCTCGATGAAGCCGTACTCGTTGATGCGGGCGAAACAGGAGAGCGACGAGATCAGGCCGATGTTGGGGCCTTCCGGCGTTTCAATGGGGCAGATGCGGCCGTAGTGCGTGGGGTGAACGTCCCTCACTTCAAATCCGGCGCGCTCCCGGCTCAGGCCTCCCGGACCGAGCGCCGAGAGACGCCGCTTGTGGGTGATCTCGGAGAGCGGGTTGGTTTGGTCCATGAACTGGGAAAGCTGGCTGGACCCGAAGAACTCGCGGATGGCCGCCATCACGGGCTTGGCGTTCACCAGGTCGTGCGGCATGGCCGTCGACATTTCCTGGTAGACCGACATCTTCTCTTTGATGGCGCGCTCCATGCGCACCAGGCCAATGCGGAACTGGTTCTCGAGCAGCTCGCCCACGGCGCGCACGCGCCGGTTGCCCAGGTGATCGATGTCGTCCACGTCGTAACCCGACCCCGGCAGGGAGGCGAACCGGCGCAGCTTCAGCAGGTATTTGATGGTGTCGCGGAAGTCGTCCTGGTCCAGCGTGCGCCGGTCCATCGGGCTCTTGCCCTTGCTGGCCGGGTCGGTCAGCCACGAAGAGGGCGCGTAATCGGCGTTCTCGTGTAGCTTGATGTTGAACTTCATGCGGCCCACGCGCGAGAAATCGTACTTGCGCGGGTCGAAGAACATGCCCTGGAAAAGCTGGGTGGCGGTGTCCAGCGTGGGCGGATCGCCGGGCCGCAACTTGCGGTAGATCTCGATCAGCGCCTCGTTCTGCGTCTTGACCGGGTCCTTCCGGATGGTGGCCGAGATCACCGTGCCCACTTCGTCGCGCTCGGGGAAGAAAACTTCGAATTCGGGGACGCCGGCTTCCAGCAGCTTGCCCAGCAGCGCGGCGGTGAGCTCGCTGTTGGCGTCGGCGTACACTTCGCCGGTGGCCGTATCGAACACATCGGCGACCACATAGGCGCCTTCCAGGTCGTTGGACGCCACCTCCACCTGCTGGATCTTGGCCTTTTGGATTTCCTTGAACAGCGGATTGGTGATCTTCCTGCCCTGCGCCACCACGGTTTCGCCGCCGCGCGCGGCGATGGCGTACGACAGCTTCAGTCCGATCAGTCCCTCATCCACGCTCCAGAACAGCTTCTGGTCTTTGACGGCGATCTTGCTGGCGCGGTAGAACCCGCGCAGGATCTGCTCGTCGCTCTTGTAGCCCAGCGCCCGCAGAAACACCGAGCCGTAGAATTTCCGCTTGCGGTCGATGCGCACGTACAGGATGTTCTTGTTGTCGTACTCGAATTCCACCCAGCTTCCGCGGTACGGAATGATCTTGCCGAGGAAATATCCCTGCGCCGGAACCCGCTCGAAGAAGACCCCCGGCGAGCGGTGCAACTGCGAAACGATCACCCGCTCGGTGCCGTTGATGATGAACGTTCCGTTGTCCGTCATCAACGGGATTTCACCGAAAAACACTTCCTGCTCTTTGATGTCGCGGACGCTCTTCTTCTGGGTCTCCGGGTCCTTCGAGTAGACCGTCAGCCGGATGGTGACCTTGAGGGGCGCGGCATACGTCATGCCGCGTTCCTGGCACTCCAGCATGTCGTACTTGAGTTGCAGGCCCACCGGGTCGCCGCACTTGTTGCAGAAGGTGACGACGTTCTTATTGAAGGTCCCGCAATGATGGCACAGCACGTCGCCGGCGTGGAACGGATCGGTGCGGATGGTGGCGCCGCAGTTCCGGCACGTCGAGCGAAGATGGTGCAGCCCTTTCAGGTTGCCGCACTTGCATTCCCAGTTGCCGATGGAATAGTCGACGAACTCCAGGTCGCTGACGCCGCGGAAATCCGAGATCGGAAACACCGAGTTGAAAACCGTCTGCAGGCCGATATCCTCCCGCTCGTTGGGAAGAAGGTCCATCTGCAGGAAGCGCTCGTAAGACGTCTTCTGAACCTCGATCAGATTCGGGATGGGGATGGAGGTCTTGATTTTGGAAAAATCAACTCGTTCGGGGGCGGCGCCGTTATCTTGAATATTCATTCTTATACTCCTGACGGCCGGAGAACCTGAGCAATGAAGCGCTCAACAGTACAAAACCAACGGCGCCCCTTTGCGAAGCGCCGAGCGATCGAACAGGGGCGGGAATCGAACTTCCGGCGCGTCCGGAACGGACCCGCAAAGCGCGGATCTGGAAACCGGAGGCCCCGGAGTAAGGCGCGCGATGAAGACTGAAGCTGTGGAAGAGCGGGTGCACAAATCCCGGCGAGTAGTTGAGGGAACGCGAATGCGCAGAGATCCCCTCTCTGCAGTTTCCCCCGCACTGCAATTGAAATGCCAGGATTTCGGATGCACAGTCACCAATTGGGATCGAATCCGCTGAATCGGAGGCCCAACTATTCAGTTTAACAGGACTTACGTCCTGCGTCAAACCCAAAAAAACCCGGGGGCCACGGGCCGGGGCCGGGGAAACCTCGTCCCGACCCTTGACCCCTGACTCCTGCCTCTCAAGAATCTACTTCACTTCGACAGTCGCGCCCGCGTCGGTGAACTTCTTCTTGATGGACTCGGCTTCGTCCTTGCTGACGCCTTCCTTGATCGGCTTGGGGGCGCCGTCCACCAGGTCCTTGGCTTCCTTCAAGCCCAGGCTGGTCACCTCGCGAACCGCCTTGATCACGTTGATCTTGTTCGCGCCAACAGCCGTCAGGACGACGGTGAACTCGGTTTTCTCCTCCGCCGCCGGAGCCGCCGCCGCGCCGCCGCCACCGCCGGCCGCCATCACCGGAGCGGCCGCGGCCGCCGACACTCCCAACTTCTCCTCGAGCAGCTTGACGAGCTGAGAAGCCTCCAGCAGCGTCAAACTTTGAATCTGATCCGCAATTGCGTTAATGTCCGCCATTTCAAAACTCCTATCGAAAAATCACCAGTTATGCCTGGAACTTGTTCTCTTTCACGCCCTGGTCCACCACCACCGCCAGGTCGCGGCCCACGGCGTTGAGCGCCGTCACCAGCCGCCGGGCCGGGGCGTCGATCAGGTACAGCAACCTGGCAAAGATCGCTTCTTTCGAGGGCATGTTGGCCAGGTCGTGGATCGCCTTGACGTCGATCACGCGGCCCTCCACGATCCCCGCCTTGAAGGTAAACGTCGGGTTGGCGCGGGCGTAAGTGGTGAGCGCCTTGGCCAGCGCCACCGGATCGTTGGTGGTGTAGGCCACCGAGGTCATCCCGCGCAAACCCTTGAGCACCTGCTCGGCGGGCGTTCCTTCCGAAGCCCTCTCCACCAAGCTGTTTTTCACCACGCGGTACGTGCCGCCCACGTTGCGCACCGCCTTGCGCAGCTCGAAATCCTGCTCCACGCGCAGCTTCTCGTAGCCGGTGACAAACAGGTTCTTCAGCCGCGCCAGGTCCTGGCGCAAAGCATCGATCTCTTTCCTTTTGTCTTCCTTCTTTTTCATGGAAACACCTGTTGGGCTTTAACTGGCCGCCTTCACGCTGAACGGCGTCGTGTCGATAGCCACACCGGGGCTCATGGTGGAGCACAGGGTCGTGCTCCTCACGTACTTGCCTTTGGCCACCGCCGGCTTGGCCTTGATCACCGCCGAGATCAGGCTGGCGGCGTTCTCGATGAGCTTGCCGGCTTCGAAGCTGATCTTGCCGACGGGGGCATGGATGATGCCGGTCTTATCCACGCGGAACTCCACCTTGCCGGCCTTGATTTCCTTGAGCGCCTTGACCACGTCCATGGTGACGGTGCCGGTTTTGGGATTGGGCATGAGGCCGCGCGGACCCAGCACCTTGCCGAGTTTGCCCACCGACCGCATCATATCCGGCGTGGCGATCACCGCGTCGAAATCGGTCCAGCCTTCCGTCTGGATCTTGTTCACCATGTCGTCGCCGCCCACGAAATCGGCGCCCGCCTCGGAGGCCTCTCTCTGCTTGTCGCCGCCCGCGATCACCAGCACCTTCTTGGACTTGCCCAGCCCGTTGGGCATCACCACCGTGCCGCGAACCATCTGGTCCGCGTGCTTGGGATCGACGCCCAGCCGCATGTGGATTTCCACGGTCTCGTCGAATTTCACGTACTTGATCTTCTGGAGAAGGGGAACGGCGTCTTCGAGCGGGTATTCCTTGGCCTCTACCTGCTTCCGGGCCGATTGATAATGTTTGCCTGACTTGCGTGCCATGTTACCTCATTGGTGCCAGCGGTCCGTTCCCAAAAAAGGCAAACGAACCTCCCATTGAGATCTTTTCTAACGGGACTGCAAGTAGTGTACCAAACCGGGCGAGGGATTGTCTACTAGCCCCAAAGGGCTGGACAATATTCCGAAACCTCAAGGGGGTTGCCGAGCATCTTTACGAGCATGGCAGGGTGTGTCCGACAAGCGCTGTTGGTGGTCCTGGGATATTTCCTTGTGACGGGCATGGCTGTGGCTCAGAGCGATTCTCCGGGATCGCCGGCTCCCGCCGCGGTGGTCCCCGCCACGGTGGTCCCCGCCCCGGAAGCTCCCGCCACACCGGAGGACAAGCGCATTTTCGGCGTGCTCCCCAATTACCGCACCGCCGAGGCCTCCATTCCCTTCGCGCCCCTCTCGGCGAAACAAAAATTCACCATCGCCTTCAAGGATTCCTTCGACTGGCCGGTCTACCCCACCGCGGCCGCCTTCGCCACGCTGTACCAGCTCGAAAACCAGAACCCCTCCTTCGGCCAGGGCATGTCGGGTTACGCCCAGCGGCTTGCCGCCGCCTACGGCGACCAGATGATCGGCAACATGATGACCGAAGGCATTGTGCCCTCGCTGCTGCGCGAAGACCCGCGCTACTTCCGCCTGGGCGAGGGTTCGGGTTGGTCGCGCGCCCGCTACGCCCTGACCCGCATCTTCGTGGCGCGCACGGATTCGGGACGGAACACTTTCAACTTCGCGGAGTGGGGCGGCAATGCCGCCGCCGTGGCTCTTTCCAATGCCTGGTATCCCGACACCCGCACGGTATCCGACAACGTGCAGAAGCTGCTCATTCAGTGCGCCACCGACACCTTTTCCCAAGTGCTCAAGGAATTCTGGCCCGACGTGAAGCGGCATTTCAAGAAGAAGCACGAAGACGTCGAGACGGCCTCGGCCCGCTAGGCTTTCAGCGCCCCGCCCGCTGGATCGTTATGCGACCAACACCGATGGAGGAAGACTGCTGCCGGGCGATGTGCGCGAGTCGGAAGGGAATTTGGTCCTGGCGAGTGGATTCGAGCCACCGACCTCCTGGTCCCGAACGGGACGCTGCATGAGTATGAAGCCGCTTCACCAACCCCCCGCTATAACGTAGTGGTTGCGAACCGTTTTGTGGGTGAGCGGCAATTGATAGTCTACCCAAATAGACTCGCCATCCAGCTCCTCATGGTACTTGCCCGGACCCATTGTGGTGCACCCCTTGCGATGCTCATAACAGTCGAGCAAAGCGCGCTCACCGTTGACGATGACGTGTATCGTAGAGGTATCTGTCAGGGTTCCACCACACACCGCGCTTCCGGGGGGCAGTAGAGCGGTATGAATAGCCGAGAGTCACCGTCCCCCCACTGGATCTGCCACTGCCGCCCGTCTTCTTGGTCCATAAGAATGAACGTGTAGATGTTCTTTGTCGGATACAGGGTGAAACGCCCTACCTGTTTTTCATCTGACAACGGCTTCGGGTTGATCGGCTGTACCCAACGGTACTCCGGCCCTTTGCCCCATTGAACTTGCCAGACCTGGCCTGTTCGCGTGTCCAGCTTTAGGAAGGTGTAGATGTTATCGGTGGGGAACAAGCAATAGGGGACGCCCGGTTTCTGTGCAGGGCCAGGGTTGCAACCTTGAGCGTGAGCCAACTGAGGAGAGACGAAGGCGGACATTGCACCCGCAATCATCAGTGTTAATGTGAACCTCTTGAGCATGGTCGTACCTCGCAATCAACACGTTACCGCGCCGGATGAGACGTTGGTACAAACAGTCGGGACGTGATATGTTTGGGGATAGCCGCCTAGTTTCGGCGTCATGAACCGGGGCGAAGGCTGGGCACCCTACCCAGGGGCGGTTACTCCATTCAGGGAATCGCAAAGGGAGCGATTCAGATGAACCCGCCGTCCCGCATCGAAATCGAGAAATTCGCTAACGAGAGATTTCAAGCAGACCTTGAGCGCCGAATCAACGAGTATGCACTGAAGCAGGCTCAGGCGCTTGCACAAGTAAGGTCTAGGGGAAACAGTGGTGGCTTCCTGCCCGCGTTAATCCAGTGCAAACAGGAGAAGTTGCGGGCGGAGATACTTGCTTTGGCCGATGCATGGGTGGAGGCGGGCACGATCTACGCGGTACCCCTTCAAGTGTGGGCGGAAGAGGCTCTCGAAAAGGCGGCCGTCCTAATGGCCGCAGGGACCGTTAGCGCCCTTCGTGGCGAGCTTGACCGCATTGCGAAGAAAACCCGGAATCCGCAGAACGAGACCGGGGCTGGCAACCGGGCGATAGAAGGCGCCATGAGATCAGCGTTACGCGAAGGAAAGCTCAGGCTGAAAACGCAGAGAATCCAGGCCGGGCGTTGGCTAGGGGACCTTCCGGCGTCGGGTCTGCAAAGCGGCACCAAACCACCGAAGCTTTCATCGGTGGCCGGGAGGAAACCGGAAAGCGCGGCGTCCATCACTGGCAAACTGCCGAGGGATGCTCTTGTCGGCGGAACGAAACCGGGTTCGACCGAACCAACACCCGCACAGGGAAAGCCGTCCGGGGTGGCGAACGGCGCGGATCGTGGCGGGGCGAGTTGGCAAGACATTGAAATCTCTTTCCTGAGCGACGAGCGGGTTCAGATCCGAAGTCGTAAGAGTACCGAAACCCGCAACTACGGCGAGCTAGAGTTCGCTGATCGCAGAGCGAAGCGGGGCAAACCCAAGCCTAACTAAGCGTGGGTTACCTTGCGCGCGATGGCCGAACAGGACGGCATCATCCGGGACGGCGCAAAAACGGGCGCGACTTGGCCGAAGGTGGAGAAGCGGATACAGGAGATACGGAAGGTGCTCCGGAAGCACTTCAGCATTACCGCCGATCCCATCCCGTTCGTTGAAGGAACCGGATACCAGGCGCGTTTCAAGATCGGCTGTAGTCCTTCATTTCGCACGTAGGCGAATTTTCGGTAGTGGGTCAGTTTGAAATTCGGTTCTCTTGACCTTGGGGCTGGGGTTGCAATACTGGAAGCATGGCAATCAAATGCCCACGTGATCCGATTCAACTTGCCCACCAAGTTTTCCTCGAATCAATTGGGAGGTGGCCAAAACTGAGCAACCGAAGCCGAAAGACCCGGCTGCTGTCGCGTTGGGGCAAAAGGGAGGCATGGCGCGGGCTACCGCCCTTCCTCCTGGGAAACGGGCACAGATCGCAGCCAAAGGCGCTAAGGCGCGTTGGGGCAAGAGGAAATAAGCCGCAGTTTTTGCGGGGGTGCCCGGAGCCGCGCCTACTTCAAGAAGTGCGTATAAAGCCAGTTAAAGATGAAGGCACCAACAACGCGGGACCCGAAGAATATACTGAGTTCACGGTTGATCGTTCTGCCGAGTCTGGTTGCAATTCGTTCGGGTAGCTCCTGAATATCGCTACGGAGTCCCTTGATTTCCTGGAGTAGTTCATCCAGCGAAGCTTTGGGCGACGGATTCACGAATGGCCTTTCGCATTAGTGCGGTCATGATACACTATTAACGTCGGGAAACTGGAACGCTACCGGGCCGCCAAGACTGGAGCGCTCAGCCTCCCAAAGGAAATCCCGCCATCCTAGCCACTGGCGCAATTCCAGTATAGTGGAGAATTGTGCCATGGAGAGTCCCTCCGTTTCGCAGTTACTCGGCGACCCCGAAAACCCATAGACTATACACCGAATGCTTTTTCATCAAGCGCCGGCTGGTCGATGGAGAAAAGCCCTAAACCGATTCCATGGTATGGGACGAAAAGCACGGATGTCTTTGGCGAAGTTGGGACGCCTAGTTTTTGCAGCACGGCATTCGTAAAGGTCTGGCTCTCAATCCATACACCGCCAGCCTCCACGCCCAGAAGATTGACCTTCTGGAGCGCTGTCTGGTGGATGAATGGAATGAGCATAGAGATGGGCTGGCCCACAAAATCAGAGAGTTGCATTCCCACAGTCTACCATGATGTGCCCACACCCGGCTGACAAATGCGTTTTCAAAGAAGGTTGAGAACCATGCAGCCGCCCCAGCAATTGTTTATACGTACTACAACTTCGCCAGGATTCATCAGAGCCTGCGGGTGACTCCGGCGATTGCTACTGGAGTGACAGACCATCTATGGGAAATTGGGGATCTGGTAGGGCTTCTAAGTTGATAGGTTGAAGCCCGAATCGCTGTCTACTATCTTCCAACTTGCGATAGTAAGGGCGTCCCAAGGACCTGGCGTTGCCATTGGGGTAAAGGATGGCGATTGCTGTCTTAGGGCCCACGCTTGGAGCGTTCTCACTATATCTTTTGGCCTCATAAACGAGATAGATAGCCCTGCGCACGGAAATGGAAGCACTATATTTTCTGATCCTCAGAATCGGCATGGCAATTGACAATCCTGATCCAATTACAGCCACTTCACTGGCGAGCCGCGTATACGGAGTGCCCCCTTCATATCCGGTATACATTAGCATCGGTTCGCCGAAGACGAATCCACCAACGATTAGCTCAATGCGACAGTTTGCCTCACAAAACGGAGAGGATTGGAAGTCGCCTGTGGACTGCTTGACGAGATTGAAGATATCTTCCCGGAAGGCCGGGCATGGTGCATGATGCACCCGCACAGAGAGAAACTTAGAAAGCTCGGTTGCAGGTATCCAATCCCCTGAGATCAGCGTGAACCAGTTGTGCCCCAAGGTATCAAGCTTCACAGCTTTATCGCTCGACGTATAGACGTCATCGAGGCGCGAATCCATACAAATGACAATGCGCGATTCGTCTTCCTCCCGGCAAGCCGCCGCAATGCAAATCGTCATTGCCCTAGTATAACCGACCTTTTTTTTGCTTAGCAGGAAGGGCCGCGGGCGCAGATTTGGTCGAGGCGGAAATTTCGGTGCTGTCAAGGCGTTTCCCTTTCAAACCGGCCCACTACCGAATTTTCGCCAGAACCAAACAAAAAACTTCGGATTTGTTTTTGCCCGCCTTTCAATGTCTTAGGGGAGTTTTCGCCGAAAACTGTCCTTGCCCGCCGAATTTTCGCCCTGTTGGGTGGATATGAATACTTCACGAACCTGCGAACGCGAAAGCGTAGCAAAGGAACGGCTGCAAAGCCTTCTCAATGAATTCGACGTGGCGCGCATCACGGGCTTGTCCGTCGCGTCCGTCCGGCGGTGGCGGCTTCTTCGTCAGGGGCCGAAGTACGTCAAGATCGGCGCGGCGGTTCGCTACAAGCCCAACGATGTCCTGCCATGGCTGAGTTCGCACGGCTTTAGACGTCGGACCCCGTTTCGGGAGCGGTTGTACGCCTGCTTGGGGCGCCTCGCGGTCTCGGCGGGCGCCGAGGTCGTCCGCGCAGTCGTACACCACGTGCTCAGCAAGCTTGGATAGGGTGGGTATGGAGAGGTTTGTTCGGGGCGAGTTTCGAAACCTGAGGGGGGTCGCCAAGCACCCCGCGCGCTTGGCCTCCTGCTGTATTTCGGGGGGCAGGCCGGAGAACAGCCGCCAGAACCGCCGGGTCGTCCGCGATTGGATTCTCATCCCTGCGAACATCCGCAACTATCTGCCAAGCAGATCGTCCAAGGGAAGCGTTTCCCCCCTCGCGTCCTCTTCGAGGGCTTCCCGAGCCAGACGGCGAATGATATCGCGCTTCTCGGCGAACCGCCTCCTCCACGCCTCCTCGTCGGCGAGGGAAGCGAGAATCTGGGAGGCGATCGCATCCTGCTCCGCCTGGGGCAGAACGCCGGCCTTTTCCAGCGCCTTTTCCAGCAGCGGCGACATACTTCAAGTTTATCAGCTCTACCCCGCCGCCGTCGCCGCTTCTTCCAGCACGCAGATATCGTCCAGGTTGCGGTACTTCTCGTCGAAATCCAGGCCGTATCCCACCACGAACTGGTCCGGAATCTGGAATCCCACGTAGCTCACGTGCACCGGCCGCAGCCGGCGCTCGGGCTTGTCCAGCAGCGCCGCGATGCGGATGGAATGCGGCTTCCGCTGGTCCAGCACGTGCATGAGGTAGTTGAGGGTGATGCCGCTATCGACAATGTCTTCGACGATCAGCACCTCCGCCCCTTCGAGCGAAATGTCCAGGTCCTTGGTGACCTTCACTTCACCCGAGGTGGTCTTCCCTTTTCCGTAACTGGAAATGCCCATGAAGTCGATATACACGTCGCGCTTCATGGCCCGCGTCAGGTCCGCCAGAAAGAAGGCGGCGCCTTTCAGAATGGCGATCATGTGCAGGCGCCCCTCGGGATAATCGCGGGAAATCTGTTCGCCGAGTTCCTTGATCCGCACCTGGATCTTCTCGGAGGGGATTAACACCCGCAGCGTGGGATTAGTCATGGAGTTTCTATTATCCGCCAGGCACGAGCCGTGTGCTCATGGGCCCGATGTGAATGTGCGCGCCAGTGGCCTTGCCGGGCACGGCCTGGCGAAACGCGAAGTAGGGAATGCGATTTTCAGTGAGAAACTCGCGCAGCCAGACGCCCTCCGGCAGGTCGGGATGGACCGCCACGTCGACGCGCCCGCGGTGGTCGAAGCCTAGCGCGCGATGCACGGCCGTTTCGCCGTTGGCGCTCACCGGCAGCGGCTTGCCGAACTGTCTGGCGAACGCCATCTCCACCCGCGCCAGCGTTCCCGCCGTGAAGATGCCATCGCCATCGTAACGATCGGCAATCTGGGGCGCCTCGGCCGGCTCCTCGGCCAGCTTGTTGGCCAGCGCTTCTTCCGCCTGGGCCATCTCGGTCAGTTCGCGCACCAGGCTGGCGCGCGATTCCGCCAGGTCCGCCTCCTTGCGCGCCCGGTCCATCTCCTCCAGGAACCCGCCCAACGAGAGCTGCGACGCCGCGCCCGCCTCCACCAGCCGTTTCGCTTCGTCGAGCGCTTTCCTGCGGCGGTCGAAGCGGCGGCTGGCAGCGGTCATCATCTCGTCGGTCTGCTCCGCGGTCAAATCCTGGCCGTACAAGGTTCGCCGCAGAATGGCCGCGTCCTGGGCATCGGCCATGGCCTCTTCGGCTTTCTGCAATTGGGCCCGCGGCGCCGCCCCGGCCTCCACCAGGGCCCGCAGGTTCCGGACTTCGGCCTGGGCGCGCGCCACTTCCGGCGCATCGTCGGTTTGCGCGCCAACCGCGCCCGCGCACACCAATAACACCAGGCCGAAACACCAACGCATGATACCTCATTGTAGTACGATACTCACAGGAGCCAAAGACATCCAAGCCGCCGCCCCCACCTGGCTCGTTGCCGTCCGCGCCGCCGCATCCAAGAAAGCCGCCGACACCCAGGTCCTGGACCTCAGAGGCATCACTTCGTTTACCGATTTCTTCGTGATCGCTACCGGCGCCAACCCGCGGCAGATTCAGGCCATCAGCGACGAAGTCGGCCTCCAGTTGAAGCAGCAGGCCGGCGAACTGCCCTTCAGCATCGAGGGTTACAACCAGGCGGAGTGGGTGCTGGCCGATTACGGCGACCTGCTGGTCCACATCTTCTCGCCCAAAGCCCGCGAGTATTACAGCCTGGAGCGTCTCTGGCGCAGCGCCAAGACCGTCGAGATCCCCGCCGAGTGAAGATCCAACTCTATTTCATCGGCAAGCCCAGAGACCCTCACGCCAATGCCCTGGCCGAAGATTTTCTGGGCCGCGCCGCCCGTTACTCCACCGCCCAAATGCGGGAAATCCGGCCGGATCGCTTCGATCTCTGGGCCAGGCATGCCGCCGCGCGCAAGATTTTTCTCGACCCCGCCGGCAAGCCCCTGGATTCCGCCGCCTTCACCGCTTTGATCTCGCAAGCCCAAATGGAGGGTCGCGATTTGGTCTTCCTGGTGGGCGGCCACGACGGGTTGCCCGCCGGCTGGGCCGCCCGCGCCGACCTGCTGATTTCGCTCTCTCCCATGACTTTTCCGCATGAACTCGCCCGCGTTTTGCTGGCCGAGCAGATCTATCGCGCCCTGGCAACCTTGCGGGGCCATCCCTACCCGCGCTAAGGTAGTGCCTGCATGTCTTGGTTTCGGCGAGACAAGCCGCCCGACGAAAAACTCCCCATGGTGGAGAATGGGGAGCGCCGTGTGCGCACCGAGGGTCTCTGGCAAAAATGTGAAGCCTGCCGCCAGATTATCTGGAAAAAAGAGCTCGAGGCCAACTGGAACGTCTGCCCCAAGTGCGGAGCCCACTCCCGCATGGACGCCGTCTCCCGTCTCAAGATGCTCCTGGATGGCGGCCAGTTCCACCAGTTCGACGCCCGCCTGCGCTCCTCCGATCCGCTCGGTTTCGTCGACAGCAAGCCTTACAGCCAGCGCCTCGATGCCAATCAGCTAGCCACCAAACTCTCCGACGCGCTGATCGCCGCCAGCGGAACTCTGGACGGCCGCCCCATCCAGATCTGCGCCATGGAGCCGCGCTTCATCGGCGGCAGCATGGGGGCCGTGGTGGGCGAAAAAATCGCCCGGGCGATTGAACGCGCCATCGAGCTCCGCCAGCCGTTGGTGATCGTTTCCGCTTCCGGCGGCGCCCGCATGCAGGAAGGCGCCATCAGCCTCATGCAGATGGCCAAGATCTCATCCGCCCTGATGCGCCTGGACGAGGCCCGCCTGCCGTTTATCAGCGTGCTCACCGACCCCACCACCGGCGGCGTCACCGCCAGTTACGCCATGCTCGGCGATCTGAACATCGCCGAACCCGGCGCCCTGATCGGCTTTGCCGGCCCGCGCGTCATCGAGCAGACCATCCGCCAGAAGCTGCCCGAAGGTTTTCAGCGCGCCGAATTTCTCTTGAAGCACGGCATGTTGGATGCCGTGGTCCCGCGCCTGGAGCTGAAATCGTACATCTCCAAGGCGCTGAAATTTTTGGTGGCGTGAACTACCCCGATTCCGTTCGATTCCTCTATTCGCTCGGCAACGAAATCAAGACCGCGAAGCTCGGCCTCGAGCGCATCCGCGCCGTGCTCGAAGCCCTCGGCCGCCCGCAAGACCGGCTCCGTTTCCTTCATGTCGCCGGCACCAACGGCAAAGGCTCGACGTGCGCCATGATCGAATCGGCGCTGAGAGCCGCCGGGGCGCCCTATGGGCCCCGTACCGGCTTGTTCACCTCCCCGCACCTGGCCGAACCCACCGAGCGCATCCGCATCGGCGGCCGCCCCGTCGCCGCCGAACGCTTCGCCGAAGCTTTCGACCGGGTCCACGCCGTCAACGCCCTTGAGGATCACACCACCTATTTCGAAACTGTCACCGCCATGGCATTGCTGGTTTTCGCCGAAGAACGCGCGGACATGGTAGTGCTGGAAGTGGGCCTCGGCGGACGCCTGGACGCCACCAACGTGGTCTCGCCGGATCTCTGCGTCATCACGCCGGTGGATTTCGACCACGAAGCTTTCCTGGGAAAGAGCCTGGAATCCATCGCCGGGGAAAAGGCCGGAATCCTGAAGCCCGGCGTGCCCGCCGTGTTCGCGCGCCAGCGTCCCGAAGCCGCGCGGGTGCTGGATCAGCGCGCCGCCGAGCTTTCCATCCCGGTATTCCGCACCACCGATTGGTCGGTTCGCGATCTCGACGTAGACGCCCGCGGCAGCCGCTTCCGGCTCACGGGCGAGCGCCATCTTCACCTGGCCTGCCCGCTGGCCGGCGAGCATCAAGTGGAGAACGCCGTCACCGCCGCCGTAGCCCTGGCGCGCCTCGGTATTGCGGATTCCGCCATTGAGACCGGCATCGCGCGCACCCGCTGGCCCGGCCGTCTCGAGCGCGTTTCCGAGCGCCCCGAGATCATCCTCGACGGCGCCCACAACCCCGCCGGCGCCCGCGCGCTGGCGGCTTACATCGATCGCTTCTACTCCCACCGCCCGGTGCGTCTGATCTACGGCGCCATGCGCGACAAAGCCATCGACGAAATCAGCGGCATCCTCTTCCCGCGCGCGCAACAGGTGATCGTCACCGCCCCGCAACAGGCACGCGCCCTGGCGCCCGAGGCTCTCCGCGATATCGGCGCCCACCCCGGCCTGCGCACCGCGCCCACCCTCCGCGACGCCCTGGCGCTAGTCGAAGACGCCTCACCCGAAGACGTCATCTTCATAACCGGATCTCTATTCCTGGTAGCCGAGGCCCGCGCTATCCTCACTTCAGAAGCGCATTGATCGCCACCTGCGAGATGGCTTCATCCACCTCGCTGGCCGCCCCGCTGCACGCCACCGCGCCGATAATCTTGTCGTCGACCTTGATCGGCAGCCCGCCGCGATTGGGAAACCCGTCGGGATACACCAGCACTCCGAGGTTGCCGCCCTTCAACGAATCTTCGGCCGCCGCCGACGGCCGCCCGTAGATGGCCGCATATCTAGCCTTCTTCTGCGCAAATTGGATCGTGTTCAGCGTGGCGCCATCGGCCTTTTGCAGAAACAGCAGGTTCCCGCTTTCATCCATGATGCAGATAGTCACCTGCACATTGCGCTTCTGCGCCTCGCTTTCCGCCGCCGCCACCATGGTCTTGATGGCCGCCAGGTTCAGATACTTCCGCGAAGGCAGCTCCGCCGCCGACGCCACTAACACCGCGCTCAGGCACAACACCATAAGTTTCAACATGGGGCCATAATAACCGAAAGTGAAGATGGGCCGCGTCACGCCGGAGGATGCGCGACATCTTGGTGGGGCATGCTTTAGCTTGCCCTTTTAGCCAGGAACTGCTCCAACACCGCCTGGAGTTCCGGTATCCGTGCGGACGCGACGTTCCAAACTTCCTCCAGGTCCACCCCGATGTAATCGTGAATCAGCACGTCGCGCATGCCGCAGATGCTCTTCCAGTCGAGCGATGCCAGGCGGCCTCGCGCCTCAGCCGAAACCCGCTTGGCCGCCTCGCCGATCACCTCGACGTTCCGGATGACTGCGTCCTGTAATTCCTCCGACGCCATGAACGCCGCTCTGCCGGGCCCGGTGAAGCGCGTTATGCGGTGGCAGCGCTCCAGCATGTGGTGCAGGTACAGCCGATCGTCTTTCACAGCGGCGTCGCCTCTCGAAGGATTCTGTCGCGCACGTACCAGTGGAGCGATCGCTCGGTGCCGACGTGGACCTTCATCCCGAGCAACTCCTGAAGATCCTGAACCAGCCCGGCGTGGTCCAGCAGACTCCTGCCCGGCTCCCACGCCACCAGAAGATCGAGGTCGCTCTCCTCATTGGCATCACCGCGGGCCACGGAGCCGAACACGCGCAGGCCGTGAGCGCCGCGCCGTTCGGCGAGCCGCAGGATTTCCTCCCGCCGTTCCGCCCGCAACGTGTCCAGGGTGACCATGTCTCTATTGTGCGACAATTCCGGGCGGCAATCATAACGAACCGGAGTTCAGTGAATCTGGCCCGAATTCAAGACCGGTTCGCTAGGGAAGTAAGCCCTCATCATTCCCTGGACCACCACGAGCCACGGAATCGCGTTCGCACACAGATCGTCACAGAGGTCGGGGCGGTTCAAGATCTTCGACACTGCGTGACCGAAACCCCCCTCACCCAGCGGAACCATATTCCAGGGAGCGGAGTCGGGCTTGGCGTGCAGCAGGCTATTCATGGTTGCCGTTAAATCCCGGCCGGCAACCACGGGGCTGTGCTGCCACTTCGCCTGAATCGCATCGAACATCTTCGCAAGCCCAGGGGCATCACCCTGCTGCCACCCTCGCTTCCACCGTTCTATGTCGTTCGGATAGAGGTGTAGGTACAGCAGGATGGCAGCACGCTCCACCAGAGCGCGAAGGAGAACGTGCGCTCCGAAAAGATAGCCTTGCCTGATCAGTTCGCGGATCGACAGAGCGATACTGAGCGCCTGGGCGATCACTTGGCAGGCCATATTCTGATGGTCCGATAGGACACGACCGTGGGACCTCGGCGCCGTACTGGCGTTCTGCTCCATCGCCGAGCTAATAAGCTGATCAAAGTGAAAGAGGAGTTCTCGCCCGAGGTATGGCTCATTTCCGGGCGTGAATACCACCGGATTTGCTTTAGGCTGCATGTTGACGATCAGCGACCGTCCCTGGACACGAGCGCATGGACTCCCGGTGCCTGTTCCTCTACGAAAACTGGTGGCGCATACGGGAATCGATCCCCATTATAAGTCTTCAGAGGTCTGCCGTCCGGCATCGTGCCTACGGAGTTCACACCCCCGGCGGGCCACGGCCTGTTCGGCGTCTTCGATCTGGCCTCGTTTTCGATTGCCCTCGGGACATTTTTGTCCGACACTTGGAGTGTGAGAGGTAGCGAATTTGTGCGGCGCATTCAGGCCCTGGGCAGGGAGCGCGGTGTCGAAGTCCAGTGGACCGCTCATCGCTGCGAGTGAAGGAGGGACTATGCGTACGTTCGTGTATCCAGCCAGGTTTGAGCATGGGGACAAGCCGGGAGTCCTGATGATTACGTTCCGGGATTTCTCGGAGGCGATCACGCAGGGAAAAGGAGAGAAGGACGCGCTTTGGCAGGCGGCGGATTGTCTGGAGGAGGCGATCGCCGGAAGAATTGCCGACGGGCGGGCGATCCCCAAGGCGTCGAGGGCGGCGCGGGGCGAACGGCCGATTCCCGTCCCGGCACCGATGGCCGCGAAGGCGGCCCTGTATCTAGCGATGGGAGAGGCCGGAATGACCAATGTGCAGTTGGCGCGAAAGCTCGGTTGCGACGAGAAGGAGGTGCGGCGGATGCTGGATCCCAGACACCCCACCAAACTGCCGCGGATCAAGGAAGCACTGGAGGTGTTTGGAAAGAGCTTGGTGGTGAGCGTAGAGGAGGCGGCGTGACGCGTGTCGGTTGCTTGCGTTGCACCTCCCTCCCGGTTCGCTGGCCAGGAACCCTTCGGTGATCCCGCGCCGCAAATGGTAGGATGAGGCATATGCAACTCACGATCCGGTTGCTGCGCGAAACAGACGGCCGCTGGATTGCCGATATCCCCGAACTGCCCGGCGTGACCGTATACGGCGTGACCCCTGAAGACGCCACCCTAAGGGCTAAGGCCCTTGCGCTCCGCGTAATCGCCGAAGAAATCGAGCACGGGGAATTGCCGCCCGAAGCCGATACGTTGCGATTTTCCATAGCCGCATGAGCGAATGGCCCGCGACCAAGGCTCGGCGCGTGCTTGCCGCGTTGCAGCGGATCGGTTGGCGTATCGTCCGCACCTCCGGCTCCCATCGGACATTACGACGTGACGGGTGGCCCCAGTACCGTTTCGCCTACCACGACAAAGAGGAATTGGGGCCGGTCATTCTGGCTGAAATCGCCAAGCGCACGGGCTTGCGCCCGGAGAATCTGTAGCTCCGCGGGTCCGCCCCCTGCCCCCGCCCCCCTGCTATCATTGCCTCAAGCGATGAGCTACCTCCGTTCCCTGCTCTTCTCCATCCCCCTGATCTATCTCTCCACCATCGTCATGGGCGCTGTGTCGCTCGTCGCTTCCTTCTTCGACCCCACCGGCAACTCGCAGCATCGCATCGCCCGCGTCTGGGGAAAAATGCTGCTGGCCGTCAGCTTCATCCACGTCCGCGCCGAGGGCCTCGACAAACTCGACCCCCGCGGCAGCTACGTCTTCGTCGCCAACCACGCCAGCTACATGGATGTCCCCGCCATCCTCTCGCGCCTTCCGTACCAGTTCCGGTTCTTCGCCAAAACGGAGCTCTTCCAGATCCCCTTCCTGGGCACGCACCTGCGCCGCGCGGGCCACCTGACGGTCGATCGCTCCAGCGCCCGCGCTTCGCTCAAGAACATGAGCGCGGGCGCCCGCTTGATCGCCGAGCGCGGCATCTCCGTGCTGCTTTTCCCCGAAGGCGGCCGCTCGCCCCACGGTCTCCGCGAATTCAGGGATGGCGCGGCCTACATCGCCATCAAAGCCGGCGTGCCGGTGGTGCCCATCGCCATCGTGGGAATGCGCCGGCTGCTCCCCATGGGCTCGATTCACATCCGCCGCGGAAACGTCGTGTTGCGCGCCGGCGACCCCATCCCCACCGCGGGCCTCAAGCTCTCCGGCCATACGGAGCTCACCCTGCGCCTCTACCGTGAGGTATCGCACCTGCTCGAAGAGCCCGCTCCCGCACCCCCGCGCTAAGCTCGAATCATGGGCCTTGCCACATGCCGCCACCTCGGCGCGGCGTTGTGCTTTCTGGCTGCGCTGCCGGCCGCTGAATTCACCACCTACATCGGAGATGTCAACGATTACCACGTCGCGCGCGTCGCCGCCGATTCCGCCGGGAACACCTACCTCGCCGGAAGCCGCATTGTCGGCGCCTTGTCCGAAGCCGTCGTCATGAAGCTGGACCCCACGGGCAAGATCGTCCTGTTCACCATTCTCAGCGGCAAGGGCAGTGACGCAGCCAACGGCCTCGCCCTGGATGCCGCCGGCAACATCTATATAGCCGGCTCGACATCCTCCCCGGATTTCCCCCTGCACAACGCATTTCAATCCACGCCCGGCCCCGGCTTTCTGGTCAAACTCAGCGCCGATGGCAGCCAGTTGCTCTACTCCACCTACTTCCCGGCCGCCATTACCGCGCTGGCCGTGGACGCCGCCGGCAGCGTCTACGTGACTGGCTCGACCTACTTGACCAGCTTCCCCGTCACCCCTGGCCTGCCCGCCGGATCGGTCTGGTTCAGCCCGGTTGCGATGACCAGCGGCGGGTTCCTCACCAAGATCTCCGCCGACGGCTCGCACATTGTCTATTCGGCGCTCTTGGCCGGCTACACGGTGAATTGCGGCGGCGGCAGCAGTTGCTTCACCGGCGGCCGCTACACCACGGGCGTCTCCGTGGCCGTGGACGCGGCCGGCGAAGCCTACATGACCGGGAACACCAACACCACCGACCTGCCCACCACGGCCGGCGCTTTTCTGACCAATGGCACCGGCGCTTTCGTGGCCAAGGTGAACGCCGCCGGATCGGCTCTGGCATACCTCACCTACATCAGCGCCACCAACTTCATCTATGCCCCCATTGCCAATCCAGCCAACATCGCGGCCACCGTCGCGGTGGACGCCGCCGGCAACGCGTACCTCACCGGCGCCACTTTCGACCCCAGTTTCCCGGCCACCCCCGGCGCGTACCAGACCACTTTCGCCGGACCCTATCAGCCTGGGGTCAACTACCCGCTCCCACCCACCGATGTTTTCGCCCTCAAGCTCAACCCCTCCGGCTCAGCTTTGGTCTGGGCCACTTACATCGGCGGCACCGGCGCGGATGCTGCCAAATCCGTGGCCCTCGACGCCTCCGGCAATGTCTGGCTCACCGGCACCACGGCTTCAACGCAATTCCCCAACGCGCAAGGATGGTCGAACAGCGGCGATTTCCTGACCGGGATCAACCCCTCCGGCTCAGCCCTGGTCTACTCCGCCCGTTACCCCAGCGATGCCGTCTCGCAATCCGTGGCCGCCGATTCCACGGGACTCTTGCACGTCGCCGGGCCCACCGGCATTGTCGGGACGGTGGCGCCCAGTGGCACACCCCTGATGCGCATCTTCGGCATCGCCAACGCCGCGTATGGCCCGCTGCTGGGCCGCATCGTGCCCGGCGAATTGATCTCCATCTACGGCCCGCACATCGGCCCCGCCAAGCCTGTTACTGCTGTCGCCTCCTCGGGCTTCCTGCCAACCTCGCTCGCGGGCGTGCAAGTGCTCGTCAACGGCGTAGCCGTCCCGCTGCTCTACGTCTCCGATTCGCAGATTAACGCGGTCGCCCCGCAGGCCGCGTCGCCCAACAGTTCGGTGACCGTCCAGATCGTCTCAAGCAGCTTCACCAGCCCCATTTTTCCAGCAACCGTGGTGGCCGCCGATCCGCAAGTCTTCCAAAACCCCGTCGGCACCGCCGCCGCCGTCAACCAGGATGGCACTGTGAACTCGGCTGCGAACCCCGCCAGGGCCGGTTCCATCGTCTCCATCTGGGCCACCGGGACGGGCGCGATCTACCCCGGGCCGCTCGACGGCCAGATCTCCACCACCGCTCAGGATTATGATTGCTGCCAGATAACACTCGGACCGGTCGTTTACGCCGGAGCCGCACCCGGCATGGTAGCGGGGGTGGTTCAGATCAATTTCCAGATACCCGCGGCGTCCGTCAGCACGGCAGGCTCCTATGGGTTCGAGGTGATCGCCGACGGTCTATCCTCGAGCACGGTCGGAATCTACGTGACGCCGTAAGCTGCGAAAACCGGGGACTGACGACTCTGTCCCCAGGCGCGCTTTCTTGCGCCGCGCGGACAGAGCCGTCTGTCCCCGCCTTTTCGCCCGCGGACACCGCCCGATCCGGACGTCTGTGTCCGCTGGACCACTCGAGGCCGGCCACGCGCAGAAAGACCGGGAGCTTTCTCAAGCGGTCGCCCGCCCCGAGGGCCTGAGCCGAGCCGGGCTTACTTGAGCCAGATGGTAAGGTCCGGCGCCACGGCGCTGCCCACGGCCAGCTCCGCCACCACCGGGCCCGTGGGGATGAAGGCCGCCGGCACGCGCGCGTTCACTTGCAGCAATCCGACGGCGCCGGGGGCGCTGCCGGCATACAGGATTTGGGCGGGGAAGCCGGCCACCGTCAGGGTCACCGGCAGCCTGGGGCTCGGGTAGGGGGCCGCCGCGGCCTGGCCCGATACGTTGGGGCCGTTGGTAAGCCCTTCACCGGTCGCATAGAAAGTCAGAATCGATCCCAGCGCCGTGGGGGCGATTGCGGAATTGGGAGAGCCGTCCGGGTTCACCACCACCGGGAACAGGGCGGGGGCCGCGTCCACCACCGCCAGATCCAGCGAGCCGGTCGGGCTGCCCTGGTAGAGCGTCTGCACATGGGTGACGGCATTGCCCGCTACGGTGTAGGGCGCCTGCACGTTAAGCTGGCCGAACTGCGTGTAGAACATCGGCGCGGGCACGCCGTCGAACCGGACTTCGGCGCCGCTCAGCAGGTTGGCGAGCACGCCGCTCGAATCCAACGCGCCGGCCACCCCCGACTCGGGGCCCAGGCCCGCGCCGAAAATGACGATCAGTTCTCCGGGAGCGATGGGGCCGGGCAGAAGGCTGGCGGCGCTGACCGCCGAAAGAGGCGGCATCGCCACCGGCGCGGGCGGCGGCGGCGCGGCCTCGGGAACCAGGCGGCGGACACGGTTGTTGCCGGTGTCGGCAAAGTAGAGGTCGCCCGCGCCATCCAGAACCAGGCCGCCGGGCGCGGTGATCTGGGCGGCTGCCGCCGGCCCTCCGTCTCCGCCGAAGGCGGCGGCATTCTGGCCGGCGATGGTGTGGATCACGCCGTCGGGCGTCACCTGGCGAATGCGGTTGTTGCCGGTGTCGGCAATGAAGATGTCGCCGTTATCGTCCACCACCACGCCGAGCGGAGCGTTGATGCTGGCGGCGGTGGCGGGGCCTTCGTCTCCGGAGAAACCGAGCGCGCCCGTGCCCGCCACCGTGGAAATGGTGCCGGAAGGGTCCACTTTGCGGATGCTGTGGTTCCAGGTGTCGGCGATGAAGAGGTCGCCGGCGGAATCGAGGGCGCAGGCGCTGGGCCCATTGAGCTGCGCCAAGCGCGCCGGTCCGCCATCGCCGGTATTGCCTGGGGTGCCGTTGCCCGCGGCATTTATAACCAGGGCTTGCGGCGCGGCTTGGAGCACGGCGTCGCTTCCCCAATCCACCACGAACAGCTTGCCCCCGCGGCCGGTGCAGACGCCATAGGGTTCGCTCAGCAGGGTCTGCGCGGGCGGCGTGCCTTCCACCGGGGGGCCTGCCTTCCCGGTGCCCGCCAGGTTATGTATGAGGCCATCGGCGGTCACCTGCCGGACGCGCTGGTTCCATTCGTCCGCGATGACAATATCGCCGGCGGCGTCCACCGCGACCCCCGAGGGTCCATTGAGCGTGGCGGCGGAGGCCGCGACTTTGTCGGCGGCGGGGCCGGCCACGCCTGTCCCCGCCAGCGTCCGAATCACGCCGGTGGGAAGCACCTGGCGCACGCGCTGGGTGCCGGTGTCGGCAATATAGAGACTGCCGGCGCTATCCAGAGCGATGGCGGAAGGCCGCAACAGCAGGGCGTTCGTGGCCAGGCCGCCATCGCCGATGGCATGCAGGTAACTGTCGCCCGCCACGGTCTGGATTTGGCCGTTGGCCACCTTGAGGATGCGCACGCCGGCGGCGATGTAGAGCACCCCGTTCAGGTCCACCGCCACGTCGCGGGGGTTGGTCTGTGCCGCGGGGTTGGTCCACGCTCCGGCCGCCGTGTAGGAATAAACGAGGTCCTCGCAGGCGACGTAGAGCGTGCCGGCGACATCCACGGCAACGCCCACCGGAGTAGGCGCCGGGGTGCTGGAAGAACCGCCCACCACGGTGGAGATGACGCCGCCGGCGAGGATTTTACGCACCCGGTTGTTATGCGAATCGGCGATGTACAGGGCGCCGAAGCGGTCCAGGGCGAGGCCCGCGGGAAAGTTGAGCTGCGCGTTGACGGCCGGGAAGCCGTCGCCGTTGTACCCGGCCAGGCCGGTCCCCGCGACGGTGGAAATTATGCCGGCGGGGGTCACTTTGCGCACGCGGTGGCGCTCGAATTCCGAGAAATAGAGGTTGCCGGCGGCGTCCACCACCACATTGCGGGGCGTGACCAATTGGGCGCCGGTGGCTGCCCCGGTATCGCCGGCGCCGCCGCCGGCCACCGTGCCGATGACGCCGTCGGAGCCGATACGCCGCATGCGGCCGTTGCCGTAATCGGCCACGTAGAGATTACCCGCCAAGTCCGCGGCCAGCCCGTAGGGGAGGTTGAGCTGGGCGGCGGTGGCCGGGCCGCCATCGCCGCTGAAGCCCGCCACGCCGGTTCCCGCCAGGGTGGTGATGACGCCGCTGGTCGAGATCTTACGCACGCGGTGGTTGGCGGTGTCGGAGAGGTAGAGATTGCCCCACCGGTCCACGGCAATGCCCTGGATGGTGGAGATCTGAGCGGCCGTGGCCGCGCCGCCATCGCCCATGTTGGCGCTTCCGGCCACGGTTTCGATGCGATAGGTCACGCGCGGCGCGGCGGCGCCCCGAGCGGCTGGGGTCCACGCCAGCGCCAGCAGCAGGCACAAATGACGTTTCATCGCGGGATTCATGAAGTTGGTGGCGGCGGGGTTCAAGAATTCTCAACTTGTGCCGAAAAGTAGGTTGTAGACCAGAGTGTAATGAAGGAACTCCAAGGCGAAGGCCAAATCGAAATAAAGGAGCTTGAGATGCGTTTTATACGCGCTGCCGTAGACGGATGATCCGCGCGGCCCTCATGGCGTGCCTCCTGCTGGGGGATCTCACGTGGGCGCAAGGTGCCATCCGATTGAAAACAAGGACTATCGATACCGCGCTGGCGGCGGGCCAGGGACGGCCGGCGGGACGCCCTCTGCCCGGTGGACGACACTATCTTTTGCAATTCCCGTCCTATCCCGGGCCGGAGCTTCGGCAAGAACTGGCGCGGCGCCGCATTCGCGTGCTGCAATACGTCCCGGACAACACCCTGATGGCCCTGGCCGGCCCAGGGTTGAACCTGGAAGGCCTGGGGGTGATTTGGGCCGGCGAGCTGGAGGCTGAGGACAAGATCAGTCCGCTGCTGGCGACCCATGCATCCAATGCCTTCCTGGTGATCTTCTACCCCGATGTGGACATGGAAAAGGCGCGCGCCGTGGCGCGCTTGGAAGGTTTCGAGATCCTGGAGAACCCCGACCTCCTGCCCGCGCAACTGCTGGTGATCGGAGCGTACAACGCCATTTGGGGGCTGGCCGCGTGGGACGAAGTGTCCTATATTATGCCGGCATCCACGGACCTGTTGGCGGGGAACCCGGTGATGGCGTGCCCGGGACCCCTCACCGAAGCCGGACCCATCGGAGATTACGTGGAAGTGGGGACCGGCTGGTCCAAAGACCCCAACGGGAGCGTCGCGCTGAAGTACTTTTTTGAGACCCTCACCAACAAAATGGATCAGAACACGGTGCGGGGTGAAGTGGAGCGGGCGTTTCAGGTATGGGCGAGCTATGCCAACGTCGGTTTCTCGGCGGGCCAGGTGCAGGGGGCGGTGCGCTCCATCGACATCCTGTTCGCCAGCGGCGCGCACGGGGATGCCTATCCGTTCGACGGGCCGGGCGGAGTTCTGGCCCACACCTTTTATCCGGCGCCGATCAACGGCGAGCCCATCGCCGGAGACATGCACTTCGATGCCGACGAGAACTGGCACGCGGGAACCATCGTGGATCTGTTCTCGGTGGCTTTGCATGAAACCGGGCATGCGCTGGGGCTGGGACACTCGAGCAACCCGGGAGCGGTGATGTATCCGTATTACCGGATGCAAACCGGGCTGACCAGCGACGACATCGCGGGCATTCAAGCGCTATACGGCGCCATCAGCGCGCCGCCGGCGAAGCCTCCGGTGCAACCGCCGGTGGTGGTGCCACCCGTGCAACCGCCGGTGGTGCAGCCGCCGGTGCAGCCGCCAACCAGCGCGGATACCACCCCGCCATCGCTGAGTATTGTCTCGCCGGGGTTGACGATGGTGGCCACATCCTCCGCTTCCATCGCGTTCAGCGGCACCGCCAGCGACAACGTTGGTGTCGCGGCGGTGAAATGGACCACCTCGACCGGATACTCGGGCACCGCTGCCGGCACTAGCAAGTGGTCCGCCAGTGTGCCGCTCCTGGTGGGCAACAATGTAGTCACCATCCGCGCCTTTGACGCCGCCGGCAATTCCTCATGGCGCGCGATCACGGTGGTTCGGCGCTAAGGAAGGCTGATTCTTGGCTTAGTACCCTACTGGTTTCCATAGTTGCGCCGATAGAGGCAATAACACCATGGATGCCCGAAGCACCCGCCGGCAGGTTTCCAACCCGGGAATGCGGACCCTGGGCAAGCCCGTGGCGGTCTGCACCGAGGAATCCTGGCTGGACCTGCTGAGACCGGAGCGGGAACGCCAGGCCGAGCTCCAGGCGGCGCACGACGGCGGGCTTTGGATTGACGAGACCGAAGGGCTGCTGTTCGCGCTGGCACAGGCGGTCGAGCAGCGCGACCGCTTTATGATCGGGCATTGCGAGCGGCTGGCCTTTATGGGCGTGGCCATGGGAGTGGTCATGCGGCTGGAACGCACCAACCTGCTGGCGCTTTACCGCGGCGGTTATCTGCACGACGTTGGCAAGCTGGGGATTCCGGATTCGATTCTGTTCAATCCCGGCGCGCTGACCGCGCAGGAATGGGCGATTATGCGCACCCACCCGGCGCGGGGCGAAGAGATCTGCCGCCACCTGAACTCGCTCCGCCCGGTGCTGCCCATCATCCGGCATCACCATGAGCGCTTCGACGGCTCCGGGTATCCCGACGGCCTGCGGGGCGAGCAGATTCCGTTGCTGGCGCGCGTGATGCAGATTGCCGACATCTACGATGCGCTCACCAGCCCTCGGAGCTACAAGCGGGCTTACTCTCCGGCCGAAGCGCTGGAGACGATTCAGAAAGAGACCGGCCGCGGCTGGCGCGATCCCCAGATGGTGAAGCTCTTCTTGCGGCTGCACACACACGTCCTCTCGCAGCACACCTGCCACGCCGCCGAAATCGGCCACAGCCTGGAAGCCCTGCGGGCATCGCTGGCCACCCTGCAAGATTTCCCGGCGGATTCGGTGGCATAGTGGCGCAGGCACGAGTGCTCAATGCCACTTAGTTTTCGTGAAATCGATATTCTGCATGGATTGTGGGGCGGGCAATCCTGCCCGCAAGCCGGCCTTCCGGCCGGCTGGACCCGCTGGAAAGCGGGTCCGCAGGCTGAAAAG
>Ga0187865_1001209_pt1 | contig 30897 bp, 22 predicted proteins | sample June2016WEW_11_1_2_FD_132989 | JGI IMG/M metagenome (GOLD analysis project Ga0187865, IMG submission 132989) | Peatland microbial communities from SPRUCE experiment site at the Marcell Experimental Forest, Minnesota, USA - June2016WEW_11_100 | ecosystem: Environmental > Terrestrial > Soil >...
GCTAAAAGCTAACGGCTGCCTTTTTCCAGCATCTCCGCCCGCGCCGCCAGGCCGATGGCCATGGCCATCACCCGGTCGTCATGCGTCCCCGCCCGCGCCCCCGACCTGCCGTCGGGCAGCCTGACAAAACTCCTGCATTCGCCCAGCAGCCGCTTGCTCTGGAAGCGTTCCGGCTGTTCCACCAGCCCCGCATCCAGCCGCCCCAGCGCCGCCGGACGGCTCATGGACGTAGTCAACCACCCAGGCTGTCCCCCTTGCCGCCCACCTTGCGTATAGATCCGCGCGTATTTACAGACCGTCTCCGCCAGCGCCAGCACCCCGCTGCCGTGGTTGTTCCTCTCCACCACCAGCCAGGCCTGGTTATACTCAGCCGCCAGCTTTGTCACCAGCTGCGCCAGCTCCAGGCCTCCCGCATGCCCGGCATACTCCGCGCACTGCAACCCGGTCTCCAGATCCAGTACCTCGGCCGCCGAGTAGTCCCCCTCGCTTCCGCCGCCGGACGGGTCCACCGCTACCAGGTACTGCTTGCCCTGGAGCGCCGGCAGCCACACCTCCAACTCCCCGTTCCGCCGCCGTTCCACCGGCTCCGGCGCCTCCTTGAGCCGCGCCTCGATGGCCGCCAGCTCAAAGATCGAATTCCCGCTTGCCAGAAAGCAGTTCTCCGCGTCCTCGGCATACTCCTGCGCGGCGAGCCCGCGAAACTGCGCCCGCATCTGCCGCCGGAAGCCAATCTGTTCCAGATCCAGCTTGTGCCGGCTCATCAGCGCCCGTTCCTCTTCTGTCAGGCTGGCTTTGTCCACCGCCCCGGCACGGTAGCGCCGCTCCATCCACCAGGGAAAGAAATGCCGCACCATCCCCGACTCGCCGGCCTTCTGCCACTCCTCATAGAAGCATCCGCCCACCCCGTCCGGCGTCGACTCCAGAATCAGCTCCGCCCCCGGCGCCATCGCCGCCCGCAACCCCGCCAGGGTCTCCGCCGGGTCTCCCGGCCAGCGCGCCAGCTCCGAGCAGTGCAGGTTCTGCACCGTCAATCCCCGTCCCGCGTTCCGGTCTCCCGCCGTAACCACCCGGTACTGCGCATCCATCTCCGGAAACACGATCTGCCGCACATTGGTCCGCGAGGTTTTCAGCGTTCCCTCCCGCATCTCCTCCGGAAGCCAGTCCACAAACCGGTGCACAATGCGGAAGATCTCCTCGGCCGCCTCCTGGGTGTGCGCCACCTGCAAAGTCAGCGTCCCCGGATGGGTAATGGTCTTCAGAAAGAACCGCGCCGCCGCCCAGGTCGTCAGCCCCATCTGCCGCGCCTTCAGCACGATGTTCCGCTCGCCCCGCCGCCGCTCAAAGGCCCGCTGCGCAGCATTCGCCTTCAGCGCCGCCGGCTTTCCCTCCCGCGTTCTTACCAGCAGCAACTTCTCGGCCAGCGCCATCCCCACCGTTCGCCCCCGCAGGCTCACCGGACGAGAATCCAGAATCCGCCCGAACCGCTCCAACTCCTCCCGGTCCAGCTCCTCGGGGATCAGGCTCCAGCCTCCGCCTCCGGGGTTGTACTCCATACTCATCTCAGCCACAGTACCCTCGTGCGCGTCGTCGCCTGCACTCCCTCGCAAAAGCCTCTGACCTGCATGAAAAGCGACCCATTCCAGAACTTCTCACGGCAGCCAAGTGCAGGAACTTCCCGGCTCGATGACCAGCGCATCTGACGTGCTGCTGGAGAGTCCATAGACCGTCAAGGTCACCGCGTTGGAACTTCCCGTAGTGAGGGTAAAATCGATCTCGTCCCTGTATCCTGTCGCCGTGGCGCTGGGCGCATCCGCTGCGGATACCGCGGTCGTTGTCGTTGAGGCGATCGTGGTGTACGTCGGCGCCTTGTACGCTCCGGGGGAGTCCTGATTAATCACCCAAAGGTCCGTAGGCGCATTGTTCATCCCCATTCCGAATTGCACCGTGCCCACCGCCGTGTTCTGCTCCCAGATCAACACGCACATTCCGCGCTTGGCCGTGCTGACCGGAATCGCCGGAAGCGCCAGCCCGGTGCTTGTAAAGCTGGTTGCCGCGATGCTCGTTGCGCTGGAAAGCGATACCCCCATCCCGCCTGTGATTGTGCCGGCGGCCGTCAATGTGCCTGGTACGTTGGCATTGCCCGAACTGGTTACGGTGAAGGCCGCGGTGTTGTAGTTCGACCCGCCCTCGTAGACAATAAAGCCGCCCGTGCCGGCTCCCGACGATGAATTGTTGATAGTGACTGCGCTTGTGCCCTGCGAGTTGATGTTGGTGCCCGCATTGATGTAGCCGGTCAGAATGTCCACCGGAGTCGTCGCGCCCTGATCGTGAATCTTGAGATCGTAGCTCGCGTCCTCTTCGATATACCACTCGGTTACCGGCGTGGCGGCGGCGCTGTTCAGTTGAATCCCGCCAAGCTCCGCGGTGCTCGACGTACCCGGCTGAATGACAATATAGTCGGTGTTGGCCGAGTTATTCGCAAAGGTGGTCGTGTTCCCGGTAAAGGTCGGCGAAATCGCTGCAACCGGACTCCCCGTGCCGGTCGTGGCCGTAAAGCTCGGCGCGGCGCTCGAAGTGGTGAAGTTTCCAAACGCGGTATTGGCGCTCGCCGTCGCCGCCCCCGTTCCGCCGTTCGCCGCCGTCAGCGGGTTGGTCAGCGAAAGGCTCGTGGCGCCGGCCGCTCCCAACGTAGGAGTAACAAACACGGGCGAAGTGGTCAGTGCCAATGTTGATCCGCTTCCCGATAAGCCGCTAATCGCCGTTCCATTGATCTCCGTCGCGTTGGCATTCCCCAGTTGTCCTTCAAGCTGCCAGTAAGTACCATCGAACGTCGCGCTAATCCAATTACCAGCCAACAAGTCACTGGCAATCAAGTTGGCGCCGCCGCCCCACTTCTTAATAGAAGCAGCCGTGGCGCCATTCACTGACAATGTTGCAGCGCCCGTGTTAGCCACATCAGCTTTGAACTGAATGTGATCGCCGGTAGCGGGCGTAAAGGCGGGCGAGGTTGGGCACGTATATGCCGTCCCGGACCCGGAAGCCGCGATGCAATTCGCCGGTACGCTCAGGTTATGTGTGGTTGAGGCGACAGGTTGGCTACTGGAGTTAGTGCTCAAGGCGTTCGCCGATGCCGGAATGCTTCCGCCGTTGATTCTGCCTACGGCTGTGGCCGATTGAGTCCCGGTAACATCGCCGGCGAGAGAGCCGGTAAAGCCGGCCGCCGTCCCGGTCGTGTTGTTGCTCAGGGTGCCGGCTGGCGAGATGTCAGCGGCCGCAAGCGGCCGCCATGTGGGTGTAGTGGCTGAGCCGGAAGACGGTCCAGCGTGGATGTAGTTGGCGTTTTGGTTTGCCCAAGCTGCGGTGAGTGTGCCGCTGCTGGTGACGGGTGTGTTGGTGACGTTGAAGTCTGCGGGCAGGCTCAAACCTACGCTCGTGACGCTCCCGTTTCCAGCACCGCAAGCCGCGCCCGTCGGGGTCACCGAACCGGACGAGCCGATCTGCAGACAATAATTTCCAGTGGACGGCAAACCCGGCAGTCCGCTCAGCAGGACGGTCGCCTGTTTAAACAGCGCCGTCGATGCCGTCAGTCTGGCAACGTAGCTGGAGCCGTCAAAGATGTGGTCGATATACCAACTGATCGAAGTCGCATCGCGCTCCGCCAACCCGCCTGTCGCGCCGTCAATTCCGTATGCTGAGTCACCATTATCAGCCGAGGTCAACGCCGGCCTGTTCCCAGGAGTGGCAAGAGTCTTGAATTGATTGCTATCGATGAGCGTGATGGCATCGGTCGGACCCCCATCCCACGGCCAGCCGCCATTGTTCACTCCTAAGTTATACAGCCCCTTCAGGCCGGAAGGCGTGTACTTGAACCACATCGGATTCAGCGTTGCCGAAGGCACGTAATTCGAATAGTTCATTCCCGATTGCCGATTGAGCAGGACAGGCGTATACCCCGCGCCGTTGCCGTTATAGCCATCCTCCGTCGGGCCCTCGCAGGTAATGTATGTTCGATTGAACTCGCCTGTGTAATCCGGCACAACAATCTGTCCGGCAACGGGGCAGCGGCCAATATAATAGCCGTGGTTCGTAGCCGGGCCAGTCAGCACTATGTCTGCGCCCGGCCAACCATATCCACCGATGGCTACGCCATAAGGTTGAGGATAGGAAGTGAATGTGTAGGACGTTAAACTGGAAGTCGGCGTGGTGTCCGTAAAGGAAAGGTAGGTGCCTGAGCCACAAGCTACGCCTTGCTCCCCCGGGATCGCATAGTTCAGCCCGCTGCCGCTATACGGAGCCACTAGTCCATTGACCGTTTGGTCAATCCGCAGGAAATCACAGGTATCGCCCGAGTTGGGGCTGGTAGGCGAGGTCACAACCACGCCGTTGCCGCCGCCGAGAGTGGCGTTTGCGTTGCCATCCATGCCTATATAAAGCGGTATGGTTGCAGGTGTATCTGAACCGGATTCACCACTTTGATGGATCACAACATAGTAAGCATAATTCTCTGATCCTGGTGTGCTGCCGCTGCTGTTTGGAAATACACCGCCTCCGCCACTCCCGCTGGATCCATTCGGCATCCGCAGAGTTATACCTGTTCCGATTACAAAGCCGGATCCGCCTGCAATGCCATTCAGCATTGGATTGGTGCACCCCCCCATCTCGTTGTGGACGCCTATCGCCGTGACGTTCCCGCTTCCTCCGCCGGCGGTGCTGTTCACCTTCAATCCGAACTGGTTGTAGCCTTGCAGAATGACGCCATTCAGCTTGAGGTCGTTGCCGCCTTCCCAATCAATCGAGTTTCCAAAACACCCCATCGAGAGTGCGGAATCGTTGATGTAACCCACCGCGGAATTGCCGGAGCCTGCAGTGTTGTAGATGCCTGACCCGCAGAACGTGCTATCGCAGCGCAGCGTACCGTAGTTTCCGGTATAGGATTGCCCGAAGGCGGCATGATAGATTGCATTGAAGCCGTTGACCGTTAAATCCTCATCCGAATCAACCTGAATATTGTAGTACCAGTAATAACCGGAAGAGGGAAGGTTGGGATAGTTCTGAACAAACCTTGGCCGGTTGATCGTCAGTCCAAACTGGCTTGATGTATCGTGGATGGCCGCGTATGGAATTGCAGCTCCCGGCATCAGGCAAACATCATTCAGAGTGTCCAGAGAGCCGGAAACTACCAGACTGTCTCCTGATGTGTAGGTGGTCACAATGCAGGCGCCGTTTCCGTTGAGGATGACATAGTTATTGGAGATAGTAAGCTGGCTTGATACATTGTAGATGGTTCCCGGCGTTAAATTAACCGTTCCGTTCGCTCCCGCTGCTGTGATCGCCGACTGAATATTTCCGCCCGGAGGTACTGTTACAACGCATGGGCCACTGGCGGAAGCAAGAATTCCGCCCGTGCCCGGTTGTTCACAGTTGCCGGGAGTCAATCCCGAATCGGTGACGTTGGTAGTTGAGATCGTCCCGGTAAAGACCGCGCCCGTCAACGCCGCGTAGGTGCTCGATGCACTCGATGTGGTCAGATACCCTGGGACAGTCGGCGTACCGGTGAAAGTCGGACTTGCTAAAGGCGCGCCGCCCAGGTTCGCCAGCGCCCCGGCTGCGGTCGCAGCCCCCGTCCCGCCTGCTGTAACGGGAACCGCATTCATGCCGCCGACCGTGGTGCCGGTGGCCGAGTAATATGCGATCTGCCCCGCGCTTCCCGAGCTTACCGTCCCGCTCCCGCCAGTGCCCGAGCCGCAGGCTGAACCGGTATTGGTTAAAGATCCCGAGGTATCGATTTGCAGGCAGTTGTGGCCGCTGCTCGCCGCAAGACCTGGGAACATGATCGAAGTTGTTCCCGTGAAGCTTGCATACAAAGAGCTGCTGCCGCCGCCGTATATTTTGAATCCCGCACCCGACCCGGTTTCGTAGTTAATCCGCACCACCCCCGAAGAATTCGAGGCATCGATGTAAGTATCGCCGCTATTTGTGCTCTGGTACGCCTTGAAGCTGTCCAGCCCGCCCGTTGCCGAGTTCAACTCCCAGTTGTTGCTGGCGTCCTTCTCCATATACCACTGGCTGTTGCCGTTCCAGTCCTTGTAGATGAAGGACTCCTTCTGGCTCGTCGTCAAACCGGCCCAAAGCATTGCGTCGATCTCCGCGTCCGCCTGGTTCTTCACCGTCGGCGTATTGATGAATGTCGAGGTCCCGCCCACCTGCAGCGTTCCGTTGAACTGCGCGTTCCCCGCGTTGTTGATCGTCGCCACGGTGGACTCTGTCGCTCCGCCCGACCCGAAGACCACCCCTCCCGTCCCAGAGTTATTCGATCCGTTCAGCACCACCGAGCCCGTCCCGGCCGCATTGATCACCGTCTGGTTGTTGGTGCTCGACTGCCCGTTGTTATACTGCCCGATCGACAGCCGGTTCACGTTGTTCAGCAGATCCTGGATCTGATAGAACTGCTCGCCCGCCGTCGCATCCGAGTACCCAGCAATCCAGCGGTATCCATAATCCGTCTGAATCTCATTCAGCAGCCCGCGCTCATTCCCCGCGCCGATCCCTAACCTCCAGTGATTGGTCACCGTGGCATCCTTCTGGCTGCCGTACCAATCCCCATTCATTCCGTTAAAGCTGCGATGGAAGGTATCCAGAAAACTGTTGCGCGTGCCGTTGTCCGTTAACTGGCCGGTAAATATCGTTCCGCCGGTCATCCAGTTGTTGTACGAACTGCCCGCATCCGCCACCACCTGGTTGTTCGAGTTCTCGTTCCGCAATCCGACGATCGTATTGTTCTGAGCGTTCGCCCCCAGGTGCAGAGCCGTCGAGCAACCTTCCACGTCTCCCCCCGTAAATGTGTTTCCATCTCCTGCTGCAAGGTTGATCCCATAGGTCCCGCCGATCGGGCTGCCCCCGCTGGTTGGGCAATCAATGTGCAACCTCACAAACGTGCTCGCATTCATCCAATCCGTCGTGGCCGGATTTGAAATCTGGTGCCCGATTGCGTTCACCGCCGTCTGGAACCCGTCGAACTGGTCGCCGAAATAGCTTCCGCCCGTATAATTGCCGGTCCCGTCCAGCGTCATGCCTGTCTGATTCGAGTTACCCAGGAAATACAGGCTCTCAATATCCATCTCCTGCGTGCGATAGGCTGCCAGCCCCTGCGCTGTCGCATTGCTGGCCGCGGTCGTGTTGATCACCGCGTTGTCCATGTGAAAGCCCATCGTATCCGCCGCATACGTCGGGTCTCCCACCTGCACCATCGCGCCCGTCCCCGAGTACAGGAACACCGTTCCGCCCTGGCTCCCGCTGGCTGTGCTGGCTCCGCGCAAGGCGCATCCGCGCAAGGCCACGTTCCTTGTTCCCGCCGTCACAATCACCTGGTTGGCCGTCGAAATCGTCGCGCAGGGCAACAGCACGGTCGCATTCGCTGTCGAGATCGTCAGGTTCGATCCCATCGACTGCGTCCCCGTAAAATTGCGAGCGTCGCAGGTCCCGCCGTAACTCGCGCTCAATGTTCCCAGGCACGCTTGTAACTTGGCTCCGAAGTCCGCGCCGGGATACTGGTCCACCTGATAGGCGGTTCCCAACTTGTTGTTTAACACCAGCGCCGTATAGCTCCCTCCGCCCGGCAAGCTCCCGCCGCCCCCATCCAACTGCGTTCCATAACTCTGGGAGCCCGCCGCGTTCCACACCGTATACCCGCCGTTGCCCTTCAGCAGGTTCCCGCCAAAGAACGTCATACTCTGCCCGGCAATCAGGTTCACCGCCGCCGCCGTATCCCAGCTCCCGGCCACGTTCACGCTCGCCGTCGTCGTTCCCGAGCAGCCCACCCCGCCAGAGGTTACGCTGATCGTGCCGATTGACCCATTACTGTTCACATTCGCCGTGGCCTGCGCCGTGCAACTCCCGCTGAACTCCAGCGGAACCTGCGTACCATACGGATCGAATCCCAATCCGTGTTCCGTACCCACGCTCACCCCGGTCACCGCGCCGCCCGCGGCCGTCACCGTCAGTTGCGGCTGCACCGCGTCCCACGCCGGCAACACCACCGCATTCCGCACCGTCCAGCCCTGTTGCGCACCCGCAAAATCCAGCACTAGCCCTGTCGGCGGCTCGGCTGTCGCCGCTGAATTCCCTACCTCCGCCACCACGTCATCCAGCACGTTGTTCGAACCCGCCGCCGCCGTAAACCCGTGCGTCGCCTGGATCGTGATGTTCTGCCAGCGATTCGAATCCGCATTCAATCCCGCCGGCGTAGCCACCGGCAACGCGGGGATCGCGATGCCCGTATTCAGCCCGCGAATATCGATATTCCGGAACTCGCTCCACTGCGGCCACTGCGCCAGGTAGAGGCCGCAGGTGTGCGTCGAGTGCGCTCCCGGATACTCGGCCGCCATGGGGTCCACGCCCGTCGTCGCAATCTCCAGGTTCTCCATCTCCGCCACGCGCAGCCCGTTGCCGCCCGCTCCCGTTACCGCCGGCATGGCAATCGCGCAATTGCCCACCGCCCATGCCGCGCCTGTTCCCAAAGTCCCCGTCAGCCCGCTCCCGCCCGGCGAAAAAATCGAATTGCTCTCCATCTGCCGGCCCACCGCGCAGCTTCCCGCCGGCGCGCGCCCCTCGGCCGGCGTGCACGACACATCCACGCTCTGATCCACATAAATGGTCAGATCGTGAATCCGCGTATATCCCAGCAGGTTCATGCTGTCCGTCACCGTCGACAGCACATCCTGTCCCGGAAACCCCATCAGCGCCGACACCTGCTTGCCCATTCCGCCAATCGACTCCCCGTGCCAGTTCAGCGCGCGCGTCTTGCATGTTCCCTGCGGAATCGTCAGCGCCACACCGTGCGTCTGGGCATAGTTCAGCGCCGCCTGCAATGCGTTGGTGTCGTCCGTACTCCCATCGCACACCGCGCCGAATTCCTTCACGCTGCGCTCAAACTGCTGCGAACTCGTCTGCCGCAAATCCGTCACATAGATCCCATTCGGATTCGTGAAACCGTCCGTCCCCGCATATGCCGGCGGAATCTCCATCGCCCCGTTCGTCCCCGCCGCGTTCATCGCCTCCTGGATCGTCGTCTGCGAACTCGCCGCCTGTGGCGACTGCACTCCGTTCACCGACGGCGTCGTCAAGGCCCCCGTCATATTCCCGCCCGCCAGCGGGACCGCCAGGGCGAAGCTCTCATCCACGTAATGCTTGTCCGCCGCCTGCAACGACTGCGTCGGATCCCCGCTCAGATACAGCGGCCCGCTCAGCGTCCCGCCCGACGCCGTCAGCAGGCTCTCCGTCAGCTCCGTAATCGACTGGTCCACATACGCCTTGCTCACCGTCTGCACGGCCTGCGCCGCCGGCATCACTTGCGCTTGCACCGCCCCCAGGCTCGCCTGCGACGCCGCCGGCACCACCCAGTACTCGGTGCTCGTCGAGCCGTCGCTCATGTAGAAAACAGCCGTGTAATAAAGCCCCGCCGGAGTCGCCCCCAGGTTCGGCGCCAGATTCACGCTCACAAATCCATCCGTGGCAATCGTCACCGTCGTGCTGTCCGCGGCCACTGCCTGGCCGTTCGCCGTCGTAAACGCCGGCCAGCTCACCACCAGTGTCCCGGCGCCGGCTTGCCCGTTGGCCAGATACACTGTCCCCTGAACCGTCGTCGTGCTCACCCCCTGCGCGTTGGCTAACCCTCCCAACGCCATCCACAACAGGCACAGTCCCAGCCCGAGTCTCAGCTCAAGTTTCATTCCCATCCATCTGCCTATGCCGAACCAATCGTTTATAGTGAGCTTCATCCGCGTCTCATCCTTCTTCTCGGGAATGCGGCAAAGAGCCCATCCGTCTCTCCGCCGCTCTGCAGCCCAAGTCATTTTCCTGCCCAACCGCCCTGCCCGTCGGGCTGTAGCGGTTCTCCAATTGCTGTACACCGAAAACCACTCGCCGTCGAGTGGCTTTTTTCCATTCCCTGGTCCCCGGTGAATCTGGGCTCCCAGCGAGCGTCCGCCGCGGCGGATGCCCGCTGGGTGGCCCTTGCCAGCTTCTCCATGAATGTTTCGATGCCCCATGAAGATGCTCGCGAAATTCCATCAGCCTTCCGGTTCCCGGCTCCCGGGCTCCGTCTCCGCGAGTGTTTCAATGACCTCATCACGCCACTCCGGCTCGGCCGCCAACTCCTGCGCCGTACTCCGGCCTCGCCGCTTTTTCTTGGCGTCCTCTTTCTCCTGTTGCAACGCCGCAAGGTCAATCAACAGCTTTGCCATGCCAACTTTGCCCTTGAGCGTCGCTTTCAGCAGGGATGCCGTTATCTTGGCACTGTTCTCCCCGACCGTCTCGTCCGCCGCCTCACGAAGAATCTTCACGCCTTTCGGAACCTTCTTCTTCCCGATAGCCGCTTTTCTCCGCGTCTTGCTCTTCAGTGCCGCTTTCTTCTCTGCCCTAGCCATCTCTCCGCCATTCCCGGCCCACCATTCCACGGTCATTCGCACTCCCCGTAGAAAGGAATAAGGAGCAAAACCCTGCGGTATCACCCCTCCAACGCATTCAAAAAAATGCTGTAGCCTCGTCTTCTTCTCTACGCCCGCGAACCCGCGGTGATGGCCCGAAGAAGATCAGGAAAGCCCTATGCGCTTTCCCTTGTAGAATTATTTCGCTTTGAATGTTCTTAGCTTAACCAAATACACCGTAATTCCCTGCAATCCGTTCAAACCCACTCTTCTCATGTGTTTTCAACGACTTAACCATGCCAAGCCAGCTCGGATTCTTTGACACCGCGCCCGAAAAGGAACTATCGGTTCTCTTAATGGCTCCAACCGCCCATCCACGGCATAATCAATCTATGCTGTTCCTGGCCTCCGCCTCGCCCCGCCGCCGCGAACTTCTCGCCCAGGCCGGCTTCTCGTTTGAGGTCCACCCCACAACCATCCCCGAGGATCCCCACCCCAACGAGGATCCCATCACCTACGTCACCCGCCTCGCCCGCGAAAAAGCCCAATCCGTCTTCCGCGAACTGACCTTGGCCTCCACGGCTGCGGACCTGCTCCCTCTGGTGAAGGGTACGGGCTTTAGCCCGTACGTTCAAACAGCAAAAGAACCGGGGGCTTTAGCCCCTGAGGGAGTCCTTTCTGAAATCTCCCCAGCCTCAGAAAATCCCTCCGTATTCCAGGCCTCGGACACTCTCGCCGTCCTGGGAGCCGATACCACAGTCACTCTCGACAACCACATCCTGGGCAAGCCCGAAGACCCCGCCGACGCCGCCCGCATCCTGCGCCTGCTCTCCGGCCGCACCCATCGCGTCATCACCGGCGTCGCCCTGGTCACCGCGGAGCGCACCCAAGTAGCCGCCGAAGTCACCGCCGTCAAATTCCTCACCCTCTCTGAAGAAGAGATCGCCGCCTACATCGCCACCGGCGAGCCCATGGACAAAGCCGGCGCCTACGCCATCCAGGGCCGCGCCGCCCGATGGATTCCCCGCATCGAAGGCGACTACTTCAACGTAGTAGGCCTGCCCATCGCCCTGGTCTCCACTATGCTCGAAGCCCGCTGAATCGTCCCCGCATCATAACCAGAACAGCGATTGCTCAATGCATCAACTCTGCATCCCCGGTCCATCACAATCATCCATTCACTTATGAGCCATCCTCTTTTTTCTCCCTTCCAGCTTCGCTCCGTCGCCTTTGCCAACCGCATCGGCGTATCGCCCATGTGCCAGTACTCATCCCAGGACGGCTTCGCCACCGATTGGCATCTCGTCCACCTGGGCAGCCGCGCCCAGGGTGGCGCCGGCCTGGTCATCCTTGAAGCCTCCGCCGTCCTCCCCGAAGGCCGCATCTCACCAGCCGATCTCGGCATCTGGAAAGACGCGCACATCCCCGCCTTGGCGCGCATCGCCACATTTCTCCACTCCCAGGGCTCCCGCGCCGGCATTCAATTGGCCCACGCCGGCCGAAAGGCGAGCATGGCTCCGCCCCAAATCGGCGACCGTCTTCTCCTGCCCGCTGAAGGTGGATGGCAACCCGTCGCGCCCAGCGCCCTCGCATTTTCCCCCACCTACGCCGTCCCTCAAGCTCTCGATCAGCGCGGCATCGACGCAGTAGTCGAGGCCTTTCGTCAGGCAGCATCCCGGGCTCTCATGGCAGGCTTTGACTTCGTTGAAATCCACGCCGCCCATGGCTATCTTCTCCACCAGTTCCTCTCCCCGCTCGCCAATCTGCGTACCGATGCCTACGGCGGCAGCTTTCTCAACCGCGCCCACCTGGTCCTTGAAGTCGCTCGCGTCGTCCGCGCCGAGTGGCCTTCCCACCTGCCCATCTTTGTCCGCATCTCCGCCTCGGACTGGGCTGAAGGCGGCTGGAATATCGACGAATCCGTTCAACTCGCCCGCCTCTTCCGCGACGAAGGTGTCGATCTGGTCGATGTCTCCTCCGGCGGTCTCGTTCCCAATGCCCAGGTTCCCTTAGGCCCCGGCTACCAGGTCGAGTTTGCCTCCAGAATCCGCCGCGAAGCCTCCATTCCCACCGCCGCCGTAGGCCTCATCACCGATTCCGCCCAGGCAAACGCCATAGTCGAGCAGGGGGATGCCGATCTCGTGCTCCTCGGCCGCGAATTTCTCCACCATCCCTACTGGCCCCTCCGCGCCGCCGCCGTGCTCGGCGAACCGGCCAGTTGGCCGTCCCAGTACCTCCGCGCCGCGCCGCCCAAATCGCCCGTGCGCACCCCCATCACCCGCCCTGAAAGCGCATAAGATCATTTCGCTTAAGGTATGCTGTGATTCTCTGCTGGTCTGAAGATTACCGGTCACGATGAGAATAGATAGCGCCGGCCTCCTGGCCGGCTGTAGCGTGGACCTCCCGGCCGGCTGTAGCGTGGACCTCCCGGCCGGCTGTAGCGTGGACCTCCCGGCCGGCTGTAGCGTGGACCTCCCGGTCCACGCTCCTACGCCTTCAGAAGAATTGCTCTGGCAACCCAGTCCGCAACCCGCTCCGGTCTGCCCCTCTTACCTATCCAGGTAACCATGCGGCTAACCCCCCGATTTTGCTTCACTAAGAGTGCAAATTCTGGCCTATACTGCGCTTAGAGCGAGGTTCCGGCCACAATTGCGGTCTACTCCTCGTCGTTCCCATGGCCACGCAACTCGCCCAAAAACGCGCCCTCGACTCGCCAACAATCCCCGACCGTCTCTACTTCAAAATTGGAGATGTCGCCCGCATCTGCGAGCTAGAGACCTACGTCCTGCGCTTTTGGGAGTCGCAGTTTCCCCAGCTAAAACCCAACAAGAGCGGAACCGGCCAGCGTCTTTATCGCCGCCGCGACGTCGAGATGGTTCTGAATATCAAGCGCCTGGTCCACGCCGAGGGATACACCATCTCCGGCGCCCGTCAGGTTCTCGAGCAGACTCACCACCGCCCCGGCCCGCAGCCGGCCCCGCAGCTAACCCCGCACCGCGCCCCCGGTCACGATCCTCAATCCCTCCTCCCCGTCAGCGACCCCACCCAGCGCCTCAATGCCGTAACCGCCACCATCGGCAACGCCCGCACAGAGCTAAGAGAGATAGTCGGCCTGCTCTCCTCGCCAGTCCAAATCCCCCCGCGCCGCCGCCCCCGCATCACCCCACCCCCAGAATTTTCCGGCTCCCTCTTCCCGTCCTAGAGCTGGTCCTATAAACCTGGTTTTGTAACGGTATGACTTTATTCAGGCTTATCCTCTTGATTCAAGGCATGCTCCGGAAGGAAGATTAAGTGCATGTACGAATACACTCAATCCAAACGAAAATTCATTAACCGAGATAATTTCCTGTACTTGATCGCTCTGATTGTCGCCGTTCTTGCTTGGGCATTGGTACCAGATTGGTGGGTTAAATTATTTTGTCTGGTTGTTTGCTGGGCTGTTCTACTATTGCTTGCGTATAGATCGCACTGGGCAAGCAAATGGAAGCCTTGGATAAGAGCTATCGCAGCATTTGTAATCACGCTGGCATTAATTGTTTTATCTGCTCCTCAGTTAATTAATCAATGGAGACAGGCGCACCTTAAGATTGACGATCCAGAAGTCACAATAGCGACACAAGGTGGTCTAACACCTACTGATTTTCCAGATTTGACCATTTCGACAAAAATGTCGCATGAATTACGTCGACAGAATTTAGTAATCAAGAACACCAATAAAATTGATATCTTGAATCTTGTCATGCGATTTCAACTTCCTGAACCTGTAATCGGTTCCTCGGTAATCGAAAATCGTCCAGCAGGAGTGGAACTTACTTGGAACCCATGCAGATTACCATATTCAGTCATTGGCTCCGTTAAATCTATTGGCAATGGAGGCATTACAATTTCTTCAGATGCCAAACCGGGCGCTTTCGCTGGGATGTTCGTAATTGCTAATGGTAATGAAGTATGCTCTGCGGAAAAGAGCAATAAGAATCTATACCCGACAGGCATCTATCAACTGAAGATAGAACGTTTACCGGCAGGCGAATTGATTCATCTTAGCTTCATAACCTCTATCGGCGAAGGCACTGATCATTATCGTGAGAAAGTGGAAAAATTAAAAGATTCATCCATACTTTTCTTCGGAGAAGGTACTTATCAGTACACATCTAATAATCAGACTGAGACGAGACAGATATTTGTAGAGCTAACATTTAACGAAAGAACTCGAAGGGTTTCCTCCTTGCAGAGTTCTGGGGATTATGGCGAAAGATCAATCACTAAATTTGCTACGATTTGAATGTGAGAAATTAATCAAATCAGCGGTCTATGATCCCCAACGTCGCAATGCGAAAATAATGGTCGGGACGGGCAGATTTGAACTGCCGACCCCTCGCACCCCAAGCGAGTGCTCTACCAGGCTGAGCCACGTCCCGACACGATCAAGCCAGTCCGCCGCGGCGGACCAGCTATGGGGTCCAGATAAGTTTACACCAGCACCGCCGCTGCGTGCTGAGCCGCTCCACCAACAATTAACCATCACCCCTTGCGCGTGCTCCGATACAGCTCTTCCAGCGCATCGCAAGCCGTCCGCACCCCGTCCTCATGTTCCAGCCGCCGCGCCACCAGCGTCGCCCGCAGCGCAAACAAAGGCTCGGCCAGCATCGCCTTCAGCTTCCGCGCCACTCTCACCGGCGTGTAATTCCCCCGCTGAATCACCTTTGCCACCTTCAGCCGCCGCATCCGCCTCGCGTTGTCCGGCTGATCGTGCGAGTAGGGCATAATCATCATCGGCTTGCCCGCCCGCAGGCATTGCGCCGTCGTCCCCACTCCGCCCTGGTGCACCACCATCGCCGCCCGCGAAAACAGCCCCGAGTAAGGCGCGTATTCGGCCACGCAGATGGTCTCCGGCAGCTCTTGCAGCGGCCGGTTGCGCGGGTCCGAGCCGATCAGCAGCACCGCCCGCGCCCCCAGCCGGATCGCCGCCTTGGCCGAAAACTCGTAGAACCGCCCCGCCGCCAGCACCGCCGCCGACCCCAGCGTAAACACCACCGGCGCCGGCCCCGCGGACAAAAACTCCTCCAGCTCCGCCGGCAGCGCCGCGTTCCCCGCATCCGCATCGTAGTAGCAGAATCCCGTAATCAGCGTATTCTCCGGCCAATCCTTCTGCGCCGTTCCCAGCACCCGCGAAAACAGCGCCAGCACCAGGTACGGCGAGTGCTTGGCGTCGAACAGCGGATTCTTTCCCTTCGGCAGCCCCAGTTCCTCGCGCAAAGCGTAGATCGGCTGCGGCCATTTCCGGCTCACAAACCTCGCCAGCCGTTTGACCACGCGGCCAAATCCAGGCACCGCCTTGTCCGCCCGCGCCAGCCGCGGGTACGGAGGAAGCACCGGCGGGTCGAAGGCGGAGAAAAACGACAGCGGCGCCAGCACGTAGCTCGCCCATTTGATCCCCGTCACCTCGGCCACCAGCGGTCCGGCATAATTCAGCTCGCCCAGCAGCAGCAGATCGGCCCGCTCCGGCCTGGTCGCAGCATCCAGCAGATCGTCGTAAGTCTGCCGCAGCACCGGAAACAGAAAATCCCTCAGCCCGTGCTCCGTCCCCTTCTTCACGTCGTAGACCATCTCCACCAGGATGCTGTTTGCAGGATCGATATCCGGCCGCACCGCGTGGAATTCCAGCCCCAAAGGCACGATCCTCGACTCAAACACCGCCGGCACCGCCATCACCGGCACATGCCCGCGCCGCTTCAGCTCCAGTGCAATGGCGATCAGCGGATTGATGTCGCCCAAGGTGCCGATATTCGAAAGAACTATGCGCAAAATAAGGTCCCCGTCTCGTTTATGGCTGGGTGCCCCAGGTCTTTCGCCGCGGCGAACCGCGGCGGAAGACCTGGGAAACCACGAACCCAAACCAGCGCCTTCTTCAACCAGGCCGGATCAACTAAGAGGGTAATGCATCTGGCATGGGGTAGGCCTCGCCTTCCTCTTTCCCAGCCACTGATAAATGCTATTCTTGCCAGGTTGAACATTCACACGGAGCCCCCATGCCCACCAAGCGTACTTTTCAAATTCTCACCCGCTCCCTCGCATCCACGGCCCTGCTGTGCGGCCTTCTCGCCGCCCCGGCCTTGCTTTCCTCCCAGCAGCCCTACAAAATCCTCGACCGCTGGAAGATCGGCGGCGACGGCGGTTGGGATTGCCTGCTCGCCGACCCACCGGCCCACCGCCTCTACCTCACCCGAGGCGCTCGCGTCGACGTCCTCGATACCCAGACTGGCAAATCGGTCGGCAGCATCGCAAACCTCCATGGCACCCACGGCATCGCCCTAGATAACGCCGGCAAATTCGGCTACATCTCCGACGGCGGCGGCAACGCCGTAGTCGTCTTCGACCGCGCCACCCTGGCCACCGTCGCCACCATTCCCGCCGGCCAAAACCCCGACGGCATCGTATTCGAGCGGGCCACCCAAACCGTCTGGGCCTTCAACGGCCGCAGCCAGGACGTCTCCGTCATCAGCGCAAGGCTGCCCACGCGGAAAACCAGGGCCCCCGGCGACGGGTCTTTGTCGCTGGAGTGGAAAGTCATCGCCACCATCCCCCTCCCCGGCAAGCCCGAATTCCCCGCCGTCGACGGCAAAGGAACGGTCTTCGACAACATCGAAGACAAAAGCGAACTCGTCCGCCTCGACGCCAACACCAAAACAATGACCGCAGTCTGGCCTCTTACCGGCTGTGACGGCCCCAGCGGACTGGCCTTCGACGTCCCCGGCGCCCGCCTCTTCTCCGTCTGCGGCGGCAAGCACATGGCCGTCACCGACTCCAACACCGGCAAATCCCTCGCCACCCCCGCCATCGGCGAAGGCCCCGACGCCGCGGGCTGGGACGCGGCTCACAAGCTCGCATTCTCGTCGAATGGCCGCGCAGGCACCCTAACCGTCATCGACGCCGGTACCCCCGGCTATCCCGTCATTGAGGAACTGCCTACTCAATCTGGCGCCCGCACCATGGCCTATGATTCCGCCGCCGACCGCATCTATCTCGTTGCCGCCGAATTCGGACCCCGCCCCGACCCAACCCCCGAAAATCCTCGCCCCCGTCCACCCATCGTTCCCGGCAGCTTCACCGTCCTCGTCGTTGGCCGGTAAAAACAATTTGAGAAATCAGCAACCCTGAAAAAGCGCGCATTCCACCGCGAAAATCGCGCGCCGCTCGACGCGGGCCCCATCGTCCTTCTATCCTCAATGTGTTGGCCGCGTTTGTTAGAGCCGCTGCCCCATTGGAATCCTGCCTGCCATGAACGCCCAGACCATTGCCGTGCACCTGCCCGACGGAGTTGTTTGCGAAGTCCCCTCCGGCACAACGCCTCTCGAAATTGCCAATTCCATCTCGCCGCGCCTCGCCGCCGCCGCCGTGGTAGCCCGCCTGACCCCTGTCAACGGCGCAGCCACGCAAAGCGCTGCCCCCGACAGCCAGTCGGAAGACACAATGTACGCAGCTGAAGACTCGGCCGCCCCGCGCCTGGTGGACCTGGGCACGCCCCTCACCGCCGATACCCGCCTTGAGCTGCTCACCGAGAAGGACCCCGAAGCTCTCAAGGTCGTTCGCCACTCCGCCGCGCACGTGCTCGCCACCGCCGTTCTTGAGCTCTTCCCTGAGACCAAACTCGGTCACGGCCCGGCCACCGACGCCGGCTTCTTCTATGACTTCTATCGCCCCACCCCCTTCACGCCGGAAGACCTCATAACTATCGAGGCAAAGATGAAGGAAGTTGTCGCCCGCGACGAGCCGTTTTTGCGAGAATCTACTCCAAGAGATCAAGCGCTGGAAGCGTTCGCCCGCGACGGCGACTTCATGAAGACCCACTTCGTGACCAAGTTCACCGAGCCTGGCTCCCAGGTCAGCTTTTATCGCAACGGCGGCTTCGTTGACTTTTGCCGCGGCCCTCATGTGCCCTCCACCGGCCGCGTCAAGGCTTTCAAAGTCCTTTCGCTCGCTGGCGCTTATTGGCTCGGCGACGAGAAAAATCCCCAGCTTCAGCGCATCTACGGCACCGCGTTCTTCTCGCAGAAAGCCCTCGACGAGCACTTCGCCCGCCTTGAAGAAGCGGCCAAGCGCGACCATCGCCTGCTGGGCAGGCAACTGGACCTCTTCAGCATTCAGGAGCTGGCCGGCGCGGGGCTCGTCTTCTGGCATCCCAAGGGCGGAATCGTCCGCAAGGTCATGGAGGACTGGATGCGCGACGAATGCCTCCGCCGCGGCTACTCGCTGGTCTTCACCCCCCACGTCATGCGCCGCGAACTGTGGAAGATCAGCGGCCACGAAGGCTTTTACTCCGGCAATATGTACACCCCCATGGAACTGGACGATGCCGAGTATCGCCTCAAGCCGATGAATTGCCCCGGCCACATCCTCATCTACAAAAACTCGCCCAAGAGTTACCGCGACCTTCCCGTCCGCCTGGCCGAGTTAGGCAACGTCTACCGTTACGAGCGCTCCGGCACCATGCACGGCCTGCTGCGCGTCCGCGGCTTCACCCAGGACGACGCCCACATCTTCTGCACCCCCGGCCAAATCGAAGACGAAGTGGTCGCCTGCATCGACTTTGCCGAAGCCGTCCTCAAAACCTTCGGCTTCAAGGAGTTCATCGTCGAGCTCTCCACATGGGACCCCAACGACCGCGCCCACTACGCTGGCTCCGACGATAACTGGAACCTCGCCGTCGGGTCCCTCGAGCGCGCCCTCGAACGCAAGGGCATCACCCACAAAACCATCTCCGGCGAAGCCGCCTTCTACGGCCCCAAGATCGACGTCAAGCTGGTCGACGTACTTGGCCGCCTCTGGCAGCTCTCCACCGTCCAATTCGACTTCAACCTTCCCGCCCGCTTCGAGCTTGAATACGTCGGCGAAGACGGCGAGCGCCATCAACCCGTGATGGTTCACCGCGCCCTCTTCGGCTCCGTCGAGCGCTTCTTCGGCGTCCTCATCGAGCACTACGCCGGCGCCTTCCCGCTCTGGCTCGCCCCCGTGCAGGTCGGTCTGGTCCCCATCAGCGAGCGCCACCACGCCTACGCCAAAAAGGTTGACCAGGAATTAAAACAGGCGGGCCTGCGCGTAGAGATCGACGACCGCAACGAAAAAATGAACGGCAAGATTCGCGACTTCGCCAATCAGAAAACGCCCTACATTCTGGTCTTCGGCGACAAGGAAGAAGCCGCCGGCTCTGTCAGCGTCCGCACCCGCGGCAAAGGCGACCAAGGTTCCATGCCCTTGGCCGACTTCATCGCCAAAGCCAAAGCCCTGGTATCCAGCCAGTCTACGGAACTCTAGTAATTGCTCTGAAATTGGAGGATACTGTCTCCATGGCAACGCAGCCCGTTTTCGACAAGCACGTCAGCGTCGAGCAGTATCTCTCGACCGTCTACGAGCACGACTGCGAGTATGTGGACGGAGTCATCGAGGAGCGCGACTTGGGAGAGTTTGAGCATTCTTGGTTGCAATTGTTTCTGGGCAGCATCTTTGTCGCCCATCGCGCTGAATGGGGCGTAGTTGCGGTTTCAGAACAGCGGGTCCAAACCCAGCACGACCATTTCCGCGTCCCCGACCTCACCATCCTTCGCTCAGGCGCCGCACGGGAGCGCATTCTCACTCATCCACCCCTATTGGTGATCGAGATTCAGTCGCCGGAAGACAGCTTGCGCCGCACTGTGGCCAAAACGGCAGAGTATCTCGCCTTCGGCATTGAGCACGTCTGGGTAATCGACCCCAATGCCCGCGTCGGCTATCGCGGCACGGCAGACGGCCTGCAATTGGCCCGCTCTGGCGAACTGACTATTCCCGAAACGCCCATCCGCATTGTGCTGGCTGAACTCTTCGCCGAGTTGGACCGGGTTTGATGCCGAGACTCGTCTAACTTTCTTCGGAATCAACGCGTACAAATTCCGTCCAGACTTTCACGCCTGGATCGATGCGAATCTCGTTAAAGAAATGGTATTGCCTGCCCGATAGCCCCTTGCAATGCACGACCACCGGGATCCTATCGAGGATTCTGCCTTGAGCAAATTGCTCATCAAGGAGAGCCGGTTGACGAGCCATTCCACCCTGCTGGCCATCCTGAGCGATAAACCAGCTACACGGTCTCTCACCGTCGGGCTCTATGAGGGGAACGCCTTCAATGTTGACGGATACACCGGTGCCTGCTATCGGGTCAACCGCAACACTAAAGGCCGGTCCCAGTCCGATATTCCTAAGTTGGGGAGCATTGAGGCTCAACCGCTGACCAGGCACATATTCCCCTGACGAAATATCAAAGAGCACCACTGGCTTTATGCTGGCTTCGAGCTGGTCTTCGGCAGCTTTTCGCAAGAGCCATGTTTCGTTCGTGTAAAAGACTAAGGCCACGAAAGCCAGAATTCCTGCAACAGCCGCTTCAGCAGCGGCGACCACGCTGAAGCGCTGAATTGCGGTCTCGGGAACCGATTGCACATAACACCATGCTATTGCGCACAATGCCAGACCGAATGCGACGAACACGACGACAACGCCATACCCTTTGCTTCTTCCACCATTCATGGTCCCAATCTCCACAAAATCATTGACAGATCACCGAAAGTCTAAGCATTAATCGCCATCCCCTCCACCGCGCCATAAGCATCCAGAAGGCTCTCCGCCAGCGTAGGATGCGCGTGGATGGTAAACATCATCTGCTCCACCGTGCCTTCCAGTTCCATTACCGCAACCGCCTCGGCAATCAGCTCCGTGGCCTGCGGCCCGATAATGTGCACGCCCAGAATCTCCCCGTACTTCGCATCGGAGACCACCTTCACAAACCCGTCGTGGCTGTCCACGATAGTAGCCTTCGAGTTCCCCGCAAACGGGAACTTGCCCACCTTCACCTCGAAGCCCTTTTCCTTTGCCTGCGCCTCCGTCAGCCCCGCCGACCCGATCTGCGGCTCCGTATACGTGCAGCCCGGAATCCGGTCCCGCCGCACCGGCCTATACGCCCGCCCGGCAATCTTCGCCACCGCCACCATCCCGCTCATCGCGCCCACATGCGCCAGTTGCGGCAGCCCTGCCACAATATCCCCGATGGCAAAGACCCCCGGCTCCGCCGTTTCCTGCGCCTCATTCACCTTCACGAACCCGCGTTCCAGCTCGATCTTCGTCTTCTCCACGCCCACATTGTCCGTCAGCGGCGACCGCCCCACCGCCACCAGCGCCTTTTCCGCTTCCTTCGTCTGCGTCTTGCCGTTCGCGTCGGTATAAGTCACCTTCACGCCGTCTTTGGTCTTCTCCACTTTCTCCACTTTCGCGCCCGTATTCACATCAATGCCACGCTTCTTGAACAGCCGCGTCAGCTCCTTTGAAATCTCCTCGTCCTCCACCGGAACCGCCCGCGGCAGAAACTCGAGAATCGTGACTTCAGTTCCGAAACTGCGAAAAATCGACGCAAACTCCACCCCCACCGCCCCCGCTCCAATCACCACCAGCGACTTGGGAACCTGCTCGATAGCCAGAATCTCAATGTTCGTCAGCACGCGATCGTCCGCCTTCAGTCCAGGCAGCAACTTGGCCGCCGACCCCGTGGCCAGAATCATGTTCTTCGCCTTCACTTGGGCTCCAGCGCCGCCCGTCGCGGTCACCTCCACCGTATGCACCCCGTCAACCGCCGGACCCGTCAGCCGCCCATAGCCCTCGATCGTTGTGATCCTGTGCTTCTTCATCAGGAAACCCAGCCCTTTGGTGTGCTTCACGATGATGTCGTTCTTGCGCTTCAGCACCGCCGCCCAGTTCAGCACAGGCGTCCCGATCCCCTCAATCCCGAACTCCGCCGCATTCTTCAGGTGGTCCCATATCTCTGCGTTGAACAGCAGCGCCTTGGTCGGAATGCAGCCCACGTGCAGGCAGGTCCCGCCCAGCACGTTGGTCTTCTCGATCAGCGCCACCTTCAGCCCGTACTCCGCGCCGCGAATCGCCGCCGTATATCCGGCTGGCCCGCTGCCAATGATCGCCACGTCGTAAATCGTCTCTGCCAAGGGGAACTCCATTCCTGGGCGCCCCGTCTCTCGGAACGCCGCCACTGCATAGTTTAAATGGCCGCCGCATCTGCCAAAGCTGCGCGCTGCCTGTGTAGCTCGTTCAATTCGAGCCCTCCGGACCCAGCAGGCGAACCTCCTGAAGCGTCCACCAGTATCCGCCGCCTTCGGGACTGGATTTGTATTTTGTGCCTAAATATCCATTGGTAAAATTCGCGGAGTAAGACAGCCACGCCGTTCTGCCGTCCTGGCTGATAAACTTCGACGGAAAATTGACAAAATAACCCTGCTCGCCGAAATCCTTCATATAGACCACCAGCTTCCACGGCCCGGTAATCTCCGTGGATTCAAGAATGTATGTGTTGAACTTCGAAATGGTATTTCCCCCGTCCGTTACCACCATGAGATATTTCTTCAGCGGAGCGTCATACGTCATGGTCACGGACCCCATGTTGTTGTCCCACTTCAGCAGTGGCTTGATCTGCGAAAAGTCGTGCGTCCAGATAGCCTTCCCCTTGCGGTCGTGGCCGGCAAAAAACTCATACTTTTTCGCAGTCTCCATGTTATGCACGCTGGGTTTTACGCGCGCCAGGTAAATCTCGTCGCCGGTAATCCAGCTTAAGTCAGCATCGCGCGGCTCCGGATCGGGATCGGAGGCGCCGTGGGCCACCAGGTAAGCCTTCCCGTCCGGCGAGTATTGCATCTCCTGCCCAAAGTCCACCACGTGCGGAACGCCCATCTTCACCTTGCCGCCAAAATGATCCGGCTCCGAAAACAGCGGGTGATCGGGCGTGTGCCTGGTTTGGTGCCAGGTCTTTCCGTAATCGGTCGAGTACCGGAAGCCCACAAACGGCCCCAGCACGTCCCAATTCAGATGTTTTTCAGGAGTCTGATGCAGGCAGTAAGTCCCGTAGTACCAAACGCCCTTGTAAACCAGGCTTCCCGAGGGATACCGTCCTTCATAGGGTGCTGGACTCGACGGATAAGTTGAAACATCCGTGATCTTCAGATCCATGGGATCATTTCCAAGAATCGTGGCGTACCCGGTAGTAGCCTTTGCGCCGCCGGAACCTGAATTTACTCCGTTCACCTCTCCATCCGTCCATGGCGAATAGAGGTTCCCATCGGCAGCCCAGGATGGATACCATGTATCCGCACCGCCATAGTGGGCGTGTCTCCCGGTAAAGGCTATTCCAGTGAGCTCACTCGACGCCGCAAAGGGGATGCCGGCAGGCGGCTGCGAAGGCCATACCTTCATACCGGTGCCCTTCGTGTCGTCCGAGCTCGGCTGACCGAATGCTTCGCGTGGGCAATCGAACGCAAAATACGTGATAACCAACAAAACCAAAATTGCAAAAAAACCACGATCTTTCAAATTCACGGTAATGCTCCTCAAACGGAAAATTTCGCCCCACAATTAGCCAATCATGTTAGTGATCCGGTCCAAAATGATCAAATCCACTGTAAAGCTGTCATCCTGAGCGTAGTCCGCCGCGGCGGACGGAGTCGAAAGCCTGCCCTGAGCGAAGCCGAAGGGGACCTGCGGTTGTTATTGCTTCTTGTCCAGCTTCGCCTGCACCAACTCCGCTGCCGCGCGCAAAATCTCCGCCTCATTCCCAAAGCCCTCCATCCAATGCACCTCCGGCTCCCGCCGGAACCACGTTAGCTGCCGCTTGGCATAGTTGCGATGCCCTTGTTGTGCGGCCGCGATAGCCTCCTCGTCTGACCAAAGGCCCCGCAGCACGCCCAGCGCCTGCCGGTAGCCCAGCGAGTCCAGCGCTTTCACCGGCCCATACCGCTCCAGCAGACCCCGCGTCTCCTCAATCAAACCAGCCGCAAACATCGCCGCCGCTCTCCGGTCGAGCCGTTCATAAAGCGCCTTCCGCGGCGGGTTCAGTCCCATCCTCAGCAGCCGGAACCCCGTCAGCGGATCGCGGCCCAGCACCTCGGAGAGCGGCTTGCGCGCCGCCAGGCAAACCTCGATGGCTCGAATCAGCTTAGCCGTATCGTTGGGGTGAATGCGCCTGGCTGAAGCCGGGTCCAGCCGCCCCAGCAGCCGGTGCAGCCAACCCTCCCCGTGCCTATCGCGGCTCCGTTTCAGCCGCGTCCGCAGCCCCTGCTGCCTCTCCGGTCCGGCAAACAGCCCCTCCGTCAGCGCCCGCAGATAGAGACCCGTTCCCCCGGTCACAATGGGCAGCCGTCCGCGCCCTGCAATCTCCCTCAGCGCCGCCCGTGCAGCCCGGCTGTACTCACCCGCGGTAAATGGCTGGTCCGGCTCAACCACGTCGATCAAATGGTGGGTCACCCGCGCCCGTTCCTCCGCGGTAGGTTTGGCCGTTCCCAGCTCCATCCCCCGGTAAACCGCCACCGAATCGCAACTGACGATCTCCCCGCCGAACCGTCGCGCGAGCGCCAGCGAGAGCGCCGTCTTCCCGCTCCCCGTTGGACCCAGCAGTAGAACTACCAAAGGGTCCGCAGTCCGCGAAGGACCCGTCCGCGCAGGACTCACAGCCGCCACCATCCCTGCGGGAATATCCACTTCGGGTTGGTGTGAAAAAGCCACCACAATAAGATCGCCCCCGCCAACAACACCAGCCCAAACGCCTGGTTTCGCCGGAAAATCCGCCGCTGCTCCTCCCGCCGCGCCTTCTCGGCCACTTCCTGGAGGTAAGGTTTTATGCGCGTTTGCACCACGGCGCGTCCCTCCCGCTGGCGCGGCGTCCGGTCGTCCGGGCGCCACGCATCAGTATAGGGCAGCGACAGCTCTTCGCACTTTCCCCTCCCGTTTGACTTCTTACCCCCGCTTTGCTCTGATTAACCTTTCAGTATTCGGCAATATCGGGAAGAGCAGGGAAGCACCCATGAAAGTCTTGATCTTCGGTTCCGGAGGCCGCGAGCACGCGCTGGCCTGGGCGGTAAAACGCAGCAAGCGAGTCTCTGAGGTAGTCTGCGCCCCCGGCAACGGCGGCATCGCCCAAATTGCCCGCTGTCTGCCGGTGGACCTCAAGGACCTCGACGCCATGGTCCGCGTCGCCGTGGCTGAGCAGCCCGGCCTCACCATCGTCGGCCCCGAGCTGCCCCTCTCCCTCGGCATCGTCGATGCCCTTCAGCAGCGCGGCCTGCGCGTCTTCGGCCCCACCCGCGCCGCCGCCATGCTGGAGAGCAGCAAGGGCTTCGCCAAGCGCTTCCTGCAGCGCCACAACATCCCCACCGCCAACTACTTCGTCTGCACCACCGAGGCTGAGCTGGAGAAAGCCGTCGAAATCTTCCACCCGCCCATCGTCGTCAAGGCCGACGGACTGGCCGCCGGCAAGGGCGTCATCATCTGCCCCTCGCGACCCATCGCCATCGAGGCCGCCCACGACCTGTTTTCCGGCAAGCTGCTGGGCCAGCCCGAGCAGCAGATCGTTGTCGAGGAGTTTCTTGAGGGCGACGAAATCAGCTACCTCTGCCTCTCCGACGGCAAGCATGTGACTCCGCTCGTCCCCGCCCAGGATCACAAACGTATCGGCGAGGGCGACAAGGGCCCCAACACCGGCGGCATGGGCGTCTATACCACCGATACCATGCTCGACCCCGGCATGAACGACTGGATTCTCCGCCACATCGCCGAGCCAACCGTCCGCGGCATGGCCGAGGAGGAAACGCCCTTCGCCGGCGTTCTCTACTGCGGTCTCATCATCACCGCGCGCGGACCCCAGGTCCTCGAATTCAACGCCCGCTTCGGCGATCCAGAAACTCAGGCCATCCTCCTGCGCCTCGAAAGCGACCTGGTGGATGCCCTCGAAGCCTGCATCGACGGACGCCTCGCCGATACCGAGCTGCGCTGGACCCCCGGCGCCTCAGCCTGCGTAGTGGCCAGCTCCGCTGGCTATCCCGGCAGCTATAAAACAGGCTTCCCCATCACCGGCCTCAGCGCCGCCGCCCGCGTTCCGGGGGTGCAGGTCTTCCACGCCGGCTCCGCCCAGGTGGGCAGCCAACTGCTCACCAATGGAGGCCGCGTCCTCGGCACCGCCGCCGCCGCGCCCTCGCTTGAAGAGGCCCTGGCCCGCGCCTACCAGGCCCTCGCCGAGATTCACTTTGAAGGTATCTACTATCGCCACGACATCGGCCATCGCGCCCGATAGCGGTTCTCCAGTTGCTGTCGAGTGGAACCATTGAGGCTGAGTGGCTTTTTCCTCAAGAAAAAGCCACCCTGGAGGATGCTGGTAATGGTATATAAACTGGAGAACCGCTCTCAGGAGCAAACCATGACCCCTGCCATCACACTGGAAGAGCTGCTCGCCTGGAACCAGGAGTCTTCCAACTTCTGGAAAGCCCACCTTGACGCCAATCCCGCCCTGCTGGCGCTGCCCTGCGGCATCGGTGGCGCAGCCACCGTGCAAGAGTTCGTCCGCCATATTTGGGGAGTCGAATTGCGCTGGGGACAGCGCATCGCCGGACTGCCCGTCTTGGCAAAAGAAGAGATGCCGGCCGGCCCATTGGACGCGGTCTATGGCCTGCACAACCAGGCCATCGAGGTCTACCGCACCCTCCTGGACGACCCCGCTCAAAACTGGAACGAGACCATGACGCTGGACTTTCCCTGGCTGCCGCCGCAGGCACGAACTTCTACCCGGCGCAAGGTCATGGGCCATGCGCTCTTCCACAGCCAGCGCCACTGGGCGCAACTGGCTACGCTGGTCCGCGCTGCCGGATTCCCCTCGGAATTCAAGGGAGACTTGCTCTTCAGCTCGGCTCTGGTATAGGTTCCGCCTCTGGTTCAGCCTCTGGCTTTGATTCTGACTCTGGCTTCGATTCTGACTCTGGCTTTGATTCCACCGCTGCTTCAGGCTTCCCCTGCTGTTTCTGGAAGCAGGACCGGCAAAGCACCGGCCGCCCCTGCGTAGGCTTGAACGGAACCGTCGTGGCCGCACCGCACTCCGAACAGCTCGTCCGGGTCTCCGGGCGCACCCTGGAGCCTCCGCGCACACGCTTCGCCTTGCACTGCTTGCAGTGCTTGGGATCATTCTTGAACTGTTTGTCGTGGAAAAATAACTGTTCGCCGGCTGTGAATACGAACTCGGCGCCGCAGTCCATGCACTTCAATACTCTGTCGGTAAATTCCATGACCGGCTTCCCTGAAACAGGGAAAAGCCCGAAATCGGCCATAACTCATGAAACGCTTGCCGGTCCCGCTTCCCTGTCTTCAAACTTCTATCGACAACAAGGGCCCGGGCCGCAATACTTTCAGCGGCAATTCATTTGTCTACCCGGCAATCCGGATGACTTGAATAACACTACCACACTCCCCGAATGCCGAGCGATAATTAAAAAAAGAATCGTAACAGTCCGCCCCGAGTCTGTCTAGACTCTCTTGTAACTCCCACTAACTCTCAGCGGGAATTCCGGGGCGGCGCTGTTACGAAATTGGAGAAAAAAGTTAGTCCTGCTCCTTGCGAGCCTTCTTGCGATTCCGCTTGCGTGCTAAAGCCGCCTTCACGCGCTTCTTCTCGCCCGGCTTCAGGTAGTAGGAGTGACGCTTGACTTCCTTGATGATGTCCTCCTGCTGTACCTTCCGCTTAAACCGGCGCAACGCATTTTCGAGCGGCTCGCCTTCCTGTATGCGAACCTCTGCCAAGAAATCCCACCTCCAAACCTGCCAAAGGGGCTTCTTCCATGATACCGGCAATAGCGGAGTTCGGCTCAAGCGCTAGCACATTTCCTCGCAAAATCCTGTTCATGCAATGGAATTTGATCCGAGATGGCGCCCGAATGCCATTCCCAGCCCGGTTAGGTCCCGCCAGCCGATTTTATTTTTGTCGTTTATTGATGATTCAGAAGGACTTGCTGAAAATCCTGGTGCCGAAGAAGGGATTAGGAAGGCGGAGCCGAGTTTTCCCAAGTAAAATGCTAAAACTTCGATTCTAAAAAAGCAAGGATTTAGGACGACCTGAATTTTTCCATCAATACTAGGATTTTTGTCTAGGAGACGCCTCTGCCTTAGGAAGGCTTAGGATGCCTTAGGAATTAGGAAGGGCTTAAGAAGGCACCTGAAGGGCAGGATTGGGACACAAGACCTCAGACCTGTTAGAGCCAAATCGCGCCCCCAGCATCCACAGCTTCTCCACACTATCTTCGCCTCTTCTTCGCCTATAATGTCCCCATGTTCCCCACCCCCTCAGGCCGCAAATCGTTCGTCGTCACCTGCAAGCGATGCCGCCGCGACGTTCCATCCGGCGTCAGGGAGTTTCCCTTTCAGTCGGTCGCCGTCCAGTGTCCGCTTTGTGGAGAGCGACGACAGTACATGCCAAGCGAGGTCTTTCTCGGGCGACCTGACCAACTCGTCACCCACCAGCAGCGGGTCGGAGGCCGATAATGTTCACAACTTGCGAACAAGGACGGTGGTAAGGGCGTCAAACAAGACGAACCATTCGCCAGACCTCAGACAGGAGCAGATGCAGTGAAGAATTCCGCCACTCCAGAGTCATGCGTTGGCATCTTCTGGCTCTTTAGAGACGAAATCATCATTGACTCCACTCCTCTTTCAAAAGCGGAACTGTACGGCACCGCCTTGACGCATCCGACCGGACACATAGATTACTGGACGCGACTCCAGCATACGGGTGCAGTTCCAGCCGAAGTCGAGTACGAGGAGCCGCCACGAGGCCGCGTAGTCTTCGACAAGCGAGAACAGTGTTTTCATCTACTCGCGGACAAATGCATCCTCAGTCGGCGAAAGGTCGTCAAGAAGATTATGGATGCCATGCATCTACCACCGGGCAAAACGTCCGAAGGTCGAGACGAGCACTATCGGTGCTTCGAATGCTTGAGTCCGGCTGTCGATGAAAACGATTTCTGAGTCGGTCGTCGCCGAGGTCTATCCGTCACTGTGGACGCGCCGATTCCCAAAGGATGGCCGCGACGGCGATGAGCAAGCCGCCTTCGCCGTGGCAGCGTGGCTGCGATGGACAGACCAGATTGATTCCCTCGCGAGTTTCCTCAATCCGGCGCTGACGCCGCAAGAGCGAGAAGTCGCCGCTGTCGAAGGGTGGATTCTCGGGGTCGTGTGAACCAGCGACCGATTCCAACTCCTCACACATCTCGCTCTGTTTTCGCCTCACCCGGGCACAGGTCATGAGATTCCAGTCGCGATGCCGACTAGCCGGTACTGATCTTTCCAGACGAGGTAGACCCGTTCCGAGCTGTTGCCTTAGTAACTGACGGATAGGCGGTCATTCAGGCACCATCCGCATTGCCGCCCCCGAATTCATTTGGCGCTGCTATCCTCGACTTACGTGAGACATGGGCACATACAGTCAATACGTAGTTTTCTTCGAGGTCTCGCAGAAGGGCTATGAGTGGTGGTTTCCTGCCCTTGGATTACTCTTCGTCCTCTTTGGCTGGATGATTGACAAGATGTTCAGGCGTAGTAGTTGGGCGCTCTTTCGGTACTGGTCCTTTTCCGGCACAATGATGTTGTGGTTTGGATGCCTCTGGACTTTGGTAGTATTCGGCATCAGCTTTCCCCGATATGTAGGTGCTCAATATGCATACCGCACCGGGCATTATGCAGTTGTCGAGGGGCACGTTACCGATTTCGATCCGATGACATACGACCACCCGAAGGAATGCTTCACGGTTAGCTCCCAGCGCTTTTGCTACTCAGACGATGTGTTGAAGCCTGGTTTTAATCAAACGGCGTCCCACAGCGGACCGATACGAGACGGCCTTCCAGTACGCATCTCCTATGCTGACAACACGATTCTTCGATTAGAAATCAAAGAAAACGATTGATGTCCAGCCATCTTCGGGCCTACCGGGCCGGAATTGTTTATGTATTGTCGCCAATTCGTCAGTTATATATGGGTTAATAACGTAAGAGTACACATGCCCATTGAACAACGCGAGCGCCAAACGGGGACCACAATGGACGGAAATGGGAGAGTTCCAGCGTCTCGACACGCCGGGATCAATCAATCCTTAGCGAAGCGGCCAGGATCGGTAACGGTAAACGCCGCAGGGTCATGGAACCGCCCAGATCTCGCATGTAGCCAGAGGATACCGGTTTCCGATGTAGACTCATCCTATGAAGATGCCCGAGCCCTCGTTCATTTTCTTTCGAGCCCATCCGAAGAGCGCCGAAACTCGCGTCGCGCTTGCCAGTTCGATGCAATCTCTGGACAGTGTCCTTCTCCTTATCGCACTGAGACGCTATCGAGTTAGCAGCGCTGCGTTGTTGCGGCACTTCAAGGATACTTCGCTCGACAAGATCACCGCGGATGAGGTGGAGCGTTTCAAGACCGCTCGACTCGCTCAATTCACTACTGTCAGAGGGAAAGACAAGCGCAAAGTGACTAGAGCGTGTTTCAAAAATAGGTTCGGCCTCAAGTTAAGCACTTACTTGTGAGGCGGATGCAGTGTTGAGCTTCTGTCATGAAGAAGCGGCAGAAGGTGTTGACTGATGCGCAGTGGGA
>Ga0187865_1001211_pt1 | contig 30856 bp, 26 predicted proteins | sample June2016WEW_11_1_2_FD_132989 | JGI IMG/M metagenome (GOLD analysis project Ga0187865, IMG submission 132989) | Peatland microbial communities from SPRUCE experiment site at the Marcell Experimental Forest, Minnesota, USA - June2016WEW_11_100 | ecosystem: Environmental > Terrestrial > Soil >...
AAACAAAACCTGGAGGGCCTGAAGAAAACCTACCTCAAGAAACTGGAGCGACTCGGCTTCAAGGTCAGCTTAGAGCCGGTCGCCGCCTGACCAGCACAAGCCCGAGGAGATTTTCGGAAGAGACACCAGCGTCCGCGCGGCGCAAAAAAACGCGCCTTGGGACGCGGGTGTCTGGCCCCGGGCGGGTGTCAGTCCCCTCCGGCGGCTTCTCGCAGCAACTGCCACGCTCTCTCTACGTGCGCCTGCGTGGTGGCGTAGTTGCCAATCGCCAGGTGCAGGGTGAAACGGCTGTTCAGGACGGTGCTGGAAATGAACACGTCGCCGGCGGCGTTGACATGATCGAGGATGCGGCGGTTGTGGCCGTCGGTGCCTTTATAGCGGAAGTTCACCACTGAAAAGGGCACCGGCGCGGCCAGTTCGAAGCGCGGATCGGCATCGACCTGGCGGGCGAATTCCCGCGCCAGGCGCACGTGCTCGCGAATGACGGCGGCGAGGCCCTCTCGTCCGTACGAGCGCAGTATGAACCACAACTTCAGGGCGCGGAAGCGACGGCCGAGCGGCACGCCGTAGTCCATCAGGTTGACGGCGCGCGGGTCCTGCTCGGTGCGCAGGTACTCGGGAACCAGGGAGAAGGCGCGGCTCAGCACATCCGGGCGGCGCGTATAAAAAGCACTGCAATCCATGGGGGTGAGGAGCCACTTGTGCGGATTCGTGACCAACGAATCGGCGCGTTCGCACCCGGCGAGAGCCCAGCGGAACTCCGGGGCCACGGCGGCCGAGCCGGCATAGGCGGCGTCGACGTGAAGCCACAGGTTATGGCGTTCGCAAATGGCGGCGATGGCCGGGACGGGATCGACGCTGGTGGTGGAAGTAGTGCCGACGGTGGCGGCGACGCAGCAGGGGCGCAGCCCGGCGGCGAGATCGCGCTCGATCATGTCGCGCAACGCGTCCGGCAACATGCGGAATTCGGCGTCGACGGGGACGAGGCGAACGTTGTCGTGGCCGATGCCGACGGCGATGGCGCCCTTGGCGATGGACGAATGCGCCTGCTCGGAGGTGTAGACCACCAAGCCGCGGGCCACGCCCTTGGAACGCGACTCCGGGTCGGCCGCCTGGCGCGCCGCGGCGATGGCGTGCATGCTGCTGGTGGAAGCGGTGTCGTAGATGAGGCCGAACCAGTCCTCGGGCAATCCGCTCCACTGCCGCAGCCAGCCGAGCGTCACCTGCTCGAGCTCGGTTATGGCGGGCGAGGTTTTCCATAGCATGCCGTTGCCATTGAGCGCGGCGGTGAGCAACTCACCGAGGATGCCTTCGGGGGTGGCGGAATTGGCGAAATAGGCGAGGAAGCCGGGATGGTTCCAGTGGGTCGCCGCGGGCACAATGAGGCGCTCGAAATCGGCGAGGATGGCCGACATAGGCTCGCCGCGCTCGGGGCCGCGGGGGGGTAGAGCGTCGGTGAGCTGGCCGGGTTTGACGGGCGGCAGCACGGGATAGCGCTCGGGGTGCGCCAGATATTCGGCGATCCAATCGACCGCCTGGCGGCCAAAAAGGCGGAATTCTTCAGGAGTCATGAAACGTCAGCTCACGCTCGGCGCGAAACCAATCTTCCCAGGGCGAGCCGCCCCGGCATCCACGGGCTTCCCAATAAGAATAGGCCAGGCGCGCAATCTCCTCGTGAGTGGGAGCGCGCCATCCGCGGCCACCTGCGTCCGGCTCGGCGGGACCAAGGCGGGTGCGGAGACTGTGCATTCTTCCACAAAAATGGGGCATATGGTTCCGGGACAAACTATATATAACAGACCGCGCGGTCAACGGAGGGGGGCCAGGGGGCCGGGGAAAGGCACACTACATACAGCAGACCGCGAGGTCACGCAAGCGGGTCTTGGGGCCAGGCGTGCTTGGGATAACGCCGGGCCAGCTCCTTGCGCACTTGCGGATAGAGGCGCTGCCAGAAGCCGGCCAGGTCGCTGGTGGTCTGCACCGGCCGCTGATTGGGGGCCAGCAAGCGCACCACTACAGGGACCGCGCCACGGGCCACGGCGGGCGTTTCGGACATGCCGAAGAAATCCTGAAGGCGGGAGGCGACCGAGGGCGGCTGGCCGGCTTCATAATCAACGCGCGCGTGGCGGCCGCGAGAAAGGCGGATACGTTCCGGGGCGATCTCATCGAGCAGGCGCCGCGCGGCCGGCGGCAGTTGCCGCTCGAGCACGCCCAGGAGTCCGCCACCGCGCGCCGCGGCTTCCAACTCGGCGAAGCTTTTCAGACCGGATGCGAGCGAGCGCAACGCGCGCTCGACGTCACCCGGGCCCAGCGGGGGAACCGAGCCGTGTTGAGACGCGAAATCGACGCGCGCCAGGAAGGCCTCAATTTCCTGGGGGTCCGCAAAGCGCGCGACGCCGGCTTCCATAGCCTTCTGGGTGAGGAGCGCGTGGGCGGCCTCAGGGTCGGGGTGCCCTCCGGGCCCGGCGCGGTGGGATTCGATGGCGATCTGGTCGAACATCAAGGCTCTGACGCATTCGACGCGCTCGGCGGCGCGGTTCCATTCGATTTGCGCGGTCTCGCGGACCCGCTCGGGAAACAGGTCCAGCAGCCATTCCGGTTCGATTCCGCTGGCAATTCTTACCAGGGGTGTCTTCTGATCTGGGCGGTCCTCGGCCTCGACGGCCACCAGGAACTGGTTGGCGGTTACGGTACTGGAAGGGGCGAGCAGCGCCGGGCCGCCCGCCGCCAGTTGGAGCTCGCCGGCTTCGCGCCGGCGCGCCACGCGGTCGGGAAACGCCGCCAGCACGGAAATCAGAAGCGCGTCTTCATGGGGGGGCCGGGGGCCAGGGGCCGGGGGCCAGGGAAGACGGACGATGCGGTGCACTTGCCGGACCATCCGCTCAGTTGCGGGTGCCCACGGGGATTCCATGAGCACCAACAGGTCGGAGCGGGTGGCGGCGTGCGATTCGGCGGGCAGCCTCTCGCCCGCGCTCAGCAGCGCCGCGATGGTCGAGCCCTGCTCCGCCACGCCGCGCCGGCGGGCTTCGACGATGAGCCGTCCGAGCCGCGGATGCAGCGGGTAGCGCGCCATCTCCTTGCCCACTGGTCCGAAGGCGCGGAGCTGGCGCAGCAACTCCTCGGCGTGCTCGACGCCGGCGGCGGGCGGAGCGTCGAGCCAGTCGAGGGCGCCGAGGCCATCTACGCCCATGGCGTGGAGCAGCAGAGCCGCGGGCGCAAGATCGGCGCGCGCGATTTCGGGCGTATCGTGCGCCGGGCGGCGGGCCAGGTCTTCAACGGGATAGAGGCGCACCACGCGCCCGGGACCGGTGCGTCCGGCGCGGCCCGCCCGCTGATTGGCGGAAGCCTGGCTGATGCGCGTCACCTGAAGCGTGGGCAGGCCCGACCAGGGGGAATGGCTGGCTATGCGCGCCAGGCCGCTATCGATTACGGCGCCGACGCCTTCGATGGTGATGGAGCTTTCGGCCACGTTGGTGGAGAGAATGATTTTCCGCTGCTCCGACGGCCCCACCGCGCGGTCCTGCTCTTGGGGCGATTGGTCGCCATGCAAGGGCAGCAGCAACCAGCCGCTGCGGCGGGCGAACGGCGCACAGGCGGTGTGCGCGCGGCGGATCTCGGCGGCGCCGGGGAGGAACACCAGCACGTGGCCTGCAAGCCCGCGCGCGGCCAACCGTCCCAATGCCGCAGCCACCTGCTCTTCGAGCGGCGCCGCCGAATGCGGCGTGTACTCGATCTCGAGCGGATACTGACGGCCCTCGGACCGTATCACGCGCGCGCCGCCCAGAAACTGCGCCAGGGGAGCGGCGTCGAGCGTGGCGGACATCGCCACCAGCTGCAGGTCGGGACGTTCGGTGCGCTGGAGGCGGCGCAACAGCGCCAGGGCGAGATCGCCCTCCAGATGGCGCTCGTGAAACTCGTCGAGAACCACCGTGGCCACGCGCGCGAGTGTGGGATCGGAGAGCAGGCGGCGGGTGAGCACGCCCTCGGTCAGAAAGCGCAACCTGGTACCAGGGCCGGCCACCTCTTCGAAGCGGACCTGGTAGCCAACTGTGCCGCCCACGGCTTCGCCGCGCTCGGCGGCTACGAAGCGCGCGGCCAAGCGGGCGGCCAGGCGGCGGGGTTCGAGCACCAGCACCTCGCCATCCAAAAGCGCGAGCAGAGCGGGCGGCACGCGCGTGGTCTTCCCCGCCCCGGGCGGAGCTTCCAGAACCAGGTTCTCAGCGGCACGCAGGTGGTTGAGGATTTCGGGAATGAGGGGGTCGATGGGGAGACGCAAGCAATTCCATTATGGCCGCAATTCGGCGATGGTTTGCCGCATCCTGGCGGCGGCCGGCCAGTCGGGGTGATACTTCAGGAATTCCTCGAGCACGGCGGCGGCTTCGCGGCGCTCGCCGCGGCGCAGGTGAATCTCGGCCAGGAGAAGCTGGGGATGGGAGAAGTGGGCCGGATCGATCTGGCGGGCGCGCTCGAGATATTTTTGGGCGAGGTCCATGCGGCCCAGCCAGAAATAGGTCTGGCCAAGCTGCGAGTTGGCCAGCGCGTCGTTAGGCCGAGCGAGCACGGCGCGCAAATTGTAGTCGGCGGCTTCATCGAGTTTGTGTAGGGCCACCAGCACGCCTCCGAGGTTGACCAGGGGCTCGAAGGCCCCCGGGTCCTGCTCGAGCGCCTGGCGGAAACATTCCTCGGCGCGGCCGAACTTGCGCGTCTGGTAGGCGATGGTTCCCAGATCGTTCCACGCCATCGAGAACTGCGGCGCCATGGCGACGGCGTTCTCGAGGCGCTTCACGGCGGCATCGGGGTGGCGCCTCTCGAGGTCCTTCTGCGCCTCTTGGTATTCGCGCAAGGCCGCTTTCGGAATGGCCAATTGGCGGGTGGAGACGGAGTACTGGGGTACGGGGGCGGCGAGCTCGAAATCGGAATCCTTCAAATCGAGGGTGAGGGAAACCCGCCGGTGGGAGCCGGCGGCGGCGGGGCCAACTTCCACCGTCCGGCGCGCTTCTCCGCGGCCCGGGATGAACACGGCGACGGTGTAATCGTCAGGCCGAAGGTTCTTGAAGCTGAAGCGGCCGGCGGCATCGCTCACGGTTGCGGCGGTGAAGGAATTCCGGGTGCCGAACAGAGAGACGGAAGCCCGCCCTGGCGGCAGGAACTGGCCGGATAGCTCGAATAGCGGCTCGGCAGCGAAGGCCGCCGCCGCGAATACCGCGGGCAACAGAAACCGAAGCATGTGCCGATTCGATTGTATCGCGATGGATTTACAGGAAACCGAGCCCCGGGCCTTTCAAGGCGCCACAGCGCACATAGCCGTCCTTGACGATGAAGATGCCCGGATATTTCTTCTCCCATCCACGGTTGGCGACCGGCACATACTGCCGCGCATTGGCTTCGATGGCGGCGACGCCGGGAATGTGCGCGGCCAGGCCGGCCGATTCGATGAGCGAAGCCCCCGGACAGGTGAGGTCCTGCACGCAGAGAAACAGCTTGTGCTTTTGCGCCAGCGCGGCAATCAGCAACGACTGGCTGATGCCCTTACAGGCCTTGAGGGCCGCCCCGGAATAGCCCAGCCGCTCCGCCAGCAGGAGCGCGTCCGGACCGGTGAGCGATTCGTCGATCACCACCGGCTTCAGACTCGAAGCCTTATGCATGTCGAAGTCGGGGTGCGCCGCCAGGTCGCGCGCGGTCGGCTGTTCGATGTACTGGATGTCGGCGAGCGCGCCAGGGTCGGCTCCCTCCACCTTCCGGATGAACTCCAGGACGTAGCCGACGTCATGGCATTTCTCGTTGAAATCGAGCGAACAGAACCACTCGGTGACGCCCCGCTTGCGTTGCGTTTCGGCGGTGGCGCGATGCACGGCCACAACCCGACTGACGTCCCAGGCCATGTCGTTGCCCGCCAGCTTGATCTTGATTCGCAGCAGGCCGTTGTAGCGGATCCACTCAGGCAGAGTCTCCGGCAGACCGTCGTTGACGCGCTGACGGATGTCGGAGTCGGTGATCGGGTCGAGGGCGCCCACCAGGTGGTAAAGCGGCAGCTTCTCGACCGGCGCGGGCCGGATGTACCGGTCAAGACGCTCTCCGCGAAACCCGGCGCCCAAGAAATGGTCGAGCGAATGCGTCAGGAACTCCGGGCCGAGCAACCGGTACGCGCTGCGGCCGTGGTAGCGGCCGTAGGCATCATGAAGCGCGGCGTCGAAAGGGCTGGCTGTAACCAGCGAGCAGAGCTTGGGAATAGGGTCGGGCAGACTGGCGGAGAGTTCCTGGGCGGCTTTGAGGTATTCGGGTTCGACCGTGGTGGTGAGATCGATGGGATGACCGAATTGGGAAAGGCTGCGGTATAGAGCGGCGATGCGGCCGGCCAGATCTTTCATGGCTTGAAGGGTCTGGTCGTAGTTCATCGAAGGAGCCGGCCACGACCACACATTGCCGAGTGGCATGGAGCCGAATCCCGTGGCAGTGCGGCCGTTGCGGCCTTCCACGACGCAGTGAACGTTGAGCAGGGTCACGCGGTCGAGCGCGCGGCCGCCGAACTTGATGGGCACGCGGTAGAGGAAATCCTCGTACCCGATGCCCACGGAGCGGATGCGAACGTCCGTAGCTGCGCGAGCGAGCGCGACGGCCGGCGCAACAGCGGGCAGGGCGGCGGCTCCGAGCAGGAACCGCCGCCGGCTGAGCGAAGTAGAAGGAAGCATGTGTAGGTTCAGAAGAGAAACTTCAGTCCAAATTCCAGCATACGTCCGGGACCGGCGGCGTTGACAGCGCCGCAAGACTCCTACAATGCGAGGCCCGATTACGGCCTTTCCAGCATCAACCGAGTGTCCTCGGCGGCTGGAACCTTTCCGGAGCGACGGCCTTCCCGAAAGAAGCGTTCCAGCCGGGTTTCATCCTGGCGTTTCCTTGATTCACCATACGCGGCTTCGACATCGCGTGTTGAGAGCCCAGGATTCAGTCAGTCCGTTCGCACCATTCTCACCTGTACCGGCTCCGCGTAGTCGTGCCAGAGCGCCTCAATCTTTGCGGCATCTGGCTTCCCGACGTGAATATAGTACCGATACCGCGAAACGTACGGCCTGCCCGGTTCAATGCTGAACGAGTCCAACGCCATGGGGGAAAAGCAAAAGTAGGGCTTTTGCGGATGCAGCCGCACCGGTTGAGGGAACCGGAAATTCGCGGGGTGATCCATAATCGCCACTCCACTGGCCTTTCCGTCGATCAATCCATACAGGTCTACCCACCGCGGGCGGGTCTGGTTTCCATTCGCGCGGGTTTTGCCCTCGCTGGTCAGGTACTCGCTCTCGTCGGGATGGTCGAACCAGTTGCGATTGCAGCGTATGGACACCCCGCCGTAAGAATTCTTTTCGATCAGCACCGGCTTGTCGGTGGCGCAGTTCTGGACGGAGACGAGGTCGAATAGGAAGTAGTCAAGAATGTTGTAGACGTGAACCTCCCAGGTTTCCCGCAGCATGGGCCGCAGGCCGCCGGGCAGATCATTCTCATCGTGACGCAATGCCACCCGGAAACCGCCGAACACCTGACCGCTGACGGCTGACTCAGTCTGATCATGCGAGATCGTGCCGTTGCTAGGCTCCCAGAAATTCAGATGGCGATCCTCGAGTTTTACCTTCTCGTACGGAAACATGATTCCGTGTTGGTGCGCGTGATCCGGGGCCATGTCATCCGTCACGACCCGGCCCTCGGGATCGTAAACCGGATGAATGTATCCGCTGCGTTGATATTCCGGCTTCCCAGGTATCGACGACGGGACGACAGCCTCGTTGTATCGGAGTACCACTCGATTCCCGATCCTTACGATAAGGCATTTCCCGTCATCATCCGTCTTGACCGCCGCCTTCGAGACGCTCTTATTTGTAGGAGTGAGGCGGTAACGCCGCGCCTGGCCAGTCGACAACTTGTCGCGGATGATCCAAACCGCGCGAGGGATCGGTCCGCTCTCGACCTGAACGTCCACGGATTGATTGTTGTCGAGCCGCGTTAGAGTGAATGCCTTCTGAGAACGGAGCTCTACGGGCAGTTCATAGAACACAGGGGCATCCTGGCGGTCATGAGCGCCGGCGTCCACCTCGACGAGGACGCCCGTTGGCGCCGCGGCGGGAGCCACGCGCAAGGTCGCGGCCAGGGATAACAGGGCGAAAATCCAAAGCTTTCCATGCATTATCTGTTCGCTTCTCCTCTCCGTAAGAAATCCTCTCCTATCGCTCAAACTCTTGGCAACTCGTAGGGAGCACGGTATTGCTTGGTCAGGAGCTGGTCGGCGGCGTGATCGGAGCCGAAGGTTTCAGTCTTCGGATCGAAATGGACGTCGCGGCCTAGTTTGTAGGAGATGTTGCCCAGGTGGGTGAGGGTGGTGCTGAGGCGCCCGATCTCCACGTCGGAATTGGGCAATTTGCGGCTCTTGATGGAGTCAAGGAAATTCCTCTCGTGCGAGCCGCCCGTAGCCTTCTGCTCCGGGCCAACGCTACCATCGCTCCGATACACCTTCCAGTCGTCATTCGTAAGAACCAAGGTCCCTTCCGTCCCATAGTACGCGGTGTAGAAGTCCGCTGCTCCGGGCCCCCCGCTGAAGGCCCTTCCCTGGTGCAGGAGATGATCGGCAGCGAAACTGCGGAGTTCGAAACTCAGCAGCAGGTTGTCATAGTAGTACGTGACAATCTGCGTATCAGGCACTTCCTTTGCATCATCCAGCCAATAGATGCCACCGCTCGCCGAAACACGCGTAGGCAGACAATTCTCTGTCCCACGCATTTGCTGGATGGCCCAGATCGCGACGTCCAGTACGTGAATGCCCTGATTGCCAAGCTCACTATTTCCGTAATCCCAGAAGAAGCGCCAGTTGTAGTGGAACCGGTTGGGATTGAACGGCCGCTTGGGACCGGGTCCGAGCCACATATCGTAGTCGATGCCGGCCGGCGGATCGCTATCGGGTGGACGGCCAATCGACGGCCGCAGCTGATAGATCCACGCTTTGATTTCGCAGACCTTGCCGATCTTGCCGGCCGCGACGTACTCGACTGCGCTTTTGAAATGCTCGCCGCTGCGCCGCTGCGTGCCCACCTGAACGATGCGGTTGTATTTGCGGGCGGCGTCGCGCATCTCGTGGCCTTCATGGATCGTTTGGGACATCGGCTTTTCGCAGTAGACATCTTTACCCGCCTGGCAAGCCATGATCATCATGCGTGCGTGCCAATGATCCGGGACGGCGATCACAACGGCATCGATGTCCTTGTCGTCCAGCACGCGCCGGAAGTCTTTCTCGAACGCCGGCTTGGCGCCTTGTGCCTCGGCGATCTGCGCGCCGGTCTTTGCAAGGATCGCGTCATCCAGATCGCAGAAGGTCTTGAAGTGTCCGCCCTGCCTGATGGTGCGTAGCGCCACGCCCCGTCCCTGATTTCTTCCGCCGATCAGAGCAAGATTGATTCTTTCATTGGCGCCCATGGCAGAGCGCTGGAGGTTCAGCATCGCGCTGGCGGCCAGCGCCGTACCGGCGCTATTCTTCAAAAATGATCTTCGGTCTTCCATACGATCAAATCTCCTGTTCGGAGCGGAACCCCAAGCGGGTGGGCTCAGAATACCAGTTTCAAGCCAAAGGACAAAACCCCGCTGGGACCAGCGCCGGTCACTGCCCCGAAGTTCTGAGTCGGATTGCCCGAAGCGTCAAAATTGACCGTCGTGTTGATGCCCGTAAAGTTTGGATGATTCAAGGTATTGAAGGACTCCGCGCGGAACTGCAGAGACCTCTTCTCGGCAATCGGCGTGTTTTTGATGAGCGATATGTTCCACACCTGGAATCCCGGACCAATCAGGATGTTGCGCCCAGAATTACCGAACGGCCCGGGTGTCATCTTGCTTGATGGCAGGAACGCCGCGGTGTTGAACCAATGGCTCAACGTACGTTGGCCGCTCGGCAGGTTCGGGTCGCCGATGGCGCTGGCGCGACTGGAGGCTACGCCGATACCTGCGATGTCCGCCGGCACGGTCACACTGTTTGGAGCTCCGCTCTGAAAACTGGTACTTCCTGCGAGTTCCCAGCCGCCCAGCGCCTTCCGCAGAACTGTATTTCCGCGCTTCTGAAAGAACGGCAGTTCGTACACATAGTTAAAGTTCAGCACGTTCTTGCGGTGGATGTTCGAGAGGCCGTAATCGGGCCGCCCGTTGTAATCGTTCTGAACGATGCCCTCATAGACATTGACAATTTGGCTGTACTGGGAATCGTCGAGTGTTCTGGAGAAGGTGTAACTGGCGCCGAAAGAAAGGCCCTTACGCATGCGCCGGCTGGCCGACACCTGCAGAGCGTTATAGTTGGAATTGTCACCGTTGTCGAACATGTAAACCTCGCCGTCACCGAGATAAGGTCGTAACGCGTTCATGTTGACCCCTTTGTTGGACGGGAGCGTCAGTGTCCCGGCCGGCAGTTGATTGAGATCGAGGACCCGCTGCATGTGGTGGGCCTCGTTGCCGACATAGTTCGCCTCCAGGATGACATCGCCTGGCAATTGCTGCTGCACGCCGAAGTTCCAGGACATTACATAGGGATCCTTGAGCTGGCGCGAGAATTCCTCGACGTTGGGGGGATAAAGTTTGTTGACGCCGCCAGCGGGGTTGTCGATGTTTCCGTTGACGACGTTTGCGGAATTCAGGAAGGGCGGACTGCTGATGAGGTTCATCAAGTTATTTATCATCAGCCGGTCATGGAAGGTGCCGAATCCGGTTCGGATGGCGGTTCTGCCGTTCCCAAACAGGTCGTACGCAATCCCTACGCGTGGTTCCAAGTCATTCTTACTCGTATCGTAAGCTCCGAACGGGATACCGGCAAACAGGCTTTGGAGCGACGAATCATTGTACTGGGGCAGCCGGCCGTTTCCCCAACTCGGAAACGAAGATCCCGGCATGGCGATCCCATTGTAGACGTACCCGGTACCCGGGACGATGTATCCATCGCTGGGATTGATGGATGGCGCCTTGGCGGGATTGAACATCCCGGGTACAAACTCCGAGTTGTTGCCCAGTATATTGACAGTGGGCGGAAACAGGCTGTACCGTAGGCCAAATTCGACGCTCAGCTTGCGGCTCACTTTCCAGCTGTCCTGCGCGTAGAATCGGAATTCGTTGTATCTGCCATAGAAGAGCGGTACACTTTGCACCTGGTAAAACTTCTGAAAATTGCCCGGCAGGACCTCGGCGACCGCGTTTCCGGTGGTGTTCAGCGCCGACGTGTTGAATGTAAGCTGCCCCCAATAGGGCGAGCCATTGACGTCCTGAGTTCGGCGGCCGTGACTGACCAGTCCACCGAACTTCAACGTATGTGCGCCAATTACCTTGCTGAAATCGTCGCTCCAGCTGTGTTTAGTATCTTCAGGTTGATCATCACCGGGTTGTGCATGACTGCGGCACCGTGCTCCCCGGTAAACCTGTTTCAGCGACATGTTCGCCATGTGCACCATCAGCGCCCACCGGCGCAACCACGCAGATCCTGTTAAGCCTCTACCTTCTTCAGGACCGCATTCCATTTCAGACGGCGGCCCTGTTTCAGCGACATGTTCGCCATCTGCACCACCAATGCAGGCGGAAAAGCAATGTGCATCGGAGCGATGGGCGCCTTGCGCGTTCGCACGCATTCCAGGAAGTTCTGCACGTGCAGGTCAGTCGCCCACGAGAAGCCCTTCGGCGACTTCTTCGCGATGGCAGGTTGCTCCTCGGCGCCTTTCATGAAGACCTTGAAATCCTCTCGGCCGATGTCCATCCGCGCATGATCACCGTCAAGTTGGCTCAGTTGATCGTTCTTGGGCGCGTATGGCATGGCCGCATAGTTTATGGAAAACACGGCTATGAGATCCTCCGGATATTCCGCGATAGCCACGACGGATTCCGGCGTGTCCACGCCTGCCCTGTGCGGCTTACCGGCGGAGGCGTTCACGGCCAGAGGATAGGTCGCGCTCATCAGCAGATGGATGCCATCGAAAGCGTGCACGCCCTGCTCGGCGAACATGCCGCCGCAATAGTCGAAATAGGACCGCCAGTACTTGAATCGGTTGGGGTCGAAGGGGTGCCGGACTGCGGGGCCTTGCCACTGTTCCCAATCCAGCGGACCGTCAAGTTTGACGGGCTTGCCCCCGCCCAGACTATTGTTCAGCCACCAGGAGCGCACCATCCGGACAGCACCGAGCTTTCCGGATTTCACGATGTCGCGGCCCTCGAGGAAAAGGTCGTAACTGCGCCGTTGCATCCCGACCTGGACGATATTCTTCGACTGCTTCTCGGCTTCGACCAGTTTCACGCCTTCTTCGGGAGTATGGCAGAGCGGCTTTTCCACGTAGACGTCCTTGCCGGCCACAAGCGCGTCCAGCACCATCTGCGCGTGCCAGTGTTCCGGTGTCGCGATCAGCACCGCCTCGATATCCTTGTCGGCTAGCAGTTGCTTATAGTTGCGATACGCCTTCGGATGGTTCCCGGCAACCTTCGAGGCGACCGTCATGCCCTGCTCCAGGGCTGGTTCGTAAACATCGCAAATCGCACCGACGCGCAGGGAGGGGTCCTTCTGCAACGTTTCCATGACAACCGTGCCGCGGCTTCCCGCGCCAATCACCCCGATGATGATCTGGTCTGAAGGCGCGGCGTTTGCGGCGAGCACCCCGCCGCTGGCCATGATGAACATTCTGCGATTCAAGTTTGTGGTTAACACGACAATCTCCTTCAAAGTTACTACCTCGTTGCTTCTAACCCGGTGCCTCCATCGTGTTCCGGTGACGGCGCCCGCCTAAACAACGGGTTTGATCGTATTGAGCGAGATGCTTGCCACTTGCGCAGCCGTAGCCTCTTGGAAAACCGATCTTCCCCACCGCTCCCACCCACAATGGAACTCCGCAACGCCGGGCCGCCCCCGATAAGAGCGTCACGTATCTTCACGGCGGACTAAAGTAGAACAGCCTCTACTGCGGGAGGAACGTCACCGCATTCGTCACGATTTGCCCGTAGGTTGGGTTCTCGAAGTCGCGGGCGCTATGCCCAGCCATCAGATAGATAACCCAGCCCTTCTTGGCGGGCATATACCAGCCGGCGCGGTCCTGCATGTAAGTCTTGCCCGTCTTCGCATCGGTATACTTCAACCCCAGCAGGATGGTGCGGGGGCCGAGGAACACGTGGTTTAGATATACTTCGCTCCCTTCCAGCTTCACGCCCGGATAGGGTTTGGCATCACCGCCCGCTTCGGAGCTGACATAAGTGATTTCAGAGGGATATGTCAATTTGTGGGTGGTGATGTACTCTTTGGGCGCCAAGTTCACTAGTTCTATCGTCACCGGCTGGATCCACCGGTAACCGCCCTTTTCGAAGTCTCCCTCGGGCAGATCGATTTTCAGAAATGGGAACCAGTACTTGTTGGGGCGCTTGCCGGAGCTGATGGAATGATGCAACAATACCAGCTTGCCGCCCGATTCCGCGTATTGGATGAAGGTCTTTTCGGCAGGCTCCTCCATTTTCAAGTGGATATAGACGATCAGCGCGGAGAACTTGGAGAGGTCCTGCGGTATTGCGGTCTGCTTCACCAGCGTGCTGTCGATGCCTTCGGATGCCTTCAATCTTGTGGCGAGCACCTCCATGGCAGGAAATTCATCCGCGACGATCAGCACGTTGTTGCTGCTTGCCAGCAGCGAACTGCAGAATAACAGCAGAAAACCGAGTCGCATAGTCTTAAACCTCAGGTAATCCATAAGACGGACGGTATTGCTTCGTAAGCAACCGGTCCGCTTCCTTGTCGTTGGGAAAAGTCTCGGTCTTCGGATCGAAGTCGACGGGGCGATGTAGCTTGTACGAGATGTTGCCGAGGTGGCACAGCATCGTGCTCAGCCTGCCGATCTCGATGTCGGAGTTGGGCTTCTGGCGCGTCTTGATGCATTCGATGAAGTTCCCTTCGTGCGAGCCGCCCGACGCCTTTACGACCGGACCGGCAGCGCCAAGTTGACGCGCTCGTAAGCCGCCCGCGGTCCCGTCCGATCGGAGCACGTTCAGCCCGACCACGGTGCCTCCGTCCTCTCGTCTTTGGATCACGTGTTCCACTCGCTTCGGGACTTCATCATCTCGTCCCAGGTGACTTGCCGGCGCAAATCGATCGCCATCCTTCCCATGACCGCCGTCATAGTGCTCTCTGCGGACCGCGCGCCCGTATTTTCCGGCTCCCCCTCCGTGATCCGGCGCAGGAATTCTTCAAGAGCATCGGCCGTAATGTCGCGCGCCGATTTCTCCGTCACCGGACCTTTCCCCGTATTGTGGCTCCAATATTCGCGCGCCGTCTCGATCACGCCCGCCGCACCGACGTACCGTTCGTTGTTGGTGCGATAGAATCGCGGCGCAAGCAGCGATCCGATGAAAGAGGCTTGCACGTTGCCGGGGTAGTCGAAGGTTACGTTGAGATGATCCATGTTGTCGCCCCGCTTTTCGATGGTGCGGCCGCCTGTCCCGTACGCCTTTGTCGGGTGCGCTCCCATGAACCAGTTCATGGCGTCGATGTTGTGGCAGTCTGTTTCCACAATCATGTCGCCGAAAGTGGCTCGCCAGAGTTGCCACTGCCGTATCTTCTCTTCCTCCGTCTTCGGTGGCGCGGGTACGGGCTCGTTGCCGCTGATCGCGCCCTTGATGAATTGTGCATGCACCGCGCGGACCTTGCCGATGCTGCCTGAATCCAGCATTTGCTTTGCCTTGAGGTACACCGGGCCATAGCGCTGCTGAAAGCCGAAGGCTATGTTCAGCCGCCGGTCGGCGCCGTCAGCCACCTGGATCACCCGTTTACAGCCCGCCACATCCAACCCCGCCGGTTTTTCAATGTAGACGTGCTTTCCGGCTTTGACAGCGTCTTCAAAGTGCTCCGGATGCAGAAACACGGGCGTGGCAATCGTTACTGCTTCCACATCGCTTGCCAGAAGCTCCCGGTAGTTCTTGAACACTTTTGCGTCAGGGGCCGGAATCTCCGCCTTCGCCTTTTCGATACGTTCATCGAAGATGTCGCAAATCGCAACCAAGCGCGCCCGTGAGTCCTTCACCAGGATGCTGGCGTCATATGTGCCTCGCACTCCGCAACCGATCAGCCCGACCTTCACCGCGCCACTCGCCGCGGTGCCTCGCACTGCCTTCAAAGGAACCAGCGTTGCACCCTGGATAAAAGTTCGCCTCGATAAATTCATTTCGGTCCTCCTGCCTGCAAATTCCTACGAAATTACACGCTGTCCGCGACAACCCCGCTGACGGAATCGCACCGGCGGCAAACGCCGCCCTGGCGGTATTCTTCACAAACGATCGTCGATCTTCCATATGCCTGTCAGCGGCGTCAGAAGCTGAACTTCAATCCGAACTCCAGGGTACGCCCCGGACCTGCTCCCGTAACCGCGCCGAAGTTCCCCGATGGCTTACCGGAGGAATTAAACGTCACTGTCGTCCCTATGCTGTTGAAGTTGGCGTGGTTCAGGACGTTGAATGCCTCCGCGCGGAATTGTACATGCGCTTTCTCCACGAAAGTGAAGTTCTTGATCAGCGACAGATCCCACTCTTCGAAGCCCGGGCCGATCAGAACGTTCCGCCCCACGTTGCCGAACTGGCCCAGGGTCATTTGCGCGGGTGGCAGAAACGCCGACGCGTTGAACCACGCCGCCACGGTGCGCTGATCGGCCGGCAGGTTGGGGTCGCCGTTCACCGACGCCCGGCTCGAGCTGACCCCGATGCGCGCGATGTCCTGCGATACGGTGACGTTGTTCGGAGCCCCGCTCTCAAAGCTCGTGACCCCCGCTACTTCCCACCCTCCCAGCGAGTGTCGCAGCACCGGATTCGCGTGCTTCGCAAAGAACGGCATCTCGTAGACATAGTTAAAACTCATTACCTGCCTGCGGTGAATATCCGAGAGACCGTAATCCGGCCGGGCATTGTAACTGTTCTGCGGCGCCCCGGTGGTGTTCGACCCGCCACCGCTCGTGTCCAGGGTCCTCGAAAAGGTGTAACTCACACCCAGGGAAAGACCTCTGCTCATTCGGCGGCTCACTGCCACCTGCAGGGCGTTGTAGTTGGAGTTGTCGCCATTGTCGCTAAAACTGATAGCGGCGTAGCCCAAGTAGGGCCGCAACGAATTCGGATTCGCGCCGCTGTTCGCGCCCAGCAGCGTTCCCAGGGGAAGCTGGTTGATATTCCGGGTCCTCAGCAGATGCCGGCCTAGGTTGCCCACGTAGTTCACTTCCGCAATCACGTTGTCGGGAAGTTGCTGCTGAATGCCGAAATTCCAGGACATGATACTGGGATCCTTGAAGTACAGCGGCCAACAGATCAGGCTGGCCGGAACGCTCAGGCTCGTGGCGCCGCCGATCGGGTTATCGATGTTTCCGTTGAAAATACTGGCACTGTTTTGAAACGGCGGCATCGCCGAAATACTCATGTTCACATCCGTTCCGATATGGTCGTAGAACCTTCCGAAACCGGCGCGGAGCGCCGTCTTACCGGTCCCGAATAGATCGTATGCAATGCCCATGCGCGGCCCCCAATCATTAAGATTCGTGTCGCTTCCGCTGGGCGGTAGCCCGTGGAACAGGCTTTGCAGCGACGAATCGCCGTACTGCGGAAGGCGGCCCTTTGCCGCGCTCGGAAATCCGCTCCCCATGATGGCAATGCCGTTGTAGAGCACTCCCGTGTTGGGCGCGATCGTACCGTCCACGGCGCTCACCTTGGGCGCGTTCGCGGGGTTGAAAAGGCTCGGCACGAACGTCGCGCTGTTCCCCTGCTGGTTCACGTACAGCGGCCATACGTTGTAGCGCAAGCCGAACTCCACGCTCAGCCGGCGCGTGACCTTCCAGCTATCCTGGGCATAGCCTTCATACTCGTCCCACCGATCAAAGTAGTACGTGTCCTTTTCATCTTGCGTGAAGGTTTGGAAATTTCCGAGCAGCACGTCGGCGAGCACGTTGCCCGTAGTGTTCTTCGCCGAAGTATTGAAGGTGACGGTGCCCTCGTCGTGCGCCTTGGTATCCTGATTGCGGCGTCCATGCGCGATCTGTACACCGAACTTCAGCGTGTGCGCGCCCACCACCTTGCTGAAGTCGTCGCGCCAGACGAAATATGCCATGGCCTGCTGTACCCGGTCGTAGGTGTTTATCGACGCATACCCCGCTACCGACAGTTGTGGAATCACGTTCGACCGGTTGGACGGAAACACCAGCGGGAAGTCGACGCCCGTTTGTGATCGGCTTTGCTGGTCGCCAACGATGGTTCCATGGATACTGTCTCTCGTCACGCTGAAGGTAAAGTAATTCAGCGCGCTCGGCGAAATGGTGTCGGAGAGGCTCACCGATTCGAGATACCCCGGCCGGGTCCGCGTTCCCGGTCCTATCCCCAAGTTGTTGGCGCTGAACGGTTGCACGATTAGGTTCGAACCCTCCGTCAGTCGATACGTCATCTGAATTGTGGGCGAGAAATAGTAGTCGAATCGAAGCAGATCCGATCGCGGATCGAACACATTCATACCCGTGACCACGTAATTCCCTCCAGAGCCGCCGAAGTTGGGCGCCGGATAGACGTTCAGTAACAGCGGGCCGTTGTGCGACCAGACCGAAGACGGGACAATTCGATTCGGGTAAGGAACCTTCGTCGCCGGGTCCACCGGAGACGGAAGCGTGTCATTCTGGAAGTTGCCTTGGCGCTCGGCCAGCGTCGGCACCAGGTTCACGTTCGTCGTGCCCTGGTGGCTGTACTTCCATTCCTGGCTGGCGAAGAAGAAGAGCTTGCTCTTGCCTGTGTTCCACTTGTGCGGAACGTAGAGCGGACCTCCCAGCGTCCAGCCGAAATCATTGAACCGCAGTTCCTCCACTCTCGTCGCGAAGAATGATCGGGCATCGAATGCGTCATTCCGCACGAACTCGAACAGCGATCCATGATACTGTGTGGTGCCGCTCTTCCCCACCACGTTCACCATGGCGCCCGAATGCCCGCTAAATTCCGCGCTGTAGCTGGCTGTGTCCACCTTCACCTCTGCGATGGCGTCTACATTCGGGCTAACCACTTGGTTGAGGTTGGTGCCGTTGTCGTTGTTGAACGTGCCGTCCACCATGAACGTTATGGACATGCTGCGGACGCCATTGGCTCTCTGGGTGGTCTCCGACAGTGCCATCCCGAAGGGATTCGTATCGGTCGCCATTACACCAGGCAGAAGCCGGAGCAACTGCGCATAGTTCCGCCCGTTCAGGGCGATCTGCCTCAGCTGCACGTCATTGATGACCAGGCTCACCTCGCCGGACGTGACCTGCACCTGCTGTGCCGTCGCCGATACCGATACCGATTCGTTCACCGCGCCAACCTCGAGCTTGAAGTCGATCGAACGTTGCGATGATGCGTCCAGTACGACCCCGCGTTGTTCGCTGCGCCGGAACCCTTCCCGTTCGATGCGCAGATTGTACGTGCCCGCCGCCAAGCTGACAAATACATACAAACCCGCATCGTCAGTCTGGACAGTTTGTCCGATACCCGTGCTGGTGTTGATTGCCTCCACTTTGCAGGCAGGTACGGCGCCGCCCGAAGCGTCCGTTACTGTTCCCAAAATCCGTCCTACGCTAGTTTGTGCGCTGGCGAGACATGCGACGAGCACCGTCAGACAGACAAAAGTCAAAAGTTTGCGTAACCGGCACACCTTCCGATCTCCGCTATGCGAAACCCACGTACCGATTTTGTTGGTCATGTTCAAGTCTCTTTTCTGCCCACTCCAGACAGTCGACTGTTCGAATCAGTTCGAATAATTGACAATATTTCGGTCCACCTCGCGCGGGAACAATTCAAGGACCCTCTAGCGTACTCCCACAGCCGCCGTTTCGATGCTTTCAAGATTTAGCGCCACCGGACAAGGTTTTGCACAAATCGGCAACCGCTGGCGGCCTCAGGCACCGCGCTTCACGATCCAGTCCACCCACTCCACGTTGCGGAATCCTGGATTGATGTTGATGTCCTTGCGAACGCCGCGCACATACAACTCGCGCCACGCTCCTGGAGACGTGCCCGTGATGCGGTGAAACACCCGGCTGAAGTGGTGGATACTGCGGAAACCGACGATACTAGCGACCTCCTTCAGAACGCAATCCGATTCTTGGATCAGACTCTTGGCCCGGTCAATGCGAAAGTGCGTGACGTATTGCGACGGAGAGACGCCCAGAACGTCGTGGAAGTGCTGGCGGAGGCTGCGTTCGGAGCAGCCCAGTTCGCCTGCCAGCCGGCGGACCGTGAGCGGCTCGGCGATGTGCTCGCTCACGAAACTCACGACCGCATCGGTGAGCCTGTCGGCAGGAGCCACCTCGGTCTCCGCTCTGGGCTCGGGCGTGGCGGCCTTGCGCGCCTGGCTGATTCGCCGCAGCCACAGAAGAAACTCCAACAGGTGCAGAGCGCACATCTCGCGATACAGCGGCTCTTGACCGTCCCCCTCCTCCCAGATGCGTTCGAACAGCGCGCGGATACTCGAGTCGGCGGCGCAATAAACCGGCGTTATACCGCGCACCGCCGAGGCCAGCGCGCGATTGCGCACGTTGAACTTCATGTCCCAGGTGCGCACGCGAGTGCTGGCCTTCAGCCCGTGTTTCACCCCGGGCGGTGCCACGAATACGTGGGAAGGCTCTACGGGGTACTCCGTTCCGTCCAGGGTGAGCGTTCCCGCCCCGGCAACCAGGTAGACGGCCTGAAAGAACTCGTGAGAGTGCAGCTTGAGTACCCAGCCGGGATCATAATCGTACCGCGCTGTCCACAAAACCTCGGTCGTTTCCAGCAACATTGCGAAATCCGGCTCGTCGGAGGAATTCGTGGGCGAATCGGGTGAATCGGTGGCAGCAAACCCTTCTGCCCGCGGCGGGGGCTTCGCCTCTGCGACCCCCTGAAAACCAAAACAAAAAAACTTTCTAATCCCCATGCGTCCCGAAGACCGGCGTCACCCACAGATTCTCCAGACGAGGGCGAAATCCGAATCTCGGTACGCATATTGTATCGCGGATTCAGATTTGTGCAAAAGGATGTCTCCTTTGGGCAAATACTGGGGACCGCCACAGCTTTCCAACACGACTACGATATTGGAGGGGGTAGCCATGAACGTCAATCGCAGAACCTTTTTTCTTGCCGGAGGCGGAGCGCTAATGGCGCACGCCGCCGCGCCGTCGGATCAGATGGTGCTCGGCGTGATCGGCAGCGGAAGCCGGGGCACGTTCGTAATGACCGTTTTTCAGAAGGACCCCGCCTTGCGCGTGGGCGCGATTTGCGATGTGTACGAGCCGAACCTGAAACGCGCCGTATCCACCGCGTCAAAGACACCCGGCACGCATCCCAAGCTGTATCGGAATTACAGGGAGCTGCTGGCTGACAAAGACATTCAGGCCGTGCTGATTGCCACCCCCGAGCACTGGCACGCCGAGATGGTGCTGGACGCCTTAGCGGCGGGCAAGGACGTGTACGTCGAAAAGCCTCTGTGCCACACCCCGGAAGAGGGCGCCAAACTGGTGGATGCCGAGAGGAAAACCAAGAGCATCATCCAGGTGGGCATGCAGCGGCGCAGCTACGACCTCTACATGGAAGGCAGGGATATCGTGGCTTCCGGGAAGCTGGGCGCGGTGCGGATGGTCCGATCCTGGTGGCTGAACAATTATCTGGGCGGCGGAAAGGCCACGAGGCTCGATGGACCGCTCGATTGGGAACAGTGGCAAGGCCCGGCGCCGCACCGTCCGTTCGATGCCAACCGTTTCCGCGAGTGGCGGCTTTACGCGGATTACGCCGGCGGCGTCCTGGCCGACCAGGGCGCGCACGTCTACGACGGCATCCACATGCTCATGGGCGCGGGCTACCCCCTGGCGGTGAACGCATCCGCGGGCAAGCCGCACAAGGCGGGCGTGGACCGGCCGGAGTCGGTTGTGGCCATCGCCGAATACGCGGAAGACTTCCTCGGGGTTTTTTCCATTAACTACGCGGCCATGCAGTACAAGCGCCCCAACGATCAGTTGAATCAGCTCGACGGGGACCAGGCCCGCATGGACATTGGCCGTGAAGAGCTGAAGGTTTTCCTGAAGGGCACCGAGGACGAGCCGGCCATTACCAGGAAATCGGCCAAGGGTTTCGGTTATGCTACCGACCTGCACGTGCAGAATTTTCTGGAGTGTGTCCGCACGCGCCAGACGCCCACCGCGCCCATGAAGGTCGCCTTCCAGGCGGCGGTGGTCGTGCAGATGGCCAACCTGTCGTTGCAACAGGGCCGGCGCGTTAAGTGGAACGCGGCGCTGAACCGGGTAGAGGCCTGACTGGTCGCGAAGCGCGCCTCGGCATTACCCGCATCCCTCTCAAAACGCACCGAATTTAGTTCTTGACAAACAATCGCAGATTGCAATATGATAATTGCTAATTGCAATATGCAGACGAACCTCAAACTTCGCGACCTGCGGCAAGTCGAAGCCATGCTCCGCGCGCTCGACCGCCCGCGCTATGCCCCCGGCCGTCCCGCTACAATAGGACGGATGCCGCGGGGCCCGGTCCGTAGAATCACGGAACTCCGGGGCAGCGGAGCGCGTATCGATAAAGGACTCCATTCCCAATGCCTATGACAATCACAAACATCCCAGAAGTGGGCCACATTCACGCGCTGTTGGCGGAGCGAGGTTATGCAGTCTCCGAGACGGCGCCCGACACAATGAGAATCACCGAGGTGGAAAGCGGGGTCGCCGTCCAGGCGGTGCTGGCGGGCGATATCCTGTACCTCTCGCTGACGTGCACGGTGGTGCCGCGAGCGGCGGTCACGCCCAGTATTATGCAGCGCATGCTGGCGGCCGACAACGGCATCTCCACTTCGCACTTCCAGATCTATGACGCCGGCGCCGGCAAGGTGGCCGTCACGTTGAACAATTTCTGCAAACTCCAGGACATGGGGCCGGAGGAGGAGGACGATATCCTCTCCTGCGTGCATTTCCTGCTGGTGGATGTCATCACGGCGCGGCGCCTGCTCGCCGACCTGAAATCGTAAAGGAGAGGAACGAAGAACATGGCATTTCTATCCGATCTGTTCGGCCGCATGGGGCGCGTGGCGCGCGGCGAGGCCAATCAAGGAGTGGGCGCCATCGAAGACGCGACTTTCGAGGCGACGGTGAACCAGACCGTGGCCGACATGAAGAACGACTTGAACAACGTGGTCCGGGCTTCGGCCATGGCCATGAGCAATTACAACCGGCTGGACGCCGAGTACCAGAAATACGTCCGCCAGTCGCAGGAGTGGAAGGACCGCGCGGGCGTGGCGCTGGACGCCGGCAACGAGGACCTGGCGCGCAAGGCGCTGGCCAAGAAAGCCGAGAGCGATGAGCAGGTCGCTTCCATGAAGCAGGCGGTCGATGGCGCGCAACAGACCAGCGAGAAGCTCAAGCAGCAGGTCACGGAGCTGAAGCACAAGATCGACGAAGGCGAGCGCACGGCCACCACCCTGGTAGCGCGCAAGAACGCGGCCGTGGCGCAACGCAAGGTGTCGGAAGCCATGGCGGGCGTGGGGAGCGCCGACAACGCGTTTTCCGCGCTGGGCCGGTTTGAGGAAAAAGTGGCGCGGGAAGAGGCCACCGCCAAAGCGTTCGACCAGCTCGCCTCGGCCGGCAAGGATGACGACCTGGAGAAGCAGTTCGCGCAACTCGGCGGCCACAGCGTGGACGCCGAACTGGCGGCGCTCAAGCAGGAACGTCTCGCGGCCAAGCAGCCAAGGCCTCCCGAGCTGCCCAAGGAACTGGGGCCGGGGGCCAAGGGGTAGCGGAGGCACATGATTACGCTTACGCTGGTGGCCATTCTTGGCGTCCTGCTGGTGATCGTGCTTATGCAACTGTTTAAGAAGCCCGAGGAGCTGGGCCCAAAGGGCTCCCCGCCGCGAGCGCCGGCTCCGGATCTGGCTAACCTCAAAGTCACGGACGCCCGTGTCGGGGACATGATCTCGGTCTCCGGCGCGGGCGACGACTTGTCGGATCTCGATTTCACCGTCGATCGCTGCGCGTGGTACGAAGCCGGGCCGCGCCGTTGGTTTGAGCTGAGCGGAGGGTATCGCGAGCGGCGCGTGGCCCTGCGCGTGGCCACCGGCGAAGATGTCGAAGCCGCCGTCGAGACCGACCCACGCAAACTGACCATCGAAGACCTGGGCGTATCCGAAGACGACCTGGCTCAAATGGACGAGCGCCAGAACACCGCCGACTTTTTCGAATTCGACGGCAAGACCTGGCTGTACCGGCTGAGCCGCGAGGCGCAGGTTCGCCGCAGCGACGAGGCGGATCTCGCCAAGTTCTACTACTGGGAGTTCCAGGAACAGGGTGGCAAGGGCCTGCTCGGCATCCGGAAGGCGGAAAGCGAGCCTTTCGCCGTGACACTGGCGACCACGATCTATCCGGGCGATGTCACCATCTACCGGGGTGGCCGCGCGTGAAGGGTTAGCCATGAGCCGATCCACACTTCGATTTTTGGCCGTCGTGCTGACGGTTCTCATCGTCGTCGTACTCTTCGCCGGCCTGGACGCGCTGCCGCGCGGGGTGCGAGCGCAGATCGACGGCGACCGCGCGGCCCTGGCGTCGGCGCAAACGCAGCTACGCAGCGCGCAGGATGAAGTCGCCCGCGAAAGCCAGGCCGAACCCGATCTGTTCCGCGCGGTTTCCGCGACCGGCCATTGGACCGACCATTTCGGCCAGGCCGCTGGATTGCTTCAGTACGCCGCCCGCGACATGGACGAGCTCTCGCGGCTGGAGAAGCAGAACCGCCGCCAGGACCGGCAGCGGGCCGAGTCGCTGCTCTCGCATGAGCGCGATCTGCGCGCCAAGGCGTCAGCCGAAGCCGCGGGCGTGCAAAAAGAAGCGGCGCAGTGGGTGGACTGGAAGCGGCAGTTGCCGCAGACAGTTCAGGGAATGGAGCGGGACTACCACGCCATCCACGCCTTCGACCTGGCTCCGGTGGCCGCCGCTGTCCAGAAAGCGGAAACCGATTGGCCCGAGAAGAAGGCGGATCTCGATTCGCGCCTGGCCACGGTGCGCGGGGCCGCAACCCAGAGCGACAACCTGTGGCAATCCACGGACGCGGCGCGGCGGCAGGCGGCGGCAGGCAATTACGCGGGGCTGGATTTCGCGGTGTTGTTAGCCGCCGCGGATTCGCTCAAGACTTCCGCAGCCACGCTGCCGCAGAAGACCGGCGAGCTGCAGTCGCTCAGCGGCCAGTTATACGACTCGTGGGACAAGCTGCTGGTGGATATGGAGGTTCGCGGCATCGGCAATGCGCGCGAATACGACCAGCAAATCCGCACGGTGCGGACCCACCTCACCGACGTTTCCGCCAAGACCGGCGCCACCACCTCCGAGGAGAAATGGGTCGGCGTTCCGCGGACCACTTACGACGCCATGCGCAACGATCTCGGCATGGCCATCGAGCACAAGCCCGCCGGCCGGTACGACTCCGAATCCGAACACGTGGCCCAACCCGCGGGATTTGCCTACATGGCCCCGCCCACGCAGGCCTCCAACCAATACGGCTACTGGGAACATCGGGACGGGCGCAATTTCTGGGTCTTCTACGGCCAGTACGCGCTGATGCGCGACCTGCTATTCAACCACGGCTACCAGCCGGTGGAGCGCGGCGAATGGGAAGGCTATCGCACTTACCAGAGCCGCGGCCAGACTTACTACGGGCAGGAGCCCGGCGCCAGCGCGCCCAAGTATGGCTCGCAGGGCACGGCCACGCAGAACCGCTACTCGGGGAGCACCTATGCGCAAGGCGGCGGCTTCCGCGATTCGCAGTACGCCAGCAAGCCGGGATCGTATCGCGACTCGAAGTACGCCTCCCCCGGGGCCCGCGATCCCAACGCCGACCACAGTCCCAAGCGGTTCGGAAGCGGGAGCCGTCCGGAAGAGCCGCACGCTGCCCCGGCGCCGCGGCCCAGCTACCGTCCCGCGCCGCGGCCGACGCCTTCCAGGCCGCCCATGCGGAGCCCGGGGCGGAGCTTCGGGCGGAGGCGATAAACCGTGGCGCACGCACTCGTGCGTGCTGCGTCCCCACTCGTGGGGACGCCTGTTTCGCCGGCGACTGAACGTGTCCGCAGGAGTGCGGACACGGCACGCTGAGAGCGCGCGCCACGTTGGGATTCTCCGAAGCGCCCGGTGGGAGAGGAATGAGAGGGATTAACCGGCGCGGCGCCCCGCCAGCCGCTGTTTCAAGTAGTCCCTCAGCGTGACCGCCTTGCCGGAAAGGTGCTCGCGTGCCGCGGCGGTGAGGCTTTTCCTGAACTCGGGATCGACTTCCTCCAGCAGGTCGTCGAAATCCGAAATCGAAAGAAGCACGGCAGTCGGCTTGCCGCTCTTGGTGATGACAAAGCGCGTTCTGTTTTGGGCCGCCTCTTTGAGAAGCGCGCCCAGTTGGGTACGCGCGATGTAAGCGGAAACGGTGGCCGCCATACCCATATTTCGATTGGTCAATTCATCTCCATCCTACAGGAGCCGGGAAAGGAAATTTTTTCGCAATTTTTCTCTTGACAACCATCGCAATATGCAATATAGTAATCACAGATTGCAATATGAGGCTCGGCGAAAAACTTCGGTACCTGCGGGAGGTCGAGGGCGCGCTGCGCGGGCTCGACCGGGAGCTTTCCCAGCTCGAAATGGCGCGGCTCATTCAGAAGGATCTCGGCAAGTCCATCAGCCAGAGTTATCTTTCCCAGATCGAGAGCGGCGCGCGGCCGCATCTCACCAACTCGAGCCGCATGCTGCTGGCGCGCTTCTTCAAGGTGCATCCCGGTTACCTGGTGGACGATCCCGAGGGGTTTTCCAACGAATTGATTTCCGACCTCGGGGGCCTGGAGGACAAGCTCGACCTCTGGCTGGTCGGCGGGGCCGAGCGCTTCAGGCGCGACGCCGAATTGCACCATGCCCTGCTTACCATCGCGCGGCATGCCGATTCGCGCATGTGCCTGATGCTGCTGGGCACCATTCTGGAAAACCCGGGACTGGCGGAGCGGCTGATCGAGGTGCTGAAGGCGCCGGCTGCAGCGCCGGATCGTAAACCGAGGAGGCGTTCATGACCTGGTCCGGTTTCTACCTCATTTGTTTCCTGGTCGGGTTCGGCTTGAGCGCGCTGGCGTTTCTGGCCGGCAGCGTGCACTTGCATTTGCCCCATCTGCATCTTCACCACGGCGTTCATATGCCACACGCGCATGCGGGCGGGGTGGCCCGCGGAGGCCGCGCCGATCTGTCGTGGTTCAATTTCGGCACCATTGCCGCCTTCCTGGCCTGGTTCGGGGGCACGGGGTATCTGCTGGAGCGGTACTACCACGTATGGGTTGTTCTGGCGCTGGGGATAGCCACGCTCAGCGGCATCGGCGCCGCGGCGGTGGTGTTCTGGTTCCTCGCCAAGGTCTTAATGTCTCGCGAGGAGGCCCTCGACCCGGCCGACTACGACATGGCCGGGGTGTTGGGCCGCATCAGCATTCCCATTCGGCCTGGCGGCACCGGCGAGCTGATTTATTCGCAGGAAGGCACGCGCCACGTCACCGGCGCGCGCAGCGAGGATGGCATTGCCATCCCCAAAGGCGCGGAGGTAATGGTCACGCGCTACGAGAAAGGAATTGCGTATGTCCGCCCCTGGGAAGACCCGGCGGGCGAGCTGGAGCCAAGAAATTAACGGGAGATAGAGTTCAACTTTATGGAAAACACAACGTTTGTGATCGCCGGTCTGATGATTCTGGCGATTCTGTTTCTGATGGCCATGTTCGCCAAGCTGTTCCGCAAGGCGGGACCGCACGAGGCCATCATCGTATATGGTTTCCGCGGCACTCGCGTGGTGAAGGGCCGCGGCACCGTAATTTTCCCCATGGTGGAGAGCGCCCGTGGGCTGTCGCTCGAGCTGATGTCGTTCGACGTCGCACCGAAGCAGGACCTCTACACGCGGCAGGGCGTGGCGGTCACGGTGGAAGCCGTAGCGCAGATCAAAGTGAAGTCGGATCCGGAATCGATTCTCACGGCGGCCGAACAGTTTCTCACCAAGTCGCCCGACGAACGCGAGGGGCTCATCCGCCTGGTGATGGAAGGCCACCTGCGCGGCATCATCGGCCAGCTCACGGTGGAAGAGATCGTCAAGCAGCCGGAGATGGTGGGCGAGCGCATGCGGTCCACCTGCGCCGACGATATGACCAAGATGGGCCTCGAGGTGATTTCGTTCACCATCAAAGAGGTCCGGGACAAGAACGAATACATCACCAACATGGGCCGGCCGGACGTGGCGCGGATCAAGCGCGACGCCGACGTGGCCACGGCCGAGGCCGACCGCGATACCGCCATCCGGCGAGCCGTGGCTTCGCGCGAATCGGCTGTCGCCAAGGCTCTGGCGGACCAAGAGCGGGTACAGGCCGAGACGCTTTCGCAGGCCAAGCAGGCGGAAGCGCAGCGCGACCTCGAGGTCAAGAAGGCCGCCTACCTGGAGATGGTGAAGAAGCAGCAGGCGCAGGCCGATAAAGCCTACGACATTCAGACCAACGTCATGCTGCAACAGGTGCGCGCCGAGGAAGTCACCATCGAGCAAGTGCAGAAAGAGCACCAGGTCAAGGTGCAGGACGCCGAAATCCAGCGCCGCGAGCGCGAGCTGAATGCCACCGTGCTCAAGCCGGCCGAAGCCGAGCGCCAGCGCATCGAGACGCTGGCCGAAGCCGAGAAGCAGCGCCTGATCATGGAGGCCGAAGGCCACGCCTCGGCCATCCGCGCGCAAGGCGAGGCGGAAGCCGAGATCATCTTCAAGAAGGGCGACGCCGAGGCCCGTGCCATGAACGTAAAGGCCGCGGCCTACCAGGAATACAACCAGGCGGCCGTCATAGATCGGCTGTTCAGCAGCATGCCCGAGATCGTAAAGGCTCTGGCCGCGCCGCTGGCCAACGTGGACCGCATCACGGTGGTTTCCACGGGCGGCGACGCCGCGGGCCTGAACAAGGTCACGGGCGACCTGACCAAGATGGCGGCGCAGGTCCCCGCCCTGTTCGAGACGCTCTCGGGCATGCCCTTGAGCGAGCTGTTCTCGAAGATACGGACGATCGGCGACAAATCGCCCAAGCCGGATAACCCGGCGAAAGGCGGAGGGCAGTAAGTAAGCAGGCAGGTAAGAGAGGAGAACCCCATGGCACTCTTAGAGAGAGTCTCAACGTTGATCCGGGCCAATATCAACGACCTTGTCGATAAGGCCGAAGAACCGGAAAAAATGATCAAGCAGGTGATTCTGGACATGCAGAATCAGTTGCTCCAGGTCAAGACCCAGGTGGCCATCTCCATAGCCGACCAGCACGTGCTGGAGAAGAAGCTACAGGAGAACGAAGAGAACGAGCGGCAATGGATGCGCCGCGCCGAGCTGGCCGTGGACAAGCACGACGACGCCCTGGCGCGCGCGGCGGTGGAGCGCTCGATGAGCTATAAGGCGAGCACGGAGAGCTTCCGGCAGCAGGTGGAGGACCAGAAGACGCAGGTGGAGAATCTCAAGACGGCGCTGCTGAAGCTGGGGCAGAAGCTGGCCGAGGCGCAGTCGAAGAGCGACATGCTGATCGCGCAGCACCGCCGCTCGCGGGCGCTGGGCAAGGCCACCGACGCCGGCATCAACATCGGCGATGGCTCGAACGCGGCCGCCTTCGACCGCATGAAGAGCAAGGTGCACCACAGCGAAGCGGCGGCGCAGGCCAAGTCCGAGCTGCTGGCCGACAACGTGGAAGATCGCTTTCGGGCGATGGAGAAGCAGGAGGAGATCGACCGCCTGCTGGAGGAGATCAAATCCAAGCGGAAAGCGGGATGAACTGTGTGTCGTCCTGGCGGCCGGCGAGTGTCCGGCCGCCTCCGCGGGAGAACTGTATGACTCATCAAGCCAAGATCGATTGGTGGATGGCGGCGGCGATCGCGCTGGCAATTATCGTGCTTTTGCTGGGAGTGAATTACTGGATCGCCGGGCCGGTATTATTGGTTCTGCTGATTTGCGCATATCCTCAAACCTACAAGACCACCGGGGAGGGGCTTCTGATCCGCGGCGGATTATGGCGGCGGCAGATCCCCTACGAGGCGATCACCTTCGTCGGGCCGATTTCGGACGATCGGGGCAACCTGGTGCTGTCGGCCGATCACGTCAGAATCCAATATGGCCTGGCCTCCGAATTGCGGATCGCGCCGGCGGATCCGCGGGTTTTCCTCGCCGATATCGCGAAGCACACGCCGCACCTGATCAAGCGGGGGTACAAGCTGGTGCCGGCTTTTGCGTGATGGCCATGGAGAAAGTTTTCCATTTCGACTCCCCGCGGGAGATCTACAAGGCGGATGCCTGTGTGATCACCTGCTTCGACGCCCGCTTCGATATGGCGGTCCGCAAGTTTCTGAAGCGGCGCGGGGTGGTGACGTTCGATCAGGTGAAGATCCCCGGAGGGGTGAAATCGCTGGCGGCGCCGGAGTGCGACACGGACCGCGACTTCGTCCTGCGCATGGTCCGCACGTCGATGCGGCTGCACGGCTCCGAGCGCGTGCTGGTTGTGGCTCACGGGGAGTGCGGCGCCTACCCTGGCGCCCCGATGGATGTGGTCACGGCCGATGCCGTACGCGCCGCCGAGTTCCTGCGGGCCAGTGAGCCGCCGCTGGCGGTGGAATGCTACTTTGCCGACTTCGACGGGGTGTACGTCATCGGGTAGATCGCCACAAAACGTCTCCGCAAGAGCGCGGAGACGGCAGACTGAAGTCCGCGCCACAAAAGCAGGTAAGCTGGGAAGATCGATTATGTGGAACAGCTTTGTGCGGAGAATTAGCGCCGGCCTGGTGCTGGCGGCGGCGGCGCTGGGCCAGACTCCGGCGCCTGGGCCGGCATTCGAAGTGGCGTCCGTCAAACCGGCCGCGCCGCTCGACCGGAGTCAGATTCTGTCGGGCCAGATGCATGTTGGCATGAAGATCGACGCGGCCAGGGTCGATATCGGATTCATGTCGTTAGCGGAATTGATTCGCGTGGCCTACCGGGTGAAGCCATACCAGATTTCCGGCCCGGATTGGATGGCGTCGGAGAGATTCGACGTGCTGGCCAAGCTGCCCGAGGGCGCCTCCCGCGAGCAGGTGCCGGAGATGCTCCAGGCGCTGCTGGCGGAACGGTTCAAGCTGAAGGTGCATCGCGAGAGCAAGGAACATGCGGTGTACGCGCTGGTGGTGGGGAAGAACGGGCCCAAGCTGAAAGAGTCCCCGCCCGACGCCGATGCGCCGGCCGGCGGGGGCGCGCCCACTGCGGCTGATGACGCGAATCCCCAGGTGCGCGTCAGCGGCAGAGGTGAGAACACCCAGGTGTCGATCTCGGGCGGGCAAATCGGCACGGCGCACATGTCCATGGGGCCGGGCGGGACCATGCACCTCGAAGCCGCCAAAATGACCCTGGCGGCGTTAGCCGACACGCTCTCGCGCTTTTTCGACCGCCCGGTAGTGGATCTGACCGAGCTGAAAGGAAGCTACCAGGTGGCGTTGGACCTCTCCATGGAGGATTTGCGCAATGCCGCGAGGACGGCAGGCATTATGGCGCCAGGTCTGGGCGGCGGCAGAGGTGGGACGCAGCCGCCGTCGGATGCCGCGTCCGATCCAGGCGGCCTTTCGATTTTCGCGGCTGTGCAGCAGCTCGGCCTCAAGCTGGAACCCCGAAAGACGCCCATCGACTTCGTCGTGATCGATCACTTGGAAAAGACGCCAACGGAAAACTGACTGGGGTCGCGGTAGGGATGCCGGTTGCCCGGCACCCCCCGCACGGACCCGTGCGGGCGCTCATTAGCGCACACGGTTCTTATCGCGGATGACTGGCGCAAAACCGCTCCAAAGGATAAGGGTGT